>ENA-ORMN01000349-ORMN01000349.1-human-gut-metagenome-genome-assembly--contig:-NODE-349-length-57244-cov-7.395478_pt1 | contig 57244 bp, 55 predicted proteins | sample MGYA00242102_ERZ508993 | MGnify/ENA primary metagenome ERZ508993 (study PRJEB26280, sample SAMEA2338770) | human gut metagenome | biome: human gut; feature: human-associated habitat; material: faeces...
GCCACCGTCCGCACGGATCGCACCTCCTTTCTTCCTCATGCTCCTATTATCGGGTGTGCGCGGTAAACAAGTCCGCAGCAAAATGTAATCGAATTGTAATTTCAGGCTGTTTGTGGCAAAGAGAAAGCAGACATGGCGGGTTCCCATGCGGTCATGCCTTCCCAACGCTTGCATAGTATCAATATCCTGCGAATCTATCAATGATGCTGCCATCAATCGCATTTATAGTAAGTAGACTTGTATAACCGCTTGTTCCACGTTGGATGCCATAGCTGTCAACCGAATGTCCGAAAAAGTCCCATACAGGAACGAGTAAACCTTGTGAACCGACATTTCTTTCAGTTATCCGCATCAGCCCTAAAGTTACATGGTCGATAAAATACTCGCAAGTCCATTCTTCTTCAGACGTATCATATTCGTTATCAACAATGACAATCATTTCCTCAAATATTGCTTGGATTGATGAAAACGGTAATAGCATTGCGCCCTCCGCCTCTATATCTGTCAGTTCATGCGGTGAACGATACTCAAACATAGCAATTCCATTATCATCTATGAAAACACGGATTTTTTCATATAGCCACGGCTTTGCAAATTGCTCACCCTCATACAGTATTTTCCTGTCGCCGCCTCCGTCATCGGTATAAGTAACTGCTACACCATTGATTTCTCTCGTAAACATGAATTCGTAAACGCCGGTTGGACAGATATTTTCTGCTGCATGTTTTCTCATTCCAGTACATGTAAAGCCATTAAGCCCCATTTTTTGTAGTGAAGTTTCCGCAATATCCAATGCCTCTGCCTGAGTTGTATGTAAAGGCAGAGATTCCACGCTGCTGCTATCAGGCGAGGGAATCGCACGGTTTAATAAAATGTCAAGGCAACTGTCATCAAGATTTCTATAATACTCCAATCGCGCAGAACCGGACTCGGTATAAACATTGATTCTTGACAATCTGCCATCATCTCGGAGCGCATAATAGTGAACATATTTGCCATCCTCAGCGGGATTGTCAAACTGGTATTGGAGCGGCTCATACGTTGCCTGGGACGGAGCGTTTTCAAGACTTTGCATGGTATCGGCAAGCGAAGCATCATATTCCGCTTGTTCCAAATATCGTTCACTGAACCAGGTATCGTTATTTGCATTGGTCGTAAGGTCTTCAATAATATTATCGTAGTATTTTTGGGGCAACAGGCTAAGATCGTCAGAGACAGGCCTAGCACCCTCAAACAATACTTCAACAAGGCGCTTTACCGTATCATTTGCCAAGCGGGACATTTTTACCCGTGCAATGGGCATTTTATCGGCTTGCGGAAGGATTATCGAAGCATCCGTATGTACGAGCAGTTTGCCTTTTGCACTAATGGACTCAAGTTTCAGATTTTGTGGTATTCCAAGATTCATTATGAAAATATTGGTTTCATACTCAGAGGTTTCGGTACGCGGTTGCGTGGTTTTTTCAGACATATTTTCCGTGCCCTGAGCTTTTTCAAGTAATCTGTCTAAGTTTTTTCCTATCACTATCGGGCTCTCCGGCGTTTTCTGGCATGCGGCAACGCCCGCCGCCACAACCATGCAAAGCAGAATCGCTATATATCTTTTCATAATTGCCTCCTTAGTAGCCCTTGGCAGAATCTATCACAGCCCCTGAAACGGCGTTGACGGAAAGCATGACGCCGGGGATCGTTTCGTCTGTCTCACCATTTGTAAAAGTTCGCTGCCGCGTGCCATAGAAGTTCCAGACGGGGATCAGCAGCCCGTTTTCCGCAGAACCCTGCTCAAACACACGCATCAGTTCCAGCCTGGCCTCCGTGATATTGCAGGTGAGGTTCTGGTAATCCTGGGACTGGTATTGCCAGATCACACGCATCATCTTTTCAAATATCGGCTGTATTTCGTGAAATGGCAACAGCTTGCAGGAATCCACCTTGATATCGCCGATTTCCAACGGGGAGTCCCATTCAGCATATACAATTCCTCTGTCATTTACGAGAAACACCAGCCGCTCATAGACCCATGCTGAGCCAAACTCGCTGTCGCTGCCCGGGGTTCCCGAATAGCCGAATATTGCCGCGCACGCATATTGCTCCACCATACGCTGACAGGTGATGAGATAGCACCAGTCTGACGTGCCCTTCGTCACGTCCCCTTCCGTTGCGGTGTTATCATATAGCGCAATGCGCTCCACCCGCATCGGGATGTTCAACTCTGATACAAACTGTCGCACGATCTCCGCTGCCTGTTTGGGCAGCATGGACAAGCCTGTATACTCCGCATTGTCGAGCGTATCGTTCTCTTTTAATTCCTTTGTGCTGGCTTTTCCTTGCACAATACCGTTGTATCCCGGCGTTCGATAGACAAACGTGCTATTTTGGATACCCCCTTTCCCAAGCGCTTCGTACCACGACTCGTTGGAAACACGGAAGACGGTTCCGGCGTTATCTGTTGCATCCACACCCATAAAGCATCTTGACGGATTTCCGGAATCCATATATTGCTCGATTTCCGGTGTAACGACCGTCGGCTCATAGGCATCCGGTGCCGTGCTGTACAGTTCCTGCAAATGCGCAAGCTCAGCCTCCCGCAGGGCCTTGTTCTCCTCGTAATACTCGTTCTGTTCAATTCGTTCCATATCGCCCTGAAGGGTGAGAATCGCCTGCTCAAGCTCTGTTTTCGTTCTGTCAGCCTCTGTACGCGGCTTGTACATGGGTTTATCTCCTATGAGTAAATCCCACAGCCTGTTTATCAGTTCCTGCGAAAAGTAGCCCGCCTTTACAGTAATCATGGGAATGGCGTCGGTTTCAGGCAGACGGACGGCTGCATGCGCAAGGATTGTAAAATTATCTTCCCCCACCGTGACGTCCATCATGTCCGGTGCGGACAGTTGCTCCTGAAGCGGCAATGGTGTTGCTCCTTCATCGCCCGTCGCCTGCCCGATCAAATTTTCTGCATTTTTTCCAACCACTATCGGACTCTCCGGCGTTTTTTGGCAGGCGGTGAAGGATGAAAGCGCCATGGCGATAGTCAATAGCACAAACAATAACTTTTTCATAATCAGTACCCCTTTTGAATATCAATCACGCTGCCATCGATGGCGTTGACGGTGAGGAAACATCCATATTCACTGCTGTTTAAGGCGTTTTCACCGCTATATTCGACCCGTTTCTCACCGTAAAAACGCCAGGCGGGAATAAGCAGGCCATTCTCCGTTGCGTTTTGCTCGCTTACCCTCACAAGCTCCAGCTTGACTTGATCAATGTGAAAGGTCAGTGCCGCAACCATATCGGCCTTGCTTTGCGGTTCATAGATTACGGCCATCATCTTCTCAAACACCGCTAAGATCTCATCTAGTGCCATGAGACGGCTTTCATCAACCTCGGTCTCCCTGACTTCTATGGGCGATTCCCACACAAAGGACAGAATCCCTTCCTCCGCCACAACGAGCCTGAATCGCTCGTAATCCCATTGCATCCGTAATCCGTCTCCGCCTTCCTCGTTGCTTGCGCCCGATAAAACAGCGCAGGGCGTGCCGTTGACCACGCGCTGACACTCGATAAGATAGGCGTATTTCTCCGCTTCATTTTTTGTCAGCTCAATCTTTCCCGGGATAAAGGGTGCGGCGGTTTTGTCGATCACCGCCTGCGCCTGCCGGATAGCCTCAGACTGGGTTATCGAGATTTCACCATCTTTGGCATAAACCCCGGCGGGGACTGTGCCCCCGGCCGCATTTTCATAGAACTGATAAGCATTCGGATAATTGTTGTATTCCATTCGTGCAGCCGTTATATCCGGTTTGCCCGAGAGCGGGCTTGTATAGTTGTTCTTAACGGTGAAGCTTTTCCCGCTGCAGTCGGAGGGAGATTCATAAGCTATAACGCATGTGTAGAGGTTGTCGCTCTCTTCAGCGACCTGTCTTTGCTCCAGCTTGCCAAACGTGCGGACCGGCTCGACGGCGTCCGGAGCCAAAGCGTATTTTTTCTGATATTCGGCTAAGGCCTTTTCAAAATGTCCTATCCTGTCCTTATCGCCGTCGTTCTCTGCGGTCTCAAGGTTCCGTTTGATGTTTATCAGGATTTCCTCTATATCTGTTTTTGTTTTTTCCGATGGCAAAAACATCTCCGTATCGCCAATCAGCGCATTCCAGAAAGCATCCACCTGCTCCTGCGTAAAATCAACGCCGCGAACACGTATAACGGGCATTTGGCCGCCTGGTTCCGATACCTCAGCGTTTACGATAATATGCAGCTTTTCCCTGCTGATTTCCCTGCTGACGCTCTCCATGGAAATGACCGGTTGGTCGGAAGGGGCGGGTTCCTTCGCCATTTCCAGCATCTTTTGCTGGTCTTTTCCCACCACGATTGGGCTCTCCGGCGTTTTCTGGCAGGCGGCAGCACCCAAAGCCATGACTGCGATAAGCAATATAGCAATTACCTTTTTCATATCGTATAACCTCGCTTTGCTGTTGTTGCCTCCATGATACGGGAGGCATTGCCGCAAAATCCATCTTCAAACTGTAATGTTTTTGTAATTACGGCAGAGTGAGGCGAACGGTCGTGCCGCGGTCAAGGGCGCTTTCCACCGTCAGCTTTGCGTTGTGCGCATCGGCGATCTGCTTTACGAGGGCAAGCCCCAGCCCGCTGCCGCCCGTTTTCTTTGAGCGGGATCTGTCCACCATGTAAAACGGCTCGAATATGCGCTCCATAGCTTCCTCGGGTATGCCGCGGCCAAAGTCCCTGACCTCTATCGTATCGCCGGAGAAGGTGAGGAGAACCCGCTTGCCCAGCGCGTCCGCGTCGTATGCCTTTGCCGCGTTGTCTACAAGGTTGATGAGCAGGGACTGGATAAGGTCCGAGTTGCAGTTTAGCGTCCCGCCGTCGGATTGGGTGATGAGCGTCACGCCCCGGTCGGCAAGCGCCTTTGCCGTGCTTTGCCGTACACGGTTAAAAAGCTCTCCGGCTGAAATAGTCTCTTTTTTTATCTCCTTCTCCGGCGTGATGAGTTTCAGCAGCGTCTGCACCAGACGCTCCAGCCATTCGCACTGCGTTTCGATATGCTCCAAGGATGCGTCCTTTTCCTCATCCGTCATGTTGGCGCGGCGCAGCATACGGGAGTGGAGCAGCAGCGCCGTCAGCGGCGTCTTAAATTCATGTGTCACGCCGCCGATGAAGAGCCTCTGCCGTTCTGCTATTTCGGTAAGCTCTGCGATATGGTGTTCCACTGCCTCTGCCATGCGGTTGAAATCATCCGCAAGCGCACCGACCTCATCCCCGGAAGAAACCTCTGCGCGGATGCCGTACTCGCCTGCGGCGATGTTTCTGGCCGTATCGGCAAGAGCGGTAAGCGGCTTTGTGCTGCGCCGCATGAGCAGCGCGATCAACACCGCGCCCAGGAGAATGCCCGCTGCGCTCACGAAAACAAATGTCCATACCATATCCGTGATGCTATTATATGTGGAAGAAATATCCTCTACAACATAGACTGCATACTCCACATTCCGCAAAGTCACAATGCTGCCAACAATGAGTACATTCCGTCCTTGAATCTCCCTTTCCGTAATCTGGACGGGGGCGATCCGGTCTGTGAGCGGCAAAAATGCATCAGGATCAATGCTCACACCAGAGTAAAGCGTTTCGCCGTCTTTCATGAGTACGGAGGAGGAATCGGCAAACCGGGAGAAGCAATAGTTCACAAGGGAGGCTTCCACGGTGGCAGAGTCGTCCTCGGTAAGATAATAGCTCGCCATTTCTGAAAAGGAGGCGGCAAGGCTTTTTTGCTTGTCTTCGGCGTAGCTGTAAGTCAGCTCCAATATGCTGTTTTTTGCGTGTACGAGAAGCACTGCAGAGCAGGCGAAAACAATGAGAAGCAGTACCGAAATGCAGATAAGAGCTGTTTTTTGCCACAGTTTCATCTCAGCGTTCCTCCAATCGGTATCCCAGCTTGGGAATGGCTTTGATCTCGCTCCCCAAACCGAGCTTCTTCCGAAGGCTGGATATTTTTACATCCACTGCTCGCGTCTCCCCAATATAGTCATAGCCCCATATTTCCGAAAGCAGCTGCTCACGGGATACGGTGAGGTTCTTGTTTTTGAGGAGCATCAGCAGCACGTCAAACTCCAGCGGCTGCAATTCAATTACATATCCGCACTTTGTTACTACCCGTGTTTCGCTGTTTACTTCGATGTCCCGAACGCGATAGACCGTGTTCAGTCTGCCGGTTCGCTTCAATACCTTCTCGATGCGCACCATCAGCGTCAGCATGTCAAAGGGCTTTACGATATAATCCTCCGCTCCGTCACGAAGCCCTTTGATCTCGGAGGCGGAATCCGTCTTTGCGGTCATATAGATGACGGGGATGCCGTATTTCTCCATATATGAGAACAGCTCGAACCCGTCGATGCCGGGCAGCATGATATCGAGCAGAGCTATATCAAAGGCGTGATCCTCATTGAGATATGCGGCAGCCTTTGCACCGTCGTCAAAGGCCATATAGTCATAGCCCACAAATTGCAGGTTAAGCGAAACAGCGTCGGATATGCTGCGGTCATCTTCCACGATCAAAATACGGTTTTTCATATGCGTCTCCTTTGCCCGGAAAAAGTATCATCCTTGCTTCCATTTTACCATCTGTATAGCGGCCGCTAAAGGCTGTAAAAGCTGCCAAACTGTAATTAAATTGTAATTTCTGCGCAAAAAAGAGCACGGTTTCCCGCGCCCTTTGGGTATGCTTTTAATTAGTATCCCATATTTCTGTCTATAATGCTGCCGTCGATGGCGTTTATGGTGAGATAGCTTTCGTAGGGAATGCTCTCCGAGGTGTCGATCTCATCAGAGCCCTGCTTTGTGAAGCCCCATGTGCCGAAAAAGTCCCACGTAGGCACCAGCAGCCCTTTTTTGCTGTCATTCGGCGAGCAAATCCGCGTCAGTCCGAAGCGTACATTGTCGATATCTATGGTGATGATGACACCGAAATTTTCATAATAGCTGTATTTCACGAACATCATCTGTTCAAATATCTCCCGGATCTCATCGAAGCCGAGCACCGCTGCATTTTCCACCTTGGTCTCGGTGATCTCATAGGGCGCGCGCCAGAAAAAGCCCACAATACCGCTGTCATCCACATATACGCTGATCTGCTCATATTCCCAGCTTTCGGCAAACTGGTCGTCACCCAGCGTCGCAGATCGGTTTCGAGTATACGTGGTACACAGACCTCCGGCAGCGCGTCCGTACCGTATCCGCCACACGCATCTTGCCGGCGTGTATTCACTTATGTTATTCTTTATTATTAAATTTACACCGTAGACCTTTTCCGCAAAGATGCTGCTTGCATAATCGATGCCCAGTTCATCGATCAGCTCATCCGCAAGGGCGACAGACTCCTGCTCTGTGACAGCTATGTCCGGGAGAGCATCCGGCAGAATGCCTTGAGCCAAGTATACTTCCCGATATTCTGCATCAGCCTTTTGGAGGGTTTCCGCTGTTGTATATGTCTCAAAACCGGCTGCGCCAAAGGGAACGAGCGCGCTTGCATCCGCCATATAAACCACATAGGATTCTCTGCCGTCCGTACTGCGGGAGATGCCGATGGTTTCGTGCAGTCCGTCTTTGCTGCTCATACCGTAGATATACTGACGGTTTTCATCTTCCCGGGTTGTGAGCCTGTTGTTCTGCATCTGGTATATCTTCCCGTTTTCAAATTTCCGGTTCATAGGCGGCGCAGTCTCCGGCGTTTCGCTGAGCAGCGATTCGTAAATGTCTATATCACGTTGGAATGTATATTTCCCATCCTCGGATTTTCCTTGGGATTTCCAATATAAGATGTATTTTTGCAGTTCGGATTTGGACAAAATATATTCTCCGCCGTCGCCGCACGCGAGCATTTCCCCCTTGCAGAGGGTGTCGATGATATGCCCGGCTTCTTCGTCTGTGATGGTGTGATTTTTGACCTCCAGCACGGGATAGTTCTTATCCTGGGGCATTGTCATATCCGCATGGACGTTTACGCGAAATGCACCATTGAGCCCGGAAAGCTCCGCTTCATACCGTTCCGGTGGAGCTTCCTTCGCCGTCGGCGTCTCCTTTGCCTTTTCGATCATGCCGTCATAATCCTTTTGTATCACCACAGGTTTTTCCGGCGTGGCCTGGCACCCCGAAAATATGGCCGTTAAGAGCAGCAGCGCCGTTATAAGAGAAATTATCTTTTTCATTTTGCACCTCACTTGTTCGTTCTTGAGGCAAAAATACCATGCAAACAGGCATCAAGTATTCAACGGATTGTAAGCGAATTGTAATTTTTATCGTTGCTCCGTTTCAACAATAACGATTTTCCCCTTGGTGTCGGCAAGTATGCCCTTTGCAATTTTAGGCACGGCAAAAAGGGAGAAGAGTATAACGAGCGCCAAAATCAGATACAGGATGTTCCACTTATTCTTCATTTTCAAATACCACCTTTACCGTTGTCCCTTTTCCCACTTCGCTTTCAAACACGAGATGCGCACCGTGCAGCCGCGCGATCTCCTCACAAAGCGCCAATCCCAAGCCGATGCTGCCCTGCTTTCGGGAGCGGGCTTTATCCACCATATAAAAGGGCTGGGTCAATCGGGACAGTTCGCTTTCGGGAATGCCTTTGCCGTAGTCTTTTACAGAGATCGTATCGTTCTCAGCTAAAACTTCTATCGCCTGTCCGGGCTTGGACGCCTTGCCCGCATTGTCGATGAGATTTAGTATCAGTCCGCAAAGCAAATCCATATCCATTCGCAGCGTATCCATGCGGTTGGTAACGATAAGTGAAAGCCCACGGCTCTTTAACTGCTCCGCGCAAGCCGATTGCACCATGTCAAGCAATACGGATACTTCCAGTTCCGTTGGTACGATTTCGCCTGACTGCTTTAATACAATTAGATGCATCAGCTTATGGGACAGCTTTTCCACACGGGTGCAGTCCGCATCTATTTGCATGAGAGCCTGTTCCCGTTCTTCCTCGTCCATTTTCGTGGCAAGGAGCGTCTGGGCATTTCCCTTGATGGAGGTCATAGGCGTTTTCAGCTCATGGGTAAGAGCAGACATGAACAGCGTCCTGCGCGCGGTTTCTTCTTTTAATTCCTCCACGCGATGTTCCACAGCATCCGCCATACTGTTAAAGTCTGCGGCAAGCTCTCCTATTTCGTCCTGTTCGATAATTTCTATGCGTTTATCATATACGCCTGCGGCGATGAGGGATGTGTTCTCTTTCAGGGTCCTTACAGGCTTCAGCAGCTTTCGTACAAGGGGAATGACCACGGCAACGGCAGCAATAATCACGGCGAAGCTGATCCAAGAAAACCGATATGACATTCGTGTGATGTCCGTATAAACTGAGGTGATGTCGTTTATAACGTAAAGGCTGTAGGTGGCATTGCGTATGCCTATATTGCTTCCCACAATCAGGATACTTTTGCCGCCAATTTCGGCAATGATATACTGCTGCGCTCCATCCTCAAGCGGAAGATATTCGCTCGGCTCTATGGCAGTGGTATTATATATGGAATCCTCACCGGCATTGAGAATGATGTTATCGTCCGCAAGCTGGGACACAAAATACCGCGCAAGGCTTCGTGTCGCTGCTTCTCCGGTTTCCTCCTTGATTTCTTTTGTCATCGCGTTTGTCCAATAGACCGCGTTTACATTCTGAGCACTGACCGTACTATCTATGGCATAGTTCAGATTATTTCTGCCTGCACCTACAAGCAACAGCAGGCTGCAAACGCTGATTGCGGCGGTCACCATAATGACGGCTACGAGGGATATTTTAATCCACAGCTTCATGGCATATCAATCCTCCAGACGGTAGCCCATTTTGGAAATGGTTTTGATGTGTTCGCTCAGTCCCAATTTTCTTCTGATTTGCCCCACATGCACATCCACCGTGCGGGTTTCACCCACATAATCCACGCCCCAAACGCCGTGAAGCAGCCGTTCGCGGGAGAGGGCAATATTCTTATTCTTTGCAAGCATCACGAGCAGGTCAAATTCCATGGGCTTTAACAGGATTTCTTCGCCGTTTTTGCGAACAGAGCGCTCCATAAGGTTTATGGTGATATCCGCGACCTCCAGCACCTGCTGCATTTTTCCCGTGCGCTCCAGCACCTTTTCGATGCGTACCAAAAGCTCCAGCACTTCAAAGGGTTTTACAATATAATCCTCTGCACCGTCCCGAAGCCCCTGCAATTTGGAATCAATATCCGATTTTGCAGTGAGGTAAATGACGGGGATATCATGATGCTTCATGTATCCTAAAAGCTCAAACCCGTCGATGCCGGGAAGCATAACATCCAAAAGTGCAAGGTCAAAGTCCGCATCCTGTTCGATCAGCTCTGCCGCTTTCAATCCGTCATATACGGGGACTGCCGCATATCCTGTGGATACAAGGTTTTTTATAATAATGCGGGAGATGGCTTCATCGTCTTCTACAACTAATATTCTGTTTCTGGCCATAATTCACACCTCCTGTTTCATTTTATCACGGGTCATGTAAGCAAGTCCGCAACAGGTTGTAAACGAATTGTAATTTGCAAAGAGAAATATATGCAAGACTATGAAATAAGGAAGACTGTTACGAATTAACCTGAATTCGGGATAATACAACACATTTGCCCGGTGCGTGTCCACTATACCGAAAAGGATAGCAGGTCACAAGGACAAGCGTTTTCCCATCCATGACGGGCAAGATCAAGTCCGCTGTATTTTCATAGATTGTAATATCCGAAACGGTGTAGGTATAAACCGTGCCGTCGTCCATCGTGACGGTAATGGTGTTGCCGCCCACTACATCTTCCAACACCTTTAAGTGGTTGCGGTTCCTATGCCCATAGACAACACACATCCCATCCTCCCCGGGCAGCACTGAGGTAGTAAGCCACCCCGGTGTTTTATCCAAAGTTTTTTCCTCAACACCATAGGCAACGGATATAGTTCTATCTTTTATTCTAAGCGTAAACAGCCCGTCGCCTTTCTTTTGTGGGTGAGACGTTGGCGATGCCTTTGGAGCAGGCGTCGCTTCTTCGGTTGGTATGGGCATAGGCGGTATAGTGGGCGCAATCGGAGTATTTGTTGCCCCCGCAAGCTCTATGCGCATAACCTCCGGTGTTTTAATGGGCTGAATCTCAACAAATGTGTTTTCCTGCTCCTGCGGAGTAAACGCAATAATGCCGAGTATAATTACGGTAATGGAAAGGGCGGCTAAAACCGCCGCCCTGATGATAGTCTGCTTTTTCATGTTCTATTTTCCTCTCGTTTTATTATGTCGTCGGTCTGCCGAAGCATACCCATTCCCATTCGGAGCCGTTTTTGCCCCAATGCTTTCGTATCTGGACGCTGTTGCTGCCGCCCGTGCTGTCAATCAAATATGTGCCGTTAATATAAATGGCGACATGGTGGATCTGCATCCAGCGTTTGCACTTGCCGCTGCCGCAACGCCTGCGGTCGGTGCAGTAGCCCTCACCGCGGCTTACATCCTTACGAGCGAAAAAGATAAGGTCACCTGCTTGAAGCAGGTTTGCATCGGTAAACAGAACGCCCATATCGTAGCACTTCTGCGCCATGCCTGTGGAGGTCAAACCGTTCATAGAGGACAGCCCGCAATCGCGGTATGCCGCCCGCGCCAAGCCGGAACAATCCATGCTGGAATAGCTGCGCCCGATGTACTTCTTTGCCGCCGCGACGATCTGCGCGCCAAGCTCATTCGGCGGGAGGTCGGGGTTTATGTCCAAGCCAAATCCGTATTCGCCGCCATCGCCCACGGTATCGCCAAGAAGCTCGGCAAACAGGGGGTAATAATCGGGAAGCATCAGCTCGTTAAGCATTTCGTTTTGGTCGGCGTTGAAGCGGTAAAGCCCTGCGCCGTCACGGTAGTCCATGCTCGACACGTTCACATAGATGTAGAGGGTGGTCTTTGTTTCGGTCAGGGGTTCGCCATCCTCGTCAAGCACGATTGCGCCATATTCATCGGTTACGGTAATAGTTTCGGTTTCAGTTTCGGTGCGGTAGGAAGCAGCGTTCATATCATTAAAAACAGCGCGCAATCGCTCAATGTTCTCCGGTGTCACCACGGTTATATCTGAGGGATTTTCTTCATCCGTAGAGGTTTTGATAGAGTAAACGCCCACCACATCTGCCCAATTTGGCACGGGGCTTTCTGCGCTCTCCATATCGCCTTCATAGATGACCTCCACAGCATCCGCGCCGCCCTGTGCGGTAAGCTCATTTATCTTCGCCTGCATGGAAGCGGCAAACTCACCGTTGATGGTTTCAATCGTCTCGGTCATGGGTTTGCCGCCATCAGCCGATTCGTTAGCGGAGAATACGCCGAACACCGCAAGCAGGGCAACCACAAGCACCACCACAATGATGATAACAACGGCTACCCAACCGCCCGCCGCGATTGCGGCTATGAGCGCCTTGACCGCCGCGATGATCCACTTGACCACGGCAACGATGGCTTTAGCCACGGCTTTGGCTGCTGCCGCCGCCGCTTTTGCCGCCGCCTGTGCCGCTTTTGCCGCAGCTTGCGCGGCTTTGGCGGTAGCCTGTGCGGTTTTCTGCGCCGCTTTCGCCGCCTGCTGCGTGGTCTTGACTGCTTTTTCGGCAGTCTTTACGGTCTGCTGCGCCATTTTCACGGTGCGCTGCGCGGTCTTGACCGTGCCTTTTGTGGCTGTTTTAGCCGTTTTTGCGCTCTGCTTAATGGTCTGCTGTGAAGCCTGCTGCGCCCTACGGGAGCTTTGCGCAGTTTGCCGGACACGCTCTCGACCTTGCCGAGTGGCATTGCTCTCGGAATGAAAAGAGGAACGGGTTTGCTCCGTTCCTCGCTGTTTGGCTTCCTTATACTGCTTTCGGGCGTCGTTGGCTTTTCTCGCAAGCTGCCTTCCTCGGTCTGTGACCTCCTGCCCGGTACGACGGGCAACATCTTCGCTCGTGCGCTCCACGCGGCTTTCCGCATACTCCGTTGGCGATTCGTCGCGCTGCTGCGAGGCGGCTGTTTCCTGCGCCTGCTCCTTTGCGGACAAAAGAGAACGCCGCGCAAGCTCTTTGGGCGCTCGTGCGGTGTTGGTCATAACGCGGGGTGTTCGGTCTGTCGGTCTTGTTTTTATATCTCGCAAATCATAATCACCTCATTAAAAAGGCTGCGATCTCGCAGCCTTAGCTATTTTCCTTGAGCGCCTACTATGTCGTTCCGGTATTACTGAATTTTCTTTCTCTCAAGATGAATCATGAATTCAACTAATCCTCCCAGAACAACGAACCCAATAAACGTGAAAATCCATATCAACCATCCATTATGCAGCAATCCGCCGCCCGGATCATAACTTACCTGTCCGAACAGCCCTCCTGCAATTACACCGAGATTGTATCCTGCAAATGTAAAAGCGGCGATCCACTTTTTATTGAAATAGGCAGCAGTTGTGCTAATAAACGCCGCAATAAATGTGCAATTCTTAGACACCCATGCTCCGATGTCATATTCAAAGAAGGTAATGTTGCTCCACAGAAAATATACTCCGATGAAACCAATAACCCCGCCGAGAACCCAGAACATTCTTGCAATGCTTTCTTTGCTACGCACAACTGACAGTATCGCAAAAGCTGCAACGGGAACCAGAAACACAAGCTGAGAGCCTGTTACACTTATATCTATTCCCAAGAACAGGCCAAGCAATAGCAACGCGACAGCACCTATCCATATATACAGCTTCGCTTTTTTCATTATTTTTCTGTCCGCAATCTCGTCAACAGTATCCGCCGGAATTGCGGAATAGCAGTCATATTCCTTTCGGCACTCATTGCAGCTTTCTATATGCGTCAGAACAAACTTGCGGCTGTTTTCGCTGGCCACATTGTCCCGAACAAGCGGAATAAGGTCTCTGCAAATATCACAACAGCCTTTATCATTCTGTAACATGGTCATTATCATATCCCTCCTTAATGAGCATCTCCCGAATACGCTTCTTTGCGCGATGGTCTATTACGCGCACCGAACCTTCGGAAATGCCTAATTGCATAGCTATCTCCCTGTGCGAATAGCCATTTATGCGCATATTGACTATCCTTTGTGTACGCTCATTCTCCTGCTTGAGTAATGCGATTATCCGCTCGCATAGCTGCCGGTTAATCACCTGCTCTGCGATATCATCTGCTATATATGCTTCGATCATATCATCCAAAGTTATGGCGGGATGCTGCTTTCGCAGATGTTGCAACCAACAGTTACGCGCTATTCCAAATAACCAGGTTTTCACAGTGGATTCCCCACGGAAAAAAGGGAGCTTCCGTATTGCAATAAGAAAGCACTCTGACAACAGATCTTCAGCAGCATCTGCATCGCGCGTTAAGCTAAGAAGGTAGCGATAAACGTCTTGTCTATACTTTTCATATAGTTTTTCAAGTGCAAGCATCTCACCACCTCCTTGTATTCATAAGTCCCGTTATCAGAGTAAACGTTACATTTTCTTCAGTTTATCATACCTTGCGATGCGAGAGAAGCAAGGCAATATCTCAACATTATAAACAATGCAGAGTCGTTGCTCAGCGGGCTTGTCCTTTTTGTCTTTCCAAGTGCCACCCTCTTATCGTGTGGAATGCAGCGGCCAATATCAAATATCAGCCGCTGCATCATCAGTTTTACCCCCACATTTCCGTTTCACCGGGCTTGGTCGTCATATTGCGATACAGCTCCGTATTCTTTGGGAAGCGGTTGACGAAAGGCACAAGCGCGTTGCCGATCTTCATCAAGCCGTGTCCCGCCTCGGCGTTGGTGATGTATTTCATCTGATCCTCCGAGATGTTGAAAAGCTCCGCTAACTTCTCCCTGTCGCTTGCCGCCTGATTGTGCATCACAACGAACTCCGAATTGGAAAGGATGGAACGCGCCGCGCTGTTGTCGAGAAGATACTCCACGTTCTGCGTGATGCCCGTGGGGAAAGCGTTGCGCTTGCGGAAGCGCCGCCATGCGGAGTTAAAGAACATACTGCTGTATGGATTGTCATACACCACATGGAACTCATCGAGGTAAACATGGGTGCGCCTGCCGTGCTTCCAATTCTCCGTCACGCGGTTGAGGATGGCGTCTGTGATAACGAGCAAGCCCATCGTTTTAAGCTGTTCGCCCAAGTCGAGAATGTCATAGACCACAATGCGGTTGTTGGTGTTGACATTGGTGGGATAGGCAAAGGCATTCAAGCTGCCCTCGGTGAAAAGCTCCATCGAAAGCGCAAGGTCGCGCGCTTCCGGCTCGGGCTGCACAAGCAGAAGCTCACGCAGGGAAAGCAGCGTGGGCAACGGGCCGCCTCGTTTGTAATTCTTGTAAAGATCGCCCGTGCAGCGGTCAATGATGCTCTTGTCCTTTGAGGATAGTTCGTGATTTTGGTCAAGTTGTTCAAGCAGGGACATGACGAACTGCGATTTGAGCGCAATGGGGTTATGCGTGTCGGCATAGCCCTCCACCATATCCATCGCGTTGATGTGGTCGGGGCTGCCCGCCGCGATGCGGATGATCTCCGCGCCGAAGTTTTTGAGCATACTGTATTCGCGCTCGGGGTCGCAAATGAGAATATCGTCGTTGGTGTTGAGGATAAGCTGCAATATCTCGTCCTTGCAGCCAAAGGATTTGCCGGAGCCGGGTACGCCGAAGTGGAGCGCCGAGCCATTCATCAGATTGGATTTGTTGACGATGATCATGTTGCCGCTGATGGCGTTTTTGCCGCAGTAGATACCGCCCTTGTCGAACACCTCCTGCACACGGAAAGGCATGAACACGGCGGCGCTCTCGGTGGTCAGCGTTCGGAAAGCGTCAATCTTGCGGACGCCGTAGGGCAGCACGGTATTCAGCCCTTCAAGCTGCTGATACTTCAAGGTAGAGAATTGGCACAGCCGCTTGCGCCCGATGGTCAGTAGCATTTCCGTATAGCTGTCAAGCTCCTCTTTGGTGTCCGCCGTCACAACGACGGTCAACACGCCGAACATCATGCGCTGGTCGCGGTTTGTAAGGTCGTTCAAGAAGTCCTTGCTCTCGCTGCGCTGTACCTCCATGTCAAAGGGAATGGTCGCGGAGAAGTTGTTATTGTTGTTCTGCCGCCTCTGCCAATTTGCGATGTTGGTTTCCACGCCAAGTAGGCGGTTTTCCACCTCGCGCACCGCTTCGTCCATTGGGATAGGGATAATGTCGATGGACAGCATCATGCTTGCGCCGATGTCGGTAAGTTCGGTGATGATGTCGTCCTTGATGAAGTTGGCATAGTCCCGCAGGAAGATCACCCTGCCGTAGCGGTCGCCCATGCGGAAGAAGTCCCGCCCCGGCTCAAAGCAATCGGGACAGATATAATCCTTGAAATCGTGTCCCTTGCGCGCCATATCTTCCGCGTTGAAATGGAAATACGCTTCCTCCTCCGGGCGAAAGAAGTTGTGGATCAGTTCCAGCTTTTCCGTGGCGTCCATTTCCTCGCAGCGGGAACCAAGCCGTGCAAGATATGCGGAAAGCTCGCTGCCGATGCGGTTAAAGTAATTGCGCGCTTGCTGAATGTCGTTCTTGTACGCGCTTACGGTGAGGTATCGGATATGCTGAAAGTTACCCGCTCCCACAGCTTCATCCATAAAGCGCTTGTTGGATTCCTTGCGGAACTTATCCAGGCCATCGCCGTGCATGGGCATAAGGATAGATTCCTGTAACGCTTTGAGGTTATACCGTTTGAGCGCAATGGTCAGTTTATAGGTCGATCCGCACTCAAAGGAATTGATGAGGTCGCTGTACTTGAAGAAAAGCTCTTTTGTATCGGCTTGAGAGAGCATGGCATAGTTGATGTCCGAAAACTTAAAGGTCTTGGCAAAGCAATTGCCTACCTTGAAGATGCCATCGTTCCAAATCGTCTTGATGGGGATAATGTCCTGAACGCTGCGCGGGATGCGAAACCGCTCCTTGTCCTGCTTCAAAACATTGTGAAGGGTCTTAATCATGCTTTCGCGCCTCCTTTTCATGCTGTCGGATGACAGGCTCCAGTATTTCGTAATAGGTGTTGATGGGGTTGAACGTCAGGCGCCTGGGCGTGAGAAACTCGGAGCGGATAAACGCCAACAGGAACTTCTCCGCCGTCATGCCGTTATATTTCAGAAAGCCCATCGCGGCGAACGGCACAGCGCCCAGTATACACAGCCACGACACCGTTTCCGTGCCGAGACAGTCCTTTAAGCCGAAGTACACGCCTATCGCCACGCCCACGGCAAGCACAGAGAATATGCACTGCCGCGCGTTCAGCCCGAAGAACATACTCTCGGTATAGCCGCGTATCTCCTTGTTAATTTTTATTTCCATAGGATAATGCTCCTTTCACACATTTTTGCGTTTGCTGTTTTTCTGATATAATGAATTTGAAGATGTAAAGGGGGGTGCCGATATGCCAGCTTTAGCTATACTATCCATTGCTTTTACAGTCGTCATGCTCGTGCTGTCCATTATCTTTAAGGTAGCCGGAAAGCTCCGGCTCACGCTGCCCGTATTGTTCTTTCTGCTCATGGCGTTCCCGTTCAACCGTTGGGCGTCTGCAAATGAGACGCTTGTGTGGGCGATACTTGGCGGGCTTATCGCGCTTTGTCTGCTGTCGTGGATAATCTCGCTTGTAAAAACAATAAAGCGCCGCTGTTTTGAAAAGGACAGCGCTGAGGCAAGGCTCGACTATATGCAATGGCAAAGAGAGAAAGCTCACGCACTCGGATATTCGGATATGGACGTTTACTATGACGAGGACGGCAACATTAGGAACGAACGCACGAAAGAGCGCATAGAGATTTGAGAAGCGGACAATGTTCGCTTTTTTCTTATAGCCCAAACATTTCTCTCACAACGCGGTCAGCCATTTTTACCGCACCCGTCAGCACCAACAGATTAAATATCAATTCACCCATGTAGCTCCACACCATCGTGACGGGGCTTGCGCCTGCTTCTACAACGGGCGGACTTGAAGCAAACTCGCCAAAGATGATGCAGCCGATAACAATGATTGCGCCCTCCAAGCATACCGCCGCATAGCTTTTCAAAAAACTCTTGCCGATGTTTGCGCTGGGCTCTCCAGCAAAGGAAGATAGCGGGATAGGTGCGATAGCCGTGTAAAGGTACAATTTGAAAAATCTGCCATAGACGCTCATTATCATTACAAACGAAAGCACGATAATAACGAGACTTCCGATGAGTGATACCGCCCACGCGGGGATAGACTGCCAAAATGTAAGCTGCTGAATTGCCGCCTCCATCTCTGCGGGCATCGTCACCACCGTCTGCGCGGCAAGCCCCGCCGTGTTCATCGCCGTGGAGATAACGCCCTGCACGATCTTGAAAATTGCCATCATGATATCCAAGCCGTAGCCAACCACGGCTTTAGCGAGGATAAAACGGATAAAGAGCTTCGCCGCGTGTTCAGGTTTCTTTATCTCTGTAAAGCTGCCGCACGTTTTCACCACGCCTATCACAAAGAAAAGCACCAAGAGCGCGTAGCCTATCGCTTTGAGCGCGCCGTTTATATCGAGAACGATTTGCCAAATGCCGCCGCCCTTGAAGCTCTCGGGGCTTTGCGTGATAAGCAGCCATATTTCTTGCAGCTTTTCGTTCCATACATTGAGCGCGTTTACAATGTTGTCGATAATCCAATTTCCGCTGCCCAATCATTTTCACCTCCGTTTCATAGGCAAAGCCCGCCGCAAAAACGACGGGCTTGCCATTTATTGTTTAGCGGCAAGGCTCGGTCCTCGCTGGGGCTTTGTCGCGGATAACGCCGTACTTGTCGTCAACGTAGTAGCGTCCGACAAACGGATTGTAGATCGCTGTGCATTTTACGCCGTTATATTCCGCGACATAACGGTTATCGCCAATCTTGTCTATGATGGTCGCTTCCGCAAGCCCTCCGTTCAAAGAATGAATGTGCATTTGTTCCTTGATTCGCTCCATATTTGCCTCCATCAGCCCGTGATAAGGGTCAGAATCTCTTTGGTGAAAGTGATGATGATACCGCCCGCAAGCGTAAGGAAACCATTTGCGCGCTGCGATGGGTCATGGCTCTTTAAGCTCAAACCGACCTGCACGATACCGAAGCCGAGCAGGATAATACCGATAGCCCGAATCAATCCGAATATAAACTCGGAAAAATTGTTGACGACCGCAAGTGGGTCATCTGCGGCAAAGGCTGTGGTCGTGATGGAGAATACCAGCACCACCACGGCAAAGAGAGTAAAAAAGAGCTTCATGCGTTTTGTCATTTGAATCGTTCCTCCGTTTCATTGATGTATAGTTCGTTTATCTCATCCTCGGACAGAACCTCGTAATCGTCGTAATCGCTGTCCAAGAGAATGTCGGAAAGTTCAAACGCTTTTGGCGCTTGTCCGTGAATGTATGGCGGCGCGCCGCCGTCAATGGTCTGTTTTACGTTGGGATGGCGAAGTATGTCATACTTCTCGTCCTGTATGGCGCGCTCTCCGCGAATGAAAAGCAAGGCATAGCGGTTGTCGAGCATGCGCACCTCGTCCGGGGTATATAACTCTCGGCCGCTGATCTGCCAATTTGTAGAGTAGTTGCCATTCCTGCCTTTGCTTTGTCCGTAGGTGTTCGTGTCGATGGTGGCTTTGCCGAGCTTCTTTGAAACCAACTCATGAGTACTGTCCTCATTGCCGCCGAGATAGAGAAACTCGTCGCAATTGCCGATAATGCTTTCCCATTGTTTTTCAAACAAAGCCTTTAACTGCGCAATGTTCTGAATGATGATCGAAACAGAAATCTCACGGCTTCGCATGGTGGCAAGCAGCTTGTCAAACTCATCGGGGAGCGCGATGTTCGCAAATTCATCCATGACACATTGAACGTGAACGGGCAGCCTACCGCCGTAAACATGGTCGGCAATGTAGTAAAGCTCCTGAAAGATGGAGGAGTACATCATGCCTATGATGAAATTAAGGCTACTGTCGTTGTCGGGGATGATGGCAAACAGCGCGGTCTTGCGCTCCCCGAGTGAGGGAATATCCAATTCGTCATGGCACACGACGGAGGCTATCTGTGGGAGGTTGAACTTTTCCAAGCGGACGCCAAGTGAAATCAGAATACTTTTTGCCGTCTTACCCGCCGCTAATTTGAAAATATGGTATTGCTTCACGGCAAGGTGTTCAGGGGCATTCATGGCAAGCCGCTCAAAAAGCTCGTCCAGCACGGAAGCATATTCCTCATCTTCCTCCTTGACCTCGGCGGCATTTATCATCTCCATAACCATAGGGAAGTTCTTTTCCTCCGGCGGAGCTTCGTTCACAAGGTAGAGAATTAGCGCCTCCAAGAGCGCGGTTTCGGCACGTTCCCAAAAAGGATCGTTGCTTTGTGCGCCCTTTGGCGTGGTGTTGCGGATAAGGTTGCCCACCAGCCGCAGCACATCTTTATCATCCCGCAGATACACAAACGGGTTGAAGCCGTGGCTCTTTTCCGTGTTGATAAGGTCAAGCACTTTGATATCGTAGCCCCGTTTTTCAAGCAGGCCGCCCGTGTCGCGGAGTATCTCGCCTTTCGGGTCAAGCACAACAAAAGAGGTGTTCGCCTGCATGATATTTGGTTTGGCAAAGAAGCGGGTTTTGCCCGCACCGCTGCCGCCGACCACCATGACGTTCAGGTTTCTGCGGTGCTTTCTGCCGTCAAGCCCGATGCGGGCGTTCTGCGTGAGTATGATATTCTGTTGTTTATCCTTATCCGCATACTTTTTGCAGAGTTGCCGCGCGTTTCCCCATTTTGCGCTGCCGTGTTCTTCGCCGCGCCGGTAATTGCGCCGGGTGGAAAGATACACGCCCACGCTCATGCCGTAAATGGCAAGGAATATGAGAATGGCTTTCATGGAGTCGGCGCACCACGTTATTTTCATCGGGTCATTCATGCCGGTGGTGAAACCCGTAACGATACCCGCTAATCCTTGAGATAGAAAAGGGGCGACCATCAAGGCCGCCCACGTTACAGGAATAACACCGAGCACCGCCATAATGATGCCCGTGCGCCTATCCTCATTCGGATTCTTCATCGTCCGAACTCTCCGTGTCTTTTGTCGCTTTCCCAAGCGATTCAATGCAATAGATCATAGCGTTATCTCTCCATTTCTCTATATTTTTTGTGCTGCTTTTTTGTGGGCGCGTCCATGACCTCTATAAGCGTTTCGTCCACAAACTCGGTGTCGCGCCCCTGTTCCACAAGCTCGTTGCGCTTATCATTCAAAGAATTGATGATAAGCCCATGCTGGTAATCGTCCACTTCTATCACACGTTTTTCTTCCATAACGACCTACCTTTCCGGCTGATTGCGCGTCTGCTGATGCTCGGCATACAGATTGCGGTCTACGCGCTCGTTTATGTCGCAGGCGGCTTCGCGGACGATGCCGAGTATGCTGCGCTTCTCACGAACATCGAGCGCGGATAGTTCGTCGGGGATTTCGTCGCACGGCACAGCGGGAACGCCGAAGCGTTCACATACGATATTGGCGGTACAATCGCAGATAAAGGTGTTATCGCCCTGCTCTGCGCGGGCAAGCTCCCGCGCCACCACAAAGAACAGCTTGTTCCAATCGCTCGTCCGGGCGACATATATGGTGTTGTCCTCCTGCGAATACAGCGCGCCGACGCTCGCGGACACGTTTTCAGACGGCTTGACAGGCACAGGGGCATCGGTCATAAGGGCTTTGAGCTTGGAGCGAAGCGGCATGGAAAGTGTGGCTCTTTGTTGTATGGGCTTGCCGTGAGTCTGCGATATGTCGAACACGCACTTTGCGTCATACGATGTTGCAAGGGAGCCGTCCTCGCGGGTGTACTCGCCGTTGGCTTCCAGAATGAATAAACCATTTTCGCCTCGCTTGACTGAACGCCCCTTTTGCGTCCAATCGTCATAGCTCATCACATAGCTTGCCCCGGGCTTCTGCGCCGTGATAAGCAAGGTGTTCGCCACGCTCGTCATGCCCAGCCGCGCCTGCGTTTTGATATATGCGGCCAACATTTCCGGCTCTGAAAGCGCCCTGTCTGCCATTTCGTCAATCATATCATATAGCTCCTGCCGTTTCTCCTGTTTCTGCTGCGCCCATGCCTCCTTATCAAAGGGCTGTTCATTTCGCTGCTGCTGATTTGAAAACAGACTGTCAAAGTTCTCCATTCCATTTACCTTCCTTTTCCTTTAGATTTGGTTTTCTGCGGCTGTTTGTGCGTGGTCTGCCGCGTTTTATCGCGGGCGGGCTGCTGCGGGGCTTTCTCGCGGCGCTCGTCCTTGATCTCCTTGATCTGCTGCCGCACGGAGGGTCGGGCGCGCACCGGCTCAAAACTCCCCGCGTCGGAACGCTCTTTGCTGTTTAAGAAAGGCGCGGACGGATTCAATCTTTCCGTCCTCGCCTTCATAGGGTTTGCCACCTTCTCCGTAATGTCGATGGGCTGCTTATGCTCGGTTTTCTGCGGGGCAGGGCTTCCGAGAATATTATCGAGCGTCTTATCGTCCACGGTATGCGCCTCTTTTTCTGCGGGCGGGGTGGTGCGCTCCTTTTCGGCGCTCTTTTTTACCTTTGCCTCGCGGGTTTTCTCAATGTCGGCGCGAATCTTCTCTACATCGACGGTAGAAAGCGCAAACCTGTCTGCAATGCGGTTTACCCGCGCAGCGTCGTTGGCGTTTACCACCACGTCCACCAAACCGTCTGGCTGCTTTTTGTTCACCACGGCTGCATAGAGAACGCCATATTTCTTTGCTTCCTCGGCAAAGATTTTCATGTCCTTGTTTTTGATGACAAATACTTTGGTGGGCTTGCCGTTAAACGCCCGCATGCGCGCCTTTCCTTTGGTGCGTTTTTGGTCTTTCAAGACGGCGATGAGAAATGTGGCAAGCGACAAAACGCCCTTTCCCGCAAGATTGGTCGCACATTCCACGCCTTTGACGGTCACGTTGGTTGCCATGTTGACGATTTGTTCTGCCGCTTCTCCTTGCTGGCTCATGCTTTATCAGCTCCTTTTCTTTGATTTTGGAGTATATAAAAAGGCGCTCCAGGTGGAGCGCCTTGAGTGGGCATAATAAACATAATGGGTAATTCGAGAAACCCATATCCAATTTCTCAATTTGGTTAGAGTTCTATTTTCGTAGACTAATAGGAAGCATTTTATTCAATTCTTCTCGTGTGAAAAACTGTGCTTCGTTATCTTTTAGTGCCTTTTGAGCCATTGCATAGCTCTTGGCATCAGTAATCGGTGCCGAAGCATATACCGTCGCTGATTTCTTTTGCAATTCGTCTCTTTTGGAAGCCGCAACCTCAACGGTCAGGTTAGTAAAATCCGTCAGGAGAGATATGTATTCCTCCCGGATAATCCAAAGCTGATTGGAGGTTTCAAAATGTTTTGTTAGAGTAGCTACCAAATCCACATCTTTCAAATAAGAGGTAAGCACAAGAAGCGCAGTAGAACAAAGACCGCCAATCCAAATCAAAACTGACTCGCTTGAAATTAAATTTCCTACAAACCCGCCAGTTGATATGGCAGAAAGAATAATCTGCGCCCACTTAATAGCTTGGCTTTTCTTTTTCAAACGTCCAGCATGGATTATTTGGGTTGTATATGAGTACATGACCTTACCGTATGCGTCTTCAATCTGCGCATACAGGTTTTCTTCATAACATTGGGAATCGTGTTCCATAGATTTCTCTCCATTCCGAATTTGCTGCACTTGGGTATTTCGTTTCATCTCCGATGGCTTCAACAGCCTTATCGTAGGATGATTTTGCTTTCGCTTGAAAACTTCCAAAGCATGTAATATATCTCCCACTTCCCATGACCTGCCACTTGTATTGAGAGGTAGGCTGATCAGAAACATATTTCAAGAAATCTCTTGTCATCCAATCATAATAAACATATGACTTGCCTCGATGCTCCCATGTTGAGATAAAGTTGTAACTGAGTATGTCGATTAGTATACCGCTAATGTCAACGTCACATTTATCTCTCCATGCTCGCGCCATTTTACAAAGTCGTTTCAAGTTTGAATTGCAGTTGTTGTTCATCGTCTGAATAGCAGCAATCTCCGCCTTTGGGTCAGTTGTTTTCCAAGATCCACCATTGTTGCTATTTGCGAAAGTGTACGTCCCGCCAGCGTTCAAGAAAGCGGGGAGAACTTCGAAATTTATGCCATCAGTAAAAGGAATGCTGATTATTTGTCCATCAGCTTTTAGGCTTGTAACGGAATACGTTTTTTCAAGTATTTTTTTCACTTCTTGAAGTAAAGCAGACTGCCCGTTAGAGCTATATGCGTTGAATTTCTGATATGTAGCAGCGGGAAGTTGTACTAACATATCTATATCGCTTGTGAGTATTTCGGTATCGCGCCCATATGATCCAACATAGAAGCTGTGTGCTTCATCCGAAAACGAGTTCCAATAATCGGTATTAATGCGCTTCGTAATAGCGTGATACCTGGTGCTGATGGTGCTAACCTTTGCATCTGAGAAACGAAGATTAGAGCAAAACTGTTCAAATGCTGTTCCAACACTAAAACTCATTTTCTACCCTCCTAAAATTTAACAAACTTCGTCTAATTAAACTTCGTCTAATTGCTATAATCGTAAATTCATCATCACACCATCTCCAACACCTCCGCCGCATTGGTATCCGGCTTCACCTTAGGCATCACTTTCTGAATAATGCCGTTCTCGTCGACGATGAACGTAGTTCGCACAACACCCATGCTCACCTTGCCATAGAGCTTCTTTTCCTGCCACACGCCATAGGCCTGGATGGCGATGAGCTCCGGGTCGGAGAGCAGGATGAAGGGGAGGTCGTGCTTGGCGGCGAATTTCTGGTGGGAGGCCACGCTGTCCTTGCTGATGCCGATGACAAACACATCCTTTGCCCGGAAGCCTTCGTAGCTTGCGGCAAAGGCGCAGGCCTGCCGTGTACAGCCGGGGGTGTTGTCCCGGGGATAGAAATATATCACAACTTTTTTGCCTGCAAAATCCGACAGAGACACGGTGTTTCCGTCTTTGTCCTGTAAGGTGAAATCGGGTGCTTTCATTCCTGCCTCTAACATGATAAGATCCTCCTATTTTCTTCTGTATCTCTGTTTGCTGCTGTTGGGCTTGTCCGGGAACTCCATCTCGATCAGCTTTTGTTCCAGCGCCGGCACAAGATATACTTTCCGGAAAGAAGCTCTGCTTTTGAGCCCCAACCGCTCCATGATCTGTTGCGCGGAGAGGGTATCTTCGCCGAGCTTATCCAGCAGGAGCTTTACCGGAACGCTGACGCCCTCATGGGTATTTCCGTTCTGTGTTTCTGCGATCTCCCGTAGTGTGTCATAGATGACCGAGAGCAGGAACTCGACAAAGGGCGTAGCATCTGCTGTTTGATCCGCTTTTGCCAAAGCTGCGTAGTAGGCCTGTTGCCTTTCTCGGATGAGCGTTTCAATGGGCAGCCATGCGAATATGGGCTTCCATTGATAGAGCAGCAGTGTGTTCCACATCCTGCCCATTCTTCCGTTTCCATCGGCGAAGGGATGGATGAACTCAAATTTATAATGAAAGGCGCAGCTCTTGACCAGAGGATGTACCTTTGAGTTCTCCGCCCATGTGAGCAAATTGTCCATGAGCTCCGGCACCAGATTGGCAGGCGGCGCCATATGGATGAGCTGGTCACCGTTAAATACCCCCACACCGCCGCTTCGGAACATTCCGGCTTCACGCACAAGCTCATTCATCAGCGTTCTGTGAGCTTTCAATAGATCGCCGACGGAATACGGGTTAAAGGATAACAATTGCTCGTAGGTATCAAATGCGTTTTTGACTTCCTGTACTTCCTTTGGTGTGCCCAAAACCCGCTTGCCATTCACGATTGCCGTGACTTGATCTAAAGAAAGGGTATTGTTTTCGATAGCAAGGGAGGAATGGATGGTTTTGATCCGGTTTTCACGACGCAGTTTAAGATTGGTATGCATATCCTGCCATGCCGTAATAGAGCCTACAAGCTCGCTGATCTCAGAAATCTTTGCAATGATCCCATCCGTCATATGAAATGGCGGAGCATATTTGTTCGTATCCATACTGCACCTCCGACTTGTATCTTATTATACCATACAAGTCACTGTTCCTCAAGGTGCCGCAAAGTATACTTTCCCCTGTGTTATGGCGCTTTCTCGGTTTTCGAACTTGTATGTTCTGCTTGGATGTAGTCGCGATATAAGTTTTGCGCTACTCATTAAAAGGCAATAGCGGCGGATTGTACAAACGGCATGAATGGCAACTTAAGTTATCGTCGCCATTCAAGCCGTTGATGATTTGCACTTATCAGCTAATAGAGTTAATTAGGGCTTTACGATCTACTTTTTCACTTCAAACACATACTGCCGTTTTACCAGCTTGCGGTGCACGATTCCGGCGTCCTCCAGCTTAAAGAGGTCTTGCCGCGCCGTTTCCAGCACCACGCCGAATTTCTTTTGCCATGCCTTTATGGTAATGGATTGATTGGGGCTTGTGAGAATCCACTTCGCGCCCTCTATGACACGCCTGTTCATGCCGGCTGCTTTCAGCTTATCAAGCGTCTGCTCCATCACGACCTTGTCAACGAGCCGTTCCTCCATGGCTTTTACCGCACGGGCGAGCATCCCCGTGTAATAGTCGATGAAATAGGTCATGTCAAAGTCGTCGTCCTCAACATCCTTGATGGCCTTATAATACTTGGCGCGCTCCTCCGCGATCACACCGGATATGGAGAAATAGCGAAAAAAATCATAGCCCGCCTGCAACAGCATCATAAAGGAAAGCGCCCGCGCGGTTCTTCCGTTCCCGTCTATGAAGGGGTGGACATAGACGAAGTAGAAATGCGCGATACAGGCTTTGATGAGCGGCGACAATTCACTGTTGGTTATGAATTCAAGCAGCGACGCCATCATGCCGGAAACCTTTTCGGCTTCGGGCGCAGTATGAACGATCTCGCCACGGCTTGACTGCACGAATACGCTTTCGCTGCGGTAAGCATTTGTCGGCACGTCAGCTTCAAGCGTGTCCTTTGTCACAAGCGCATATATGTCAAATATCGTTTGCTCGGTGATCGACTCATCAATGTGTTCAAGAACATAGGTGAGCGCCTCGTAATTGTTCTTCACCATCTGCTCGGATTTATTCTTCGGTGAGCGCCCTTCATGGATAAACTCCTGCGCTTCCTTCTTGGTGGTGAACGCGCCTTCTATAACGCTTGAATACACGGCCTCGTCTAAAACCGCTTCCCGAAACGCTTCTTCGTATTCCGGACGGTCAAATACGATCTCTCGCCGCGCAAGAGAAATGACCTCATCAGCTTGTGATGAGATACTTTCCGTCAGTACCCACCAAAACGGTTTGCCGTCTATGGAGAGAAGCGGGAGACTTTCGGATTTATCCTTCCTCGCCTTTTGAAGCTCCGGCCACACCTTTGAGATGGGCAGGGAAACGGGCAAACGGTGGATAATATCCTTTCTCGGAAGATACTTTTCCAAATATGTTTCGATGATCTCCTGCATGATTTCCCTCCAAAGGCACTCTAATTATCTTCTATTTTACTTCTATTATTCCTCCAAAGCAAGACTTTATTCAATAGCGCGACGGCGATCCTTTATCTGCTTTTTTTCATGACCTTTTTCCTCCTTTTCCATTTGCTTTATCTGCGCCTGCTTTTCGGCAAGCACAAGAGCGCGTTCCACAATGGCGTCGCACAGCTTCATATCCCGGCGAAGCGGTTTTGTCTGCGCGGATATGGCGGCAATTCGCGCGCGGATCTCCGCCATGCGCGCCTCGGGAACATCATGTCGGCGCTGCTCGTTATGAAGCGCCCTGCGCTCGGCATACAGGCTTTTGAGTTGTGCATCCGCAGATGCTTTGTAATCGGCGAGCTGCTCCGCCGTGTTGATGCCATGCCTAAACAGAAACCGGGATTGCTCATCGAGCTCGTCCAAATGCCGCAAGTCCTCGCGCAGTAAATACGATGCTTTGCCTTGCGGCTGCTTTTGTGCAGCGCGGAGCTTTCTCAAATAGAAGTAGTATAGTGCGCGAAGTCCTTTCCATGTGATTTTGGATAGATGAAAGTCGCCTTGTACTCTTATCCGCACGATTTTCGGCGGCTCCGGCTGCGGCGGGCGGGACGGTGCGCGCTGTTTTAATATGCGCCCGCGTATGGCTTCCTCGGTATAGCTTTCTCCAAGAGAGCGCAGGCGCACAAAACGCTCCTTACTGGGCGGACGCACGGCTATATGCTTCACGCCAGTTTTGACCTCGTAGCCCATATCTTTCATGGAGCGCAGAAACGCCTGAAAGCTCATGCTCGCCATGACCGCTTTATCCACGTCCTCGCGGATGGCGCTGCGCCACGTGGGCTGCCCTTTTTCCTGCGCATTCCATTCGGCATAGTGCTTCGGATAGTATGCCTTATGCTCCGTTATGACGGAAAGCCCATGCTCCTTGCATAGCCGGTCGGAAGCGGCGCGCATTTTTGCGTAGCTCTCGCGGCAGGCGTTGAACTTTCCGCCGTGAATATAGGACACGGAGTTCAGCACAAAATGGTTGTGGTAACAATGGGTATTGAGGTGCGTGGCAACGATTACTTGAAAATCGGGCCAAAGCTCCTGCGCCAGTTCAATGCCTACCCTGTGCGCCGTGTCCGCGTCCACCTCGCCCTCTGCAAAGCTTTGGTACCCGTGCCACGCGAGTATGCCGTCCGTCTTCCCGAACTGCTCCTTCGTTAGCTGCATCTGTTCGCGGGCGCAGTCGGCGTTGCAGTTAAGCGCGGTCACATAGAATTGCTGCTCTGTCTTAAAATCGTCCATCGCATAATCCATAACGTCGCGCATGGTTTGATACTCCGTTTTGCTCCACGCGGGGTTGGCGGTCTTTGTGCCGTCTTTGGCGTAGTCGATGACGCGGGGCAAGTGCGTGGCTACTTTCCAAATTCGTGTAGTAGCCATATCATTGCTGCTCCGGCTGTGTTACGGCCTTTTGAATGGCAAGCACGGCATGGCGGAACTCCTGCATGTACATGGCGTATTCCTCGGCAAGGAAAAAGCCCGTGGCGTTTGCACGGGCTGCGATCTGATTCATGCTGTTGCCGATGGCGTTGAGCTCCCGCATCATGCCGTGATAATCGGGCGGCGGCATTTCCTTTGGAGCATAGCCGTTAAGCAGGGTGCGGATATATGTTTCCTGCGACAAGCCCGTTTTCTTCACACACTTTTTCAGCCGTTGATGTTCTTTCGCGTTCAGTCGAAACGTGATTTTTATATTGCGTTTTAGCATAATACCTCCTTTTCTACAAGCTCAATATCGCATGAAACCTCATTGCCCCAAACATCCCAACCGTCTGGTTTTTGGCGGGCAAACAGTTCGATGCGCGGCAGGTCGCCTAAAAGCTCCACAATTCTATCCCGCACAACATCGGGCTTTTTGCTGTGTTCCTCAACAGGCGACATGATTATTTGATGTACTGCTGCGGATTTCCTTTTGGGGCGTCCTTTTGTTGCCAACAGGCAAAGCTCCGCGTTGGCTCTCGTCCAAAAGCCGAGTCCCCAAAATAATGTTGGGGATTTCTTATTCTGTTTTATCCAAACGAAAGCAACCGTTTTATATTGGAAGCCCCATGCCTCTATAACGCGAAACGCCTCTTTCATAGTGGGAAATGTGATCCACATGAACAGCGCACAATCATTGCTTGCAATACCCGCGACGGGCAATCTGCAAATATCATCGATGCTCATAGTGGGATAATGGTTTTCAGCCGACCGCTTTTTTCCTTTGTCTGAATACACCTTATATTGCCACGGCGGATCGGCATAAATTACAGCGTATTTCTTATGTAAACAATCCGTATGGTTGTCCTCCTTTGCTGTGGGGTTTAAGGGCGCGAAGCCCCTTACGGGCGGATAATGCTGGCATTATCCAATGCTCGTTAGTACGATGCAGAGCATCGCCCTGATACACTTTCCGAGAAATGAATCATCTTTCGCCGCGCACTTTTTCCGGCAATCGCGCCTTAATGTCCACGCCATTGAAGCACTCGGCGTCCAAAATATAATCGCTGTTCTGCCATCTTCCATATGCGGTTTGCTCCGCTTCGGCACGGCTGCCCGCTTCAACCTCAACTGTCATTTGCAGCTTTTCCGTTATCGTGACCTGATACGTTTTCATCTTGCCATTTCCTCCGTAGAATGATGAAGGGCGCTTTTCACGCCCCGTGTCTTGATGTTCATAATAAGGTTTTTCCTGTTCATGAGTTGTTCGTTGTAGTCCTTGCCGACCTCCGGCGGCAAAAGCTCCGTTGTGTACTGCCCCGGCAAAAGTGCGCATATCGCCATCGCTGCTTTTAGCCCCGCCTCATCGTTATCCATGCAGAGCGCGATATGCCGTATGTGCGGGTTGTCCCGTAAAAACTGCATGAGCGATATAGGCAGCGGCGTTTCGGCAAGCTCCTTTCTCGGCTGATAGACTCCGGAAAGAGAAAGGTAGTTGTCCGGCTTCCAATCGGTGCTGTCCATACGCTGCAATTCCACAAAGGAAAGGCAGTCTATGGCGCTCTCAAATAGATGCAGGGTTTGCGAACGTTCTTGCGGCGGCAGGCTGAAGGAATATGCCTTGTCGCTGCCCTCAACCTCCCGAAGAAAGGCAGAGGACGGGTCGCTGCTTCGGAGCATGGCGTAGCGCGGGACGCCATGCGTGTCAAAGCCCACAAACACACAGTTATGCCGTTCATCCTCGTACAGCCGGCCCGTGTTGATACAAAACCGCAAAAGCGGTAAGCCAATGCCGCGCCGCATGAGATAATCTATCACGCGGTCATTGTTCTTAAAGGACTTGGGCAGAATGAACGGCGGCTTTTTCTGCGGCTTTGGCGTATATATCTTTACAGGCGGCTCAAAGCGCAGGCAGTCGCATAACTGTTGTACCGCCTCTACAAAGCCCATGCCGCGCACCTTTACGAGATAATCGAGCGCGCTTACGCCGCCCACACCCGTTGACCAGCGAAACCATTTGCCATGCGAGATTTTAAGGCTGTCATTGGTGCGGGTGGAATACACGCCACTCCCGACGCGAACAAGCTCCTGCGGCTCATATTGCTGTAAATAAGAAAGCAGGTCGAGCTGCCGCGCCCGCTCGATCTGCTCCTTTGATACATTCTTTTTTCGTTCCATTTCGTATATCACTGCCTCCTGTCGGCATACAAAAAGCGCCGGATTGCTCCGACGCTCCCTGCAAGCTCTGATTTAGTATTGATTCAGTATGTCGTGATGTCCTACATCCACAAGGATTATCATCATATCGCCTTCATAAAACCAAATGATGCGAATGTCCATATTCACGCTGCACTCAAACAGGTCGATTGTTCCCTGTATGCGCTTGGTACACAACGAGGGGTGCATGGGATTTTCTGAAAGCAGCTCCAGTTTACTCATAAGCTGCTTCTTCTCATTCGCGTTCAGCTTCTTGAAGTGCTTTTTGAATCTATCGGTGAAAGTAAATTGATACGCCATGCCTATTTCTCCAACGCATCGAACAGACTGTCGATGTTGTCAAAAGTGGGCTGCGTTCCATCTGCCACCTTTGCCTTGATTCCGTCGATTTCGCTTTTCAGTTCATCAACATATTTCTTGGGATAGACCACCACGGGGATAAGCTGAATCACGCCATCTTTTTCCGTGACTTCGAGCTTGTCGCCCTCCTTGATTCCCAGCCTTGTCACAACCTCTTTGGGTATCGTGACTTGCGACTTGCTGCGAAGCTCTGCCAACATATTGCTCACCTCCTGCGGCATTAGTAGGAAAGTAAGACTTTCCTACTAATAGTATGCCCGCAATCCGGCAAATATGCAACACATTATTTACCTTTCGTAATCATCGCGTATTCGCTCTTTTTCCTCCTCCTGCTCCGGCAGGGTGTCGAGCGTATTATTCCCTCGCTTATCCATGTTCAAGAGAGCGTCAAGCGCCGCAAGCCGTTCCGATTTCTGTTTTAGCTCAAGCTCCTGCGCAAAGGGCTTTTCCACTTCGGCTTTGGTTTCTTTTATCTGCTGCGCTAACTCGTCAAGCGCGCTTTTAGCGGAAGCGATGCGGGCAGGAAAGCCCTCAAGAACATTGTCCAACCGCTGAATGTTGCCGAACACATCGCCGCCCAGCTCTATTGTGTGGGAAAGCGCGCCCTTGACGGTCAGTTCAAACTTCTGCTCAAAGGTGTTAAACGCCAACCAAAGCGGAAAGCCCATATAGCGCCCGATCTCTTTCGCCTGTGGTGACGACGTTGCCTTGCAGATTGCGATAAGCTCCGTGCCAGCCGCCTTTTTGTCGTCGAACAACACGCCTTGAAGCTCCATGCCACCAAACTCCACGCCCTTGTGCTGCGAATACAGCGCCGCATCCTGTTCATATCCCGCAATGCGTTCTTTTGTTAAAAGCACCTGCTGAGGAAGGTATTTTAGCAGCCTGTCCTCCAGTGCATATTTTTGAGTAAGATAGCGGCTCTTTATCAGCCGCAGCTTCGCAATATCACTCTCAAGCTCGGTTTTTTCCATGATGAGCGGATTGCCGGAGGCAAGCGCCTTGACCTCCGCAAAGGAAAGCGTTGTTTCGTCAATATCCTCGCAGGTACGCACGGGGGATTTTCCAGTCATAATTTGCGAAATGAAGCGTTGTTTGTTCTCGATAATACCCCACATATATGCGTCAAACGTACCCTCCGTCACATAGCGGAACACCTCCACCCTTTCATTCTGATTGCCCTGGCGTATCATTCTGCCTTCGCGCTGCTCGATGTCACTCGGTCGCCACGGCACATCGAGGTGGTGAAGCGCAGCGAGCTTTGTCTGCACGTTTGTCCCGGCTCCCATCTTGAATGTCGAGCCGATGAGTACCCGCACCTGCCCGGAGCGCACTTTGGCAAACAACTCAGCTTTGGCTGTATCGGTCTTGGCGTCATGGATAAAGGCGATCTCGTTTTCAGGGACGCCCTTTGCCATGAGTTTTTGCCGCACATCGTCATAGACGTTTTGAAAACCGCCCATCTTAAACTCGCCCGCCTCATTTTGGATCATCTTGATTTCCTTTGGCGTTGACAGGTCGCAAAATACAAGCTGCGTCAGCCTGTCCGCCTGCGTCCGTTCCCATATTTCATACACCTTGTTGGTGCAAGCGCTCGTTTTGCTCTGCTCGGAATCGGGCAGTAGGGGGTCTATCAAGCGTTGGTCGAGAGCGAGCTTTCGTCCGTCGTTCGTGATTTTGAGCATATTGTCCTCGGTTGGCTCAACCTCGCCATTTCGCACAGCGTCCGCCCGTTCTCCGAGGCTTTCCACAATATCCTTTTGCATTTCCGACGGCGCAAGGGCGATGTTGGTATATACGACCTCTGGCACGGGGAGCTTTAGCATATCGGCGGTCTGAATATCCGCGATTTCCTTGAACATCGTGATAAGCTCGGGCAGGTTATGGAAGCGCGCAAACCGTGTTTTTGCCCGGTAGCCGTTGCCCTCCGGCGCTAACTCTATCGCCGTCACCGTCTGCCCGTAGTTGGACGCCCATGCGTCAAAGTGCTGCATATTCTGCCGTATCAGCGCGGGAAGCTGCAAATACCTCTGCATGGTAAACATCTCAGTCATGGAATTGCTGATAGGCGTACCCGTGGCGAACACCACGCCCTTGCTGTTCGTCTGCCTGTCAAGATAGCGGCATTTGTTATACAGGTCGGTGCTTTTCTGCGCCTCTGTTTGCGAAACGCCCGCTACATTGCGCATTTTTGTCACCAAAAACAAGTTCTTAAAATTGTGCGCCTCGTCCACAAACAGCTTGTCAACGCCGAGTTCCTCAAAGGTCACAACGCTGTCCTTGCGCTCCTCGGCATTCAGCTTTTTGAGCTTTGCCGTATAGGTAGCGCGGGTCTTTTCCATCTGCTTGATGGTAAAGCGTTCCTCGTTCGCCGTCTTTGCGTCCGCTATGCCGAGGATGATCTCGTTAAGCTGCTCCTGCAAAAGCTGCTTTTGTCCCTCCACGCTCATGGGTATCCGTTCAAACTGACTGTGACCGATCACCACCGCGTCGTAATCACCCGTTGCGATGCGCGCGCAAAACCGCTTGCGGTTGCGTGTTTCAAAGTCCTTTTTGCTTGCCATGAGTATGTTTGCGGAGGGGTAAAGCTGCAAAAACTCGGAAGCGATCTGCCCCGTGAGGTGGCTCGGCACGGCGATGAGCGATTTTTGACACATGCCGAGCTGCTTTGCCTTCATGGCAATAGCCGCCATCGTGTAGGTTTTGCCTGCGCCCACGCAATGTGCCAAAAGCGTGTTGCCACCGTAGAGCGCCCGCGCTACCGCGTTCACCTGATGCGGTCGAAGGGTTATCTCGGGATTCATGCCGGGGAAGCGGAGGTGGCTGCCGTCGTATTCACGCGGGCGGGTGGAGTTGAATATCTCGTTATACATTCCCACAAGCCGCTCACGCCTGTCGGGGTCGCTCCATATCCACTCGGCAAAGGCATCCTTTATTGCCTGCTGCTTCTGCTGCGCAATGATGGTTTCGTCCTTGTTCAGAACACGGGTTTCGTTGCCGTTTATATCGGTCACGGTATCGAATATCCGCACGTCCCGAAGATTAAGCGTGTCCTCGATGATTTTGTAGGCGTTGGCTCTGCTCGTGCCATACCCGGCGTTTGCCTTGACGTTCTCGTAGTCAACGCTCTTTGATGAAATGTTCCACTTTGCCGTGTAATTTGAATAATGCACCTTGATCTTGCTCTGTGCATAGCGGGAGGGGGTAAGAAGCTCATATATGAAGTCCTGCACCACCTCGGGCGGTAGCCATACCGCGCCCAAATTGACCTCGATCTCGCTTGCGGTCAAAGGAACGGGTTGCACTGCCTCCAACGCCGAAACGTGCGTCTTAATGGTTTCAAGCAGTTCCGCGTTGTTCGTATGCCCATCGAGCGCATTGTAAATGCCCTGCGCCTGTTCGAGTTTCTCCCGCACGTTGCCGGACAGAAACTCGTCCGCCGTTACAAATGGGTATTTGGCGGGGTCAAAGAACGCCCATGCCATCTCTGTTGGTTCAAGACTGCCAAAGTCGCGGAAGATAACGCCCTTTAGCTCGGTTTCAAGCTCTTTTTCAGTCTTGCCCGTAAGCTGTGCCATGAACGGCATATCGACCTTTGCTTTTTCGGATAGTGACACAGCAAGCGCCTCGCTTGCCGTATCCACCGAAGTAATGACCGTTTTCTGCCGTATCGTCCGCTTGGAAAACATATCCGCTTTTCGCTTGAAAACGCCGTCGTCGTCAAACACCTCAAGCGAACACAGGATAGGATAGGCGCTGTCGTCCGAAAACGCCATTTCGTTGGCGCGGGAATTGAGATAGCCATACTTTTTTGTGTAGTTATCGTACAGTCTGTTAAGCTCTGCCTGTTCGCGTTTGATCTCAAACTCGCTGTGTTCTTCAAGCTGAAGCTCGATGAGCCTGCGGGTACTGTCGCGTATTTCCACCATGCCCCGGATTCGGTTTGCTGCGGTCAGCGACACCGTTTGTTTGTTCATGCGCGAGTTTTCGCGGTAGTATATCTCACCGTCCACAATGGCAAAGCTGTAATTCTTTACGTTCGGGTCGGCTGGAATTGAATCCTGCTCCGGGTCCTCAAAATCGTCATGCTCGTATTCCGTTACCTCGGCGTGGATGTTCGCCATAGCGTCCCGAAGCTGCTCGGAAAGCTCGGCTCCTGCGATGGGTGCAACCGTACACTCCTGCTTGCCGTACTGCGTACTTTCGCTTGTGAGCTTACCGAGTACCATATCGGGATTGTCGATGAAATACTGATTGACGGTAAACCCCTCGTCGGTCTTGCCGAGATGCAACCATTCAGGTTCGACCTCGATGGGTCTGTCCCGCTTTTGCAGAAAGAGAATGTCCGCGACCACCTGTGTTCCCGCGTTTTGCAGGAAAGCGTTGTTCGGCAAGCGCACAGCGCCCAAAAGCTCCGCCCGCTGCGCGATATACTTTCTGACGGCGGAGTTCTTCTTGTCCATCGTGCCGGCAGAGGTTATGAACGCGACCACGCCGCCCGGTCTGATTTTATCGAGCGTCTTTGCGAAGAAGTAATCGTGGATAAGGAAGTTGTTTTTATCGTATCGCTTATCCATGAGCTTGTAATCGCCAAACGGCACGTTGCCTATTGCAAGGTCAAAAAAGCTGTCGGGCAGGTTTGTTTGCTCAAAGCCCTCTATGGTGATGCTGTTCTTTTGATAAAGCTGCTGCGCGATGCGCCCGGTAAGCGGGTCAAGTTCCACGCCGTACATCTTGCAGTCCGCCATACTGTCGGGGACAAGTCCAAAAAAATTTCCGATGCCGCAGGCAGGCTCCAACACGTTTCCAATACGGAAGCCCATGCGCTCCACCGCCGAATAGATTGCCTTGATAACTGTGGGCGAGGTGTAGTGCGCGTTTAATGTAGAAGCCCGCGCGGAAGCGTATTCCTCCTCGGTCAGTAAGCCCTTCAGCTCGGCATATTCGTTCGCCCAATCTGCCTTGCTCTCGTCAAAGGCGTTTGCAAGCGCGCCCCAGCCTACATATTTGGATAACACATCCTGCTCCTCGGGCGTGGCTGCCCGATGCTCCGCTTCAATGGTTTTAAGCGCGCGTATCGCCGCTATATTCATGGCGTATTTCGTTTTAGCGCCGCCATGCCCCAACGTATCGTCCGTAATGCGGTAATTGACGCGCTCGTACTGTGGCTGTTCGGAGGCAATATCTATACGTGCCCGTGAAGCCTCGGCGGATTGCTGCTCCCATAACGGGGTGAGCGTTTCCGACCTCATAAGCTCGGTATAGGTCTTATTGAAAACATAGTCGCAAAGGCGCTGCTTAAAGCCGTTTGCTGTATCAAAGTAATAGTTATACAGTTCTATGTTGTCGTTCAAGCTGCGCTCTATGATGGATTGCATCACACGTTCCACGGCGTTATCACACTCCGTTCGCGCATTTTGCTCGTCGCTGTTGCTGCGGGCGTTCAGATATGCTTCGTCGTACAGAACGCGGCTTATGAACAGCGCTGAATACTCATTGAACACATCGCTGGAGGTGCGCGCCGGCATAGCATCCTCATCGCCCTCTGATAATAGCTGCTCCACCTTTTCGGCAATTTGCTTTACAGTCGGCGCTGTGCCGTTATCATCATTTTGAAGCTCCGGCGCTTCTGCGTGAGCTTTATCGGAAGCAGCGTCCTTTGAAACGATGATGAGGTGGTCGTTCGCCCTGCTGTCGCGCATACGCCTCTCGAAAACATCGCGCGGCATATCCTGCGAAAGCAAGGGGTACTTGGGGTCGGTAAGCGTGACGTTTTCATCGTCATAGCCGAGTATGGTAAGACTGTCGCCGCCGATCTGCACCGTATCGCCAAGCGAAAAAGCATATTCCGCGCTTTGGCGCGCGTCCTGCATCTTCTGCTCCGCTTCGCGCATGGCTTCGCGGGTAGCGCGTTCCTCTCTTAACCGCGCCTCTCGTTCAGCCTGCTGCCGCTCATATTCGGGGAGATGCGCCTTTTGCGCTGCGGTCAGATAGCGGTCAAGGGCGATAAGCTCATCAATGCGCTTAACCGCTTGCGGCCATTTGATAAGCAGCTTTTCATACGGCTGCATAATGCGCCCACGGCTAAAAGTGATGCCCTTGCCGTCATGCCATTCGTCATAGCCCATGTAGCTTTTGCCGCCGATACCGTAGTGCTTTTTCAAAAACGTCTGTTTTTCTGCGGCGCTGTGCGGCTGCGTGAAATACAGATAGATGTCGTAATTTCCATACTCCACGTTTCCGCCACCTGTCAACATCCTGTCTATCTCGTCCTCGGTGATGAAATAGTCGGCATCTTTTAGAATGATGGGTACGTCGGCATGGAAGACGGCTGCATGGGCGTCAAGCCCGTTTAAGCGTTCTATGAGCCTATCCACATCTCTGTGGGGGTAACGGAACACAGTCCTATCACGGGCATACCTTTCCGCAAGGGCAGTTACCGCATCTGTGAAGTGCCGCCGCTGCTCGGGGTTATCAAGCTGCTCGGCAATGCGCGCAACATCATCGGGGAAGCCATGTTGGAATAAACGCTCGTCAAGCAAGCTGCCTTCTTCAATATCTCGGTCTAAAAAGATAAGCTTTTCCGCAAGCTCCGTGCGCTCATTCTCATTTACGCGCATAAGGTCGCTTGCAGGCATAAACCGTCCAAGCTCTAAAAGCTCACGGGTACGCTTCGCCGCCTGCTCCCATGTGATGACAGCGCCGTTATGCCGGGCGCGCCTGCCCTGTGCAACGCGGATGCCATCCGCGTCCCACCATGCGGAAACCATCATGCCGTCGCTTGTATGGACGCCAAAGCCGCCTGTTTCGTATTCCTCACGCAAAAATCCGGCAAGCTGCGCGTTGCTTTTTCCGCTCTGCACATAGGCGCAGATACGCAGATTGGCGTTTTGATTATTCCCGGCGCTGCAAAGCACCTCGTCGATTGCCTGCTGTGAAACGGCAAGGGAAAGATGCTGCCTTTCGGTATTTTGTTCTATGAGTGACAGTTGCTGCGGCACAGAGGGGAAAAGCTGCGGCTGATAGACTTCTGCAAACTCGCCGCGCTCGATAAGCTGCTCGATGAAGCCCTCGACCAATGCCCATGAAAAGAGAGATTCAGATGTGCGCGTAAGATAGTTACCCTCCCACATGAGCAAGCCCTCCGGCTGCGCTTGATAGCCGCACATCACGCCATTCACGGGGATGCCGTTATATATCTTTTGCTCAAAGGCGTCCTTGATAAAGGCGTCGCGGTCATCGGGGATGATATGCTCTGCAAAGAACGTGCGAATATCGTCCTTGCTGTGACCTTTCGTATAGAATGCCTTTTGCAGCAGCCCGAATATCTTTTCTTCCGACAAAAAAGCGGGGAGCTTTTCGCTCTCCGCTTCTGCCGCTTTGTCTTGTGTTAACTGAATATCAGCTCCGCCGATACGGTTTCCTCCGCCCGGTGCTTGATGCTGTTCATCAGCCCCACCCAAGCCATTTGGTCGCTGGCTTTCAGTTCCTCGGTCAGTCCCTCGGTTTTCGCCATCTGCGCTATTATCTGCCCGACCTGCTCCCGCGCCGTCCTGTCGATCTCCAAGAGATGCTCGGTCAGCTTGCCGCTCATCAGAAGATGGCTGTACGTTCCCTTGCGGTTTTCCTTCAAAAAGCGTTTCCGCATCATCCCGTATTTGCCGATCCGTTCCATCGGCTGCTCGTCCATCGCTATATCGGGTATCATATAATCCCCGTTCCTGCTGTACGTTATCTCGCTCATGGCTAACGCTCCTTTCGTTTTCTTTGTCAATTTCATTTTCTATCAGCATGATAGAATCCGCAAGTGTGTCGCGCTCCTGTTTTTCAATGCCCCGAACGCTGCGCTCTATTTGCCGCAGCACCATGACCGCAATATCTCCCGTGGCAGCGCCAAGCTGCGAAAGCGTTTGGGAGGTGTTGAAATCAAACACGGGGATAAAGTCCTCATGCTCATAGTATTCGCGCGCGTAAAAGCCCAAGCGCGTGAGCGCCATGTAACCGATACTTGCCTCCAACGCCCGCTTAAAGCTCACCTCGATATTCAGCTTATCAAGGTCGTCCAAGTAACTGCCGTCCGTCACTTGATACAGCGCGTTTAGGTAATCCTCGGCGTTGTCCTCAACGGCGATATGAATAATACCCATGAGCTTATCGGGAAAAGGAAGCCCCGCATATTCGGGAATATCCCCAAAGTGGTCGGTAAGCTCGTCCATGACCTGCGCTTCATGTTCCTCGCGCAGTTCCCACAGCTTAAAAGGGATGTTATACCGCGTGTTGGTGTCGGACACGTCGTAAACATATTTAAGCGCGGGTCTTTCGCCGCTGTCGTCGATGAGCGCGATGCCCTTTGCGCCGCTGTTTATCCAGCGCCGAAAGCGCGGAAGATGCCATGTGTCAAAGGATGCGCAGGCGGTGGCGTCCGGGCGCTGCGCATAGATCATGACCTGTTCGTGCCACGGGTATTTGTATAACCACGCAGCGGTATCTAAAAAGCTCATCCATTCCTCATGGGAACGGGTGAGCCGTTTCATGGTTTGAGCCGTAAGCTCAGACACCATTTGAAGTTTTGTCGCCAAATTGCTGCCTCCTTATCTTTCGTGTTCCTTTTCCCGCGCCTTTATCGGCGGATATTTTTTCACATACTCCTTGACCGTGCTGCAATCGCCTGTGCAGTAATTCAAGTCCTCCGGCTCAATGTCGCGGCAGCCGTCGGGCGGGAGCTAAATAGGCTCCCGCGTGATAAGCGTCCCCCAATGGTTTACCATGATGCCGCGCGCGATCTGACAGGCGATACCCTGACAGTCATCGTCATGGCGCACCTCATACAGATACAGTCCCTTCGGCAGGGTGGTTCTGTCTATTCGCAAAGAGGAAAAAAGCGCGGGCTTGCCCAAAATTTCCACTTCCTCAAAGTTCTCCGTCATAGCGTTAAATCTTGCCATTTTTTGCTCCTTATCTCGCGTATTCCTCACGCTGTCGCTGCCTTTGCGGAAAATCCCAGCCATAGACCTTGCCGATCTCATCGCCCAAACGCCGCGTGATACGGGTTATATCGGCGCGGGTCGCCCTGCCCGCATATATTTTGTTTTTCAGATAATCCTTTTGCGCTTCTGAAACGCCGTCCTTATATGTGCGGTAAAGATAGTGATTCGTTCCGTCGTGATGCACGGCGTCGCAGCGCATATCTCCGTTTTTGTCTACATACCAGGTCGAATAGTCGGTATCTGAAAACAGGCAGTCGCGGATATTCCCGCTTGTTATCTCCTTATATCCCATGTGTCTGCCGTTCCATAGTCCCAAATCGCCAACAACGATGATGGGCTGTGCAAGCTGGATGTTTAGATTCATGCGCTCATCGTCAAGATAACCGCTGTTAATATCGTGCATCAGCATATAGCGTTCATCATCGGACAGGTCGGGGTAGTTTTCTTCCAAATCGTTCTTCCAATCCTTGTAGTCAAGGTCATAGTTACTCCAAATAACGTGCCTGTGTTCCTGCGGCATATGAAAACCTCCTTATCGCACCGGCTCATCACGCTTCTTTGTGCGCTTTGGCTGTCCGTTATCAGCATAGCTGCGAGGATCGGCGGCTTTCGTATCCCACCCGAAAAGGCTGCCCGCGAGCATAGCCGCCTCCTGCGATTTGGTCACGCCCATGCCCTCGTTGAGACTGTCGGCGTTTTGCCTGTTGTTCCGTTCATCACCGGGGATGTTAAAGCAGGTCGATTGATAGCCTTTTTGTCCACGCATTATTTTTATGAGATCGCCGCTTGACGGTATTAAGGAGTAGCAATATGCGGGCAAAAGCGGCGGCTCATGTGTGCGCTCGGATACATCGCGCACTTCGCTTTCAATACGCTGCTCATAATCCTCATATGCCTTTTGTTTTTCGGATAGGTAATGCCCCCAAAAGAAATGATCTGCGTCTGCGGTACGATACTGCCATGTGACGTAAGGTGCGGGCGCGTTCAGGTTTTCTCCGATGGCAAAACCCTGTTCGCCCACGGGAAATCGCTCAATAATGGTATATCCCTGAATTACGATAGGCTCTTTCATGTTCTTACTCTCCTTTTTCAGTATTTTTATATAGCAAAAGAGCGCATGATCTCTCACGCGCTCCTGTGTTCTCAGTGTGTTATTCTTCTTTCAACGCTTCATCCAATCGGTCTTTTTCAAGCCCTGCAACCGCAAGCTGCATACCAAGCTGAAAGCCCTTGCGGAAGGTGATGAAATCGCTTTCGTTTCCGTAATCATCCTCATAATCCTTGAGCTTTTCAAACTCGCTCACAAGTTCACGGGGCAGCTTATCCTTAAAAGCTTGCCGCGCGTCGCTGTAAGCCACAGCCGCCGCACGGTATTCCGCCGTTTCTATCTCGATCTGTTCAGCCGGATAGATCTCACCGTTGTATAGTTCCCGTAAAACATCTTTCATGGTACAAGACCTCCTTTTTGGCTAAACGGTAGCACATACCGCTATATTTATACAGTCTGCGACCATGAGAATATTATATGGGAATTATTCTGATTTGATTCGTTTTTGTATATCCTCTACAGAGGGAAGCTGCCTGCTTAAACCTTCCGGCAGACTGTTGGTGATTTTATATTCACTGACGCCTATGGGCTTGCTCATGTCCTTCAAGGCGTACTCCGCAACGAGGGCATTTTTGCTTTTGCAAAGCAGCAAACCAATAGATGAATTATCATCGTCTTTTTTAAGCATACCGTCAACAGCGGACAGATAGAAATTAAGCTGCCCCGCATATTCGGGCTTAAACTCGCCTGTTTTCAGTTCAATGACGATATAGCAGCGAAGATTGAGATTATAGAACAGAAGGTCGATATAAAAATCATCGCCGCCCACGTTTAGGTGGTACTGATTTCCGAGAAAGGCAAAGCCCGTGCCAAGCTCCAGCAAGAGCTTTGTAATATCCTTTACGAGCGCCTGTTCAATGTCGCGCTCGACCATATCCTCTTTGAAAGGGATAAAATCAAAGATGTACGGGTCTTTCATCGTCTGTACCGCAAGCTCGCTCTGCGGCGACGCCAAGCGGTTTTCAAAGTTCGAGATCTTTTCCGCGATTGCCTGACGCTCGTAAAGCCCGCTTTCGATCTGATGCACAAGAACATTTCTCGACCAGCCGTTTTTTATGGTTTCCTGCGCATACCATACATACTGTTCCGTATCCTGCGTCTTATCCATAAGAGCCATATTATGATACCACGTTAATTGTGCAAGCACCGCTTGCACAATTTCAGCATCCTCAAACATCGCCGCAAATTTAGCCATATACTTCAAATTACGGGCGGAATAACCTGTGGTATTCGGAAAGGACAGCTTAATATCTGCGGCAAGATTATCTATAAACTTACTGCCCCATGTTTTATGTGCATTGATTACCTTACCAATGTTGTAGTACAGCATGATAAGCTCACGGTTTACGCTTACTGCGGCCTTATACTGTGCGCTCTTTATCTCTTTTTTGATGGATTCGATTGTTTCAAAATATTCTTTATTGTTCATAAGCATGGCAGCGTCCTCCTGACCTTATAAACTATTCTATCATAATAACGGGCAAAGTAAACCGATAATCATAGGCGGGAGGGCGTTTTCCGCCCTCCCGCACATCAGCCTGTTTACTTCTTGCGCTTATTTCTCACATAGAGAAAAACAGCGCCGCCTAATATGACGACGCACAGCACGATGGCGAGTATCGTTTTCAACTCCATTTGTTATCCCTCCGATTTCTTAATTCTTCTGCGCTTGATGATAAAGAACGCAACGCCGCCCGCAAGCAGCAGCACACATCCGCCAATCATTGCGGGAAACTCCCACCAATCGTTATCAAGACCGAGCTTTACAGACTTGCTGTTCGGCACCTTGATCTCAATGGGCTTGTCCACCGAGGTTTCCTTTGTGACCTCCGCTTTCCTGGCGGTCACAGGGAAGTAACCCGCGGGAACAACGGATTCTTCGATCCATATCGCGCCCATCGGCAGACCGATGATGAACGCCTCGCCGTTCCCGTCCACTGTCAAATCCATGACCGTGCCTTTCGCGTCATAGAAATACTTGCCGTCTTCCTGTTTGGTAAAAGTCAGCGTTTCAAAGCCCAATCCATCCTTGACCTTGATGCGGAAGCCCGCGCCGGTAATCGGTTTGCCGGTAGCGGCATCTGTCTTGATGATTTTCACTCCCGTAGGCGTATTGTTCACGGTCACAGCAAGGGGTTTGCTCTTGGAATGAGCCGTGGTCAGCTCGACTGCAATGCTGTCCTCTGCGATATAGCCGAGAGGCGCATCCTCAACGAGCGTATACTTGCCCGCTTTGAGATAGCGAAACTCCGCTAAGCCGTTTTCATCGACCTTGAAAATCTCCTCGCCATCCTCAGCAGCAATGCGGTAGCCCTTATCCGTCATCTTAGTCTTAACGGTGTTGCCTTCGGCATCCTTTAACGTAAAGCCGACGCCCGCAAAAGGCTTGTCCGTATAGGTGTCCATCTTGGTAATGGTCAGCGTGATAGGCTCGTCCGTGAAAGAGGTCGTCCCCGTGACCTTGCCGTAGTTGTCGATGAAAAATGTAAAGACCTCGGTATTGAGCGAATATCCATCGGGGCAGATCGTTTCCTTAAAGGTGTATTCACCTGCGGGAAGCTCCTTCATCGTGATTTTGCCGTCCTTATCCGTTACGCCCTGGTAGAACAGCTTGCCGTCCTTATTGTAGATTTCAACCGTCGCGCCGGGGACGGGAGCGGAAGTCGTCAGGTCGGTTTTGGTGAGTGTGACTTCATTTGCCTTGTTCTCCCGTTCAAACACGGCGGTTCCCTTATCCTCGGTGGTCAAAGTAATCGTTTTGACCTCATCCGAGAGAATGAAGCCTGCGGGCGGAGTGATTTCCTTGACCTTGTAAACGCCCACTGGAATTTCAATTGTTTCCGCATATCCGTCGTCGTTAGTCTTGATGGTGTCGAACAGTTTGCCCGAAGCGTCGCGCACCTCAAACACCGCACCCGCAAGCGCGCGGTCATTATCAGCCGCATCGAGTTTATACACTCCGATTTTCGCTTTGAACATGGTGTTGTATATGGGACTGTCGTAGCGCTGCACGTTCAATTCGCTGTCGATGGTCAAAGGGATTTTTTCGGTAAGCATCTCAATCGTTTCCACGGGAACGGCAAGCTCTTTGAGATAATACTTGCCATACGGGAGCTTCGCCGTGCTTTCCGCAATGCCCTGATCGTCGGTGGTCAATACCTCCACAAGCACCTCAGCGGGCAGGTCGCCAATCGTTTCAGCCGTATAAAGCCCAAACACATAACCCTCGGCAAGCGCGTTGTAGAAGTCGATCTTCTCATAATTGAACTTTTCCGTGATCTTGCGGATCTTCACGCCGCCAGTCTGAAGCTCATTGTCCGCCTTAATGGTCACGGACACAACGGGAGTATTCTGATCCTTGTAGGCAAGCGTCACGGTATGAACAGTATCGTCCACAATGTAACCTGCGGGTGCGCTCTTTTCCTGCACGGTGTAGCTTCCAAATGGGAGCGCGTCCGTTTCCGCAATACCCGATGAATTGGTGGTAACGGTAGCGACAACCGCACCTGCGCTGTTTTTTACCTCATACACAACGCCCGCAAGACCCTTTTGTGAGTATGCAGGGACGCTCACTGTGCCGTATTCCGTTTCTTCAGACACCTTGCTCGTCAGCACATCGCCAACCTTTTCGATACGGATCTTGCCCGTCGCTGCCGCGTTGGTGAACGTGACCTTTGCCGTGTTGTTGGTGGTAATTGCAGCGCTCTTGATCTCGGCTGTAATGATATACGGGCTAACCGTGGAAAGCTCCTTGATATACACCGTTCCAACGGGCAGATTGCCGGAGGTCGCCGTTCCGTCTGCGCCTGTGGTTATCTCCGCGATTTTGTTGCCGCATCCGCTGTCGGAGTAGACGCCAAACTTCACGCCCGCGAGCTTTTCACTATTCTCGCCGTTTTTCACAATCTTGATTTTGCCATACGCGGGAACGGCAACAGAAAATTGTGCCGTTGCTACGACCTGCACGGTGGTAGCGCAAAGGAATATCTTTTGCAGCCCGCCGCTTGACGGCACATACGCCGTGATGTTGTCCACGCTTCGGGTATCGCTGCCCTGTGCGGAAATAGAGAAGCTCTGTCCTGCCGTCGATGCGGGAACGGTAATGGTCAGCGTTTCGCTTCTGCTGCCGGTATAGCCCGTTACACTTGCGCCTGCGGGAAGTCCCGAGGTGTTGAGTGTGTAGCCGCTGTTGATGTTGGTGAGTTTGACTGCCGTTTTCCCGGAAAAGCCGCTACCGTTTGCGGTCAGCTCCACAGTAGAAGGCGTAAAGGCTATGGCGTGGGGAAGCTCCTGCCGCGCTCTCGCCTTTGCAAGCAGTTCATCGGCGTACTCTAAAACGTGTTCATATCCGCTTTTTGCGCGGATAGAGTTTGGATTTGCGCTGCGGTTGGTAAAGCTGTACGATTCCGCTTCGCCCTGCTCGGAGAGCCAAAAGCGGATGGCGTTTGCGGTTGCCTGCCGTGCCTCATCGTCGGTAAATCCGCTCGGTTTGTTGTTGGGGTACCCGTACATCAGGATGCTGTTTAGCCCCGATAACGTACTTGCCGAGAAAACGGATGAGGGGGACGTTGCCGTATAGGTATCGCCGTGAGGATTATCCGCCGCGTGTTCCACGCAGTACACGACCTCGCCTGTCTGCTCGATCCAATGGCGAGGCGTGTTCAAGTCGTGCCATGAACCATCCGAATAGTATTCAAGATAGTCAAAAGCACTGTTGGTCTGGGATTCAATGGTGACGGTGCTTGCCGCTGCCGACGCTACACCGGGCATCAAGCCGATGACGGTCAGCAGGCACAAAAGCAGCGCCATGATGCGTTTTGTTTTCATGTTCGTTCCTCCGTAATTTTATTTTGTGTATGTAAAAAGCGCCCTGCGGCGCTTGAAACAGATGGGACTACTGCCCGAGAAACGAATGATGGAGACTGCTATTTTCTTTTTTTCGGGTAGTAAGTTTCTCGGAGAGTATCAAGGGTTGGGGGTTTGGGGGAAGGGAACGGCAAAAGCCGCTTCATTGCTTATCTATGAATGGGCAGACTTCTCCCCGGGCGTAGCTTACTTCAATCATTGAAAACAGCGCATTTCGCAAGGCTACATTTCTTATCCTTATCGGCAAAATACAGGCAATGCTCGCAATCCCGTTCTTTCATTGTCTTGATTGGTCGTCGGTCATGCTGTGGCTTTTGCTGCATCATGCGCTCATATTCTCGATCCTTGCCCTCGGTGAACAGCATAAAAGCACCTCCTTACGTGTTTTAGGGCATATAAAAAGCGCCCATGCTCGTCAGCACAGACGCTTTATCTCTCATGCTCCCGTTCCTGTCGCAGCCGTTCCAAACGCTTGCAATACAGGTCGAGCGCCTTGATAATCATTTCCTCCTTTTGCTTCGGGGTGTATTCTTTCGGGAAGTATTTTTCTAGCTTGTTTCCTTTGATGGTGACATTGTTTTGCTGCGGCTTCTCCTCCTGCATCACAAGCTCTATTCCGTTGCGGTCTAATTTTTCGTCCTGTGCCGCTTGTTTAAGCCGCTGTGCCTGTGAGAGCGAGGGCGTACACTCCTCCTGCGCCATAACGTCAAAAAGCTCCGTTTGTAGCTCTTTTGACAGATAAGACAATTCGACGGCAGGATTAAACGCGATTTTCTTATCGTCTACCATTTCGAGAAGCGGTGGGATAAGCTCGGTTAAGCGGATATATCGCTGAATTTGCTTCGCACTTTCGCCAGTCTGCTCGGCAATAATGTCTTTTGTTTTTCCTTTGAGTAAATGGGGGTCAAGTTGGCTCCCATTTTTCGCGGGTCGCCCAGCTTGGCGGCGCATCGCTTCAGCTTTCATCTTATAGGCAAAAGCCTTTTCGCTCGGCAATATGGTTTCACGCTGAATATTGCCGTCTACTACAAGAATGGTCGCGGTATCATCATCAATATCCCGCACTATGATAGGAAGTGTATCCTTGCCTGCAAGGATGCTTGCCATCTTTCGCCTATGCCCCGATAAAAGCTCATAGCCACCGTCTTTGCGCGGTCGTGCAAGGCAGGGCGTATGCACTCCGAGGCGGGTGACGCTCTCTACCATATCCATGAGTTCCGCATCCTGCCTAACGTGATACGGATTGTTGGCAAAGTCAAAAACCTCTGAAATAGGGACGGTCAAGACCTGTTCGCCCTGCTGCTGGCGCTCTGCCTGCCTTGATTCCTCGCTTGAAAACAGGTCATCTACTGAGGTCAGCTTCATGTTTCTCACGCTGCTTGCCACCGTTCAACACCTCCTTTGTGAGTGCCTCATACGCTGCCGCCGCCTTGCCGTGCTTATCATAGGAATAGATACTTTTGCCCTCGGCGCTCGTTTCCGCCGCTTTAATGGCAAGGGGTATCTCCGTCTTGAATACACGCATTTTATCTCCGTAATTATTGCGGAGCATATACGATATGTCCTTTGCAAAATTCGTGCGCCCGTCCACCATAGTAAGCAAAGCGCCCTCAATTTTGAGATTTGGGTTAATGTTCTTCTTCACGCGATTGATGGTCTGCAAAAGCTGTGTCATGCCCTTTGCCGGAAGATAGTGCGCCTGCACGGGAATGATTACACTGTCGGCGGCAGCAAGTGCGTTGACGGTAATCATGCCGAGGGACGGCATGCAGTCAATGAGAACATAATCGTATTTGCTCTTGACCTCATTGAGATAGTTACGCAACACGATTTCACGGCTCATGGTGTTTACAAGCGATACCTCCATTGCTGAAAGCTCGATGTTGGCGGGCATGAGGTCTATGCCCTCATCATGGTGCAGGATACCCTCGTCCGGCTCTATGCGTTCCTCCATGATAACCTTGCTCATTATGGTCGCAAGGGATATGGGGAGCTTATCCGGCTCGTTCCAGCCGAGGGAATCCGTTAAATTGCCCTGTGCGTCCGCGTCGATGAGCAGCACCTTTTTACCCTGCCGCGCAAGCCCGATACCGAGATTTACGGCAGTCGTCGTTTTACCCACGCCGCCCTTTTGGTTGGCGAGAGCGATTACTTTGGTCATGTCTTTATCCTCCTTTGAGATTTTTGAGCAAATAAAAAAGCCGCCCGCGCTGTCAACGCGGACGACAAAGTTCATAGCTTTACAGCATTTCATTTTCTGCCAACCAATTATCAAATGATTTCTTTGATATTCGGAGCATGGTTCCGACGTATACCGATTTGAATTTGCCTGTCTTTATAAACCTATAAGCCGATGTTCTGCTTATGCGCAAAATCGCGGCAATTTCATCTACGGTATATACACGTTTATCCGTACACGGCGTAATAATTCGCTGCTTACTTGAACAATCCATGTTCTCACCACCAATCAAAAGTTCCTATTGGCAGTATAGAAATGGTTGTGCGATAAATCAATTCTGCAAATATATGAAAAGAAGCACCCATAATAGATGCTCCCTTTGTTTTCTTTGCCATGTGTTTTCTGTCGATACGGGGTAAATCCGTCCTTGATTACGGGTAGTACATTTGCCATTCAAACATCGCTCCGCTAAACCGCTGCTAACGGAAGCACATCAAATGCTGCAAGTTTCATGGTATCGCATGGGACTGTGTGTGAAACTCAATCTCCAAAATCCCCATAACATAAGGGGTTTTAAGGAGCAGGTGCGATGCCATAATGCGCCGCTGCAAACGCTCATCGAAACTCCTAAGCGATAGGCCACAGGTTCGAATCCTGTTAGGTGCGCCAAAACCCCCGAAAATAGGTGCTTTTCGGGGGTTCTTTTATTTGATTGTTCTGAGAGTTTTGCTAACGAGTACATCCGCCTTGCCTCATTCCTTAGGTTATTTTTTCTTTCGTGCTTGCTAACAAGGAGTCTTTATTTTGACTGCCTTGCTAACAAAAACGGGCTTTTTTGCTAACAACTCATTTTTGCCGTTTTTCTTGCTAACAATCTTATGCTGTCGCAGCTTGTCCCGCTTGGTTTGCCGTGAGCATTTGGAGAAGCTGTGCTGCGAGCTCCGGTGAAGCATTCAGTAAGTTGACAAGCTGTTCTGTCGCTGCATTTGAAGGTTTTGCCTCGGGCGCTACCAAGGATTGATTTTCTGCCTTCTTGTAGAAGTCACGTTCCATCTTCTCAGCATTGTGCCGTCTGTCCTCATCTAAAATATGAGAATAAACATCTGAAACCATTTTTAACTGAGCATGACCCGTATCGCCTTGGACTGCTTTCATATCGCCATTGTTCAACTTCAACTTATAGGTCGTACTCGAATGGCGCAGGCTGTGAAATACAACCTTGGGCAAATCATTCTTCCTAATCAACGCATTAAACAAGCGGGAGATAACCTGCCCTTCCATTGGTCTGCCATTGGGTAAAGCAAGAACAATGTTATAGTCGTGGTACTCACTGCCGAGATGCATTTTTTGCTCTTCCTGTTGTTTCTTCCAATCCACAAGCATACGAGCAACCGTTTCAGGAAGCCATACACGGCGAATACTACTCTGCGTTTTTGGTTTTTTGAACACAAGCATGGTGCTGTCACTTACCAATACCGCAGGGAACACCCTCAACACATCCTTATTCTCTAGAACATTCATTGCATTTTTAGAAACGCGCTGAAGTTCCTTTTCCACAAAGAGTGATGCGTTATGTTCCTTGATGCTTTCCTCATCAATCGTGAGACAATCCCATGTAAGTCCCATGATTTCTCCAAGTCTCAGGGAGCAGGAAAATGCCAAGTGGATCGCAAGAGCCAGACGGTCATCTTCGCAGACTTCCAAAGCAGTGGTCAAATCCTCCATCGTCCAAATATCCCGGACTTTCTTTTCGAACTTAGGGAGTGTAGCTTTTGAAACAGGATTTGTTTCAAGAAGCTCCCATCTCACAGCCTGATTGAAAGCACAATTCAGGATTTTATGAATCTCCCGAACATTACGGGGAGAGACCGTCTCTCCTTCAAAGCTCTGATTATTTCTCACAACTCTTTGTACCTTCAGGAGCTTTCGGTAGTATTCGTCCATGAACCTTGGTGTAATATCCTTGATTTTCGCTTTTCCGATGATGGGATTGATATAGTTATCAATCAATCCTTTTTTACTATCGTAGGTAGAAAGCGCCCATGCGTTTACCCCATAAAGATTCATAAAATCATACAACAGCTCCGAAACCGTTTTAATAGAGGGCTTCACAAAAGTGTTATTGGTCTGCTTATGTTCGATTTCTGCTTTCCGCCTTTTTGCTTCGGCGTATGTACCCCATGTTTCCCATTTTTGATGCCTTACGCCTTCTTCATCATAGTAATCATAGACAACCGAGTATTTGCTTTTTCTTTTTGTAATAGATGCCATTTCTTATCTCCTTTGATATTTAACGATTATTGAGCCATTCATCAAAGGATTCGATAGGTACTCTAATGGTTTTCCCAATACGCACAGTGACAAAACCATTCTCCGATTTTACTAAGTCATAGGCTGCGTTTTTGCTGATCCCAAGTATCTCAGCGATTTCTTTTACTGTATACACACGGCGTTGACTTGAAGGCTGCTGCATGATTGCCATTTCCATAGAGATCTCCTTTCTCAATTACCTCTTTGCCTATCACACAAAGCAGTATCTTAATTCTAAAGAATACCGGTGATTTAAGCAAAGATGCGGAATATGTATAGCCTGCTATGAGCAGGCTGATTATTATCGTTTGTTATTCTTTTTTTCAGAGATGTAGTAGCTTTTTCCGTTCACACCATTACAGAACATACAGCGCTCACGAGACTGATGTGGATTTATTAAAGTAAGCTCATACCCACCATCAATATATTGACTTGCACATCTCGGGCAGAGGGTTCTTATATCATTCAATTCATTTCTTCTCATTTTGCAAGTCCGACGCTAACGCTCAGTGCCTTGTCTACCTCCTTCATTTTTTCTTCGTCAAGGGTTCCGATCAGATCCCGGAGTCTGTATTGGTCAATGGTCTGCACCTGTTCCAGAAGGATTAACGAGTTTTCTTTCAGGCCACAATCGGTTTTAGCCAACACATGAGTAGGCAGTGCAGGCTTGTCCAGCTTGCTTGTCAAAGGTGCTACGATAGTCGTAGTGCTGTTCGCATTGCCTGTATCGTTCTGGATAATAAGCGCGGGTCGGAAACCATTTTGAACCGAGGTTACTTTTCCTTTCTCATCACGAATCTTCTTGTCGAACTTGGTTACATAGATTTGTCCACGAAGTACATTTGCCATAGGTAGCCTCCTTAAATTGTTATGTATGCGGGGTAAAGCAGTAAGCCAATACCCCGCCGCATATCAATTGCGTGTCTATTTGTTCTCAACACCCCGACACGCAGGGCGACCATCAAACAGCTGACAGCGTATCAGCCTCATGGGATTTCATCCCCTCCGAGGTTCTCTCAGAGCTGCCCCCATTGCTTGCGACGGTTTGTTCACGCTCGAACTGTGGCTGGACAGAAGTATCTGCCCACTCCGAGTTATGGCCACACAGGGAGCTGCCCTGTGCTCATAGCAAATGTTTATCGCTCGCACTTTGCGGTGGTCTTGGCGCATTCACTATCGTGGCTTTCCGTGCAATCGGCGGAATGGGAAAAGTATTTGATGGTCGTTATATTTAGTTGTCAATGTTCAGTGAGGGAGGTGCTTCCCGAAGATTGCCTCTGTGTTCTTGTGTCGGCTTCTGGAAGAACCCCCTCACTCCATTCCCGAAAAAATATGGGGTTGTACAATAAAAAATCAATATTTTTGCAAGTATTTTTTTAGCTTTTCTAAAATACGGTTTCTTTGGTAGACAATCGTATTAGGAAAAACTCCGTATTCATTAGCTACTTCTCTTATGGATTGGCCGTAATAGAATAAAGCCTTAATAATATGCTGTTCTTTATCTGTTAGCAACTCTATTACACTAGATAATCTTGCAATCAGTTCTTGCCTTATGATTGAATTTTCTTCTTCTATAAGAATTGATTCGGGTGAAGGTGAATGGTTTTTCAGATATAAATCTACTGGTACATCTTCTTCTGCCAGCTTTTCCAACGAAACATGAAGGTATTGAAGTCGCGCTTCTTCTTGATAACGCTCTCTGCGGTCAGCCTTCGAATAGGCATCGAAAACCTCTTGAGACACCTCTGTTTCTGTACCATCAACAATGATGATGTATTTTTCTTTGTTTTCACCCGATTCGATCTTTTTATAGTTGCGGTCTTTTTGCCACTTTTGCATTTATTTACCTCCGAATTTTTGATTTTTGTGTGGGGATCAAAAATCAGAGGTAGGCGGTGCGCGTATCATACTTGTCCTTTCCGCCTTATGCGAAAAGAGCGAAGGTTGATATATGGCATCAATACCGTTTCGCCTGAAAATGCGCACAGGAAATTAAGGTATCGACCTATGTGTTCTGTTTTAAGCAGAAACCATATATCGTACCGTCGCCCTTAATGCATGTCAGGCTCAGTATTTTTCTACATATAAAAAGCCACCGGAAAGAAGAATTCTAATGTCGAATTCAATCTAACCGGTGGCCTCTCAAATCTCTTGGTTTAACCATCCGTTACGAGCATCCATCTCACATGGTTTTATAAATGTCACTATTTCAGACCGACCATGCTGTTGTGATACTACATATTTGTTATGTTGCCTTAGCCGTAAAGTGTCGTTTGTCCTTCTGGCGCTGTAATCTCAAGCAAATGTTTTCTTCGGGAGATCCGTTTCATAACCATCAGGGAACCACATTTGTGGCATACAAGGCGCGTATATCCATCTTCGTTGCTCAATCCTGAAAGCTTCTCGAAACAGTTGGGACAGCCCCAGGACATAATACGAATTTTGCTCACTTGTCACACCTCGCTTTCGCTCGAGATGGATTAACTAAATCCCTCCGAGCATGGTATTTCTTTGGTAGTTCTCGAGAGCAGCGATAACTTCACAAACAGTTACAAACCGTTCATTTAACGGCATATATAACTGCCCATCAACATCATGATAGATTGGAATGATCATCCCTCTGGAACTATTTGCATCGTAGGTTAGTTCTTTTCCGTTATACATTTCTTTATGCTGCGTAGTCATCTGGGCTCCTTTACACATACATGGCAGCAGGCATAATAAGCATTTCCCGTGCCTTGTCCTTTTTTAGTTTTGCACTCATAGTAGAAGCTATAGCAATGGCTTCTTCACCATAGCGTCTTCGAATATCTTCCACAGTGCGTTCAAGAGTATCTTGTTTTATCCGTGCTTCATGATCACCAAATAAGTCCATTTGATATGGAATTTTCTCGCTTATGAGATTGATCGCACGAATAGTTACTGCTCTAATAGGTTTGTACCATTGATACCTTTTCAAGAATAAATCCATACCTGTTTCTACAAGCTCTTTTGAGCATTGGGTTGGATACGGAAGTTTGCACTGAAATTCTCGAAAGGCAAGCTCGTTGTCCCGTACAAAAATTTGTACACCTGTAGCCTGTAAACCTGCTTCTCTGAGCTGTAGGGAAACTCTCGGCACCAGAGATAACAGAACATTTTTGACTTCGGTGTTATTAAGGAGGTCTTCAGTACAAGTTATTCCATGACTTACTGACTTAATTGGCGAAGTATAGCCGTATGGACTTACTCGTGATAAGTCCGTTCCATTGGCGAACTCCCATAATTTTAGACCATTCACACCGAGCCATGATCTAAGTAGCATTGGATCGGACTTCGCAAGGTCACCGATAGTCATTACGCCTCGGATTGCAAGTTTTTTTGTAGTTGCTGGGCCTACACCTAATAGCTCGCTTGCTTTCAAAGGCCACACTTGTGTCTTATAGCTTTCTGGAGTAATGCAGGTAATAGCATCAGGTTTCTTCATATCACTCCCAAGTTTCGCAAATACCTTGTTGAAAGAAACCCCAATACTGACCGTAAGCCCCAATTCACTTCGCATTGTCTCACGAATGCTCTCTGCTATCGAGAGTGGATCGCCTATGCAAGAGCTGCCGGTTACATCGAGCCAGCACTCATCCATTCCAAACGGTTCAATTAAATCTGTGTATCTTCCATAGATTTCATGAGCCAGTTCGGAGTATTTGATATACTGCTCATAATGCGGAGGAACAGTAATGAGGTTTGGACAGCATCTTTGAGCTTCCCAATTTGCCATTCCAGTCTTTACACCAAACTTCTTAGCGAGTTCAGACTTTGCAAGAACAATGCCATGCCGTGTTTCAGTAGAACCACACACCGCAACTGCTTTACCTTTCAAAGACGGGTCAAGCATCATTTCAACGGATGCATAATAGCTATTCATATCACTATGCAGTATTGCCCTCACAATGTCTCACCTCCTTATTGTGAGATAATTATATACTCACTTTATAAGTAAAAACATCCGACAAGTGTTCGTATTTGAGTATTTTTCTTGATTTTTTTATATTTACCCTGTAGAATAGTGACACAGGAGGTGAATAATCGATGGAACCTATTGGAAACACCTTGAAATTACTCAGAAACAAGATAGGGCTTCAGCAATCCGAAGTTGTTGTTCGCCTTAAATCATTAGGCATTGATGCGACACAACAGAAAATAAGCCGTTGGGAAAACAATCGGAATTATCCTTCGATAGAACAATTCATGGGTTTGTGTGAAATCTACGGAGTTAAAGATGCTTTTAGATTGTTTGTAAAGCAAGATTTTACCGAACCATGCTGCGAACTTAACCGTGAAGGCAGAGAGAAGCTGGAAGATTACAAACAACTTTTGATTTGTAGCGGACTATATCGTCCGGGTCAACCTGACAGGAAAATCATTGTATTTCCGAAACGTACACTGCCGCGTTTTGATGTAGGAGTTTCAGCAGGCACAGGGCAATTTCTCGACACACCGGACTATGAAATGATTGATGTCCCTGATGAAGTGCCTATTACTGCTACATTCTGTGTTCAGGTAAACGGAAACAGTATGGAGCCCACTTTTGATGACGGGGATTATATTTGGGTTCATCAACAGCCAACATTGGATAATGGAGATATTGGGGTCTTTTATGTTGATGGAAATTCGTATGTTAAAGAATACAGCGTAACAGAACAAGGTGTATTCTTGGTATCACATAATGAAAAATATGCCCCCATCAGAATTACCGAGTTGAGCGATGCAAGAATTTTTGGCAAAGTGGTTTATCCTGTCTGAGTACAGATTTTGGGACAATTAATCTGTTAGGATAGAAAAAACGACTCTTAGATACATTGTTTAAGGGAAAGGAGTGCAAAAGTTGAAGGATAAAGAAGCGATGACGAAACGAGAAAAAGATGTTTATAATTTTGTGGTTATGTTTAGGAATGAAAAGCACTTCTCTCCTAGTATGCGAAAAATTGCAGAAGGATTGGGGTTAAATTCTCCCTCTACTGTTTCGGTTCACGTGCATAATATCGTTGATAAAGGGTGGTTCTTGCCATACGATGGAACCCCTAATTCCATTGTGCCAATTACGAACACAACAGTATAAGCAGGAGTTGAGTATGCAACTTACTAAAGTTTATGTAGAGGTCGTCGCTTCATTTCGAGAAGACGGCCTCTTGCTCCCGAAAGAAATTATATGGGAAGATGGACGCCATTTTGAGATTGATCGAGTTTCTGATATTCGTCCCGCTGCTTCTATGAAAGTTGGCGGGCAAGGAGATAGATATACGATATGGCTTAATGGGCAACAGCGCTTTCTATTCTTTGAAAGAAGCGCTGCCATCAGGGGTAACAATATTGGTCGTTGGTTTGTAGAAGCAAATCAATACGCATAATCAATTTCAAAACAGAGGGTATTAACCCTCTGTTTTTTGAAATTTTAATCTACAATAAATCATTCAGTAGATTCATGCACTTAACCTTCTGTGGTAGTGTCAAGAGTTATGCGCAAATTTATTTGCAGACTCCGGCCGAATGAGGTCAGCCGGCAATAGAGGCGTCTTCCAGAGCCGTCTCTAAGTGCTTCATGTTCATGTACTTTTTGTTGCCCCACTGTGTGCCAGCCACATGACGCAGCCGTGCGCAGACCAGCATCAAAGCCGAATTGCCGTCTGGGAAGCAGCCGACTACTCTTGTCCTGCGCCGGATCTCCCGGTTCAGTCGCTCGATCACATTGTTGGTACGGATCCGTGTCCAATGCTCAGACGGAAAGTCGCAGTAGGTCAGCGTTTCCTCAATACCATCCTCCACCTTTTTAGCGGCCTCTTTCAGCTTCATGGCGTTCAGCTCAGCGACAACAGCTTTAGCCTTTTCACGAGCAGCTTTCTTGCTCTCCTGAGCGTGGATCGCCTTGAGCATCTTGGCTACCAGCTTTACCTTGGAGCGAGGAACAACAGAGAACACATTGCGGTAAAAATGAACCGTGCAGCGCTGGTATTTTGCATCAGGGAATACTTCTCCCACTGCTTCCAGCATACCCAGGCACTTATCTCCGACAATGAGTTTCACGCCGTCCAGGCTGCGGCCCTTGAGCCACTGGAAGAAATTCACCCAGCTGGCCTTGTCCTCTTTCATACCCTCGGCAGCGCCTAAAACTTCGCGGTATCCGTCCTCATTCACCGCGATTGCCACCAAAATCGCAACATTTTCGTACT
>ENA-ORMN01000360-ORMN01000360.1-human-gut-metagenome-genome-assembly--contig:-NODE-360-length-56561-cov-8.028068_pt1 | contig 56561 bp, 55 predicted proteins | sample MGYA00242102_ERZ508993 | MGnify/ENA primary metagenome ERZ508993 (study PRJEB26280, sample SAMEA2338770) | human gut metagenome | biome: human gut; feature: human-associated habitat; material: faeces...
TAAAAAAAAGCCGCCTTGCGGCGGCCTTGCATAGGTTATTTACAGTTTGAACGCGCGTGTTTCGTCCGGCCATAACGTTATGGCTTTATCTTGTATGCGCTTGAGTTGTGCGCTAACAGCTTGTTGAGATACGCCCAACTTATCGGCTATCGCTGTAATGCTCAGCCCCTGCATACGATAATCAAGTATAAGCGCGGCACGTTCACGGAGTAACGGCCTTATCTGCTCCAGCATACCCATAGTAACGGCATAATCTGCCCAGTCATGCACGTCATAATATCGCGTCACTTTGATATATTCGGGATCAACTATCTCCGCGCCGTCATCGGTATGTGCCATATCTTCAATATATGTGTCGCGCAATGCCGGACGAACAGCGGCGGCATATATGGCCTTGTGTACAGCTTTATAGGCGGCTTCGCGCACGGCGTCCGGCAGTGTATACGGCTTATCGCCCGCAATTGCAGCGGCTATGCAAGGCGCGGCACATTCAATAATAGCAAGCGCGGCGACCTGCACAAGGTCGGCCGCATCGGTCAACGGTTGAACGCGCAGCGCATCATATGCGTCCACGTCATCCGTTGCACGGCCATACATACGCATTGCAGCCGCGTCACGTCCGGCCAACGCCGCGCGCATATTGTCTATCTTTTCAGCGCGTCCAGCTTTAGCGGCGCAAGTACGCAACGCCGTTCGGGCAATGATTGTTGCGTGTTCGGTGGTGGTATGTGTGTAGTTGTTATTCATGTTATACCTCTTTCCGGCCCATTGGCCTGTTATTATGGTACTGTTATTGTACCGCTTTGCGGTGGTGGTGGGTAGGCAGTTTGTCGTTATATTGGGGGCGTAATGCTATAAGCGCACGTTATGGCAGTGTGGATAATGTGGATAAGTATGTGGATGGGGTGTGAATTGAATGTGGATGGTGTGTAGATGGTGTGTAGGGAATTATCGTTAAACGATAATTTTAACTAATGGTTATTAGTTTAATCCTGCCTTAATAGCCCTGATCCCCCCAATATCCGCCCATCGTAGAAAATGGCGGATTTTTTTACATGGTATATAGGGGGCGTTTTCAACCATTTTAGCCCATATACCAGGCACTTTTCGGTGTAGTACATCCACCCACACCTCACCCGTCAATCCTCGTCCTATCCGTCTCAAAATTCACACATCCCAATATCCATCCCAGCACCATTCCCACCCCGTAGCAAAAACCCCTAATCGTCTATACTTTTTACCTATAATCTATGGTTATATCGAATGGTCTTGCCGAGAGCACCGATGTTCTTTATGGGGTCTGTAACGTAAGCAATGGTTCAAATATGTTCACATATCTGTCTCTTATGGTATAATCGTTCCATGCTACTTGTCTGTCGGTCAAACCGGATTGACCTGTCTATATTGCGCTCAAACGCCGCGAGGCTTAACTCGGAAGCAAGCTTCCTCGTACAAATACATGTTGACAGATAAGTGGTGCTTATGGTATTATAGCCAACACATAATTCCCAATTAGGCGCAACCGAATAGCGTTATGCCCTCTTGGTTTGCGGAGCAACCATACCTGCAGCTTTCCTGATATATTAGGAGAAGAGTCAAAAAAGCCCTGAAATTAAGCCTATTTCAAAAATTCTGTCACCAAAGTGGTGACAAAAATATTTTTGTATGTACGAAGGAGGATTTAATGAAAGTAAAAGTGTGTGATGCAATTATGGGGAGCGGCAAGACTCAGGCCGCCATTGTCAAGATGGACAGATGCGTTGACAGGCGCTATATGTTTATCACTCCCTACCTGAACGAATGTGAACGTGTGTGCGCGGCATGTGAGAAGCGCGGGTTCCAGCAGCCGCAGACAGCTGAGGGCAGTAAGCTAGAGTCGCTGCACAGTCTGCTGAAATCCGGCATCAACATAGCAAGTACGCACGCCCTGTTCTATTATTATTCAAAAGAGACTCGAGAGTTAATCAGGCAAGGGCATTATCACCTCATATTGGACGAGGTTGTAGATACGGTGAAATTGCTTGATATCAATAAGAATGATGTGAAGTCACTGTTAGCTTCGGATTTTATTGAGATTAATCCTGAAACTACGCAGGTTACTTGGAAAGACAAACGTTATAATGGCCAATGGCAAGAGTTGCGACAGCAAATAGAGCGAGGCTATGTGACATACAGCCAAGACAAGCTCCTCTTGTGGATGATGCCTATTGATGTATTCGAGGCTTTTGAGTCGGTGACTATTCTAACGTATATGTTCGAGGGGCAGTATCTGTACTGTTATTGTCAACTTAATGATATAGCCATTGACTACATAGGTGTGCAGCATGTCGATGGATTAAATTATGAATTTACTGATAAAAGAGTTGCGACGCGGATAACGCTGCCCACCATTCATTTATATAGCGGATATAAGTTGAATGCAATCGGCGATGACAGACTTGCCTTATCACATAGTTGGTTTAGTAAGTCCGATCCTAAGCTTATAAGGAAGTTAGCAAACAACACCGTCAACTTCTTCAGGCACAAATGTGATGCGCCCACCATCTGCCGTTTCTGGTCGGCTCCGTCTGCTTTTAAAGATGCCCTGCGGAGGAAAAGCTTCCAAAGTCCGCAATCCTTTGTGCCGCACAATGCTCGCGCCGTCAATGCCTACCGTCACTGTTACGCTCTGGCCTACCTCATAAATATCTTCCCCAATCCCAAGATAGTATCTTACTTTAAGTCTTACGGTATTCAGTTTAATAATGATGCTCTTGCTACCTCAACTATGGTTCAATGGCTATGGCGCAGCAGGTTGCGCTGCGGACAGGAGATATGGCTGTATCTGCCAAGCAGCCGTATGCGTAAGCTGCTGTATAAGTGGGTTAAAGACGTGACCGGGAATGTGGAATGTATTGAAGAATGGGAATAAAAAAGCCAGATAAGGCTCTCGAGCCCTATCCGGCTTATTGCAAAGCCTCCCCCCCGTCAAATATCAGCGCAGTTCATCTTGGTATTGCTTTGCTTCCCTATCATTTGCAAGTATAAAATGTTTTTCTTCAATCTCTCTCCATGTGGGAGGATTGGTTTCATAGTCAAAATGGCACTCATTAGGTTTATACACTATTAGCTCCTTGCCTTTCTCCTTGTCAGGGTCAGCAAGAGGCAGTGCACTTAAGAGAGCCTTAGTGTATGGGTGTAACGGATGCTCAAACAGCTTTTCGCATTCGGCAAGTTCAACTATTACGCCCTTATGGATAACGGCTATCCTGTCGCATATAAACCGCATAACGCTTAAGTCATGAGCTATAAACAGATATGTAAGCCCCCGTTCACGCTGCAGTTTACTCATCAAGTTCAGCACCTGAGCTCTTATCGATACATCAAGCGCGCTTATCGGCTCATCTGCGATTATGAATTCAGGCTCCATTATAAGTGCCCTTGCTATACCTATGCGCTGCCTTTGTCCGCCGGAAAACTCATGCGGGAAGCGGCTTGCAAATTCAGGCAGCAAGCCAACATCCAGCAACGATTCATCGACCAGCTCTGTACGCTGCTTTCTGGTCAGGTTCTTTCGTGTGCTGTATGTACCCTCCGCAATAATGTAATCAACTTTAGCACGCTCGTTAAGGCTTGCCATGGGGTCCTGAAATATCATCTGAATTTCAGATATAACCTTCTTATCGAGTTCTGGAGAAATTTTACCGTTTATACGCTCGCCTTTATATGTTATTGTTCCGGCGCTGGTTGGATGGATTCTCATTATGGCGCGGCCTATCGTTGTTTTACCCGAACCTGATTCGCCAACCAAGCCAAATGTTTCTCCTTTATATATGTCGAAGTTTACTCCTTTTACAGCCTTAAAAGGATTACGTTTTGAGCCGAATGTAACTTCCAAGTCTCTTACACTCAAAAGAACTTCTTTGTTATTCTTTATGGCTTCCATGTGTATACTCCTTTCGGCTAAAGTTCTGCACGCATCTGCTTAAGATGTTCGGGAGGTTCAACCTTGGGAGCCCTCGGATCAAGCAGCCATGTTCGCGCCTTATGAGTAGGAGATACGTCAAAATACGGCGGTTGTTCTTCGAAATCTATAGCCAAAGCCTGCGGATTTCTCGGCGCAAAGGCGTCACCTTTTATTTCATTAAATAGGTTAGGTGGCGTGCCCTTTATTGAATACAGGTCTTGCCCCTTTACTCCTAACTGCGGCAGGCTTGACAGCAGCGCCCATGTATACGGATGTCTCGGGTCATAGAACACTTCCCTTACCATTCCTGTTTCAACTATGTCGCCGGCATACATTACGGCCACGCGATCAGCTATGTTAGCCACAACGCCCAAGTCATGCGTTATGAAGATGATCGTCAGATTATACCTTTCTTTCAGATCCTTCAGCAATTCAAGTATTTGCGCCTGTATCGTAACATCAAGCGCAGTCGTGGGTTCATCGCATATCAGTATCTTGGGGCGGCAGGCAATGGCAATAGCTATTACTACCCTCTGCCTCATTCCGCCGGAGAATTCATGTGGGTATTGCTTATATCTGCGCTCCGGCTCTTCAATGCCAACGTCCCGAAGTATTCCGTATACGGCTTCTTTTAAGGCCTTACCCTTCAAGCCCTGATGCAGTTCCAATGATTCGCCGATTTGCTTGCCTATTGTTTTAAGCGGGTTCAGACTTGTCATAGGATCCTGCATTATCATGCTTACTTCGCTGCCGCGTATCTTTAGCCATTCATTATCCCTTTTATAATTTGAAAGCATCTGCGGTTGGCCATCATCCATGCCATAATATATTATCTCGCCGGAAGATATAAAACCGTTGGGTTCAAGCAATCCTATAAAATTTTTATTCAGTACACTTTTGCCGCAGCCGGATTCTCCCACGATTGCGAGACTTTCGCCCTGATATACGTCCAAATTTATCCCACGTATTGCGTGCAGCACTTTTCCGCGCAGATTGAACTTAACATTAAGGTCCTTTACGGACAATATAACCTTTTGATTCTGTTCCATAAAAGTCCTCCTTAGTTAATATGGTTTTTAGGATCGGCAGCATCGCTGAATGCATTGCCTACCACATAGAACGACACCGTAACGATTGAAAGAATAATCGTAGGATATATCAGCTGATACCTCAGCGTCGGGCTCATCATAAGCTTTCTGCCAACGTTTATCAGATTGCCAAGGCTTGGCACCTCCGCCGGCAAGCCAAGGCCTATATAAGTTATAAACACTTCGCTTGCTATTGCATCGGGTATAGACAATGCCATTCTGAGCATTATAACGGATACAAGGTACGGCAGCAGATTTCTGAATATTATTGTCAGCGTACCGGTGCCAAGGCAGCGTGAAGCAAGGTTATATTCCCTGTCGCGTATAATGATAATCTGGTTGCGTATGAAGCGTGCCATGCCTATCCATCTGGTAAGGCTCATGGCCAGCAGCAATGTTCCCACGGATGGCTTCATCATATATGATACAAGTATCAGCACCAATGACGACGGCACGTTATCAAGGATATTGTAAAGTTCGGTAAATATAACATCAGTCTGCCGGACATAGCCCCACAACACGCCTGCCGCTATGCCGATTATAGCTTCTATACATGCAACAGCTACACCGATGAGCAACGAAGTTCTGGTCGCGCCCCACAGCCTTGACCACAGGTCTTGCCCGAGCTCATTTGTGCCAAGAATGAACTTGAACAGCTTACCGTTTTCAAGTGTGACCTCAGTACCTGGTTCAAGGTTTCTGAATATCGCGCCTGATTTAGGGTCTATATTTGATTGGAATGAATCAAGCTGATTAGGCAAATACGGCTGTATGAACGTGAATATAAGTATGCCAAGCACTATGCAAAACAAAGCTATGGCCAGCGTATTCTTTCTGAACGCACGGAACGTGCTGCGCCAGTACGAATAATTGGAATAGCCTGTTCGTTCTACCGCATTTTCATCAAATGGAACCAGTTTGAACGCTTCTTCATCGCTAAGCTTAGTGCGTATCGCTTCACTTACGCTATTTTCAAGCTGACCAACGCGAGGGTTCTTAAATCTCATTCCCATATGCTCACCTTACTCCCTTTCTGCCTGCAAAGCTTATGCGCGGGTCAAGCAGCGTCATCATTATGTCGCCTACTATTAACCCGATTATGCCAACCGAGGCGAACAGAATAACTATGGCCTGGACCATACTGTTATCCTGTCTTTTTACCACGTCCACAAGCAATCCGCCCATGCCGGGCACGGAATAGAGCGATTCTATATAAATTGAGCCGACAACAGTGTTCAAAAACGTTGTGGGCAAATACTGTCCCAGAGGTACAAAGGCATTCCTGAACACATGCTTGAACATTATCTTTCTTTCGGAAAAGCCCTTTATCTTTGCAAGCTTAACATAGTCCTTTGTGCTCTCATCAACCATATAGCGCCTGAGCCACATTGCATAATACGATATATTCGGAAGTGCCAGCGAGAATACAGGCAGTATCCATGTCTTTGCGTCAGTTTCTTTGAACATAAGCGGCAGATTTAGCAGCTCTGTACCATAAATCTGTATGAACAAAAAATACACCGCTGCCGGCACCGCCTGTATAAGAACAATAAAGCCTGTACCGATTTTATCAACGATTCTTCCCTTGTGCTGCGCCATTATCGTACCGAGCGGCAAGCCAATCATAAGCGCTACAAGCAGCGCCAGCACACCCAATTTAAGGCTCAATGGGATCTTCGGTGCAAGCACGTCCGTTACAGGCACCTGATTGCGATAAACATATGATATACCGAGACTGCCTTTTGTCACCACATTTTTCAGGAATATGAACAACTGCTCCGCTACGGGCTTATCCAAGCCCATTTGATGCAGACTGTTTTGTATCTGCTCAGGCGACATGTGGTCATAATTGGGGAAATAGCCCGTTATGGGCATCTTACGCATCAGCACAAATACTATTGACACTATGATTACAAGCGTTATGATAGAACGCGCTAAACGTTTACCGATGTATTTTACCATCTATCCTCCTGCATCCACGTCCGGATGCCCGCCTTTACACATACACCCGGACGCAGTTCTTCATCCGTCTTTATGCCATCTTAGTAGAATAGAAAACTTCATTAAATCAATATTTGCCGTCGGTCCAATCCTTCAGGTTTGTCTCATATTCTTCCATAGAGATAAAGTGATCCTGCAAATGCATCCCCTTGTACATCAGCTTAGTGTAGCCGCAGGCCGCATATGCGCCTTCGTAAATATTAAGCTTGGTAACCTGATAATTTGCAGGGCCAATATAGCAAGGCACAATCAGCGCATTGTTTATAAGGAGAGCCTCCGCCTTGGCAAAGTTTTCGAAGCGTTTGGTAAGGTCCACGCCTTCCTGTATGCCGGCATCAACCAGCGCATAATACTCTTCCAGAATAGCACGCACTTCTTTGAAGTCGTCCGATGCTATAAATTCATCCGCGTAATTTCCTATGCTATTAGTTGAAATAGCGGTAAAGTTGTTGCGGAACAGTTCATCATCCAGAATGAGATTCCACCTGTTGTAAGTGTTGCCGGCTTCCAGACCGGTCTCAGCATTTGTAGAACCACCGAAGGGGTCAGTCCATGTCTGCGGGTCAATATAGTCGGCGCCCCAGCGCACGCGCATGAAGCTATACTTGCCGGCGCTTCTGGTTTCGGAGAGGAAGTTTTCGGAAGGACCTGCCCACAGTTCAAGCTTTACAAAGTCCGTACCGAGTGCCTTTTCAAGCTGCTGTTTAACTATAACGCACTCATTTTCATAGTTCTTGTCACCGCTCTGGTAAGATATAAGCATCGTAACGGGGAACGTAACGCCCTTTGCGCTCAGTTCCTCCATTGCCTTTGCCTTGTATTCATTGGCCTTATCAGGGTTATAGAAGTTGGCGTCTATGCCGTCAAACGCAGGCATATCAGCAAAGTCTACGCCCTTATCGGTGTAGCACGAACCGGCCGGAGTTATGCTGTGCTGAATAAGCGACTTATAGCTTTCCTGGTCAACAGCGCTCTGTACAACAAATTCTCTGTCCAGTGCGCTCATTATCGCATGGCGGAAGTTGCTATTCATAACGCAGCGCATCCAGTCTTCCGGTTTATACTCATCCGGATAGGTGGGGCGGAAGTTGAATGCATAGAAGTAATGCCACATGGCGTCTTCCCTGCTCTTTGAAAGATAATTGATGTTGTTGGTCTTCCAATCATCCAAGATATCATTGCTTATCTTAGCAAAGTCTATTTCGTCGCGCAGAACCATTGTCGGCGCAAGCGTTGCGGCTTCAGCGTTATATGTCTTTTCAATTCTGTCAAGATATACGCGATCTGCATCCCAGTTGTTGGTGTTCTTTACAAATGTTTGCTTGACCTGCGGTTCCCACTCAGTGAGTATAAACGCGCCGCAGCTGTATATTTTATCTATCGATGTGCCAAAGTCATTGCCGGTTTCAGTTACAAGTGAATCCACCAAAGGCCCATATACAGGCAGCCAGCACGCATATGCCAAACCGCCAAGGAAGTAAGGCGTGGGCCTTTCCAGCGTGTATTCCAGCGTGTATGTATCGATTGCTTTTACGCCAACATCATCAAAGTTTGCCTCATTGCCCGCAGCAAGAGCATTGAAGTATGCCTCGGCTCCCTTTATTACCTTCACCTGGTCATAAGTACCGGAGTCCGTCTTGGGATCGCATACGAGTTTCAACCCGCTTACCCAGTCATTTGCTGTCACATCCGCTATTTCTTTGCCGGTGTTATCGTACCATTTCTGGCCCTGCCTGATTTTGAACGTCCAAACCAGACCGTCATCGCTTGTGGTCCAAGATTCCGCCATAGCAGGAACTATGTTTGAATGGTTATCGAACTCTACAAGCCCATCCACCATGTTGCACGCCACGGCATGTTCAAGCTCTTTGCCGCTGGCAAGGTAGTTAAGTGTTGTATTCTCTACATCGTATAGCATGCGGAACACAACGGGTTCATCATTACTGCCGTTGCTGGGTTGGTCTGTGTTCTGCGAACAGCCGCAAATAATTGCGGAAATCATCAGAACTGCGATCAGAAGCGAGAAATACTTCTTCATAAGCGACTCCTTTTTCTTCTATTTATTTTTCTGCCATCTGATATGGCAAATCATATATTATATAGTCACATACGCCCGACGATAGGCGCAAGTCGCGTTCTTCGGTTTGTCTTGTTCTGTTAACGCTCCTGTCTATACATTTTAGGTATGCAGGTCTACTTTGGTTCGTTTCTCGTTTGTTTGATAATGTATAACGGTAGGTCAAATCAATTTTGATCTGCCGCACCATATACATGGCTCTAATAATCTGATATCGGCCAGCAGGGTATTTCTTTATATATACTTGGTTGTGCCGAAAAACAACCGCATACTCGTTTAGTTGTCAATAACTCTACCATTGTCGACATAAAAAGTCAACCATCTAAATTTTCTCTGTCCAGTTATTAAAATATAAATAAGAAAGTACTATCTATATTCATTCATATTTTGTGTATTAAGTACAAAAAAGCTGCCCGACGCCAATCGGACAGCTTTAGCGCAAACATTATATGCTTTTTCTATGTCAGTCTATTATATCATACATCTTCATCAGCTCAATACGCTCTTTCGCGAGCTTAATCGCCCCCGCCGCACTGTTATCTGCGCTTGCCCGCTTCTCCATCGCGTAGTTTACAATGCGCTGTATCCATGCGACCGGCAGTAAATACGGATGCTTTTTCAAGTATTGGTACCTTCGCTCGAGGTATTCTTTTTTGGGGAAGATTGAACTCAGTATACTGCTCCTCTCTCCTACTCGGCTGGCCTTCACAGTATTCAGTGTAACCGTGGATGAATGCAGGCGTGTATAGTCATTTGAGCCGTAGACTCCGCCGCAGAGTGTATCATGCAGCAGAGGTTCCACATCGATGGAAGCTTCCCACGGCGTGGGCAGATCAAATTCGGTACCGAGATAGCCGCGTGCGATTTTGAATGCTGCTGCCGCAAATGTTGCCGCGTGGACACTGGCGCACTGGTCGTACAGCCTCTGCCAGTCTATTTGCTCATGATATGCCTGCGCCCACAGGCCGATGTCACAGAACTGTCGCAAGCCAATGCCACAGCTTACAAAATGCTTATAGGCGTGCAATATCAAATAAAGCAAATGCTCGTGTAGCGGCATGGCCAAGAATCCAGCCATCTCTATAGGCTGAATGTCCGCAAAAAAATGATTTAGTTCATCATGAGCATCTTCAGATGAATCAAACAGGTGACGATGCAGCTCAATATAAAGCGGACTACCTTCCTTCAGATAAGAAACCTCATCCGCCGTGGGCAACTCGTCTGCCGGGGTATCGGTGGTCAGCTCTTCCGCAAGCAATTGTTCATGGCAATCTAAGAACTCGCTATCCTGCACATATATATCATCATCCGCACTGATGCGGTGATCTTTCAGCGGATACAAGCGACTGCATAGCGCGCCCTTCACCAAGACCGGATGTAATCCTGCCACGCGAAGTCTTTTGTATAAATCTGCAAATTCAGCCGACCGGACGACTTGGTTCAATACCTGACTTATGACCTGCTGCTTAACAGCGGCAAACAGGGCGGCATTCTCCCTGGCAGCATCAGTCTGCCTAACCGCTTCGAATATTATAGGCAGCAGCTTCTGCTGGTTGGACAGCGTGAATATGGCAGTCCAATCCACAGCATCAGTCGATATCTCTGTGCCTGATATGGCTGCTTTGGCTATGTTTAGGAATTGTGTTTCAGTTTTTGTTAGAGTCATGCTTTATAGTCTTTTCATTGTACTTTTCAATGCCGTGAGCAATAAGCAGCGAGGTTGAGCCTATGAAGGTGCCAAGCGTGTTGCAGATCACATCATCGGTTTCAGCTACGCCTAATGCAAAGCGATACTGTATATATTCAATGCCTGCGCTGAGCAATAAGCCTGTTATCACCGTAAGGCCTATCCTCCGCCATCTCCCCCAGCTTTGTGGTAAAGCGTTGGATAGCGTCAAGCCAAATGGGAAGAAAAGAAAGATGTTCATTAGGAGCTCGCGGTAAGCTTCGCTTTGCGTTCTCGCAGCTGCCAGCGATGCAAATGGTTTCAAAACAAGAATACGCTCTCCGGTCGTACGACCCATTATGGTTATGCAAAGTATCGCCATCACCATACCGCAAGCCAGTAGTGCATTAGCAATGTTCCATCTTTTACCATAAAGCTTCGTTCGTGCATATCCCCATATAGCAATGGCTATTGCCATTGCTATAGAAACCACATGAAGCGGACAACTGTATATAAATTGTAACATCAATGAGCGCAGTTCTTTCTTCTTTGGTATAAACTTTGAGCATACCATTTTATTTTCTTAAACTCATCAGTATGTCTAAAGGTAATTACAAATATAATGTTAGGCATAATAGCACACACAATCATTTTTGCTATGAAGTTGATTATGCCACTCGAAATCTGAATTCTACTGCATATAAATAAGCATAGCATTCCTGTGCAAATAGATACCGCTGCATATATAACGTATGTTTTAAAATACTTACTTACACTGCGCGCAAATAACGTTTTATGTATAATATATGGATCATACCAGAAATAAACACACAGCCTACTAATAATAGTGCCAAGCAGGATGCCGGAAATACCAAGCGGATACGCCAATATAATAGAAATCACTAAATTGATCACAGCCGCAATAAGCGGACGGTATTTCCCTATTTTAAATAAGCCGGTAACTTCTCGATATGTTGTGGAGGCGTACTGGACGCCGGCGGTGTAGTAATTAGCAATGATAATAAAAACAGTCCAGTTGGGGAGCAGATAATCTTTCCCTATCCACAACGAAATAAATGGGTTTAATAATACGCCCAGACAAATACCGGTAAAACCGTACAGCCAAAATGAGGCAAAGAAAAGGTTGTAAAACATCTTCTCATTAGCTTCTTTGCTCTCTGTAGCATTGTAGTTACCGATGCTGGCCGTCATCGAGTAGAATATATAGCTCAAAAACGTCCGAATTACATCTACAATATAAACATAATTGGAGTATAGTCCAACAGATGCCAACCCTTGAAACTTAGAAATCAGGATATTATCCGTACTGCTGATGATCGTCCCACTTATCTTATAGAGGAAGAGCGATTTTACGTTTTCCTTCAACGCCTGTTTCTGCTCAAAGGAGATTTTCCCAGTGCTGGAACCCGTTAGGAATGGAAATTTTTTATCGGTTACCCTCGCAATCCACGCATTTTCGACGAATTGAAAAGCAATGATGCAGATGAGTGTTGGGATATAAGCATGGAAGAAAAAAAGAACGACCATTTCTCCCAGATTCCTCAACACCATAAAAATCGAGTGATGCAGGGAGTTGATTCTATTCTGCTGGCTGGCCGTCAGGAGCGATTGCTTATATGAAAATAGATAGGAGCTTGCGGACTGCGTCAGGAAAAGGAAATAAATGACGTATATGTTCTCGGGTATTGTAACCGTTCCTTTGACCAGATGTGGTAAAAACGGCATCAGGATACAGCCGAGCACAAATACAGTTGCTCCAACCGCTCTATATACGCGCTTATATACGCGCATATAGCCTTTAACAGCAACCATATCCCCTTCTGCAAGCGGTTTATATAAGCTATAGATGATAGCTGTATCAAATCCCAAGTTTGCGAGGGAAAGCAGTGAAAGCACATTTGTGAATAGTCCTGACACCCCAAGATACTCTTTCCCCAGCAATGCAATAAACATCCAACGGGTAAAAAAGCCCATTAAGATGCTGAGCAGCTGGCTTCCCACGCCAAAGGCCATATTTTTCAGCGAATTCGATGTGCGGGATGTATCCATAGCTATCCTCTTCTGATGATGCCTTTCAGCTTTCTTTTAACAATAGAGAAAAAGTTTTCCCGGTAGTATCGCCAAAGGCCATGCTTTTTTTCTTTTTCAAAGTCGAAATTCTTCAGGTAATCGTAGACTTCTTTTTCAAAAAGCCCGTCATAGTTGTCACTCATGCAAGTAATAATGCGGCCCCATTTATCAATGTTTTTTTGCGTAAAGAATTGAATCTCTTTCCCTAAGTACGCTTTGGTCGTATCGAGTACAGAATGCTCATACGCAAAGCCGAAGTTACGCGGATCTCCACCTTCTGCATTGATTTGCAGCATCCTGCGCAAGCATTTTTCGCAGGCACAGCAGTTATGATCGTTCCAAGAACAGACTCTAAGCGGAAGTGGTGCATTGATTTTTTTTTGATAAGCGACAACCGCCCTTGCTTTATCCTGATCTGTCATTTCGTAACCATCATGGATGACAGCCGTTCCAGCAAAGCGAAATTCGTTATCCGTTGTTGGGTCCGAGGCGCAAGGGTATGTATTACCGACCGAAAAAGAGCTTGCAATATATAACAACCGTATGTTCTCTAAGAAAGCAACCGGTGCCGCAGCACCGAGGATCGCCATGGCGTGATGTAACCCATGCCAGAAATTGTCGCCCATTTGCTCTGCAAACCGCTTATCGATTGCCACACTGTTGATAAACGTTCCATAGTTGGCTCGTATAAATGCACAACTTGTGCCATGCACTTGTGCAAATTCCCTTGCTGCATTGCAATCCGAGGCAAAATTCCGTTCACTTTTTACATCTCTCGAATACGCGCCTTGTCCTACCAACGCATCCTGATAAAACCCATATTCTAAAATCAGCAAAGGTCTCTTTTCTGCATGTCGAATAAAGGTCGTAACCGCGTCCATGCCGCCTGTATACATCTGTGCGCTTTTGGCAGAGGTTTGAGCCTTGTTATCTTCTTGCTCAGCCAACAGTGTGCCGCCCAGTGTGCAATTGGGGTACATCTTCTGATATGCATCCCGCAGGCGCTGCAAACTTCGATAGAATGTGGCATCTACTTTATTAGCAAATACTTCCGCATTCACAAGCCACGCAATTTGCATAACGTTTCCCAAGAATGGAATGACCAAAATGCTTTCAGGAATATTCTCTATACAACGGTCATACTGAATGAACATGTGCATAGGCATTCTGAAAAAGCACTTCAAGTCTTCTGTCGTCGAGAACCAATAGTCAACCCTATCCTTGGAAGTCACCAACTTTTCAAGTTTAATCTCACCCATCTGTTACCCCTTAAATTGCGCTTTCCAACGGGCAATTTCATTGAATGGAATATTCAGCCTCGTCTCAAATTCACTGTTTATCAACGATGGCAGTTCATCAAGCGCGTCCTTCTCAATGGTAATAAGCCCTGTATCCGCGCTGATGCCTTTGGCGCGCTCATCTATTGAAATAATAATTGCTCTTTTCTTGTGTCTCAGGGCGTAAATACCTCCATGAAGACGTGTTCCCACATACTCAATGTTGTCTCGCAGGAGAACAGCTTCATAGGCCGCCTTGTGCGGCGGGATTACTTCAATCCCGTCCGTATTAGAAAACATATTGAAATATGCCTCGTCATTATCACCCTGAATCCAGAAAGAAACACGGTCGTATTCGCGCTTAAGTGTGTCGATTAACAGTTGATCTCGTGGGTCCGCCTTTGCTCTTGCGGTCAAAGTAAAGACCACGTTATCCGCTTTTCGGGCTGGAATCTGTGCGCAAACGTCAGGCGTTAGCGCCCACATAGTTACGCAGCCGGTGTTGATTGCCTTCAAGCCAAGCATATCTTCTACATAGCGCTTGCTGCGTTCATCACGAACGCTATGGAATAACGAATGACTTAGTATCCTGCGGTATAGATGCGTCGTATAAGCATCGGTATGTTCCCCGCTGCCTGCACCCACTCCGACACAGACCGAGTTTGCCAGCGGCTTGCAGTTGAAAATATTCACATTCCACTGCGGATAGTGCGTCAGCATATTCTTTACCAATATATTGCTGCCGCCGATAAATTTATAGTCGCAGGTCGCATAGTTTTGAACGGCAAACGAGTTTCGCCAAATCGCATAGCTGTGAAAGGCAGGAACATGTGTGGGCAGATGGAATACAAACATATTGGCTAAAATCGGAGCAAGCTCCTTCTCCACACATTCCATAATAATATCATCGCCAACATTGCTTGTGCCTATCGAGGTATCTAATAACATTGCTTTTTTCATACTATCTCCTGCTCTTCTTCCATGCTCTCCGCCATAATCGACCAAATTTTGCTTTAATCTGCTTATGCTTCGGCAGCCAACTCATGGAATACCAGTGGATCGAGTAGGTATTCTCCGTTTTTGTCAGCTTGCCAGTCACGCTGTCCAGCGGGTTGAAGTAGTCCGTCGGATCCTATAGGTTACATTTGGTTAAAATATCTGCAATCCGCTTGCTGGCAAGGCCATCACCATATGGGTTGGCGGCGCTGCTCATGCTGGCGTATTCGTTGGAGTTATCCAGTAGGAGCGTGAAATTGCGGTAAATATTCTCCTCCTCCGTGCCTACAAGCTTCAGAGTCCCAGCCTGAATCCCCTCAGGCCGCTCGGTTGTATCCCGCATAACAAGAACAGGTTTCCCCAGTGACGGAGCCTCCTCCTGGATACCGCCGGAGTCTGTCAGAATCATGTAGCTACGAGCCATAAAGTTGTGAAAATCCAAAACATCCAGAGGCTCAATGATACGAATACGCGCATCGCCGCCCAGTATTTCATCTGCCGTTTGCCGCACGGCGGGATTCATGTGGATGGGATAAATCGCCTTCACGTCAGGGTGCTCATCCATGACACGCCGTATGGCCCGGAACATATGCCGCATGGGTTCGCCCAGATTCTCGCGGCGGTGGGCAGTAATCAGAATCAGCCGGCTGTCTGAAGCCCAGTCCAGCTGCGGGTGTGCATAATTCTCCCGCACGGTTGTTTTTAGTGCGTCAATGGCCGTGTTACCGGTCACATAAATGTTGTCTGCATTCTTTCCCTCACGCAGCAGATTCTGCTTGGAAAGCTCCGTGGGAGCAAAACTATAGCGACTGATAATCCCCACGGCTTGTCGGTTGAACTCCTCTGGATAGGGAGAATAGATGTTATACGTCCGCAGCCCGGCCTCCACGTGTCCCACAGGGATCTGCAAATAGAAACAGGCCAGTGCGGTAACGAATGTGGTGGAAGTATCGCCGTGTACCAGCACAATATCCGGGCGCACCTCCTCAAGCACCGTTTTGATGCGGTTGAGAATATTGGTAGTAATGTCGAACAGCGTCTGCTTGTCCTTCATTATGGACAGATCATAGTCCGGAACCACATGGAACGCTTCCAGCACCTGATCCAGCATCTGTCGATGCTGCCCCGTGACGCAAACGAATGTCTCAACGCCCTGCCGGGCTTTCAGTTCGTTGACCAGCGGGCACATTTTGATTGCTTCTGGCCGAGTGCCGAAAACCAACATGATTTTTTTCATAAGTGCATGTTACCTCAAACTGTAAAGCTACGCCGCCCTGCGTGGAGGGATGACTCAATCTCATGTAGGAAAACACATAAAAGCGTATCCTGCATTATCGTGCTGCTTCCGCACATTCATTTTTTAAGCCACCTAAAGCAATCTACACCGAATATACGATGAAACACTCTTGTAATTCGAGAGCGCAACCGAATATTTTGCGGAAGCCATGATTTATTGAACCAGTGAATTGCGGCCGTATTATTAGTTCTCCGAAGCACTCCCGTCTCATTTTCAAATGGGCAGAAATAATCCGACGGATAAAATGTAAACTCCGCAACAGTTTGCAGTTTTCCATTTAACTCTAATCCATGCGAAAGCATAATATTGGTAATGGGCACGCAATTTGTTGTCGTATCTTGAGATCCATCGTCATTAAAAAAGTGCTTGTCTGTGTAATAGTCCAACAGTTCGTAAATGATTGGTACTCCCTTTTCAGAAGCCATAATCCCTGTCGGTACATAACGTGTAGACTCAAAACCTGAGAATGCTTTGCAGGTTAAAAACTCTTCCAGTGGGCGCACAACTTCAACATCTGTGTCCATATAAATCCCGCCGCACGTATACATAGCATACAGTCTTACATAATCTGTAACAAACGCGTATTTCTTGCTCGCATAAGCTTCTTCAACATACGAGCAGCAATGGATATCAAAGTTGTCCTCGTTCCACTCGCAGATCTCAAAATCCGGGCAGAACTTCTTCCAGCTGGCGATGCACTTCTTGGCAAGTTCCGGCTTTTCGCCGCGGCCAAACCAGCAGTAGTGGATGATTTTGGGGATCATGGGTCAGTCCTCCATCAATGTGTAAATTTTCTCTACCTCCGAGCTGTTTGTATAATCTCTCTTTGCGCAGTTCTTCGACAGCTGCTGCATCCGAGCGGGGTCGCGCAGCAGCGCGGCAATTCCGGCGGCACAGCCCGCGTTGTCCATGGGAACGATCACGCCATCCACGCCGTCCTCAAGCTGACTGCCGGAGGTAGCGTAGTCCGTGATAATGACGGGCTTACCAAGAAGCTGCGCCTCACGCACGGTGACGGCCTTGCCCTCGTAGCGGGAAGGCTGCACATACAGGTCGCAGGCGCGCATATAGGGGTAAGGGTTGTCCTTTTTGCCGAGGATAATCACGCGCTCCTGCATCCCGGCATCGTCAATCTTCTGACGAATCAGCGGTTCATCACCTCCATAGCCGATGAGATACCACTTCACGTCAAGGCCGTCCGCCACCAGACGGCAGCAGATGTCCGGCACGTTGTCAAAGTTCTTGGCATCGCAGAACCGACCAACAGATAGGAGTGCAAGGCTTCCTTTTGATGGCATATCGTTCTGGGACTCTTCTGCCTGTTTACAGATTAACTCTTTCGGCAAGATATTTTCGACAGTCTGCACCTTTCCTTCCAGTTCTGGAAAGGCCGTTTGAAAGCTTTTAGATGCCTGTTCGGACACGCCGCAGATGACATCATAACCCTCCCACATGACAAGCTCTGCCGTGCGGTCGAAAGACAGCGCCGTGTAGTCCGTGTGAATCCACGCTGCGTATTTCCTCGCCATCACACGTTCCCGCGCAAAATAATGCGGCGTCAGGAAGCTGATAGCAAGATCGTAGGTCTTGCCGGAGATCTGCGGCATGGACCACAGCGTATATTTGTGGCTGTAGGTCAGCGCGGTGACGGACGGCTTCTCGCCGGGATGTTTTCGGTCAAAGCGTCTCGCGGCAAGCTTTCCCCTCAGTCGCCCGCAAAGCACGCCGAACTGTCCGCTCTTGACGAGCGACACCATGGGCACGGCCAGTGAGGCGTACTGCGGAATTTCCGGCAGAAGCTTCGCCTTGGGGTTCAGGTATGGCATCAGTTCGCCGCTGTGCCGCATCAGGAAAAGGTCAACGTCATGGCGGTCATAGTCGATGGCATCGAGTAGCCCCAGCAAGCTGCGCTCCACGCCGCCAAGCTCCATAGCCTGTGAGAAGATGAGAATGGATGGTTTCATATCTACCTTAATAATTTCTTAATCATCGACCTAACACGGTTTTTTTCTATTCGATTTTGAACCAAGTTCATTATAAATTGAATATCGCATTCTTCTAAAGCCCTGCGCATTCCACCTGTTTCACGTTCAGCGTATTCTTTCTGCCCTACTGCATACTGCACTTCCGGCAGATTGCAAACGCGCTTTATTTCTTCGTGCATATGCTCAGTCGAAAATCTTCCTTGTGTCATGCACATTTCAAGCCATGTGAGTACAATGTTTTTCATTTCTATTGCCATATAATACTCTGCGTTTTGCGGCATTGGATGCTCTATTGCCATTTGCTTCTTCATTCGATACAGCGCAAGGAAATCATCCAACATATATGGCATAAATTTCGATGTTCCCCCGCCTATTCGATAGTTATATACGATGTCCGGAATAATCACCAGCTTATGCGTTTCCGGTAGCAATCTGAGTGTAACGCTTAGGTCTTCCCCCATAAATTTAACAACCGCATCATAGTTGGATGCCTGTGTTATCAATTCAGTTCTGTATAGCTTGGCATACAAACTTACAGGATAATTGCTGATACCGAAGCAGCTTATATATAAATCCGAATTTATCTCCTCGTTTGTATATACTTTTGGCTCGTCTATTGCAAAGCATGGCGGTATAAACCTTTGCGGCAATGTTATGCCGCGATATATGCGACGCGTTTGGCCGCAAACGCAATCCGCCTGCTCTTTCTCTGCGACTGTTATCAGCTTTTCAAGCGCATCCTTGGGCATAGTATCATCCGAATCGCAAAAACAGATGTATTTTGCCGCTTGCGCTTCATCCGAGAAAACGCCCGTCTTTCTGGCATCAACGCTCCCCTTATTCACTTGATGAATTACTTTGATTCGAGAATCATTTTTAACAAGCATATCGCACACTCGCCCGCTATCATCGGTAGAGCCATCATCCACCAACACAAGTAGGAAGTCTGTATATGTCTGCGCTGTTATAGATTTAATGCACTTTGTCAGCTTATACTTTCCCGTGTTATAAACAGGTACAATTATTGTTGCATGCCTGCCTACCTGCGAATTATCCGGCAGACTCATTTGCTCTGTCCACATCTATTTTGCCATCCTCCTTATCCACCATGTAAGCGCCCACCCCGCTGGTGTACACAACACCGTCAGCAGCTTTTTGGGGGATTCCCGGATATAGTTTTTGTTTCCCGCAATCTGGCTGCTGGAGCAGTAGTGGATGATATTCTTGAGCCGATACTGCCAAGTTAAGTCCGGCACATCCATGATTGCTCGCCGGAGTTCGGCAAAACTGCGGGGACTATTGACATACTGCTTCCAGATATTCGCCGTCATGCCGTCAGGCTGATATTCAACCAAGCAAAAGCATTGGTTGACAGGATGAAACCGATACTGTTCAGATAGCTTAATGATCAGATAGTGTGGATTAAAGTTTTTCTCGCCGGCAAACACAGGCATTGGAGCCACTGTGCGCAGCAAGTCATTACGCACAACATATTTTTTGTCTCCCATCCCCGGAACACAAAGCAGGGATGCCGCGTTAATCAGTTCACTGTCCGGCAACCTTTTGCCAATCAGATCTCCGTTCTGATCCACATCCAAACCAACCAGGCCTGCTGCGCCACTGTCCTTAATCTTTTGCCATTCAGCGAGAATACGCTCTATTGCGTCCTCTGGCATGGAATCGTCAGAATCGATACAAACCGATAGTTCCGTTTCCATGTTCGCGATGGCGGCATTGTATCCTGTGTGTAGGCCGCCATTCTCTTTATAGATATAGCGAATGGGATACCCGTTTTCGCGTTCCTGCCACTCTGCGACGAGCTCTTTGGTATGGTCTGTTGAGCCGTCATCGATTATCAACCACTCGAAGTCCTTGCAGCTTTGACGATTCAGGCTTTCAAAGCACTTAGGTAAGATATAGGCTCGGTTATATGTCGGTGTAAAAACAGTTATCTTCGGCATCGTTACATTCAAGTCCCTTACTTATCTGACGAAGGCAATCTTCCCGTCTGTAGCGACAAGGATTTCCTTCTTCTTGCTTTCGTCAAGGCCATAGCCCATACGGTACTCATCGCCGAACGTGTTTGCCGCGTTCATTTGAGATTGAAATCGTGCGACATATTCGTCCACACCGCAAATTTCCTTGGCCGGAACACCGGCAACAACTGTTCTTGCTTGCACGTCGTGCGTAACAATACTGCCAGCACCAATCACAGCATAGTCACCGATGGTAACACCGGGCAGAATTGTTGTATTAGCCCCAATAAAGACGTGATTGCCAATATGTACCTGACCAATTTTGGTATACCCAAGGGTTTTCTTTGTGCTGGCATCATGCGCCATAACCGTCACGCGGATACTCATCGTCACATCATCGCCGATTGTAATCAAAAAGCAATGTGTCGGGTCGAGAAAACAGCCCTGCTGACGGTTGAAATTCTCGCCAACCTTCATTCCACGGTTTATCAACGTTTCAGTCGGAACCTCTCGGTTCAGCAGCATTAGAATTTTTCTTAGGAAACTCATTCAGCGGCCTCCAAATAGAACTCCTGTAGTTTTACTGCTTCTGTAGTAATATCAAAGCCGTGCGCGGCAATTTCACTTCGGCGGTCAGTGCGAGGTACTTCTCTCTTTTCAAGCATCTTTTCCGCCCAAGCCTCCGGTTCTGCCGACAGGGGCAAAGCATCCACCAAGCCGTCAGTCAGGATGCATTCGGGCGGCACCTTATCTGAGATTATGCAAGGCAAACCTGCGGCTTGTGCTTCTACCATTGTCACAGGCAGCCCCTCATACAACGACGGGAATACAAACACATCCATCGCCTGCATCAAATCAGCGACATCGCTGCGGATGCCGAGAAAACGAACATGCTCCGCAACGCCCAACGCCTGCGCTTTCGCCTGTATCTTCGGCATATCTTCTCCACCACCAACCAGTATAAGAACGGCGTTCGGCTCTTTTTTTAGCAGCACGGCAAAGATGTCAAGCAGAAACGGATGGTTCTTCTGCGGATTGAATCGGCCAACATGTCCGACAATTAGCTCATTTTCGAGCCCAAGCTTTTGCCGCATCTCTATGCATTTTTCCGGATCATAAGAGTAGGCGGCTACGTCAATAGCATTATTGATGATCTGATACGATGCTCCGCTGAACATCCAATCGCCTGCATCTTTCCCGCAAGCGAAAAGATTTGTAGCATACTGCGGAATACTGCGTCGATACCAAAGTTTAATCGGATATTTCAAATTTCTGTCCTGATTTGCATTATGACTGTGCGCGATCCGAACCGGGACATTATGCTGCGCGGTGACCTTCAGAATCACCGAACTCAGGCAGTCTTGATGGACATGAACAATTTTGTGCTCCGAGTGTTCATCAAAGAAGCGATTCAGCGCCGCTAAGTAGTTTTTGCTCCAAGGCACCAGTCGAGACAAGCGATAGATTCTCCCGCCAAGGGATTCAATCTCATCATCAAATGCGGCCTGTTCTTGCCGATGAACAAGGAAATCGAACTGAACCTTCTCACGGTCAATGTGGCGGTAGTAATTCATAATCATGGATTCCAGACCGCCGCGCTCCATGTGGGTAACGACCTGCAAAATGCGCACTTCCCCCATCTCTACCTCCCCATCTGCTCAAAGTACTCCGCTACGCTTATCCTCGCAAAATCTTGATCAAACGGTATTGCGATCATGTTTGCGTAATAGAAATAGCCAAGATAGCCTATTATCATAAGTGCCGTCAAAATCTGCCTATTCTTGCCGCCTATTTTCTTCAGCATCCAAGGAAGCGATATTGATTGGAATATAAGAAAATAGTTCGCAAGACGCGCAAAGTAATTAGCCGTGCCGAAAAGGCCGACGAACATTATTGCGCCGTTTATCATGGCAAGATTTACCATCAGGTTCTCTTCGTTTGTACTGTCCGCAAATAGCTGTTTGCGGTACATAAAGGCAAGCACTGTAGGCACGTTGCAAACCAATACGCGGAATATGTTCACACCACTATCAGAAAATTCCGAGACTGTATATTCCTCGCCTATCATACTTGTAATACTAACAACGGTGCCAAGCAAAGGGCGCAAAAAAAGCCCCCCCAGTATCGCTACGATAAGCAGTAGTATCGTCTTTTTACCACATGGTTCGAACTGCATGAACGGTACTATTAAGTACATGAGCGAATACGGGTGTATAAGCGTCGCAATTGCAATACAGGCCACATACGGAACCCACTTTTTCTTCAGTGCATACATAACACCAATAAGCGCTATGCCGACGGCCGCCGCTTGCTTTATTCCAGCGAATACAAAGCCATAGCAGCCTGTTGTAAAAAGCAAGAAGATTGATATTGCATAATCTGACGAATACTTATAAACAAATATGATATAGCATCCAACGGTTACTAATGCCCAGAACATAAGAAAGTTCTGTGTAGAAACTCCTCCCGTTTTAAGCCAAATATTCACCACATTGAAGAGCGGATTGCTGCCGATATCCCAGTCTATATCGTCATAGCCCTGCTCTGGGACTATTAGCTCATAGCCGTGCTTATACGTGCCTGTATCATTGCAGCGTGTTCGCAGTCCTGCAAAGCCGGCAAGCAGTATAAATATAATCAGCGAGCAAATTATAAGCCGCCGATGTTTATTCCTATATTCGCTGCCAAGCGTCAGTTTATCTCCGCCAAACGCTACCGCAACACTTATTAGCATTAATGCAAAGTAATCAGCCATTTATTATCCCAAGCCACTTCATCGTCTCCGCAACAACCGCATCCTTATTGAATCGCTTCTCCATCTGCTCCCGCCCTCTGCGGCCCATCTCTGCTCGCCAGCTTTCCGGAAGTTCAACAAAGCACTGCATAGTGTCATACAGCGTATCAGCATCCTTCGCAGGGCAAATATACCCGCTGACGCCGTCCTCTACCGCCTCGCGGCAGCCGGGGATATCGCTGGTTATAAGCGGTCTGCCCGTTGCAGCGGCCTCAAGCAGTACATTTGACATTCCCTCATGATAAGACGGAAGAACCACACAGCTTGCAGCGCCATAGAGCGACTTCATATTTGCTTGATAACCAAGGTACTCAATTATTCCATCGTTCACCAGTTCATCTATCTTCTGCTTGTATGCCTCTTCAAACATTCCGGCCATGCAGAATCCAACCCGTTTGCCATAATTCTTCTTCATGCGCTCCGCCGCCACAAAGAACTCATCTACACCTTTTTCCTTCATAATGCGTCCAACAAACAAAAAGCGCACCGTGCCATCATTTGGATATTCCTGATACGGATAATCATTCAGGTTCACACCTGCGCCGTTTAGCACAACGTCTCTGCCTTGAGGCACAACGCCAGCGTTAACAAGCGCATCCCTATTAGCAGCGTTTTCAAAGAAAACGACCCTAACGCCTTTTAGTGATACCTTATACAGCATCAGTATGAACTTTCTAAGCAAGCCGCCGTTTTCTATTGCGCTGCCCAGTCCCGTGATGTTCACGGCATAGGGAATATGCGCCATGCGGCAGGCAAGTCCGCCGTAAATATTGGGCTTGATAGTGTAGGTCAGAACAAGGTCGGGCTTGACCTCTTTCAGAATCGCCCGGTATCGGTGAAAAAGCTTGCTGTCATGTTTGGGATTCATGCCCCGCCGGTCGATGGGCGTATCCAGAAAGCGGAAGCCAAGCTGCACAAGCTCCGAAACGAAGCCGCCATCCGGCAGAGAGATATATACCTCATACCCTGCACACTGGAGTGCCGCAAGCAGGTCCTTTCGGAAACGGTACAGGCCAACATCGTTGTTGGCAAGCACCAGAATACGCTTATTTGATTTTTCTCGCAGGGATTCCGACATAGGTTCCGCTCTCCTCAATATCCCGGATAATGACCGCACCAGCACCGATCGTACAGTGGTCGCAAATGTTTACGTTATTGCTAACGGTTGCTCCGATACCGACCCACGTGTGGTTTCCGACCGACACAGTTCCGCCAAGCTTCGCGCCGACGGAAATGTGGGTAAAACCGCCGATGTGGTTGTCGTGCTCCACGACCGCCGAGGTATTGATGATGCAGTGCGCTCCAATATGGGCAGACGGATTGATTACAGCATTTGCCATAACGATGCTGCCCACGTCGATTTGTGTATCCATTGCAGAAATGACCGCAGACGGATGAATTGCCGTGTACCAACGTACACCGTCAAGCTTACGCGCAATCTTTTCACGGACGGCAGAATTTCCAATCCCTACCACGAAGGATGCCTCTATGTATTTAACATAATCCGCAACCTTTCCCAGCACGGGGATGCCTGTGATTTCTGGCAGGAGCGTCTCATTGTCGTCCAAAAATCCCAGCAGCGTATCTCCACTTCTGCGAATTATATCCGCAACGACTTTTCCGTGACCGCTGGCTCCAATCACAATGACCCGTTCATTCATGTGTCGATACCCCTGTTCCCGTAAATGCTTCCATCGTCGCGCTGCCATCCGAATTGATTCCTTCTCTACCCAGCACGCAGCGAATTGTCATAATTATTATCTTCACATCCAACGCAAAGCTGATGTTATTTACATACTCAACATCATACTCGAACCTTTCCTCCCACGAAGTCAGGTTACGGCCATGCACCTGCGCCCAACCAGTTAAGCCCGGGCGTACATCATGGCGGTGTCTCTGTTCTTCATTATAGAGCGGCAGATACTTGACAAGCAGCGGCCTTGGCCCTACTATGCTCATCTTGCCGCGGAATATATCCCATAGCTCAAGCAGTTCATCTATGCTCAACGAACGCAGCTTTGCTCCGAACCGCGTAAGGCGCTCTTTATCCGGCAGCAGATTGCCGTTTTCGTCCCGCGCATCGGTCATGCTGCGGAACTTATGCAGTTTGAACACCTTCTCATCCTTGCCCGGGCGCTCCTGCGTGAATATGACCGGACTGCCAAGCTTTATGCGCACCAATACAGCCGTTATGAGCAGCACCGGCGACAGTATTACCAATGCCGCACCGCTCAGCACTATATCCAGCAGTCGCTTTATGTATTTTTCATAGAATCCGGCCCTGTGCTGCATCAGAACATCTCCCGTATGGCAGCGCACACGTGGTCAACATCGTCCATGCTCATCTTCGTGTCGCTCGGCAAGCATACGCCGCGCGCAAACAAATCATCGCACACCGCTTCTTCATTAACCTTTACAAACGGCGCGAATGCAAACACGGGCTGCAGGTTCATCGGCTTCCAGAGATGCCTACCTTCCATGTCATGCTCCGCAAGGTGCTTCAGCACATCCGTCGGTGTGATTCCGCAGTCCTTGTCCATAAGCAAAGTCGAAAGCCAGCGGTTCGGCTTTGCACAGTCAAGCTCAGGCTGCATTGTTATAGGCAAACCTTTCAGCCCTTCACAGTACCGCTCGTATATAGCGCGCTTCTGCCGCACGCGCAGCGGCAGCACCTTCATCTGCCCGCGGCCAATGCCTGCGGAAATGTTGCTCATGCGGTAGTTGTAGCCTATTTCCTCATGCTGATACCACGGCGCATTCTCGCGCGCCTGCGTGGCAAGCTTCAGCGCATGCTTAGCCTCGTTCTCGCGTTCGCACAGCAGCATGCCGCCGCCTGATGTGGTTATTATCTTGTTTCCGTTAAACGACAGTGCGCCAAACCGGCCGAACGTGCCGCACTTCTGCCCATTGTATTCTGAACCGAGTGCCTCCGCTGCATCTTCAATAAGCGGCACGTCATGCTCGGCGCATATGGTGGCTATCTCATCAAGCTTTGCCGGATTACCGTAAAGATGCACTATCACGACAGCTTTTGGCTTGCCGTAAAGTTCAAACGCCTTCTTTAGCGCAAGCGGATCCATGTTCCATGTTTCGCGCTCGGAATCGATAAACACAGGCTTTGCGCCAAGGTATGCTATGGGGTTAGCCGAAGCTGAAAACGTAAGGCTTTGACAAAACACGGTATCACCTGCGCCGATGCCAAGCATTATCATTGCCAGATGTATTGCCGCCGTACCCGCCGACAGCGCAACTGTATGCTCCGCACCAATATATTGCGCCATATCGGCTTCAAAGCCGTTCACGTTTTCCCCCAGCGGTGCTATCCAGTTCTTATTGAATGCATCGTGAACGTATTCAAGCTCAAATCCTTCGTCCGACATATGCGGGCTGGCAAGCAAAAGTCGTCTACCCATTTCTTTCTCCTTCCCTGAAATGGCTTTCGTCTTTCTCATTAGCATTTACGTTATTCACCCTCACCCCCGCCTTCACGACCGCGCTTTTGCGGACAATCGTTCCGGCTTCAACGTGGCTGTAATCACCGATCACTGCGCCATGCTCAACTATCGATGCGCTGGCGAGTATAACGCCCTTGCCTATCTTTACTGCGGGGCTGACTATGGTTTTCGCTTCAAAAATCGTCCCCGCACCGGCTTCAACGGCTGGGCTGATGGTCGCCGTGGGGTGCTTCAGCACGGGCACGATAAAGCCTTCCGCCTGTAACTGCTCCGTCAACTTGCGGCGCAGCGCATTGTTGCCTATCGCCACGAACGCCATCGGGTATTCATTAATATGCTTTTTGCAGTTGCCAAGCGTGTCCAGCACACCGGGCAGAGCCGTATTATCATCAAGGAATGCTATCTTCTCAAATACGCCTATTGCTTCGGCTGTTTCGCGAACCACCTGCCCCTGCCCGCCTGCGCCGAGTATTAGCAGATTCATATGCTTCGGCGTATTCTGCGGCTGTTCCACACTCTCTGCTTTTGAGCACACAACGGATGCTAAATCAGCGCGGCAATACTGCGCAAAACGCTTTACTATCACGTCCGGACGCTTGTTCTGCCCGAGATATGTACAAAGGCTGTACATGTCCACGCCCGCTTCAAGCTTTTGCCTTATGAACGCATAGCGAAGCTCCATAGATGAAAGCTTGTCCGCAATATGATACCTTTCGTTCATAGTGCTGAGCAGCACCTGCATAAGCCTGAACGGCGGCAATGTTTCTTCACCGCTCATAATGAAGCTATCATTGCTATGATACAGGCCGATGTTATCCGCAATGAATTGCTTAACGCTCTGCGGCATGGGCAAATCGCGCGGCGCGTCCGACGGGATAAGCTCCACCGGGTCAGACGCCGTTCCGCCTTCCCCGCGCCCTGCAACGTTGCGTATATGCAACACTCCCGCATCAATGTCTATATCCTGACGGCGCAGCGCGGTAACCTCGCCAAGCAGCAGGCCCATATTCAGGCAGAGATACGCCGCTACCTTGCGCGGCTCAACGTTCTCCGTCAGATGCCTGTTGATTATACTGCATTGTTTGTCCGTCAGCATTAAAAACTCCTATAAGCGCTGCAAAAGACCGCGACATTCATTCCGCAGGTCAATGGAAGTTCTGTTTGTTCTGTGTGTTCAATTCGTGAAGGCTTGTTTAGATATGCCTTCGGCAACCGTAGTCATGAACTACAGCTGCTCGCTTTCTATTTCCCGGCGGCTTACTGCCCGCGTGCAATGGCGCGTCGAGCCAAGCGGTCGGTCTATGCGCCGAATGCTCGCATACGGCAAAGTATGTTTATTTGTGCATTTTGCACAATAGTCCATTCGGCGTAAAAAGCATATATCATGCTTTTTATTGTCTTATTTTATCATACTTTATAAAATGTCTCAACCTTTTAAGCAAAGAAAATAAACATACTTATTCTTATCATAGTCTGATATTCTTAATTTTGGCTAAATTAATCCTATTCGAACATTTGTACTTTGATATTTTTATAACTACAGCCTTTTTAGCAATCAAAAATCGCCAATTTTTCGGCACTTTTTGCCTTGTTCCATCCTGCATCCACCAGTGATACCATAGACTGGAAAGAAGAGCGCAGCGCAAAGACGATACTCGATACCGTGATACCCAAGCTGCATCCGGGCTGCATAATACTTTGCCACAACAATGGCTACAAGATAAAGGAATACCTGCCTACGCTCCTTAAAACCGCACAGGAGCAAGGCTATGAGTTTGTGACGGTGAGCGAACTGCTCCTTACCGGAGACACCATGATAGATGTAAACGGCGTGCAGAAGTTGAAGTAGACAGCATAATGAAGGGTCAAATAATCAAAATTGACCCTTCACATTCATTTATTCTTCATCTTCATGATATTCCTTATATTCGCATGCGATGTAATCAATCTGTCGTGTTAGGATATAGCTTACATTGCCAGGCTTTGGATCGCCAAGTCGCGTTATTGTTATCATATCATCTGTCACATTCATTGCCTTTCCCCATGGGCCTATTTCATTATTGCCTTTGAATGCGATCCATATCGGGTAATCATACTTTTTAGCGTATTCACAGACTGCCTTTATCATGCTCCCTCCTTCGTATATAAACTCGGGAGGTTTATCAGCTATCAATTTATTGGCTTTAATGAGTTTGTCCTCATACTCCCCATCGGCATCGATTCTAAAAATTTTATCAATGCCATGCACCGACAGTATTTCAAAATCACCATCTTCATCGAGCATATACATTGCGACTTCCTTTTCATTTAATGCGGCAACATAACCCACATTGCACCTTGTTGGGTCGCTTTCGTTTATATATACCGAAATCACTTTTCCATGTTCATAAGCCTGCTTTAGTATTTGGTACATGTCCTATCCCACGCCTTCCTTATATGCTTGGAATGCTTATCAATTCACTTTAGCTACATGTTCACTCAAAGCACCTAAACGTTATCTTTGCCTTGGTAATCACCTCTCCGATAGTTTTATCTTCTATCGGATATGAGCATACTTCTTCCGCCGATGCATATTCTTTGCTCGATTCATCATTGTGTTGCTCACATGCAGTCCATTTATTTTCGCCTATCATTCCGGCAAAGTAGAGTTTTCCATTGTATTCAAGTTCTATCTCCCCGCCTCTGCTGATATTGTCTACAAACTCATCTATGGTATCAAACGACTTTTCGTATGTCATCTATCCCCCCAACAAAACACAGCGCCGCATCAGCCATTTGATCGATTCGGCGCTGCAATCATTATTTCACAACTTCTTCCGCCCACTTTTTCAGTTCATCTGCGCAGGCATTGCGGCGGAGAACCTTGCCCTCAACAAGCTTTGCACCCTTGCAGCTGTTTGCAAGGTATTCATTGGTTTCGCCCATGCCGCTGCCGCCTGATGTAGCAAACGGAATTATTGTCTTGCCCGCAAGGTCGTAACCTTCAAGGAAGGTATTCACTATAGTGGGTGCGATGTACCACCATATGGGGAATCCCACGAATACTTCATCGTATTCACTCATGTTGCCAAGCTTTTTTGCCACAGCGGGGCGGGACGACTTATCGTTCATTTCATCCGAACTTCTGGACTTTTTGTTCGTCCAGTCAAGATCTGCCTTGCCATATCTGATCACGGGCTCTATTTCAAAAAGATCCGCACCTATCGCCGCAGCCAAATTCTTGGCAAGGGATGCGGTAACTCCGCTGGCTGAAAAATATGCAACTAACTTTTTGCTCATATTACGCCTCCATCATTTTGTATTTACGATGAATATAGCCCAAGCAGACAATTTAGTCAAGCCGTGTTTTGCGAAGAATCGACGTTATTATTGCGCAAAAAGCCGCCAATTTCTCGGCGGCTTCTGCGCATTGTTTAAGGAGAGGGTTTATTCTACGCTTTTTGCTATTGTCAGGAATTCTTCGTCTATGGGTCCGCTGTATTCGCTTACCTCATAGGTTTCAACGTTGCGGATCTTTGCGGCCGATTCAACACCGTAAAGCTCGGTAAGCTTGCCGCGCAGGCGGTCAGCCTCGGCCTGGCTGCCTGCATGGTAACGTTCGCTCAGCATTGCCACCTGCTTTTCACGCGGCCAATCTATGCGTTCGGTATGGTGCGGCCAATACATCCAGTCAAAATACTGGCATTCGTGGCAGCTTGCAAGCTTCACCTTCAAATCCATTCTTTCATCTGCCAGCGGCACAATAATGTCCGGCTGATGCGGATAGGGCTTCATGAAATCATCGCCCCAGAATAGTATGGCCGGGGTATCCTCAAGATACGGCGTATCCGGACAAATTTTTGGTACCGTAAGCAGGAAAGATGCATCCTGCACAAGCAGGGAAACGTTCCTGTGGTCCGCATGGTAGTCGTTGGTACGGTTGGTCAGTATAACGTCCGGCGCAAACGTGCGAATATAGCGGATAAGGTGCTCGCGCGCTTCAAGCGTAACCTGAAGCTGCCCGTCCGGGTAATCCAGCACGTCGTAACGGCCGCCAAGCAGCCTTCCGCTCGCGGCAGCCTCGCTGCGGCGCTGAAGTTTGAGTTCTTCCCTTGTTACTTCGGCGTGATATGTGCCCGCACTTCCATCCGTAACGGAAAGCAAACGCACCTGCCAGCCCTTGTCGCGCAGTTTGGAAAGCAGGCCGCCGCAATAGGTATCCGCATCGTCCGGATGGGCGCCTATGCTCAATATGCGCTTCTCTTTTTTCATATGATTACTCCTTTTTATTTGTCAATGCAAAATCGCAAATTATCGTAACGTCCGGATGCAGCTGCAAAAAACTTGCAGGGACATGCGGGTCAACTTCGCCAAACACAGTTTTTTCTATCGCGTCCCGCTTTGCCGGACCCGATGCCAGCAGCACTATCTTCTTCGCCTTCATTATTCCGGCCATGCCAAGCGTTATCGCTTTATACGGTACGGCGTCAAGCGATGTGAAATTTCGGCTGTTTGCTTGGCGTGTACTGTCGCTTAGCTTAACTATGTGCGTTGGCGCGCTGAGCGAAGTGCCGGGTTCATTGAAGCCAATGTGCCCGTTCAGGCCAATGCCAAGCATCTGTATATCAGCTGGACCAATCCGGTCATACAGCGCATCATAGCGCACACATTCTTCGTCAAGATCTCCTGCCAAGCCGTTCGGCACATGCGTATTCGTCTTGTCTATATCCACATGGTCAAACAGATGCTCATTCATAAAATATCTGTAGCTTTCCGTGTTAGACCAGCTTATGCCAACGTATTCGTCAAGGTTTATGCTCTTTACTTTGGCAAAGGATACTTCGTTGGACTTATATGCTTCAATAAGCTTATCATAAGTGCCTATGGGCGTGCTGCCCGTTGCCAGGCCCAGCACGCAGTCCGGCTTTGCCTTTATTTCGCTTATCAGCATATCGGCAGCCACGTGGCTCAATTCATCGTAGTTCTTTGTTTCAATCAGTTTCATATGTTAAAATCCCGTATCGTTGCTCAAAAGGCGCTTTATCGTTTCCTCTACTGCCAGGCAACTCATGCCGTACAGGCTTGCATTCGTGCCCATTTTGGATAAGCATACCTGCAAATTAGGCTGCACGGAACGCGTAAGCCGCCTTTCAACATAACGCAGCACATTCTGATAGCAATCGGCAAGGTTGGTTATTATGTTGCCGCTAAGTATTATCCTATCCGAATTATATGCGCAGGAAATGTCACTCACGGCTATGGCTATATATTCACATATGTCGTTCATCAGCTTAATTATCCGCTCATCTCCGTTTGCGATGGCTTCATTTACGCCCGCAAGTGACGCGCACGCCTGATTTATTGACCGCGCATGCTCTATCACGGCGGATTCGCTTATGGTGTGTTCAAAGCAGCCTTTGAATTCGCACCTATCCCCCGAAAGGCCTTCAAGCTGCGAATTAAAATGGCCGATTTCGCCCGCGGCGTTACGGCTGCCGCGCAGCAGCATACCGTCCACCATTGCCGCGCTGCCAACGCCTGCCCAGCCAAACTTAACATACGCCATATTTGCCGTGCTTTTGCCTGCACAGGAAAGCAGATATTGTTCGCCAAGCAATGCCGCCTTGCAGTCGTTCTCAACTATTGCCGGCATGTCCAGCGCCCTTTCAAGTATTCCTACGCCGTCTATGTCCGCCCACTGCATCTGGCTCGATGCTGCTATGTAGCCATTCCTTAAAACATGACCCGATATGCTCATTCCGCAGCACGCAATCCTGTCCCGCGTTATGCCCGCATCTCTGCACATTTCGCCAAGCATTGCATTCAACTCATCCGCAACGGTTTCAAATGACGTGCCGCTGACGGTGACCAGCTCGCGGTATATCGCCTGCTTGGTCGCCATATCAACAAGCGTTACCTTGCTTACGTTCGGCATGGCGTCAACGCACAGGCAATACGCCGCATCTGCGCATATTTCGAGCAGTGTGCTCGGCCTTCCCGCAACGCCCGCCTGCGCAACGGAATGTTCGGATATAAGCCCTATGCGCTTTAATACGTTAACTATGCGCGTCATGCTGGTCGGGCTCAGTCCCGTGCGCTTTGCAAGCGATGCACGCGAAGTAGGCCCTTCCCGCTTGACCAGATCGAACACCAGCTTTAAATTATGAAATTTCAGGTCGGCTTGCGACTTTGGCGACGTCTGATACATTTCTTATTCCTCCGTTATATTACCGCTTCGCAAGCTTTTCCCTGTAAGCGGTCAGTTCCCTTTCGCTGCCGCGGACAAAATGCCCCGGGGCGATCTCCAGCCACATAGGCCGTTCATTTGCCGAATAATTATGGCATGATGGGTCGTATACAAGCACCTTTTTCTTCTGTTCAACGTGCGGATTGGGTACAGGCACGGCGGAAAGCAGAACACGCGTATACGGATGCAGCGGATGCTTGAACAGTTCTTCCGTCTCCGCAAGTTCAACTATAACGCCCTTGTGTATAACGGCTATTCTGTTGCATATGAAGCGCATAACGCTAAGGTCGTGCGCTATGAACAGATACGTCAGCCCGCGTTTCTGCTGCAGCTTGCTCATAAGGTTCAGCACCTGCGCGCGTATGGATACATCCAGCGCGCTTATGGGCTCGTCCGCTATTATAAACTCAGGGTCCATAACAAGGCAGCGCGCTATGCCTATGCGCTGGCGCTGTCCGCCGGAAAACTCATGCGGAAAACGGCTGGCGAACTCAGGCAGCAGGCCAACATCCAGCAGAGCCTTCGCCACGCGTTCCTCTATCTCCTCGTGGCTCAGGTCATGCCTTATGTTGGTAAGCCCTTCGCTCACAATATAGTCAACCTTTGCGCGTTCGTTAAGGCTGGCCATAGGATCTTGGAATATCATTTGGATATTCTTTATCACCTCGCGGTCAGTCTCGTGATCTATCTGGCCTGATATACGCTTGCCATCGTATATCACTTCGCCTGCAGAAAGCTTGTTTATGCGTATTATGGCGCGGCCTATCGTGGTTTTGCCGGAGCCTGATTCACCAACCAGGCCAAACGTTTCGCCGCGATATACATCAAAGCTTACGTTGTTTACGGCCTTGAACGCATTCTTGCCCTTGCCGAAGGTGACATCCATATTCCTCACGCTGAGAAGCGGCGTTTTTATCACCACGTTTTCGTTACTCATCCATATCACCGCTTTCTATATTTTCAAGCTCCTTCAGCCGCTTCAGGCATTCGGGAGGGTCGATCTTTGGTGCGCGCGGATCAAGCAGCCAGGTGCGTGCCTTATGCGTGGGTGAAATCTCAAAATACGGCGGACGCACCATGTAGTCTATCTTCAGCGCCTGCGGATTACGCGGAGCAAAAGCATCGCCGCGTATCACGCCGAAAAGTTTGGGCGGCGTACCCTTGATGGAGTATAGTTCATGCCCTTTTTCGCCAAGCTGCGGAAGGCTTGACATAAGCGCCCATGTATACGGATGCTTTGGATCGAAGAACACTTCTTCACTCGTGCCAACCTCTACTATGTCGCCCGCATACATAACGGCTATCCTGTCCGCAACGTTGGCTACAACGCCAAGGTCATGCGTGATATATATCGTAGTCATGCCGTATTTGCGGCACAAATCCTTTATAAGTGAAAGTATCTGTGCCTGTATCGTAACGTCAAGCGCGGTCGTAGGTTCATCGCATATCAGTATTTCCGGCGAGCATGCAACGGCTATGGCTATTACCACCCTTTGCCTCATGCCGCCCGAAAACTCATGCGGATACTGCTTGTAGCGTCTTTCAGGCTCCGATATGCCAACATCCTTCAGTATATTCAAAGTTTCCGCCTTAGCCTGAGCATGATTCATGCCGCGGTTCAATATAAGTGCTTCACTTATCTGCCAACCTATAGTTTTAAGCGGGTTAAGGCTGGTCATTGGGTCCTGCATTACCATGGCAATTTTCTTGCCGCGTATTTTCGCCCATTCCCGTTCCGTTTTGAACTTGGCAAGGTCCATTCCTTCAAAGAGTATCTCGCCCTTATCTATGGTGCCGTTTTTGTCAAGCAGGCCTATGAAATTCTTGGTCAGTACCGACTTGCCTGAGCCGGACTCGCCTACTATGGCAAGGCTTTCGCCCTTATATACGTCCAAACTCACGCCGCGTATCGCATGCAGACTTTTCCCTCTCAGGCTGAAGCGCACGCTGAGGTCTTTTACGGAAAGAATAACTTCTTTGTTCTGCAAATAGTTTTCCATGCTGCGCCTCCTTAAACGTGATTCTTAGGATCGGCCGCATCGCTGAACGCATTGCCGATGATATAGAACGCAATAGTTATAAACGCCACAACGGCTGCCGGGAACACAAGCTGATATCTCAACGTGCTGTCCATCATCAGTACGCGGCCGGCTTCAACCAGATTGCCCAGCGAAGCTTGGGATGTGGGTATACCAAGGCCAATATAGGTAAGGAACACTTCGTCGCCTATGGCACCTGGAATCGCAAGCGACGTTTGCAGCATAATTACCGAAACCATCTGCGGCAGCAGGTTCTTTATAATTATCCTCAGCGTGCTGCTGCCAAGGCAGCGGGACGCCAGATTATAGTCCCTGTCGCGGAATATAACGACCTGATTGCGGATAAAGCGGGCCATGGCCATCCATCCAACCATGCACATGGATATGATTATGGTGGTCATGCTCGGGCGCAGTATGTAGCTTACAAGGATCAATATAAGCGTTTGCGGGATATTACTTATTACATTATATATCTCCGTCAGCGCTTTATCAAGACTCCTTACGTAACCCCATGCCATGCCTATTATAACGCCAAATATAAGATCGCTCAGCGCTACCACAAGGCCGATTATTATGGACGTGCGCGTGCCGGCCCATACCCTTGCCCAAAGGTCCTGACCTATTGCATTTGTTCCGAACCAGTATTCGCTGCACGGCGCAAGGTTGCGAAGGTGCATGCCGGTTTCGGGGTCATTGTTTATTGTAACGGGGTCATGCTGATTGGGCAGCAGCGGCTGAATGAAAGCGAAGGCAATTATCGCTATCAGCGCAACTATCAGTATGCGTGCAGCCCTATTGCGCCAAAAGTTTTTGAACGTGCTCGCCCAGTATGAATAGTTTGAATATGCCGTGCGCTCGGCATCCTGCTCGTTAAAGCCATGCGGTTCAAACCATTTTGGGTCTATTGCGGCTATCTGCTCTGCGGTATAATCCGCCGCATCATACATAGGCAGCTCTTTATCCGCCTGCTCCAGCGCAAGGCCTTCCTGTATGTGCTGATCCAGTTCGTCTATGCGGCGCATCTGCCTGTTGAAAAGGAGTTTTTTCTTCTTATCTGCCATTTTAACGGTCGTCTCCTTTCTTTGCGAAGCTTATGCGCGGATCAATGAGCGCCATCAGCACGTCACCAAGGAACATTCCGGCAATGCCTATCGCGGCATATATAAGCACCAGCGCCTGAACCATTGTGTTGTCCTGAAGCTGTATAACGTCTATCAGCAGGCTGCCGGTTCCGGGTATGGAATAAAGGTGCTCAATATATATTGAACCGATTATTGTTGAAAGCACCGAACCGGGCAGGAACTGCGCCATAGGCACGAATGCGTTTTTAAATACATGGCGGAACATTATTCTGCTCCCGCTCACGCCCTTTGCGCGCGCAAGCTTTACATAGTCCATGTTTATATTATCTATCATATAGCGGCGCATCCACATCGCGTATGAGCATATGCTCAGCAGCGATATGGAGAATATCGGCAGCACCCATGTGGCATAGTTGTTTTTGTCAAACAGCAGTGACAGATTGAACCAGCTTGAAAAAAACAGCTGCAAAAACAGCATCAACACAGCCGTAGGGAGCGCCTCAACAATGGCAATGAACGCCGTGCCGAGCTTATCCGCAAATTTTCCTTTGAAACGCGCCATCACGGCGCCGAGAGGTATGCCTACTATAAGCGAGAATATCATTGATATAACACCTATTTTAAGCGAATAAGGTATTTTCTTTTCCAGTATTTTTACTATGGGGTAATTCGGGCGATATATCCAGGATTTACCAAGGTCGCCCTGAAACAGGCTTTTATAGAAATTGAACAGCTGGACATATATCGGCTGATCCAGCCCTTTTTCTGCCAGCATACTTGCGCGAACTTCTTCGCTAAGCTTATCGTACTCCGCGCCGAAGTAGCCTTCCATCGGCATAAGGCGCAGCAATACGAATATCAGCGTTATTACAACGAACAGCGATATTATCGCGCCCGCCGTGCGCTTGAGGATATATTCCAACATGGGGCATCATCCGCGTGCCGCTAAAGTGAGCAAGCAGCGGCTCCTTTCTAAGAATGGCGTAAAGCAGCGGGAGGCATGAGGCGAAAACACCCCACGCCCCCGCGATATGGTTTAAGATTCGGTCTTATTCCGCCGCGGCAAGAGCAGCCTCGCGGTCAAGCTTCCACTGTGCAAACTGTTCCTGATAATCGGTCAGGCTCATGGCTTCCTTAAGGACATGCTTGCCCTTGTAGCGCCAGATTGACACGCCGAAGGAGGAATATTCGCCATCAAACACGGTCAGCTTGCTGGCAACGTAGCCGTTGGAGAATACACGGAACGGTATAACGATACCTTCGTTTATCAGCCACGCTTCGGCCTTGGCAAACAGTTCATAACGCTTGGCCAGGTCTACCTTCTCGGCGGTAGCTTCCTGAACCATCTTATCGTATATCTGCTGCTGTGCGCCAACATAGTCGGCATCGTCTATAACGCCGTTGTCATAGTCTTCCTGAGTGTAAACATAACCGGTCAGGTAATCTTCCTGAGTGCACATGGAACGGTTGTTGTAGCTCCAGCTGAGACCCCAAGGATCGGCATAGGTCACAGGATCCGCAAAGTCAGGACCCCAACCTTCTTCCATAAGGCCATACTTGCCGGCGTTACGGACTTCGGAGTTGTAGTTGTTGGCAGGACCGGCAACAGGAACGATGTCGATATAGTCCTTACCAAGGAGCTCTTCGAGCTGCTGCTCGATTACCTGGGCAACCAGATCCTGGTTAGCCTGGTCTACGCGATAGTAATACGGGAACACGAGCGGGAAGGTCACGCCCTGCGCGCTCAGTTCGGCCATGGCCTGTTCCTTGTACTGGAGAGCGGTTTCGGGCTGGAACCAGTTCTGTTCGGTAACGGCCTCAAGTTCGCCGGTCATGGTGTAATCCTTACCGTCTACTGCAACGAAGTTCGGAGGAGTGATGGTGTTCATCAGGTATTCTTCCGGGCTGTAAGGATCGTAGCAGCTCATGGCCTTAACGCGGTCTATACCATAAACAATGGAAAGACGGAAGGCGCGGTTGTTAACGGCGGTCTTAAACGCATCGTTGTCATAGGTTTCGTCCATATGGGGATCGAAATCGAAGAACCACCACATTGCATCGTAAGTGGGACGGTTCGGGCGGACGATGTTCTGCTTTTCGGGATCGTTCATCCAGCTGTCCAGTATTTCTACGGGGATAGTGGCTTCGTCGATCTCGCCGCGCAGATACATTTCAGGCGCAAGTGCTTCGGCTTCGGCGTTGTACTTGCCGTAAACGGTCTTTATAGATACGTTCTCGGCATCCCAATAATTGTCGTTGCGCTCCATCACCAGTTCGTTCTGGGGTTCCCAGCTGGTGCAGTAGTATGCGCCATTGTAAAGCAGGGTGTCGTTGGAAGTGCCGTAGTATTCGCCGCTCTCTTCAACGAACTGCCTGTTGGCGGGCATGAAGGCAACATAGGTCATCATGGACAGGAAGTACGGGCAAGTGTCCTTCAGTGTGTACTGGAGGGTATGCTCGTCAAGGGCCTTTACGCCAACCTCTGCAAAGTCGGTTACGGTGCCGTCAAAGTATTCCTTGGCGTTCACTATAACGTTTGCAAGGGTATCCACGTTGTCGGATTCGTTGGCAGGGGTCAGTATCCACTCGGCTCCGAAAACGAAGTCGTCGGCGGTAACGTCGGCATACTCATTCAGCTCGCAGTCATACCACTTCACGCCCTCGCGCAGGTGGAATGTCCAAACAAGACCATCGTCAGAGGTTTCCCAGCTGGTCGCAAGGCAGGGCTTCACAACGCCGTACTGGTCATACTCTATCAGCGTGTCAACAAAGTTGGACGCGGGCTTGAAGTCTACGGTGGAGCTCGTCGCCAGATAGTTCAGCGTAGATATCTCCGAAGGATACAGATAGCGGAAGGTAGCGTCCTCTACATAGGGGCTTTCCTCTGCCGGCTCACCGGATGTCTGAGGAGCATCGGTGTTAGCGGGTGTGTTGTTATCGTTTGTCTGCTTGGGTTCATCGGTATCGGCGGGAGTATTGGACTGGCAGCCAACTACGCCGAGGACCATCACCAGGCAAAGCACGATAGCAAGAATCTTCTTCATCTTGGTTTTCCTCTCTGTTTTATAATATTTCTGCGAGAATCCCGCAAAACTTTAAATTCGCCTATAATGTGGTGCTTCACACGTTCCGCGTTTATTAACACCATGTTAATTAAGTTGTACAAAGCATATCACGCTCGTTTGATATTGTCAATACAGCGTGCAAACTCTTTTGCTGCCAATTTTATAACAGGGTGTGATTTTCTTCTTTCATATGGTATACTGTGTGCATAAAAAGAAAGGTTAGGGTTAGCTGTAAATGAAAGCTGCGGTATTTGACATAGGCGGAACATTCGTAAAGCATGGTATATATGAAGATGGTGTTCTGAAGGATGTGTCCTCCTTCCCCACCTGCGGACAGTACGGTGCAGACGCATTGATAGAACGCATACGCAAGGTTTGCGGCACCATCATCGACATTGATGCGATAGGCATATGCACCCGCGGGCAGATAAACTGCGAAACGGGCGAAATAATATACGACCCGCCCCACCTTATACCGGGCTATACCGGCAAAAACCTGAAAACCGAATTCGGCGCGTTTGGCGTACCCGTAGCCGTGGAAAACGATGCTAATTGCATGGCCATTGCTGAATCAAACGCACTTAGCGCCGATGTCACAGCGGATGTGCTCTGCCTTACTTACGGCACATGCGTAGGCGGCGCGATAGTTCGCGGCGGCGCGGTATATCATGGAGCAAACTGGTCTGCCGGTGAGTTCGGCATGATATACATGAGCGGCGAATACTATGAAAACATTGCAAGCGTTACCCGTCTGGTTGAGCAGGCAAAAGCCATGGATGCTTCCCTTTGCGACGGGCGCACGATAACCGCTAATCTCGACCGCAGTGACGTACACGTCCTTGTTGACGGCTGGGCTAAACAGGTAGCCGAAGGCTTGGCTTCGCTTATACATATATTTAATCCCGCCTGCATGATAATAGGCGGCGGCATAATGGAAGATGAGAATGTATTCAATATGGTCACGTCAAAGGTAAGCGAATTGACAGCGCCAGGTTTTGACGTAAATATACGCAGTGCCCGCTTTGGCAACAGCGCGGGACTTATTGGCGCGGGTATACTTGCGCAAAAGCTTATGAAATGACGTCCAAAGCTTTCGTTTTGAACCTGTGCAGCAGGCCGGTATAGCAATCCGTCAGCGCATTGCTCACAAACTCGCCGTCCCATTCAAGATAGTTCGTTGCTATCATGGTTGCTATGCCGTGAACATAAAGCCATGTTTCAAGGTGCAGCATATATGCTGTTTTCTCGTTAAGGCCCGTATTTTTGGATATAAGCTTAACTATTGCCTCCGTAACATCCTTACCGCTGTCATCATTTATGTTTTCGGCCGACCTGTCCCGCATAAAAAGCAGCTTGAACAGCTCCTTTTCTTCGGTAGCGAAGCGTATATATGCCATGCCCATGGCCTTATACGGCTTTTCTTCGGCATGCGATGCGGCGCCTATGTATCCGCGGTATATCCTATCCGCCGCCTTTATGGTTTCCAGCCGGACCTCCTCCATGTTCTTGAACAGGCCAAATATAGGCTTTACCGAGCAGCCGAGCTCTCCCGCTAGCGACCTTGCGGTAAGGCTCTGCGGCCCTCCGCGCCGTATTATATTCAATGATGCCTCTATCAGCTGTTCTTTCGTGAACATAAACTTTGGCGGCATAATGCGTCTCCTTAATGCTTCAGCAATGTTGCGCAACAGCAGTTGCGTTTATTATACATATAACCCGGTCTTTGGTCAACAAAGTCCAGGCAATGTTCGCTTATTTCTTTAGCTTTTCCCATTCCTGCCGCGTTATTGCGTAGGCTGAGCTTATCTCTCCCTCATCATCCCTGAATTCTTCAACCAGCTTCATGCCGTTTGCCATAGCCACTTTGCTTGAAGGCGTATTGTCGCGCTTCATGTATGAATACACAGCGTTAAACGGAGTGTTCTCAAACGTCCAATCCCGGCAGGCCATTGCTGCTTCCATTGCCAAGCCTTTATGCTGAACATCTCTGCGCAGATGGTAACCTATCTCCGGCTTTATTGTGCCGTTTATGTTCTGCATCGTCAGCCCGCAGTCGCCAGCCATCTCCCCCGTTTCCTTCAATACAAGTGCCCATAGGCCGAAACCGAATATGCCGTATCTTTCAATGTTTCGGTTTATCCAGTTCATCACCCGCTTTTCGTCAAACGTATATGGATAATGGCGCATTATGTCCGAATCGCCAAGCACCCTATACAGCGCGTCAAAATCGTCCTGCGTCATTTCCCGCAGTATTATGCGCTCAGTCTCAATTATCATATATGCTCCCCTGCACATTGGCCTTCATCCAACGATTAAGCACCTTCATCTGCTCCGGAGTATGGAACCAATGCTCACCTTTTTCCATTATAGTAAGCGTTGTTGCGCAGGATTTCGAAATTTTTTCTATCGTCTCTCGCGGTGTCATGTTGTCTTTGCCGCCGTATATAATATCCGTCGGTTTATCCCATTTGTATGAATTTTTTCGCACCCAGCTAAGATAGTTCCAGTTGAGCGTTTCGCCGAAATCAGTTGGTATCTTTATGCGCTCGGCAAGTTCCTCTTCTGTGACCCCAGCCCATTCCATCATTGTACATATCAGCTTTTCCATGTCTACAATAGGCGATATGAACATTGCCTTATCTATCTTCTTATCCTGCAGCGCAAGCATGCTGAACCATGCGCCTATGCTCACAGCACAAACGCTGATTGAGCTATATCTTTCCGAAAGCAGCTCGTATGTCCTTTTTATTTCAGGCGCAGCCATCCACGGTAGCAGCTTTTCCTTGCTGTTTTTCCGATCACCATGCTCCGGCAGGTCTATCGCTATAACCTGATAGCCCTGTGGGCAGGCGTATTGCGCAAAATTATACGCTTCTTCCTTATAGCCCATCTTGCCATGTATATACAAAAACGCCTTGTCGCTTGGCTCGCCTGCTATTATTGCCGGTATATCGTTTATTTTCGTCCGCTGCGCTTTTATCTCAGCCTTGGCGTTGGCCATGTGCTTGCGCGCCACAAGCTCACTCAATATAGCATCGCGGTCGTAATTACCGTTTGCGAAGCCCTTTATGTTCTTAGCTGCCATGCACAAACTTAGGCTGAACTCTGTAAGAATAGCGTTTATCTGCCAATCCGCATATGGGTTCGAATCCGTAACTATAAGCGTAGCCAAGCTGTTCACGACAAGCCACATGTCCCTAAAGTAGCAATCCGCCGTATCGGCATCCATCTTATATGTGCGCATCAGCGATTTTCTCAGCGCAGCTTTCGATTGCTCCATCGCCGCTATCGTGCTCGGTTTTTTCTCGTCTACCTTTGAAATGAACAGCGCCTTATAAAGCATCGGCTCGTCCTTAGCAAACTGAATATATTCTGACATGAACCCAAGAAACGGCACTGAATACTTCAACCCGTCCTCTATGTATTCATCAAACAGTTCCTTCGCGATTTCAAGCACGGCGCCGCGAAGCTTGTCTATCGAATAAAAATAATTGAACATAGGCCGGGTAGACATGCATCCCGTTTCAGCTATATCGCGTGCGGTGATTTTCTCTATTCCCTTTTCCCGCGTCAGTTCAAATGCTGCATTAACAATATCTTCCCTTGAAAACTTGGTCTTAGGCGGCATGGTCTATCATCTCCTATTATGTTGCTCTTCGTATAGCTAATATCGCCAATTGTGTAACAATCGTTATTATATACTCAATTATGTGATCTGTCAAATCAAGACTCCCCTATATGCCCTTGAATTAAATCAAGAAACATATAGGGGACTCATCGGGAGCAAATTATATTTTGGCGGCGCTTATACTTTTACCGCCGGATCCATCGGGAAGAATATAACGTAGCACTCCGTCATCTCCCCAAGGAATAGGAATATGTTTTCGCCCATTTCAATATGGCGCTTGAATGTAAGGTCCGGTATAAACAGCCTTCCGCTGGTGCGCTTGGGGCCTTTTAATGTGTATCCAACGTCGTTCGGTTCTGCATGCAGGGCATTTGCAGCCTCGCAAAGGCCCGGCAGTTTAAGTCGCTTTTCAAGCTCGCCAAGGCTTTTCTCCGCATTTATATATACCAAATGGTCAGGATCCTGAAACCAGTTTATGTTCATATTAAAACCTCCGTAATAAAAATGCCGCCGGAAAATTCTCCAACGGCATAGATAAAAAGCTATCCTAATGCTGCTTCCGTGTCCAAATCCGCGTGGAGAAGCTTGCTCCGTGCAGGTCTTCTGGCTCGCGCATCATTGCTTTGCTTCGCCTTCCCGTAATAAACAGTGGCTTATTGAAGCATCGCTCGCGCATACAGCGGCGGGTCCGCGCAGGCTTTTAACCTGCTTCCCTTTTAACCGATCGATTACCGATCAGACACGGAACATATTCATGTTCGTATTTATTGTATCATTATGCGGCGCATATGTCAAACGCCGGCACTCTTTATGCCCCGGCGGCAGAAGTATATGGATATAGCCGTAGCAACGCACCAGCCTATCGGCCAAGCAAGCCATATTCCGGTAGAACCGAGCGCCGTGCCGGACAATACTACTGCAAGCGCTACCCTGAGCAAAAGGTCAGTAAACGTTGACGCCATAAACTGCTTCATCCGTCCCGAGCCGCGCAGCACACCATCCGCAACAAGTTTTGCAGATACCACAATATAGAACGGCGCAAGAATGCGGAGATATGTTACGGATGTTTTCAGCGCAAGCTCTGTCGGATTCTCCAGGAACAGCATCGAAAGCTTATCCCCAAAGAAGAAATACAGCGCAATCAGCGGAACTGACAGCATCCATACCATCTTTGTTCCGGCCCAGTATCCGCTCTTTACCCTATCGTATTTGCCTGCGCCTATGTTTTGCGCCGTGAAGTTGGATACGCCGTTGCCAAGCGTTGTGAATGATGTTATAACAAGATTGTTCAGCTTAACGCCGGATGAATATCCCGCCATAACGGCAGTACCGAATGTGTTTATAACGCCCTGAATTATTATGTTGCCCACCGAAATAAAGCTTTGCTGCAGAACGCTCGGTATTGCTATTCTGGCTATTTTGCCCAGTATTTCACCGGAGAACAGCGGCGCGCGTTCCTCCGTTTCAACTGTTTTCAGCCTTGCAAAAACAAATACCAGCGCCAATATGCAACTAACGCCCTGGCATATGAAAGTTGCCCATGCAACGCCGGCTACGCCCATCTTAAACGCCGTAACGAACAATATGTCCGCACCAATGTTGCTGAGCGACGATGCCGCAAGGAAGTAGAACGGCGTTTTGGAATCGCCAAGCGTGGAGAATATGCCCGTTGCAACATTATAGAAGAACACAAACGGAAGTCCGAAAATGTATATGCGGAGATACAGCGCTGAATCCGCCATTACCTCGGCGGGGGTATTGATGAGCAGCAGCATCTTTTCATCAAGCAGCAGCCCTGCCACCATAAGCACAGCGCACAGCACTCCGCTGGCAATAAACGTGGTAGAAACAGCCGTTTTCATGTCCTTCATGCGCTTTGCGCCGAAGAACTGCGCTACGACCACCGATCCGCCAATATTACAGCCGAACGCAAACGCGATGAATATAAGTGTTATTTCATAGCTGTTGCCAACGGCTGCAAGCGCATTTTCGCCTATGAACTTGCCCGCAACAAGGCTGTCTGCAATATTATAAAGCTGCTGGAATATTATGCTGCCAAACAGCGGCAGGCAAAACCTCCACAGTACCTTTTCGCTCTTTCCGACGGTAAGATCGTTATTCATAATTTTATCCCACCCCACAGTATTATTCATATGCAGCAATTCCTGCATAACTCACGAGCTCATATTATATTCCCTCACCTTATTTTTATCAAGGTATCTTGCAATAAATAGTTGCGGCTATGTATAATATGGATATTATATGTTGATTGGGATGCGCAATGAAACGACTGACCATAGGCATTTTGGCCCATGTGGACTCCGGCAAAACGACCCTCAGCGAAGCCATGCTTTATGCAAGCGGCACGCTTAGAAAGCTTGGCCGCGTGGACCACGGCAATGCCTTTTTAGATACACACGCGCTTGAAAAGCAGCGCGGTATAACCATTTTTTCCAAGCAAGCGGAACTTAACTATTCCGGTTGCACTTTTACGTTGCTTGATACTCCCGGTCACGTTGACTTTTCTGCCGAAACCGAACGTGCGCTCGGCGCAATGGATTATGCCATACTGGTTATAAGCGCACCCGACGGGGTTCAGAGCCATACGGAAACGCTTTTTCGCCTGCTGAAACGCGCAGGCGTGCCTACATTTGTATTCGTGAACAAAACCGATATCTCATCAAAGTCCCGCTCTGAAATTTTAGCTGAATTAACTAAGCTTTCGGCAGGCTTCATTGATTTTTCAGCCGATAGGCCAATAAATGATTTTTACGAGGAGTTAGCCACCTGTTCCGAGGACATGCTGAACGAGTATCTGGCCGAAGGCATTATAAGCGATGAGAAGATCGCATCCGCCGTAAAAAGCCGCCTTGTGTTCCCCTGCTGCTTCGGTTCCGCGCTAAAGCTGAGCGGTGTAGACGGATTCCTTGATTGTATAGCACGCTATACTTTACCTATAACCGGAAACGCCAAATTCGGCGCGAAAGTATTCAAAATAGCAACCGATGCTCAGGGCGCGCGGCTTACATTTATTAAAGTTACATCCGGAAGCCTGAAGGTAAAATCAATTCTTTCGGGCACAGACGGCAGCAAAACATGGAATGAAAAAGCCGACCAACTCAGGATATATTCCGGCGCAAAGTTCAGAACCGTTGATGAAGCATTTGCCGGCAGCGTATGCGCCGTATGTGGGCTTACACGTGCAAAACCGGGCGACGGGCTTGGCATAGAGCCGCCCGCACCAAAGCCTATGCTTGAACCTGTGCTCACATACAGCGTCCAGCTTGGCAATGGACTTGACGCCGCAAAAGCACTTGCCGCATTAAAAAGGCTTGAGGATGAGGACCCCGAACTGCACATAATATGGGACGAACGGCTAAAGGAGATACATGTTCGCCTTATGGGCGAAATACAGCTTGAAGTGCTGCAAAGCCTTATGAAGAGCCGTTTCAATATGGATATATCCTTCAGCCAGGGCGGCATACTCTATAAGGAAACCATTGCAAACAAGGTTGAAGGCGTTGGCCATTATGAACCGCTGCGGCATTATGCAGAAGTGCATTTGATATTAGAACCGCTCAAGCGCGGCAGCGGGCTTGTTTTTGTGTCAAAATGTCCTGAAGATAAGCTGGATAAGAATTGGCAGCGGCTTATATTTACGCACCTTATGGAAAAAACACATATTGGCGTACTCACCGGTTCACCTATAACTGATATGAAAATAACCCTTGTCTCCGGACGCTCGCATATTAAACATACCGAAGGCGGGGACTTTAGGCAGGCCACATATCGCGCCGTAAGGCAGGGACTTATGCAGGCGGAAAATGTACTGCTTGAGCCGTGGTACGAATTCAGCCTTACTATACCCGCCGAATATATAGGCCGCGCACTGAACGATATACAGCTTATGTGCGCCGATTTCAGCGCACCCGAGCAAGGCGAGTCATCCGCCACCATACGTGGTTTTGCGCCCGTTTCTGCCATGCAGGGCTATTCTTCCCAGCTTGCGCTGTATACCCGCGGCATGGGCAAGCTCAGTCTTATCGGCAGCGAATATCGGGAATGCCATAACAGCGCGGAAGTAATAAGCCAAATTGGCTATGATGTCGAAGCAGATACATTCAACACGGCCGATTCCGTGTTTTGCAGCCACGGCGCTGGCCATACCGTAAAATGGGACAAAGTATTTGACAATATGCACCTGGAGCGTGCACTACGGCCGCAAGCCAAGCCTTACACCATATGATTACTTCCTATTAGGAACACTGTAAATACAAGGCTTTTCGGAGCCTACAAACCAGAAAAAATAATATTTGATCTATCACATTACGCAAAAAGCCGTCCGGCATGAAAAACGGGCGGCTTTTTTGCGTGGATAGACGGAAAGGAGGCACAAAAATAACTACAAAATTTTAGCGTTCAAATTTGTGCAACTTTAACGAAAAGGAGGATCGTAAATGGCCGATGAAAAATTGAATACTGGCCCTGCGGAGAATATTTCCCCGGAGGCCGCCGAGCCTATCGCCACACCCGAACAGGCCGCAGCATCTGAACCCCAGCAGGAACAGACCGGGCCTGCCATACCTGAGCCCGGCGATGTGGTTGTGTCCTTTGACAAAATCAATGAGCTTATGGCAGAAAAGAGACAGAACGCCCGCGCCGAAGTCGAAAAGGCGGAAACCCCCGAAGCGCCGGAGGCGGCAGCCCCCGGAGAAACACCGCAGCCCGCCAATACGGAGGAACCGAAAAAGCCGCGCCGTGGCCGTCCGCCGAAAGCAGAAAAGGCCGCGACTGAAAATCAGAAAGCGGAGAAATCGGCTGGGGCCCGCAAGGGCCGCCCACCCAAGGCGGATAAGGCGGCCCCTGACAAGCCCAAGCCGTCCAAACGAGACAAAGTGTCCCGAAGTGACGGAAAGGCCCCGGATGCCAAGGAGCCCATTAAGCCCGCACAGGATACGGCACCGAAGGAAACTGCTACTGCGGAACAGACGGCTCCCGAGCCGACCACACCGCCCCGCCCGGTTGAGGAAGGCAAGCTGGTTTATCTGAAACTTTCCGAGGTTCATCCGTTTCACACATTCCGTCCGCACCCCTTTAAGGTACGGGACGATGCGAAGATGCAGGAAATCGTTGCTTCTATCCGCGTAAACGGTGTAATGGTTCCCGGTCTTGCCCGCCCGGAGAAAGACGGAAACGGCTATGAAATTGTAGCGGGCCATCGCCGTACCCACGGCAGTGAGCTGGCTGGACTGGAGGAAATGCCCTTTATCGTCCGTGAAATGACCGACCACGAAGCGGTACAGGCCATGAAGGACAGCAACAAGCAGCGTGACGGGATGCTCCCCAGCGAATTGGCCGCGCTGCTGGAACTCGAGGTTGAGGACATCAAGCATCAGGGCGGGCGGCTGAAAGGTGTTGCGGAAGGCGATGTCGGGAAACGCTCGGTTGAGATTGTAGGCGAGGCGCATGAAATGAACTATAAAAAGGTCATGCGCTACTTGCGGCTCAACTCCCTTGTGCCGGAGCTTCTGGATAAGGTAGACGATAAAAAGATGGGCTTCATGCCTGCCGTGGAGCTGTCCTACATCAAACCGAAAAATCAGAGGCTTATTGCTGTTTCCATTGACGGGGAGCAGGCTTCGCCCTCGCTGGCCCAGGCCAAACGGCTCCGGGAGCTGGATAAGGAAGGCAAGCTCAACGGCGATGTCATTGACGGTATCTTATCAGAACAGAAAAAGGAGGATCGAGGCGTGATTATTTCTACTGCGGAACTGGAAAAGTATTTTGGCAAGGAGGTCACTCCCGCCAAAATGAAAGAACAGATTATGTCCCTGCTGGATGACTGGAAAGAAAAACAGCCGCCGGAGCTGGCAAAAGCCCCGAAAAAGCAGGAACTTGACAAGTAACAACTTCGAGACACTTTGTCCCGAGGGCCCCGCCCTCGCGCAGAGGCTCTGGTGGTATATATCCCCCGTCGCCGCCTGTTTTTTAGTACAGCCGGGAGTGGGCCGTCAAGGGTGCAGCGCACCGCCGTTTTCGGCGGCTCGCCCTTGACGGTCTGCCCCGGCTGTGCTATTTCCCCGGCAAGCGGCGGGGGTATATCCTCCAGAGCCGCCCCCTTTCCCAAGACTGGGAAAGGGCGTGGGGTTTGGGTTGAACTTTCTTATTAAAATATCGGAGGTATGAACGATGAAACGACCCCTTGCTTATATCACCGCTGCATGGCTCGGCGGCGATAGCGAAAACGCAGAACTGGCGGCGCAGTATTGCCGCACCGTGTATGAGGCAGGCTTTTCTCCTATTTGTCCGCCTTTGTACTTGCCCCTGTTTCTCAATGATGCTGTTCCCGAGGAGCATAAAAGCGGCATCGACATGAGCCGTGACCTGCTCCGCCGTTCTCATGTGCTGGTTGTTTGCGGGCACAGTATGACCGAAGCCATGAAAAATGATATTGCCGTGGCCCAGCGGCTGGGAATTACGGCAACAACCCTTGAGGGCATCCTGACCGTCAAGGGACAGGGCCGCCGCTAATGGCAACCCTGTTTGAAGCCTACGTTACCAACGCCGGAAAGTACAGCGAGGGCCAGCTTGTGGGTGAAACACTGAAATTTCCCACAACCGCCCAGGAGGTGGAGGCTCTCTTGAAACGGATCGGCGTGGATGGCGTCCGCTATCAGGAAATTTTTATTACCTCTTTCGATGGGGATGTGCTGGGGCTCTATGACCATTTGAGCGAGTATGAAAATCTGGACGAGCTTAATCATCTGGCCTGCCTGCTTTCCGAGCTTACCTCATCGGAGCTGGAAACACTGGAGGCCGTCCTCGACAGCGGCGATCACTGTTCTTCGGTGCGGGACATCATCAATCTGACACAAAATCTGGACTGTTACGGCTTTTACCCCGGCGTATCCGATGAGGAAACGCTGGGGCGTATTTATGTGGACGATCTGGAAATGTTGGATGTGCCGGATCAGGTAAAACCGTATTTCGATTATGAGGCGTATGGCCGGGATGCCTGCATCCACGAAAACGGCCATTTTGCCCCGGGCGGCTATGTTGTCAAAGAAAGCGATCATTTCGTGGAAGTGTATCACGGCTTGCAGGATATTCCCAAGGAGCATAAGGTGTTCTCTTTCCCGAAGCTCTCTATCCGGGAGCAAATGGCCGCTTATCAGGAAATCATAGACGGTTCTTCTTTGGAGGGCTACCGTCAAATGCAGAAAAAAGACCGTGGGGATCGGTGATGGCACTTCGAGACAAATTGTCCCAAGGAAGGAGGCGGTGTAACTGATTGATGAAGATATTTCCCGGCGCACGATAGCCATATCCGTAAAAACAACCAAGCTGACGGCGCGGGGACTGGCGTATGTGCTGGGCATGGTGGGCCGGAAGATCCGCAAGGCATACCGTGGGCGGCAAGTACCGCATGGCAAACAAAGTGTGCGAAAGCTCATGGCCCACGGCACAGCCACAAACAGCATTGAGCTATCCGGGGATGCCAAGTCCTTTGACCGCGTGGCCCGGAAATGGAATGTAGACTATGCGTTCTATAAAACCGGGCCGGACAAATACCTGCTGTTTTTCAAGGCTGGACAGGCAGACGCAATGACCGCCTGCTTTTCTGAGTATTCCCGGAAGGTGTTAAGCAAAGCAAAATCGAACCGTGTTCCCATCCGGGAACAACTGAAACAGGCGGCGGATCAGCTTTCCAAAGAAAAGCCGAAACAGAAAGAACGTGCAAAGGAGGTGGCCCATGAGGACAGATAAGATCAGAAAATATCTCATTCCGAACATTCCCTATCTGTTCATCCTGTGGGCGTTCCTCAAGCTGGGAACGGCCTACCGGCTGGCGGCGGGTAACGATTTTGCACATAAGCTCATCGGGCTGGGCCAGACGATTGGCCCGGCCTTTGCTGACTTTGCACCCGGTCTTGCCCCGCTGGATTGGCTTGTTGGTATTGTAGGCGCAGTTGGTTTCCGGCTGCTGATCTATTTCAAAAGCAAGAACGCTAAGAAGTTTCGGCGGGATGCAGAATACGGCAGCGCTCGATGAGAAATCAAGTACCCCGGACATAGTTAGATTTTTGACCGTGATATAGCGTATCGAACCGTTCCCTAACTTGAAATTGTCACGGGGATTCAACCCTGTTGAAACTTTCGCGATACAGTCTGAGAGCACTCCAACTGTCCATCCGAGTGGAATTTCGGCTTTTAAGGTTGAGTTCCACACCATTGCCCCGCCAGATGAGCGGTACGGTTTGCCGTTCTCATCCGGAAAGTCAAATTGCGTGAACCAGTAGTCATATAGCAGACGTAGTTGCTGCTGTAAATTATCATTTATCTGCTCATTTTTTAGTATCATCCGATCAAGCGAGCCGACAATTCCAACAATCTTATCCTGGTACTCCTTGCTTGGAATCTTAAATTCAAGCGAAGTCAGATAGTCAATGTTTATGTTGTCCTGTGCGCTCCCTGTCGCAGCTCCTTGAATAGCGGTTCTTATGTAGTCAAAGACATAGTACATAAACAATTCTGATGATACTGCTTTATTAGCTTGAAACCCAACAACACTGTCAGGAAAGCACATCGGATATGAAAGAATAGCGGTTTCTGCTATGTTTGCAGCAATTGTTATGCAAAGAGTACCTGCGTCCCATAGTCGGCTTTGCTGTAATCCAAACTCACCATACTCTTGAGTATGGCTTGTAATGAATAGATTAGCCTCTTTAATTTCGCCGGTTTGTACAAGCGGATAGCCACCACCCGTAAATAAACGAGGGTCATTACGAGGTCTATGTTTTGATATACCTCTTGAAAAAACGCCTAAACCTGAAAGTTTTTCTGTCTTCCATGATGTATTATACTTGCTTTCATTATAAATCAAAGATTCTACCTCCTTGCTATCCGATGTATTTTCTATGTGCCAGCTTCACATTTTGTTGCTTTACCATTGCATAGTGCATGGTAGTATCAATCTTCTGATGTCCCAAGAGCTGCTGGACTTGCTCTATGGGCATTCCTTTGTCTATGGCTGAGGTTGCCAGCGTTCGGCGGAACTTGTGCGGATGCACCTTTGGGATATTTAGGCGTTTTCCGAGTTCCCGCAGTCGTGTCTCCACTCCGCCGATCAATAGCCGATCATAGGGGGCATTGAGCGAGACAAACAATGCTGGATTGCTGTCTGCCCGACCATCAAGATAGTTCTGTAAGTGGATTTTCGTCCTGGCATCGAAGTAGACCAGACGCTCTTTATTCCCCTTACCTGTAACAACACATTCCCGTTCGTTGAAATTGATGTCCTCGCGGTTGAGCGCGACCATCTCTCCGACACGCATCCCGGAGGACGCAAGCAGATCGATCATTGCTAAATCCCGTGCTGTTGTGCAGCTATCGCGCATCAGCTCCAAGGCTTCGTCAGAGTAGGTGTCTTTGATAACTTTCGCGGTCTTGACCTTGTGAATCCGTCGCACCGGACTTTTCACGATAAAGTCCTCGTCCTCCAGCCAAGAGAAGAAACTGGACAAAATGCGGCGGATATTGTCTATCGTCACTTTGCTTGACCTTCGCTGGACCTGATAGTTCGTCAGATATTTGCGAAGGTCATCCGTCGTGATTTGCTGCGCCGATTTGCCTATCCCATTCATCATCGCCTCAATGGTTTTGCGGTAGTAGCTCAGGGTTTTCTCCGAACAGCCTTCAATCCGTTTTGCAGAGATGAATGCTTCTGCCGTGTCTCCTTTATCGGGTGTAAGCCGGTCATCTTCATAACAAAGTGTGACTCCTTGTAAAGCCTCGCTCACTGCGTTCCTGAGCTGCATTAGCTGCTCATTGTTGAGGTATGGCAACATTCTCCGCTGAACCTCATTGAAAAATTGATCTTTCATCGTCGCATCTCCTTTTTGCTTTAGAGAACGACGATCAGTGGCAGTTCCTATCTTTATTTCTCTCGCCACTGGTGAGAGATTTAGAGCCGTAAATGATAATTTACAGCAGATGGCTCACATGACCTTTATGCACTGCTTTTGGGGTAAGCCAACAAATGGAACGATCGGAGAAATTCTAATTGAACATGAGAAATCTCCAATTCAGGTAGGGCAAGCAAAGAATACCGTCGGAAGCTATCCTTTTTTTACAAGCGGTGACGCAGTTTTGCGCTGGAAATCATCGCTGATTGACGGCAGAAACATCTTTATGAATACCGGCGGGAATGCTGGCGTCAAGTTTTATGTGGGCAAAGCTGCCTATTCAACGGATACATGGTGCGTTTCGGCAAGAGATGGTCTGTCTGACTATTTGTATCTTTTCCTTGATAGCATTAAGCCCGAACTCAGTCAAAAGTTCTTTCAGGGAACAGGCTTGAAGCATCTACAAAAACCCATACTGAAAAATCGCCCCATGTATATCCCGTCAAAAGACGAGTTAGAAGTGTTCAACCACAGTGTTATTCCGTGGTTAACTCTCGTTTCAGACAACATTCGGGAATCCGAACGCCTTGCTGCCCTTCGTGATTGGCTGCTCCCCATGCTGATGAATGGTCAGGCAACCATAGAGGACTGATGCGCTAAATTATCATTTATCTGTGCATTATTCTCTCTTTTCCTTTCCATGTGATATAGAAGGTCGCCAATCCTCTTTTGAGTCTCATAGTCTGGAAGGTATAAATCAAGGAATGAAAATATATCCTCGTTAAAACTCGCTCTCAGTGTCATTATCGTATTACACTCAATGACCTTTCGAAAATACTTGCTTCGTAGAAAGAACGCCATGAAACGATCATAAACAATTCCCTCGGTTTTGGGTCGAAGCCTTTTCACAAATCCGCTATATGTTGCTTGCGGGTAGTCCTTAAGTGCAACACAACTCATAGCAAGCTCATCAACGGTTTCACTTGTTCGCGTGATGAGAATATCTCCCTTTTTGATTGAGTATATCTTTTGCTCTTTCTCACTCACCTCCATCAGATCCGGCAACTTATCTGGCAAAAAGATGTTATTAAAAACCGTTCTAAAAGAAGCAAACGGTGTTCCGTGTCCTGCCTGATCCTTTGTTGATGAGATACCAGATGAAATGTCGTATAAGTCGGAAAAAGCATATTTGAATAGTTTACTCATACTTCACCTTCTTTAGTTGCTCCATGATTTCCTTTTGAAGCACATTCCCCTCATCAAAGAATTGTTGGAGGCTTGCAGTGAGTTCAGCCATTTTGCTGTCAAATTCTTCTTGTGTCAGTTCAACATATTCGATCTTCACGTCAAAATACTGTCCCGCTGCAAGGGAACATTTCTTTGCTTCGATGTCTTCATAACTAACAGCAACAGAAAAGTCGTCAACTGTCTTTTTGTTGATGAATGTATCAACAATGAGGTCAATCTCGTCGGAAGTCAAGCGGACTTTTTTATTGCTTCCTTCTTGATATTCCTCGCCAAGCTTAGAGGCATCAATCAGAATAACTTTGTCAGATGATTTGGTGTTGTCAAAGAACACCACCGAGACGTTCGTTCCTGTGTTCGCAAAAACATTGGAAGGCATACTGATCACGCCATAGACAAGGTGATTATTTACGATATGTTTCAGTAGCTTTCCCTCAACACTACTCTTGGCAGTAAGAAAACCTGTTGGGAGGACAATAGCAGCTTTGCCGTCCGGCTTCATTGAGTTCAAAACATGCTGGAGGAAGCATGTGTAGATTGACATGCTTTCTTTTTTCTTCTTAGGTACATTCGGGATACCCGCCCAGAATCGGGCGGGCATTGCAGCAAGTGTCTCCCGTGTCCCAGAGAAATCAAGGTTGAACGGAGGATTACAAACCACATAGTCGAACTGTCGGAGAGTTTTTCCATCGTCGCTTCTATGGAAAGGATCGGTAAGTGTATCCCCCTGAATGGCATGGTCGAGCGAAGATACCAAACCATTGAGGATTAGATTCAATTTGAGCATCTTATTACTTTTCTGAGATCGATCCTGTGCAAAAATGGTGCAGCGATCCTCACCGACTTGATGCCCAAGAGCCATTAGAAGCGTACCTGTTCCAGCAGCAGGGTCATAGCATTCAATATTGTGTAAATCCTGTCTATCTCCGACAAGCAGCCGAGCCATAATTACAGCGATTGCGTGAGGGGTATAGTATTCCGCATAAACGCCACCGCCGTTAGTATTGTAGTCCTTGATGACATACTCAAAAACACCCGCAAAGAAATCGTAGCTCTCTGCAAAGGCATCTTCAAAGGAAAAGTTGACAAGCTTGTCAACTAACGCTCTTGCGAACGGCGCTCGTTGGGCATCATCCGTTACATAGTTCGTCAGCTTCTCAAAAAGCGGAATCTTTGTATTCTTTGTTGTTTGTGTCGAAAAAATATCGATGTTCTTGTCGGCTATATCGACCATTGTGCTATCGAAAATCAAGTCGAAATCACCTTTTGCTTGCTGATTCCAAAGAGTTGAAATCAGAGGTTCAGGGTACAGTCGCAGTACATCCGGAGAAAGTGAGTCAAGCAGATCAAGCCGATCATCTTCCGGCAACTCCGAGTATGCGACCTCCCATTTTTCGGCAGCAGAAATACGAGAATCCTTCTTCTTGATTTCATAACCGAACTTATCATTCAGGAACTTATATAGAAAAATTTGTGTGATGACCTTGTATTCATTTCCGTCGTTGCCCATGCCGTAGTTGTGGCAAACAGACTTTAGGTCATCAATCAGTTGGTAGGTTTGTGTCTTTATATCCATTGCTTATCTCCTTATGCAGCGGGGTAAGTTTCGCGGTATTGCTCAAGGTATTGTTTAGTTATCCTACTCTGGATAAAAACCCTGTCCTCTCTGGTGTTGACAAGTCCCAGAGAATCCATGCCGGTCTTAATCTCCGTCATAACGGTCTGCTCAAAGTAAGCATCCTTCTTGAGAATATCGTTGCGATCATAGACTTTTCGGTCAATATCATTTTTTATGACCATCAGTGCGCTTACGATGCTTTCATCATACTCAGAGAGAATAACTGGCTTCCCTGAACTTTTCCGCTTCGCGTTTTCTTCTCTGATTCGCTTATGAACCCTTGTGAACTTGGCGTCGCCATTATACCGCCTCATCAAAGCTGCATTCTTTTTCTGCAATTCAGTGAGCTTTTGGAGTATTTCATCCATAGCACGAGAGTACGAATTGAACTCATCCATATTCTGAGGTGTAAAACCATGCTCGTGGAAGCGGGCGTGAAATGCTTCCCTCAGCGTGATGTACTCCGGATCCTCAGGGTCAATATTCTCTGAAAACCTACGAACCATTCTTTGGAGCTTTTCGTTCAACTCGACGCCGCCAGACACCATCTTCAATTCTTCTTCACCAATTTTGCTGAAATTGAATGTAATATCCTGCATGGCTTCGTTGACCATGATTCTGGTCGCATCGTCATCAGAAAAAGCCTCACGCTGATTTATAATATTGATGTGCCGTTGCACCTCTGAGAGAATATCCTTCAAGCGGGAAATCTCAAAGTTTGCAAACGCAGCTTTTAGATCATCATCGCCAAAGGTTCTAACGATGTTGCAACAGTCACGAACTTCGACCAATGCCTTTTTAAGTTCAAGCAGTATCGTCTTGTCCTCAATGGTCGATATTTCTGTGCTGAAATCTTCCGCATTATCAAGCGGGTAGTCGAACAGAACTTGACGAGCCTTTTGCATACGGTCAATCAACTCCGCAGGGTCTTCCATGACCTGAGCAAGAATGTTGACCTCGTTGCCTACGCCGACCTCATCAGGATTATTGAATTTATTCAGCTCTGCAAGGTATGCGGCATTTGTCTCATCAAAATTTCTCCTTATGTCAGCGAAATCAATGATGTACCCGTAGCGATTATTGCCGTATGGTCTGTTGACGCGA
>ENA-ORMN01000365-ORMN01000365.1-human-gut-metagenome-genome-assembly--contig:-NODE-365-length-56281-cov-4.698947_pt1 | contig 56281 bp, 42 predicted proteins | sample MGYA00242102_ERZ508993 | MGnify/ENA primary metagenome ERZ508993 (study PRJEB26280, sample SAMEA2338770) | human gut metagenome | biome: human gut; feature: human-associated habitat; material: faeces...
CGGCAGGAAACAAAAAGCAGAGCGGTCAGAATCATTGCCATTGTCAGTGAAAGCAGTTGTATTCTCTTTGTCATAACTATCTTCGCCCCTTCTCCCAAATTTTTAAAGTATCCTCAACTGTACCATGAGCATGAGGAGTGTAACAATATAGCGATGTATGATCAGTATCAATTGCAACGACATAATAGCGCCAAGACGGATTCATCTCTCCAATTTCTTTATCGTTGAATACATACTGATTTTTATCATGAGGATGGGTATGAATGAATGCCACTATGGTAGCACCTTTATCTCTAACTTTCCACGGACAAACATTTACCGAACTCGTAGATGTAGTGTGATAAATCACTGAAATACAGTAATACCCTTGCGCATCCTTATAAATAAACACTGCATGTTCATAACAATTCGGGTCTGTCAGATATCTTTCCTCAATCATTTTTATTGCATTATCAAGACACCGATCATAAGAAGTATATCTCCCTGAGGCTCTTCTCGTTGCTTCATCATCACTCATACCATAATATCTGCAAGTACAATCCATAGGCGGCAAACCATATTCTAATCGATGAAAATCTGCAGACGTGCCATTATAAGGGCAAGTACCATTCGGGTCAATGAAATTTACCGGATTGTTTCCACAATAAGAAAATTGATTATACCCTAACAGTCCGCAATTCAATTGCCCATCCGCATTCAGGAATCTGCCCCACTCGGGGTTATAATACCGGCTCTGGAGGTAGTACCACCCGGTTTCCACGTCATAGTAATAGCCTCTGTATCGGAACGGATTCATTGTGAACAAAATATTAAATTCAAGCACTGTCCGTCCTTTGTTGAATTTGGATGATACTTCTCCCCATGCCGTATAGGTATATGTGCCTATTTGGTTGCCACTTTCATTGTATATGGCTATAATATCTCCCTGCAGATTCTTCTCAAAGAAGAAATAGTTATATCTCTCCGCCGCATACGAATCTGTTCGGTATTTCAGCCCGATCGGTGATCCGTTCTCATCATAGATATAGATCAGAAGATACTCTACGCCACCCTCTTCCCAACTCTCCGATATAATCTGACTGCCGGACAATGTGTACCGGTGCTCAACACCCTCCACTGTCTTACTCGTCCGGATTCCGTCAGCGTTATAGGTAAAATTAAGCATCGTACTAAGATCTACATTCATGCACGACATCATTTGTCTGCCATTCCAGGTCATTACATAACCGCCGTACCAATCCCCCTCATAATAATATCCTATCATGGTGGGGTTTCCGATTTCATCATACACGATGCGGTCATCTCCCCAGTACGTCAACAGGTCGCCCCACAATGAGTCTTCATAGGAGTAGAGATCTACCCCCTGCGGCGTTCCCAACGTGCCGGTAGTAAACGCATACCATCTCTTCGCCGTTATATTTCCTGCGTTGTCATACTCATAGACGTAACTGCGATTTTGTGCACGGTTATCTTCCCGGACGAGCTGACCGAGGCTATCGTAATAATATTTATTTTGAATGACCCCGGAGCCGTCGGCTATCTGCGTGATATTTCCGTTATCGTCGTACTCGTAATAACGGGTGGTTGCGGTAGTCAGATCGCTGTTTATGCCAACGCTGCTGATTACCTTGGATACCAATCCGGATTCGTAATTTTCGCTGGTTTTATAATCGTAGATAAGCCGATTATAGAACGCCTCAACGTCGTCTACCTCAAAATCAATCTCTTTGGATTCCACCCGTCCGAAGCTATCATAGACGGGCGATATCACGCCGTAAACCAGATCGCCGCTATATACGAGATAGCGCAGATTGCCCGTGGCGTCATTATAGCTGTATGAATAGCTCGCAGAATCATAATACGTTGTGCCGTAATACGAACCGGCGGGACAAGAGTAGTCCACGTTATGGAAAACCATGCTGATTCTCGACTGCTCGTCGTAGTAAATGGAGCTTCCGTACCGGTTGGTATAGGTTTCGGAATCGTACACGTAGAATTGAACCAGCTTACTTTCCGAATCATATTTATACAGTGTGACCTCGTTTGCCTTGTGGTCGGTAAGCGAGAAGATGTTTCCGGCGCTGTCGTAGGTATAGGAATACACGGTTTCAAAAGCGCCGTTCTCACCTGTATTATACCTTATTTCGGAAATTCTGTCAAGTATATCGTACACATATTTTACTTTCAGCCCGTTTCCGTAGGTCAGGGTATTCAGTTTGCCGTTGTTGTTATTATATTCATATCCGGCAAGACTGTGATCTCCGGCACTGATTCCGGTCGTATTGCCAAAGGCGTCGTACACGAACGTATACTCGGTGGATCCCGTGGTGATCGAGGAAAGCCGCTTTGTGACCGGGTCATACTCATAGCTCACCGATGCGCTGTTGGAATTCGGTGAGTAGCTGTAAGAATAATCCCGGATAGGAATCCCGTCGGGATCCTCGTACTCGGTCACAGTTTCCACGAGAGTAGCCGGAAGCACCCCGGTGAGGTTGCCTATGGCGTCGTACTGGTAGCAAACGCCGTTGCCCTCCGGATAAGCGGTTGCAAGCAATCTGCCGTTTGTCTCGTCATAGAAATACCGGGTGATGTTCCAGAGGGAATCAATTTCATTGGCTACCGATCCGAAAATATGCGTGCCGTTCTGCGTATTGTATTCGGTTACGGAAAACGATTGCGCCGTGGAATTTTCAGCGCTGTCATACGTCCACACATACGTTGGTTGTCCGAACGAGTTATAACCGTAGGAATAGTAGAACTTTTCGGTTACGGTACCGTTTACCACCTCTCCGTCCGAGGGTCTGAAATATCCGGTGTATTTTTTGTGATATTCCTTTTTCACCCGGTTCTTGCTGTCGTATTCGTACGTGACCATGGATTTGTTGGACGACACCGCACGGATGACGTTGTTGTTATCATCATACTGATACCACGCAGTATTTCTGCCGTTCTTATAGGTGGTCAGGTAGCCCTTGGCGTCATAATCGTATATGTCGGTGGTATTGCTGTCACGCACCACCGAAACATTGTCGAAATAGCCCTCTCCCGGGTGGTGGCTGTACATAAAGGTAATGGTGATGCTGTCCACCAGCCCCTTATCCGGATTGGTAGCAAATCCGCCGCTGATAAACTGCCAGTCGGTGATACCCTTGTCAAAGTCAAAGTAAAAGGTATCCTCCGGCGGCATATCGGTTCCGTCGTAGTACTGAACCGTAGCCTGGATGCAGAACAGACTGGTCACGGCATACGCCTGCGCCGTTCCCTTGCCCCAGCCCGAAACGGTGAACATGATCGGGTCTTTGCCGTCGCCACGCCCCGTTTCGATATACTCGGTCCGCCTGGAATCGGTCGTCTGATAGACGGTCTGCTCCACGAATTCATACTCGTCCAGATCGATATCAATTTTCAGGACCTTGCCGAACGCCGGAATTCCCGAATCGACGATGGTGACGGGCTTGGAGCCATAGTCCAGGATTCTCCAGAAGCTTCCGGGCGTGACCGCATCCATACTGCTCTCAAAATGTCCGGCGTTGACCAGGTCGTATTCCGCCACTCCGGTCGTTCTGGACAGCATGACGTTGTCCACCCAGATCACCTCGTCCGCACTGGGAGAGCCTGTCACGACCACAGAAATCTTAAACCGTTCTTTTCCGCCGGACGCCCCGGGGTCTGCGGTGAAATTCAGCCCGGCAAACGCATAATGTCCGGTGGCATAATACTTGTTTCCGGCAATCTCCTGCGTAACGGAATGGGCGCTGTTGCTCATGGATTCGGCTTTCAGATAGATATGAACGCCGTCCGGCAACTCGTGGGTGTTGATATACAACGCCAGCGAATACTCGCCCTTGTCAAGAGAGACATACTGATAAATCGACGAGGAGGTAGTGGTGGCGTTGACCGTCAGGGCAGCGCACGCACGCCCCTCATGCTGCATCAAGCTCCAGCAGGTTGCGGTGCCGGTCTTGTTCCAGTAAGGAATGGAGTCGGACGCCGTTTCCTCAAATCCGCCGTTCAGCAGATAGTTTGACGACCGCTGAGTGGTCTGAACCGAGGACTTCAGATTGTTTCTGGCTTTGGGATTGTCGTCGCCGACGTACTGCCCGTTGGAAGCGCCGTAAATCTGCGTTTTGTCAAGATCGGTCGTGTAACAGCTTACCGTTCTTCCCTCTTTGTCAAAACCGTATGTGGTCAGCAGATCGTCGTCCGTGTTGAAAATGTCATCGGTGCCGCTTGTCCGGATGACCGTGCTGGAAGCGCCGTAGGTGAGCGACAACTGCTGTCCGGCGGTGTCGGGCGTGTCGACAGCCCATTCTTTCACGGAGGTCACACGCTTGGCGGCGTCATATCCGTATTCCACCTTGTACCGGGAAAGGCTGTTTGTAACACAGGTGATCAGACCGTCGCTGTTGTAGGTGTAATCGGCGACGGCGTCAACCGTTATTCCGCCGGACGAGCTGTTGGAATCCGTATTGTAAAAGCTGCTCCACATCGCACTCGTGGTCCCGCCGTGGGCACGCACGATCTGGCGGAGATATTTTCCGGACGATGCGGCAATTTCTCCGGTCGGCGTTGCCGAATACCGGACCACCACGCCCTCTCCCGAGGTCGGGTTCCATATCAGGTAAGGTCTTCCGTTGCCGTCGTATTCAAATTTCAACTGTTCGATCGGATTTCTGCCGTTTGGTTTCAGCGAAATGCCGGTCGGGCGTGTGGACGTGTCGAGGTCGATGATGACCTTGTTGCCGTTCTTGTCCTGAATCTCGATCAGGTACAGTCCGACCACCACGCCCTCCGGCTCCCAGCCGAAAATATGATAGGTCCGCACATTGTTGTTCTTATCGGTTATGGTGGAGGTGAGGTCGCCCTCTTCAAGCTTCAGAAGCAGACCGTCCTCATCCTCATACACCGTGCTTTCGGAGGTGGGCATAAAGTAGTGCTCGGTCCCGTCGCTGTCCGACAGGACGTAGAAATAAGCGGTGTTGCCCTCCTGATTCGTAAAGGATTTTTTGATAAGCGTCTCGTTGAGGTTCAGTTTTATCGACATCGGCTCATACGTTCCCCAGTACGACATCTGCGCATAAGGATAATAATACTCCTGATTTGCCATGGCAGAATCGTAGACGAAAGTCGGGGTAAAGGGCATGAGCGAATCAATGGTCGTAAGCGTCGGGATGCTGAACACCAGCTTTCCGGTGGCATTGTTTACCGAACCGGTACCGGCAAAGCCTGCGCTCTGCGAGGTGTAGGACCAGTAGCTTTCAAGCCCTTTCATGTCCTTGTAGGTAATGCAAAGCTGAGGGCGCTTGGTCTTGTCGGACGCCTCGTTTGCATAGAACTTGGCGATTCCGGTAAAGTCAGTGCCGGTTGCCGGTCCGAACATGATTCCATAATTCTGCCCGCTGTACCACTTTTTCACAATGGGCGTGATGTTCCAGTGGTAACCCCAGTAGTCATTCAGCCCCTCTGCCTCATAACACTGAATCTCCTGAAAATCGGTAAATTCGGTTGCCGGAACTCCCTGCGGATTTTCGGATGCCGTAACCTTGCTCCAGTTCAGCGACGCATCCCAATCGCTGGTCACGTCATATACCGCAACGTATCCGTACATATACTCGGAGGTAAAGCACGTCATGGTAAACTGCGCATCGGTAACGTATGCCGATGCAGGCAGTGCCGGCAAGGTATTGAGCTTCCAATAAGCCCGCCATTCGCTGCTTACCCAAAGCGACGGCGTATCGGCACCTGTCCCGGAACTGGTATTCACATCAATGTCCAGAACCGAGGAATTTGCGCCCGTGTATATCGGCGGGTCGATCGTAACGGGAAATACTCTTTCCTCCGCATTGAGCCACCCGCTGTCGGCGGTGACCGTCAGCGTATATTTGCCGTTGCCGTGATCGTTCAGGGCAAATGAAACCGCCGAAGAGCGATTTCGCCCGGCATCGTACATAAAAGGCGCCGGGATCCAATAGAAAACGTCGCCGGATGCAGGATCCGACAGGATAATTTCGCCCTTTTCATTCAACGTCGCCGCCAGGTTGTTGAGCGACATGGTGAAGGAATAAGAATAACTGCTCTGCCGCTCCTTTACAATAATGTTTTCTTTGACGTCCAGACCGCTGACAATATACTCAAGGTCGGTGCCGGGAAGAATGTCCTCATACTTCACCGACGCCGCAAATTTGTCAAGCGCCGTCATCTTCTGCAAGGTGGTGGCGTCCGTACCGTATTCCCCCTCGTGGTTGGTAATCCGCCCCGGGATCTTCTTTGCGGCGCCGTCAAGCGCCAGCGTCAGCTTTTTGTTGCCGTCGTGGATCGTAAAAATATTGCCGTTTCCGGTCGTCTTTTTTGCAAATTTGATCTTTGCGTCGGAGGTCGTAATGTCACTGCCGTTTGCGGCAAGTGTGTTGTCAATGTCCTGCCATACGCCGTCCGCATCCAGATAATGGATCGCCGTATCGTATTGCGCCAGATAGCAGGACCCATCCTCCAGGCGGAAGGTCTTGGTCGTCTCGGTCCGCCTGTCGGTAAGCTCAAATATTTCTCCGGATTTTTCAATCGTATCGGGGAGCGATTGGCTGTCATTGCCAAGCCCCAAAGCCAGTGCAGAAAGAGGAAGGGACATAATTACCACAATCACTGCAAGCAAAAAGGCAACGGCTTTCAGGGTCGGCTTGAATTTACTTTTTTTCATGGTCGGAAATCCTTTCTTTTCTTCATCCGCATCGTCAAATTCCGGCTTTGATTGATGACGTTTTCAATCTTCCCTGCAAGGTACTGTCCGCATGTCCTCGGTGCACACAAGGGCATGCAAACGGCAAAGCCTCTTCCTTTATGTAAGATCGTCCTGATCGGGACGATTACATACAAAGACAAAAAGCGCATAAAGCCGCCAGGTTTTTCCCGACTGCTTTATGCGCTGAATTGAATATTAAAGTGCTGTCATGGTATTCAGAACGGATACACAAACCGTCCTGCGAAGTTCGGCAGCAAAAGGGTCAGCGCTTTTCGCTCCACGCTCTGCACTGTCGGGCGGTATAAAGATCGCTGTTGACTTTATCCATATTATACCATGTTTGCACTGTTTTGTCAATATCTGGAAATGTCACAAAATGTAAAAAAATATTTTGGCTATTTCCCACAAGCCACAATCTGTTTCGTATCAAATCCGGCTTTTATTTGCTCCAAATGATATTATTGCAAAAACCCCGCCCGCTTTCCGGATTTGGAAAGCGGGCGGGGGGAATTTTAACTATTGGCAGGTCTTTTTCTTACGGAATACTTCTGCGCATACCGGCGGTATTTTTCGATGAAGTTGGGGTCCTCCTGCTTGATTCTTTTCAGTGCTTCATGGGCGTTCATGTTATTTTCGCTCGCATCTATGATACAGACTGCAATGTTGGAGCAATGGTCGCTGACCCGCTCAAAGTTTGTGAGAAGATCCGACCATATAAAGCCGGCTTCAACCGTACACTCCCCACCTTTCAGACGGACGATATGACTGTCTCTGAGGGTGGCTCTGAGGTCGTCCACCACCTGCTCCAGCGGCTCCACGTCATAGGCAAGCGCCACGTTTTCCTCCACGAAAGCCCGCTCGGTCAGCGTCAGCGTTTCCTCCACTGCCCGGCAAAGGACGTTCAGCTCGGCTTTTGCAGAGCCGGAAAATTCAATTCCCTTTTCCCGCAGTTCCTCCGCCGACTCTATGACGTTTACAGCGTGGTCGGATATCCGCTCCAGATCCCCGATCGCTTTCAGCAGTTTGGAGACGGTTGCGCTGTCCCGGTCCGAAATCTGATATTGGCTCAGGCGGGCAAGATAGGTTCCGAGGACGTCTTCATAATGGTCGGTCTTTTCCTCGATATCCCGCACCTTTTGTGCAATCTCGGGCGTAAAACGGTCGATTGCCTGAATACTCAGCCGAAAGCTCCCGATCGCCTCTGTTGCCATTTTGGAAGTGAGACGGCTGCACTGGTCCAGCGCAATGCTCGGCGTAGCCAGGAGTCTTTCGTCCAGTTCCACCGGCTTTTCGGCGCTCTTTCCGTCGGGAACCACCTTATACGCCAGCTTTTCCAGCAGGGACGAGGAAGGCAGCAGCAGTACCGTACAAAGGACATTGAATGCCGAATGGCAGACCGCAATGCCAAGGTAGGACGCCGGTTGCGAAAGAATTGCGGGCTTCAGGACGGCAGACAGGATGCTGAACGCCGAAAGCCAGATGACTGTGCCGATCACATTAAAGGACAGGTGAACGAACGCCGCACGCTTAGCGTTTTTATTAGTGCCGAAAGACGACAGCATGGCGGTCACGCAGGTACCGATATTCTGTCCCATGATGATCGGGATCGCCGCACTGTAAGAGATTGCCCCCGTCGCCGACAGCGCCTGAAGAATACCGACGGAAGCGGAACTTGACTGGATCACGCCGGTAACGACAGCGCCCACCAGGACGCCGAGAAGCGGATTCTTGAACGCCACAAACAGGTTCTGAAATTCCGGGACGTCCGCCAGCCCTGAGACGGCGCCGGACATGGCGTCCATACCGAACATCAGCGTGGCAAAGCCGAGGAGGATCGTGCCGATGTCCTTCTTTTTTGAGGACTTGGCAAACATCGTAAAGCCAATGCCGACAAGGGCAAGCACCGGGCTGAACGAGGAGGGCTTCAAAAGCTTCAGCACGAGGTTGTCGCTTGAAATACCGCCGAGGCTGAGAATCCACGCCGTCACGGTCGTTCCAATATTGGCGCCCATGATAACGCCGATGGACTGCCGCAGGGTCATGACCTTGGAGTTGACAAAGCCAACGACCATGACGGTTGTGGCAGAGGAGCTCTGGATGACCGCCGTCACCCCCATCCCTGTCAGAAAGCCCTTGATCTTACTGTTGGTCAGCTTGCCGAGAAGCGATTTCAGCCCGCTCCCCGCACACCGTTCCAGACCGTCGCCCATCACGTTCATTCCGAACAGAAACAAGCACAAGCCGCCTATAAAGGCAAGCACGTTAAAAATATCAAACATATCGCATTCCCTTTTCCGTATTTTTCCGCCGTTCCAAATCTTCCGTTCTTATAGTATCCCACCTTTATTCCCGTTTTACGACGTCGGACGGTATTTTCATTTCCCGCCCGACCAGCTCGTCAAGGGTGACCTGCAATATATCCGCAATGTGACAGAGCGTCCGGATATCCGGCTGGCGCTCTCCCCGCTCGTAGCGGGAATAAACGACCTTGGAGCAACCGATGCGATCTGCCATTTCTCTCTGCGTTAGAGACCGTGAAAGGCGAAGCTCCCGCAATTTCATTCCTTCCCCTCCCAGCCGAGAATTTCACAAAGCATTTCATACGCAACTTTTTTCTTTCCCTGCTTTTTGGAAGCATCACGCCGGGTGCAGACGTGCTCCGCACCGGTCACACGGCACCCGCATATCCAGAACGGATTTCCGTTTTCGTCGTGCTCCTCGGAAAAATCATATTCCGGCTCGCCGATGCACCCTTTCTGCCAAAGCTCCTGCAACTGGTTGATCGCCCGGTCCGGGTCGGGTGCGCCCACCTCGTCGTATGCCGTAACCAGCATACCGTTCTGCCCCAGAAATTCATAGGCGCTTTTGGCGGCAGACATTCTGGCTCTGCTCTTGGAACCGCCCTCTCCCGCAAAGCTTTTCTGCATACAGGGGAGCGTCAGCACGCAATGACAAAAGCTTCCCTTGCTTTGCCCGAATCCGTATTCCGGCAGTTTCTCGCTCTTTTTCTGGCACCACTGCTGAATCAGAGCCACGTAGTTCTGATCGTTTTCAAATCCGTTGTCCAGATAATACCCCGGGTCCAGCAGACAGTCCACCACGCTCTCAAGCTGTAAAAAATCCCAGCCGGAATCCACCGCAACCGCCCCGAGAATCGCCTCAAACAGATCCTCTTTTACCGGCGCTTCGTTTTCCACGTGATTCTGCCGGTCGCCCTTGCCCATGATCAGATATTCCTGTAAGCCGAATATCTCCACTCTTCCGGACAGCATTTTCCGCTCCACCAGCTTCTGCTTCAGCGCCGTCAGCCTGCCCTCCGCCTGCTTCGACGAGTACTCACCCACCCCGTTCAGCCGCCCGTAAAAAGCGTCCAGCGTCTTTACCGCAATAACGTCCAGGACCTTGTCCCCGATGAATTCCAGAACCTCGTTGTTGCCGCACTCCGGATTCTCCTGCGAATACGATCGCCGGGTAAATGCCTGCTGCAACAGCTTTTTGTTCTGAAAAGTATAGCCGATCTGGGTCTCGATGTGACGGATAATTTCTGCGTTCATATAAAAACAGCCTCCTTGTTTTTCGTACAAGAAGGCATAGATATAGCCCGACAAAGCCCACTTCACCCGTGCGCTCCCATCGGGCACCAGAAAATAAACGGAGTTACATAAATCACTTTCATTTGATAAGACCCACTTGCATAGATCCAATCAAATATTTTTGTTTTATGTCAAGCCATTTAGATCCTCGTTCCCGACCTTCCTGACACTATCATTATATCAGATAAAATTTACTTTGTCAAGTGGTTTCAGGTAACCGTTTTGGTTACCTGAAACCGGGAAATATGGTGTACTCCGTATCTGAAATTTCAATCGCAGACGCCCTGAAGGCTCACACCTTTTTCGACGTCTTTTCGTACTCCCGTATCCGTGCCGTAAAAATTCCGCCGTAAAGATCTCTTTTTGCCTGCCCGACGCCGTTGACCTCAGTGAATTCCGCAAGAGTCGTGGGGCGCTTGACGCACATATCCCTTAAAGTGGCGTCGGAAAAGACGATGTACGCCGGCACGTCCTGCTCCCTGGCAAGCTGAAGACGGAGCCGTTTCAGCGCTTCAAACAGCGAATAGTCAAAATCCCCCACAACCTCCCGGGGCTTTTTCTCTTCTGCGGCAGGCTTTGGTTTGATCGCTTTCATCAACAGCCGAATATCGCCGTGCAACACCTCCTGCGCCTGCGGCGTTACGTTCAGGACCGGATATTCATCCCCCCTGGTGCAAAGATACCCCTTTTCCTCCAGATAATCCATCCTGTCCCGGATCTCCCTCTCGGACATGGATTTTAAGATTCCGTACGTTGACAGGTTCTGCAAGCCAAACGACTGCAAGCGTGCGTTCTGACTTCCACGCAGGATATCGCAGATCATCTTTTTTCCGAAGTGCTGTCCGCTCCGGATTACGCAGGAAAGGATTTTCTGTGCGTCCTCCGTAATATCCACCGTTTCCGCATTAGACAGACAGTTGGAACAGTTTCCGCATACCGATGCGCTTTTCTCGCCGAAGTACCGCAAAATGGAGTGCCGCAGGCAGTCGCCGGTTGTGCAGTAAAAAGTCATCTGCTTCAGACGTTCCATATCCCGCTCCCGCAGAATCTGCCGTTCTTCCTCCGGCAGATCGGAGACTTCGTCGGCTTTTGCAATCAGAAAACGGTCGGTTACCACGTCCTGCGGGCTGTAAAGCAAAATACAATCCGCCTTTTCTCCGTCCCGTCCGGCACGCCCGGCTTCCTGATAATAGCTTTCAATATCTTTCGGCATATTGTAGTGAATGACAAACGCCACGTCTGATTTGTCGATCCCCATGCCGAACGCATTGGTCGCCACGATGATATCCACCCTGCCGTAAATAAAATCTTCCTGATTCTTTCTGCGCTCGTCGTCCGGAAGCCCCGCATGATACTGCGTGGCGGATATCCCGTTCCGGCAAAGAAGATCGCAGACCTCCTCCACCTTTTTCCTGGTAGAGGCATAAACGATGCCCGAACTGCCGGAATGTTCCCGGATCCACGACAACAGCCTTTCCGGCTTTGACGTCGGCTTTTCCACACCGAAGAAAAGATTGGGACGGTCAAATCCGGTTGTGATGCAAAACGGTTCCCGCAATGCCAGAAGCGTTTCAATGTCCGCCCTGACCTTGTCCGTGGCGGTTGCGGTAAATGCGCCCACCGTAGGTCTTTCCGGCAATCCGGAAATGAACTCGGCTATTTTCAGATAGGACGGTCTGAAATTCTGTCCCCACTGCGACACGCAGTGCGCCTCGTCCACGATCACCAGAGAAACCGGAACCTGACGGCAGACGTTCAGGAAGTCCGACGACGACAGCCGCTCCGGCGCCACGTACACCAGCTGATACCTGTGATCCCGGATGTTCTGAATCACCTTGGCGTACTGCCCCGCCGCCAACGTGCTGTTGACGTATGCCGCACCGACGCCGGATTGCGTAAGCCCCTCCACCTGATCCTTCATCAGCGATATCAGAGGGGAGATCACGATCGTGATGCCCTCTTTCATCAGCGCCGGCACCTGATAGCACAGCGATTTTCCCGCTCCGGTCGGCATCACGCACAAAACGTCCTGCCCGGACAGAATGGTGTCAATGACTGTCTCCTGCCCCTCCCGGAACGTACTGTGCCCGAAATATCTTTTCAATACTTCCCGCTTGGTCAATTTTAAACCTCCGTATCCGTCACGTCAGCCTTCCGACGATCGATGACAAAACTCTTTTTCTCTTTCCTTTCAAAATGCAGATCCGGCAGGAGCACCGCCGTCTCCCTGGTATCCTCTTCCTTTTTCCAAGCAACGACAAACCGGACGTTGGCACTGACCGGACAGTATCCTTTCTTTTCAAGCTCCTCCAATCGTGCCATACACGCCTTTGACAGTTTGGCTACTTTTACAGGGTACCCTCCAAGCGTAGCAAACAAAAATCCCTGTCCGAAAGAAAGAGCCGCTCCGCTATGCAACTTTAAGATCTGTTCCTTTTTTCCCTTGAAAAAGTCCAGTACAACGTCTCTGTGGGTCAACTGAAGCGACAGCTCCTGTGGCTCCGGGTATTGCGTTGTATCGACGAACCGCCCGATTCCGGCTCCTTCATATGCATCGAAAATCCCGGTGTTGCAGTGAACATACAAATTGTCCTTTGCCCTCGTCATACCGACATAAAGCTTTCGCCGCCCGGCATCGTCACAAAGCTGTTCCCGGTTCAGAAGCAACCACACGCTGTCAAACTCTCTGCCCTTGGATTTATGTATCGTGGAAACGAATACGGTTTCCCGGTCATCGGTGTAAAAGTCCTCAAACTGAGACTCTTTTATGAACTCCTCAAGATCGCTCCGGTATTTGCTGTAAGAATTGACTTTTTCAAAATCCGAAATCATGTTTCGGACGTTCTCAAGGCAGGCACTGTCGGAATACGTCTCTTCCAAAGCCTGCTTTGCCTGATTCCACAGGTCGTTGCTGATAACCGGTGTTCTGAGCCTTTTATCAATCGTATGCAAAAAGAAGCGAACCTCTGCCAGATTATACAGCCGGAATCCGTCGAGCGACTGGATCAGTTTTGCACGAATACCGTTTTTGAGAAGCAAGCCGAGCACACATAGCGCATCTTCATTGGTACCGGTCAGGACACACGCCCTTCCGCCACGATAGTTTTCCATGATCTGCCGCACGATCGGTTCTTCCATGTTATTGCAGGTGTGTCGTACGATCTGCACAATTCCGTTTTCTCTCTGCACCGCCTCAATCGGATTCTGCTTCATGCGATTTCCAATCCCCTCGGCGAAACGGTTGGCAAGCGCTACAATATTTGCCTTACTGCGATAATTTTCCACCAATTCATACCGGGTGGCACCGTAATCATGGATCAATTGTCGCATAAATGCGGAATCAGAACCACGGAATTCATAAATATTCTGGTCATCGTCTCCCACAGCAATCACACGCATATCGTCATTGTTACGTATCAGCGCCTGAATCAGAGAAAATTCATCTGCGTCCATATCCTGTGCCTCGTCAATTACAAGAACGCTTTTGGTAATCCTCCCCTGCTCCACCTCGCCGTTTGCAATCATCTGCGCCGCATCGTGCACCACGTTTTCCACGCCGTCCAGACTGCCGATCTTACCCAGCAGATCAAAACAATAAGAATGAAAGGTCTTGATCTCCACAAAATTTGCCGCATTTCCGATCAAAGCCATCAGACGCTTTTTGAATTCGGTTGCCGCCGCCCGTGAAAAAGTCACCATAAGAAGCTGTTCGTGTTTGACATCTTCCAGAAGGAGCAAAGACGCCAGTTTATGAACAAGCACTCTTGTCTTTCCGCTTCCGGGACCAGCCGCAACCACGATATACCGGGAATCCGCATCGTTTATAATCTGCGACTGCATATCCGAAAGCTCACCGAATAACTGATGATATTTTTCCGGTGTAATGTTCCGGTTGATATCCTTTGCCCTCTCCCCTTTGAAATACTTAGCGATAAAACGTTTGAAATCCATTCCGAAATAATCCCGGACAAACTGAAGAGCGGCGTCATAATCCCGGACCATCAGGTTTGCATATTCGCCGACGATATGGATCTGCTGGATCTTCTGCTTATAATACTCGCTGAGCGTCCGGTAATCCTCCGCTTTATATCGGATCTTGTTATCAAGAATTAACCGTTTTACCTCCATGCCGTTGTAAAGAACCAGGAAACCGCCCTCAAGCTTCATCGAGCCGATTTTGGAAAGATACAGGAGAGCGTCCTCCACGTCTGTAAGCATCGTTCCGGAAACGTCAAAATCAGCCCCCATGTTGGGTTCATTGATGTATTTCTGCCAAAGCCCGACCAGAGAAAACTGTACCGGCGCACTTTCCTGCCCACCCTCGACAGTCTGTGCCATTTCATAGAGTTCTTTTACCAGGAACCGACAAACATCAACTCTGCGCCGGAATTTTTCAAGCAGTCTCGGAATTTCCATTGTAGGCACCGCCAAGGTATGCGGCGTCGGCTCGGACGTATCGTCATCCGGGTTCCTCTCCTTACTTCCTTTGGAAATGTACCCTTTGATCGTCAGATAGTACAGAAGCGTGCGGAGATTTTTAACCGAGGAAGCCGTGATTCCGGCGTTTTGCGCCGCCTCATTGAGCTCTTTCAGAGACAGGTCTGACCCCTGCTCCGATATATGGCTCAGCAGAAATTCTTCCAGCTTTATAAAGCGGTTCAGAATCTGCGCCGACCGGTTTTCGGTATCAGATCTCATAATATAAGCCGACATATCCATTGAGTCAGCAAGCAAACCATCCTGCCGCATCAGATTGACAGACGTCACAACGTCTGCTTTCGGGATTCCCAGAATATCCGCAAGATAGTCCACCCGGGACTCCGCATCATCATTCCCCGCCTCCGCAATACTCCGACTGGAGATCAGGGACTTGATGATCCGCTTTGCGTTTTCCTTTTGCTTGTCGTCGAAAAGCGGCGACTTTTCGATTCTGAACGAAGCCTCCGCCATGTTTTTTGCAAGGATACTGGTAGCATAGACGTGCGGAACATTTTTCCCACGTTTTACATATCCGGCATTTTCAAGCGCCGCAACTGCTGTCTTGACACGGGTCTCGATCTCCTTTATCGAATCGTCCCATCCCGCCTGCCTGGCGATCTCCAAAGCAGAACAGCATACCCACGGCTTTTCCCTCGTCAACTCCTTCAGCGCCTTCCAGACCTGTTGGATCTCGCTGATACTGAGTTTGGTCTGATTCAGAAGCATAAAGTGCTTATCCAGGTCATTGTCGTTGAACAACACGTAGCATTCCGCCTGCAAACTGGGATCCCGACCGGCTCTGCCCGCCTCCTGCACGTAATTTTCCAGGGAGTCGGAAATGTCGTAGTGAACAACCAGGCGGACGTCCTTTTTGTCCACTCCCATACCAAACGCAGAGGTAGCCACAATGATTTTTACCCGGTTCTGAATAAAAGCTTCCTGATTTGCAATTTTTTCGTTCGGATCCATCTTTCCGTTGAAAGGCTTTGCGGGGAAACCGTCGCTTGTCAGCTTTTCCGCAATCTGGATCGTTCTTTTCGTGAGGGAAACGTACACGATAGTCGGGCAGTTCTTTTGCTCGATAAGCGCACGGAGCGCATTGTATTTTTCGTCATCGGTTTCTTTGTACAAAACCGTATAATGGAGGTTTTCACGATCCGCCGTGGAAGTAAACAGCTCCAGTGCAACACCAAGCTTTACCCGGAAATAATCGCAGATATCGGTAATGACCTTCTGTTTTGCCGTAGCGGTAAAGCAGGACACCGGAACCGGCGTTTTCATTTGTTTTTTCTTCTGGTACTCTTTTATAAAATCGCCAATATACAGGTAATCCACACGGAAATCCTGCCCCCATGCGGAAAAGCAGTGCGCTTCATCGATGACAAAACGCACCACGTTGCGGGAAAGAAGCAGTTTCTCAATGGTCCGGGAACGCAATTGTTCCGGAGAAATGTACAAAAGAGTTGCCAGACCGCTCTCCACCCGTTCCAGCGCTTCCGACCGCTCGATCGGGCTGAGCAGACCGTTGACCGTAACGGCGTCCACCAGTCCTTTTTCATTCAGATTGTCAACCTGATCCTTCATCAGGGACTGAAGCGGCGAGATGACGACTGTCAGCCCATGAGCGCACTCCCCTGCCATAAGAGCCGGCAACTGAAAGGTAATGGATTTTCCGCCTCCCGTCGGAAAGACCGCCAACAAGGATTTTCCGTCAACTGCTGCCTGCGCCGCACGCTCCTGCAACGGTTCTCCGTTATAGGTACGGAAATTGTCGTACCCGAAAAACTGTTTCAGCTTTTTATGAATATCAAGTCTGTCTCTGCAATAGGCACAACCGTCTTTGCAGGGGGTATGACAAAGATATCGGACGATATTATCAATTCTCGGAAAGTTTTTAGTCAGCCACGGCGGCGTTACGGAATGGTAATCCGAAGCGCTGATCAGAGCGAGCGCATACGCAAGCTCCACAGGATAATGCCGCACCATCAGCTCCACATCCGAATTTTTGCAGATCCTCCCTTTATATTCCTTGCGGATCCATCCGGCAACGTCAGAGCGTTCCGGCGTAACGCCAACGTAATCAAAAAAGCCTTTGAATTCCTCACGATCGTACAACAGGCAACTATATATCTGTTTTCTTCTGTAAGAAAGCTCGTGAAAAGTATTGACCTCATCTGCAAACAACTGCATTGCCTTTTCGGCGTCGTTCAAAGGATTGTTAAGCTGATCGGACAAAATCTTGTCGTCCTTCAAAAGGCGATGATACGGTCGGCACGGAAACAAAAGCGGAGACAGATAAAGCGTGTCAACCGGCTTGGCACGCAACGGCTTATCAAAATGCGGCGTCAGATACAAAAGGTCATGATGAACGATATTGTGCCCACAGATAAAGTCCGCATCCGAGACAAAATCATAAAATTTTGGCACAGAAAGCGCATGAAAAGAAGACCGGTCCTCCTTTATCGCCCCAAGATCCTTTATTTTTTTGTCCTCCACACCGATTTCACTATCAATGAACACGATAGACTTTGCCATGAGACACTCCTTTTGTTCAGGTAATATGGCGCTTTTAAAATTCAACTCTGTTAATTTCATCTGATATTTCAGTTAAGCTTTCATAACTTCCCTTTTCGTTTAAAAAAGCCTGAACTGTTTTTTTGCCCTGAAGATTAACACTCTCGGTATACATATTGTGTTTTCGGGTATAAAGCCTGCAATTATTAAAATTTACTTCCGCATTGATCAACGGCAAAACAACCGCAAAGTGCCTTTTCAGCAAATCCATTTGCCCTTCCGTTATTCTGGGAAAATAAGTAGACACTACATTCCAGATCCCATGACTTACAAGTAAAAAATAATCAGTATAATTCGTCACAATAAAAACATTATTCGCTCCTGTTTTGACCGCTAAGTTCAAGGAGTACAAACTATTCCTTCTATTAAAGACCTCGGATTTCGGATATCTATGTAATCGATTTTCACGGCATGAATAAAAGTCAAAGCACTGTACATTCCCCGAAAGATCGACGGTGGGGATGATAATACTATTGCGCATCTTATCGCAATAAGTTCCCGAGTTGGACTTAAAAACCAAGTGATACTTTTCGGCTTCTTCCTGTTGTTGAGAGGTAGAAAAAACTTTCCTCGTCAAATAAGGGTCACCATCATGAAAACCTAAACCAAGCTTTGTTATTTCCCGAAAGGAAAGATTATACTTATTCTTTAAAAATGAAAAAGCTGCCTGCGACTTCGGATTCATCTTCCATTGGGAATAATACAATTTTGCCGCCGTGCGCATCATATTCTCTCGTGATTTTAAAATTGTACTCTTTTTTTCCTCCAATGTATAGGTATCCCCTTCACCACTCATATGCCGTTTTCCACCTTATGTAAAATCTTATACTTACAGTATATCATAAAATCTGACTATTTTCAATCCTTTTTTTACCAAAAGTGTGAAATTCCGCTTGGAACAAAATATTTTTCATTTTCTTTTTTAACCCGGACAGCCGTTGTCCGGGTTAGCTTTTAAAATGGTGGTGGAATGGAGGTGAGCGGAAGATGGGAACTGCCGAAAGGCGAGCGGAGATCATGAAAATACTGTGCCGGCGCAGACGGGAAAGCATCCGGAATCTGGCGGCTGAATTCGGCGTTTCCTCACGGACGATACAGCGTGACGTTGATATTCTGAGCCGCTCCGAACCGATCTTTACCATGCCGGGCAGGTACGGCGGCGTCTGCGTGGTGGAGGGCTACTCCATGGACCGGATGTACATGACCACGGCGGAAGTTGCGGTACTGCAAAAGCTGTATGCGGCGGCTGAAAGCTCTGCCGGGTTACTTACGCTCCCCGAAAAAGATCTGCTCGGTTCCCTGATTGCGCAATACTCCAAGCCAACAAGAAAAAATGAAAGGAATTTATCATGAACGAAAACGAAAAACAGCTTTTCAAAGCACTTTGCAAATTCAAAGAACCCACATTCGACGATTCCCTGCTCGCCTACGCAACTCCGTGCGTGCTGGGGCATCTGTTCTTCAACCGGATGCAGGGCGTTGCCTACGGCACGCTGAAGCGGCGGGGAGCGCTCGGGCGTGTAAACCGGGAATTCCGGAACTCTCTCGGTGCGGCGTTTGAGCAGAACCGGCAGAAAAACGAAAGCTTTCTGCAATGTGTCGGAACGCTCTCGGAGCTTCTTTCCGACGGCGGCGTCCGGGCGGCTATGCTGAAAGGCGCATTCCTGTGTGCGCACTATCCGGAGGGCTACCGGACCTCCAACGACATCGACCTGCTGGTGCTTCCCGAGGACGTGACGGCGGTCGGCACGCTGCTTTACGATGCGGGATTCCGCCAGGGGAGCGTCCGGGAGGGCAAATTCATCCCCGCCACCCGTGTCCAGATCATCACCTCCAAAATGATGCGGGGCGAAACCGTCCCGTACATCCGGGAAGTCGGTCTGCCTCAGATGAAATATCTTGAGGTGGATATCAATTTCTCTCTGGACTACAAAAACGGCGACGACCGTATTCTGCACGACCTTCTGGCACGCACCACGACACGGGAGGAGGACGGGCTTCCCATTCCGATGCCGGAATCCTGCGACTTTTTCCTCCACCTTTGCGCCCACCTCTACAAGGAGGCGACCACGCTTCCCTGGATCGAAATGCGCCGGGACATGACGCTGTACAAATACGCCGACCTCTATCTTCTGCTCCACGAGCTGGACGACACCGGCATTGCCGAGATCTTTGACCGTGCCCGGGCGCTTGGACTTGACAAAATCTGCGCTTATGCGATTCTGGAAACGATAGAGTTGTTCGATATGAAAAACGATACTGCCTGCCAACTGGCAAACCAAGCGCTGGCAGACGACCCGGATTTCCGCCTGCGGGTCACGTCCACCAAGGACAAAAAGATACTGATCTACCGGACCGCAAGCGCTACCGAGCGCTTTTTCATGGACGACCGGACAAAGGATCTCAGGGAGGTGAAAAGCGATGAAAAGGCTTAATATGCGGGAAAACCGGACCCCCGGGCGGCTGATCACCTTTTGCGGACTGGATGGTTGCGGCAAGACGACCATGATCCGGCGGCTGTTTGACGAGCTGGAGAGCACGCACAGCATTTTCCTGACCAAGCAGCCGACCAACGCCGTGCGGAAATCCGAGATCTTCCGGAACTACATGGACTGCCCCGATCACAACGCCTTCGACTACCGCAGTCTTTCCCTGCTTGCCGCAAGCGACCGACTGCAACACGTGAACAAGGTGATTGAGCCGGCGATGCAACACGGCGGCATCGTACTCAGCGACCGGTATTTTTACTCCTGCCTTGCCAATCTGCGGGCAAGAGGCTTTGAAAAGGACGACTGGATCTACGAAATCGCAGGCTCGGTCATCAAGCCGGATCTTGCCTTTTTCTTTGACGTGCCGGTGGAGGTGGCGGTGGACCGGGTCCGCAGTCGCCCGGAGGAAAAGAACCGGTACATCGACATTGACCTGCAATACCGGCTCCGCAAGGAGTATGTGGACATCTGCTTTGCAAACGGCGGCATCCTCATCTCCACCATGGAGCCGGAGGACGACTGTTACGCCCTGGTGAAAAAAGCGGTAAAGGAGGTACTGAAAAAATGACGGTATTAGAGAAAATCATTGCGATCCTGACAGAGCTGAGCGACGAAAAGGTCATCACGCCGGAAAGCCGGCTTACCGAAGATCTGGCGCTGGACAGCATCCGGATGGTAACGCTTCTGATCGAGCTGGAGGAAAGCTTCGGCATCGTCCTTGCCGAGTCGGACATGAACCCGTTCGACCTGATCACGGTAAGCGACGTTATAACGCTTGTGAAAAAATATGAAAAGGAGCCGGAAAGCAACCATGAAAAAGAACAGAATTGAGCTTCCCCTCATCGAACCGGTGTACAGCACCTATCACAATCAGGGAGCGGGCAGTGCGATCCTCGTCCACAACCCCTCCATCCGGAACTGGTATCTGAATCAGGTATTGATCCTCACCTGCAACCGGAAATTTCTGAAAGGCTTTACCACGCCCGAGGTCAGCATTGTGGAGGGCACCTGGAATACCAATCCTTATCTGGAAAAGAAGTGGTTCGGATTGCAGTTTCTCCGGGGGCACGTCCACTACGTGATCCGGAATCTGCTGGAGGCGGGCTATTACGTCACCTTCAACGGAATCGACGACTACTACGTAGAGGGAAAAAGCTGGTACCGACAGCGGCATTTTCCCCACGACGGCTGTATCTGCGGATACGACCCGGAGGACGACACCTACTGCATTTACGCCTACGATCAGAACTGGATCTACCGGAAATTCAAAACGCCGAAAAAATGCTGGGAGGCGGGGCGGAAAGCCATGTTCAAGGTGGGGCGCTACGGCAACATCTGCGGTCTGAAGCCCAAGGGCGACAAAGTCGTTTTTTCGCCGGAAACCGCCCGGAAAAAGCTTGCCGAATACCTGAACTCCGATTTTGAAAAATATCCGGAGGACGGTGAGGGACCGGTGTACGGAATCGTGGTACACGATTACATTGCGAAATACGTCGGAAAGCTTTACGACGGTTCGATTCCCTACGAAAAAATGGATCGCCGGGTGTTCCGGCTGATCTGGGAGCACAAAAAGGTCATGCTGGAGCGGATCCGCCGGATTGAGGAGGCGCTCTCCCTCGGCGGCGACGTCGGCGACCGGTACGAGGCAGTGGTAAAGGACGCCGATATGCTCCGGATGCTTTACGCCTCTCACCACATGAAACGCCGGGACTCGGTCCTGCCGGTCATTCAGAAAAAACTGCTCTCGCTCAAAGCGTGCGAGCAGGCGCTTCTGACCGAGCTTCTGGCAAACTCGGAGGGAGGTGGCGTGGAATGAAGCTCTGGAACTTTATCCGGGAAGCAATGATGTCGCACCCGACGCAGAAGATCCGGGAGGAGCGTGCGGAAATGAGCTTTGAAGAAGTAGCGGTCTTTGCCCGGGAGTTTTCGGAAAGGCTCCGGGGATTCCGTTGCTGTGCCATTCTCTGCTCCTCCGAAATGGCGGCGGCAATGGCGCTCCTCTCCTGCTTTGCGGCAGAGGTAACGGCACTGCCCCTCTCCATGCGGTACGGACAAGCCCACTGCCGCAAGATTCTTGACGCCGTAAGCCCCGACGCTATCATCAGCGACAACGGCGGAGAGCTGGCGGTATACCGGCTGGATCCCGGCAGCTATTCTCCACCCGATGTACATCCGGCGCTCATCATGTGCACCTCCGGCACCACCGGAAAGCCCAAGGGCGCCATGCTCAGTGAAAGCAATATCCTTGCCAACGTGACCGATATTGCCGGATATTTTGCGCTCGGGGAAAGCGATACCATTCTGATCGCCCGCCCGCTCTACCACTGTGCGGTGCTGACCGGCGAATTTCTGACCGCCCTGGTCCGGGGCGCCGGGATCCGCTTTTACTCGGGGAACTTCAACCCACCGAAAATGCCGGAGCTGATCCGAAACTATGAGATCACGGCTTTCTGCGGAACGCCTACCCTGCTGTCGATGATGGCAAGATTCAGCCGTGGCACGCCGCCCCCGACCCTGAAGCATATCGTGATCAGCGGCGAATGTATGGGCGCCGACACCGGCATTGCCATTGCCGACGCCTTTCCGCAAAGCCGGATCTACCACGTTTACGGGCTGACCGAGGCTTGCCCACGGGTCAGCTATCTGCCTCCCGAAGCCTTCCGGCAATACCCCGATTGCGTCGGGATTCCCCTGCGCTCGGTCTCGGTTCGCCTGCTTACCCCGGACGGCGCTCTCTGCCAGCCCGGCGAGGAAGGCGTCCTGTGGGTCAGGGGGGACAACGTGATGCTCGGCTACTACCGGGATCCCGGAAGGACCGCCGAAATTCTGCGGGACGGCTGGCTCTGCACCGGCGACCTTGCGGTGAAGAACGACGCCGGCTATCTGAAGATCAAGGGGCGCAACGACGATCTCATCATCAAATCGGGCATGAACGTCTACCCCGCCGAAATCGAGGCGGCAATGAAACAGGACGCAAGAGTCCGGGAAGTGCTGGCATACAAAGTCGAAGGCCGCTTCGGCGTGCAGATCGGCATGAAGCTGGCAGGCGACTTTTCCTCGGTGGAAGAGGTAAAAAAGCTCTGCGCACAGCTCCTGCCCCCCTTTCAGATCCCGGCGGTCATCACGCTGGTGGACGAACTGCCGAAAAACGGCTCCGGCAAAATCATACGGAGGGAACGCCATGACGCTTGAAACAGAAAAGAAAGCACTGCTGACCCGGCAGGAAGCCGACGTCCTTCTGCATCATTTTGCAGGCGGGATCGCCTCTGTCGTCCAGACCAACTATTATTTCGACAGCGAGGACCGGTCGATGGATCAAAGAGACATCACCTGCCGGGTCCGCATGAAAGACGGAAAAGCCGCCGCTACCATGAAAATCCACCACGTGGGAAACGGACAAAGCGTGGAGGTCCCCTTTCCGGTGACCGACGGGCTGAACCGGAACGGCTTTACCGACATGGGACTGCGGCTCTGCGGTTTTCTGACCACCTGCCGCACCGTCCTTGTCCGGACCGATACCTTTGAGCTGGTGCTGGACCGGAACCGCTACCTCGGCTGTGAGGACTACGAGCTGGAGCTGGAATATTCGGCGCTCGGAAAAGAATCTGCCGGACTGTACTGGCAGTACGTCCTCCGCCTGCTTCAGAATCATACGGCGGACCGGCGCCCGGTGCAGACCGACCGGGTGCCGGGAAAATCCCGCCGGTTCTTCCGCCGGCTGAGCGAATACGACCGCCGGTAGCCCTGCCCTGCCGCATCATGCCAACGTCCTGACCTGTCCGTGTTGCCAGACAATTTACGGTATTTTCCAAAAGCAAATTGTAAATAAAACATGAAGTTTCAGAAAGCCCTTGACAAGCCGTGATTTTTGCATTATAATAAAACCACAATTTCCACAATCAGATAAGGAGATCTCTTATGCGGACCATGAATCAGGAAAAAACAGAAAGACTTTCCGAATTTCTCAAGCAATATGCAAGAGATAACAACGGCACTTCTCCGGGTCTTTCGGAAATCATGGAATATATGGGAATGTCCAAGGCAACGGCATACCGCTATATTCTCGAACTGGAAAGGCAGGGGCTGGTGTCGTACAGCGGCAAAAACACCCTGGAGACCGATCTGCAACGCAAAATGAACTGCGGCTTCCGCAAGGTGCCGCTGGTCGGTCAGATCGTCTGCGGCACGCCCGACGAGCAGGAGGAATTCATCAGCGAATATCTTGCCATTCCGGAAGAGTGGGTGGACGGCGAATGCTTTCTGCTCCGGGCATACGGCGATTCCATGATCGACATCGGGATCGAAAAGGACGACCTTATTCTGGTAAAGCGGGCGGAAACGGCGGAAAGCGGCGACGTCGTCGTGGCGCTGACCGAGAACGGCAACACGCTGAAGCGGCTGTTCTGGGAGGGCAACAAGCCGAGACTGCACGCCGAAAACAAAACATACAAGCCAAAGGATGTGGACATATACCCCGAATCCCTGACGATTCAGGGGATCGCCCTGAAAGTAATCAAAAACATCCGGCAAAAATAAAAGGAGGGATCCGCATGATAAAATACCCGTGTCCGATCTGCAACAGGCGGGCGTGCGACTCAAACAAGTATCTTTCTCTTGCCAAATTATCCGAAAACAATGAGTCCAGAGCCGACGTGGTCATCAAATGTCAGAACTGCAAAAACACCCTGGCGGTAAAGGTTCTGGCAAACGCCGTCGTCTTTGAACAGACAAGCCCGCAGGAGGGCGCAAATTCCTGACCCCCAGCACTTCGTACATCGCACGATGTTTCAACATACGAGCATGACAAGTAGCCTTACGCTATTTGTCATGCTCTTTTATTTTTTCGCAGAAAGGAGGAAAACGATGGGAACCGCCGAGCGCAGGCTTGAAATCCTGAAATATCTGTGTAGAACCAGACATGCCACCATGGCTCAGCTTGCCAAAGAATTCGGCGTTTCCCAGAGGACCATTCAGCGGGACGTTTACGAGATCGAAGCGACCTTTCACGCACCGATTGTCGTAAAATGCGGCAAATACGACGGCGGCGTATATCTGATCGGCGATTACAGTTTTGACCGGATATATATGTGCGAGGAGGAGCTTCTCCTGCTCCGCAAAACGCAAAAGCTCCTTGCGGGGCGCCTGACCGAAAAGGAAAACGCCCTGCTCTCCCGGATGATCCAAAATTATTCCAGAAGCTCCTGACCGTCAGCCCGCCGACACTCTTATAAACAAAAAAATTCTGCGTATCAGAATCTCCCTTACGGTGGATCCCGATACGCAGTTTTTCATGATTTTATTTCTTTTAACGAGAAGCTCTTCCGGAAAGCTTCATCTCCAGCGCCCCGCTTCTTCACGCTTTTTCTGTTCCTCCAGCTCACGCTCACGCAGTTTCCGGTCTTGCTTTGCGTCTTTTACGTCGCCTATCAATCCACGGGTCTCCGCTATGATAAAAACTGCCTGCGGCAACAGGAAAACGATCAGCGCCAGCGGCATGGCGGCAGGCGTGGACGTCAGAAAAACGCACGGCGCATACAGCGGCAACACCACGCAGTACAACGCCAGCATACGGTTGAACTGTCGCTTGTATTCCCTGGTAAAGGTGTATTCCCTGTCCGGATCCAAAAAATTAAAAAAGAAAAATCTGATAAAGATCACCCTGAATCTTAAATAATTCCCCTTGTGTCGGAACAGGCACGCCGCCAAGCCATACAAAACATGAAAAGCAAGCAGGCAGATCGCCGGAATCGAATACCTTGTGACCTGTAATTTATCCCTGAAAATCACCATGGGCAAAACGCTTGCCAGAAGAATCACACAGATCCCCGCTATGCCGATTATCCTCTGCTTTTTCACGACAGCACCTCCCTTTCCTTTTTATTATATCATGAAAAAGCAAAAAAGTCAAAAATATTTTCCAACCACGACAGCAGTTCTCCGGTTTACGCTTTATAATAAGCTTGCAGCTGCAAAATAACACACAACAAACAAAAATTTTTCAAAAAAAGGAGAAAAAAACTATGGCTTGTAGAAAAGCTTACAAAACCAAAATCATGAAAACGGAGGTCGCCGCAAGCGTGCAGACTTCCGCCACAGTGCCGGAGGTGGCAAAAAGCGTAGACCGCCTCCTCTTCGGAGCGGACTCCGAAATTCCGGCAAACGACCTGCTTCAGAACAACATCGAGGAATTCGAGTGGGTCGTCCGCAATAAGATCTACCCCAACTTCTACGGCAGATACCTGACGGGAGAAAACGGGCTTACCAAAAAGGAGATCCGTTTCCTGCACAACAAGGGCTGCAAGATCGCCGCTATCTATGTCGATGAGGGCGAAAAACAGACCAAAGAGGCGGGCACGGTCCTCGCCAAGAAAATGGATATCCGGGCGTTTGAGCTTGGTATCCCCGAGGGAACCGCCATCTTCCTGGAGATCGGCGACAACGAGCCGGTCAACCGTGACTTTATGAAAGGTTACGCAAACGCCCTCCTCGCCGCCGGTTATACCCCCGGCTTCAAGGTCAACACCGACGCAAAATACCCCTTTGACCGGGAATTCAGCCGTGGAATGCAGTCCGATAAGGACGTGTTCGCAAAATGCCTGATCTGGGCAGTGACGCCCACCGTCAAGGAGTATAACGGCATCACCACCACGCACCTCATTCACCCCGACAACTGGGCACCCTTCGCCCCCTCCGGTATCACCCGAAACGAAATTGCCATCTGGCAGTACGGCAGAGCCTGCCACCCCATTGAGGACGACACCGGCAAAATGGTTACCTTCAACCTGGACCTTGTCCGGAATGAACAGGTAATTATTGACAAAATGTTCTGAAACCGACAACACAAAGGAGGTAAAACAAATGACATGTGTAAATTCAGTCCGTATCTATCCTGAAACCATCACGCTGGAAACCGGTTGCTGGTACTACCAGGCGTACGCCGAGGTGTGCCCGGAAAACGCCGACTGCAAGGAGGTGACCTGGTACAGCGACGATCCCGCCATTGCAAGCGTGAACTATTCCAGCGGCTACATTTATGCCCGTTCGGTCGGCGTTACCCGGATCCACGCCATGGCAACCGACGGCAGCGGGTGCTGTGATTATCTCACGGTAACCGTGAAAAAATCGGTGCCGGTGCGTTCGGTCACCCTGGACCATTCCTACCTTTCGCTGGAGAAAGGGACCGACGTCACACTTCACGCCACGGTCTGCCCGGAAAACGCCACCAACCGGCGCCTGAACTGGCACAGCAACAATCCGAACGTCGCCACGGTAAGCAACGGCGGCACGGTCACGGCGATCTCCAAAGGCAGTACCATTATCACCGCCACTGCCGCCGACGGCAGTCTGGCTTGCGACTGCTGTAACGTCATCGTCACGACCGACATCCTGGTCTCCTCAGTGACCGTTGTACCGTCAAGTAAGGTAATGACTGTAGGAAATTCAGCATATCTTGATGCTAGTATTTGTCCCCCTGACGCTTCCAATAAATGCGTAATCTGGCACAGTGAAAACGAGGCAATCGCCACTGTAAGCTCCAACGGGCTTGTCATTGCGCATGCGGCAGGAACTACGGTCATTTATGCCACTTCGTGCGACGGAAGTGATATTACCGGCTGTTGCCGCCTTACAGTAAACGCCAAAATCCCTGTTTCCGGCATTACCGTAACTCCCGCAACAGCAGATCTTAAAGTAGGGACACGCAAAAAGTTGACCGTAACAGTGTCCCCTGCCAATGCAACTGATAAAAGAGTGCGATGGTCTTGCGGGCAATCGGAGATCGTATTACTTGACACCCTGACGGGCGAAATACAGGCTATTGCCGCAGGAAACGCAACCGTCACGGCAACTGCTGTTGATGGAAGCGGCGTGTCTGGCTCTTGCCAGCTTCTGGTCACTGAAATCCCCGTAACGGGAATATCTATAGACCCTACGTCTTATACGATGAATGCAAAGAGTTCCGCACGTTTTGGCGCAACCATCAGCCCCTCAAACGCAACGAACAAAAAAATCATCTGGTCAAGTAATAACAAAGCTGTTGCAACAGTAAACCAGAACGGTTGTGTAACCGCTGTATCACCTGGAAATGCTACCATTTGGGTCACTGCGCAAGGTAACAAAGCCAAAACTGCTTCCGCCGCTCTCACTGTTAATGCGGCTGATACAAGAGAAGAAGTTGTAATTCAAAAAAATAATGAAGGTGGATATAAATTCTTCAAAGCTACTTTTAAAAATGGTTTGATTTGGGAAAGTGTTGAAGCAGAAAGAACAGTTATTACCGATTTGGCTCATAAACCACATCTCAGAAGAGCCAATGCCAATGTTGGGAGAGAATACTCAGATCAGCAGCTTGCATTTTTGTATCGTCTCGACCCCTTAGGGGTGGAATATTACGTAAATACATATACTAGAAATAAAAATCTCAGCACTGCTCAAGTATTGTATTACAGAGATCGAATATACAAAGCAATATTCGGTGATTCTGAAGACCGTCAGGGTCGCTTTCGCTTCACATTGGATAACAATGGAAATGTTCTCTATGGCAACTACAGTGGAGATAGAACAAAGTATTATACAAATGCAGAAATACTATTCGGTTCTCATGTTAATATCGACTGGAGTCAGTTTTGGCATGATATTATTGTGATGGTATTCAACAAAATTCCCGGAGTTTCAGCATTACAGCTTGGAGTAGAGGTTTTCAGAGGTTTGTTCTTCTCTGGATCATTAGTGGGAACTGCAAATAGCGCTGCTTCCAATTTCCTTGAAAATTATTGTAATGACTATATGGCAGCAACCTCAGAAGAGAGCTTGTGCTCCATGCTGTTGGGATGGCCAGGAAACTTATGTAGCACACTATTAAAGCTTGGAAACATATTTGTGGATGCTATTACACCAAAGAACATAAATGATATTACGCTTTACAAAAAAATTGATGAGCAAAGCAACTATAGATTAGTGTTCAACGGTGTACCCATGGCAAATATTATTGCACGTTGTAATACTTAAACAACATAAGCAAAACGCCCCCGTATTTCAATACGGGGAGCGTTACATCACCATTTTTCCGCTTTATAGCCATTCCACTCCGGCGAGGTAAAGCCCTCTGCGCCCTCGTGGTAGTACACGATATACTGACCGTAAACCATATCGTCGCTTCGGTAATCGCTTGGAGCATTGCCCTCAAATTTCACTTTTTCCAGCCCCCTGCAACCGAGAAACGCCGTATCTTTCAGCCGGACGACCGTTTTCGGAATCACGATCTCCACAAGCCCATCCACACAGCTGAATGCACATTCGCCGATCGAAGTGATTCCCTCTTCCAGCGTAATGGCGGTCAGTCCCGAATAGGAAAAGCTGTATTTTCCCCACTGCGATACGCTTTTGGGAATCCGGACGCTCTTCAGCTCCTTACAATAATAAAACGCATAGGAGCCGATAGCACTCAGCTCATCGGGCAGACTGATCTGCGAAAGCTTCCGGCAACTATAAAACGCATTATCTCCTAACGTTTTCAGTGCGGCAGGCAGATCCACTCTCTCAAGACGGCTGCAACCGGCAAATGCTCTCGCCTCTATGGTCACGACCGTATCGGGAAGCGTTACGCTCACCACTTTGTCGTTGTCCTTGAACGCTGACATGGCAATTGCGGTAACCTTCTTTCCGTTGATCTTTTCCGGCACTCTGACCGTTTCGGCACTGCCACGGTAAGCAAGGATCTTTACGCTGTCCTGACCCTCCTCATATACAAAGTCGTCGAAAACGACATCGTCCTCCGACGAGCCAAGGAGCTTGGTCAGATAACCGTTCCACTGCGGCAAAGTGAAGCCCTTGGCTCCGGCTTTGAAAAAGATCGTATATCCGGGGCGGTTGAACGGAGGAGTATCCTCCAGATATTCCTCCGGGGCGTCTCCCTCAAAAACCACCTTTTCTACCACACTCATGGAAAAGGTACCCTCCGTCACCTTCTTCACCGAAGCCGGTATCACGATTTCCTTGATGGCGGTATCGGCAAACGCCTCATATCCGATCGTCTCCAGTCCCTCGTTCAGCGTAACGGTTTTCAATTCCGTGCATCCGCCGAATACTCTTCCGGAAATCTCACGCAGGCTGTCCGGCAGGTCAATGCCTGTCAGCCGGGTATCGGAAAAAATGCCATACGGAAGAATTTCAATTCCTTCTGCCAGTTCAACCGTTTCCAGTCCTGACCCGGCAAATGCATTGCCGCTGGCCTCACTCAGGCACCCTGACGGAATGGAAATGTGCTTCAGTGACGTACAACCGAAAAACGTCTCAGAGCCAAGCAATTGCAGCGAAGCGGGAAGCGCTATATCCGCAAGCGCCACACATTCCCGAAAAGCCCCTGCCTCTATCTTTGTCAATGTCTGGGGCAAAACCACTGCAACAAGAGAAGAACAACTCAAAAAAGCGCCCACCCCTATGGTCGTTACCGGTTTTCCGTCGATCTCGGCGGGAATGACGACTCTTTCCACCGTTCCGATATATTCCCGGATTGTAATTCCGCCTTCCCCGTTTTCCTCATATTGAAAATCCTTCACGGGGTTCGCTGATTCTTCCGGTTCGCCGGTGGTCTGCGGTGTGTTTTCTGCGGTAGTTTCCTTTCCTCCCGCACTCACACCGGAGTTATCCTCACCGGAATTCCTGTTTTTGCACCCGGCAAATACCGATGCCAGAAGCAATAACGACACCAAAGCACAAACAATTTTTCTCATAAGCACCTCCATACGGCAAACTTAAATCACCTACATTATACCATATTATAGCAATTTTGTAAATAGCGAATCTGACGGTTTCGGAACAAAATTCCAAAAATTTACAAAACATGTCAGATATGATAAAACAACTGGCAAAGCGATTGGGCAGGAGCAGGCAGAAAATTCGATATGTGGCAGTATACAGAGACAAAACATATTCCGCCGATTTCCGGAAATGTGGACTGCGATGTTGCGTACAAAAATTATCCGCTGATCATCAAATCATTGCATCTGAATAACTTTAAATAATTTTCAAGCATAAAAAAGCCCATAGGTTTTGATTTTCAAAGCCTATGGGTGATTTTGTTATGGTTTTCCTATTTCAAACTTTGTATATGGTCCGAAAACTTTTGAATATATTTCTAAGCTTTCAGCGTCGGGGACATAGATAGTACGTCCCGAATCGTAACCGAATACGGTTTCGGTGTCAAAATTTACAATTTTTTTGTCTTCTGAAGCAGAAGAGGTAATATACACTTGTTTCAGATTAGGACAATTGATAAAAGCAGAATATTCAAGTTCTGTAATAGATTTCGGTAGTATGATCGTTTCGAGAGCTTGGCAATTGGCAAAAGCTGCCTCACCAATAATTTTCACACTTCCGTCATCTGGTATGACACTGTTGTTGCAACCTAAAATAATTTTTTTTGAACTTCTTTCAATCAGACAATTTCCATCAACATAATAATACAGGTTCCCTTCCGCCACAACAATTTTTTCGATGACATTCGATTTTATAAAACCGTGTCCTCCCATCGTTGGACGAGAATTGAACATACTTTCTCTAATACGAACAACGCTGGCGGGTATATAAATGTTTTTTATATCGAAGCAACGGTAAAATGAGCCTTTGATTTCTTTTATACCCTCAGATATAATAATTGTTTCAATGCTGATTTCAAATATCTTATAAACATGAACTTCAGTAACCGGCAAACCCTTATACTCTGCTGGAAACACAAGTTCTTTTACTACATCAGGTAACCCTTCTGGGCAAACTGAATATGACTTTCCATCGTCATTGAGAATGTATCTCATGTTTGTGGCAGGGTCATACTCTCCTCCAAGAGTTTCAGCGTCTACTTCGCTCTCCGTTATTTTTTCATCAGTTCCTTCAAATTTTGCCCCAGTGGTGCCGACATTTTCAAACGGCTCCTTGGTCTCACTCTGGGAATCGGAATTACACGAACTTATATTCACTACCAGCAACGCCAACAACAAAATGGCTAACATCCTTTTCTTCATTTTGAAAACTCCTTTGATTTGTTTTTATCTTTTGGGGATCCCTTTATTTACCGCCTTAATCTGCCCTATATGTAAACAAATAGCTCATTCCACTCTGTATAGATGAGAAATATGAACGATCAAAGATGACTAATATACTGTCCGATTTGAATACAATTCTTCCGAAAAGCAGATCATCGTCATCATAAAAAGTAACTTTTCCGTTCTCAATTGCAGCCGTCAGATCAAAATCTGCCACTTTATATATACTCAACTGACATTTAAATGTATTATTCTCAACCGAGAAGATCCTCAAAGAATCTGGTCTGCGTGTGCTGTTATGCCACATTCCCACATAATACGCCAGATCTTTTGCTTCAAACACTTTTTCTGTAGTCTCGCCCGAAAACGTTGTATCTTCAGTGGGTTCGTTTGTCGTGGTAGCATCACCGCTTATATTTCCAACAGTACCCGAACTGTTACGCTTTACGGTTTCCTGCTCAGGTGTGCTATGCTTGCAACCGCTGAACAGTGTCACCACTAATGCAAGCAATAAAAGTGCCGCAAATACTCTCTTCATAAAAACCTCCTATCGTAAGTTGGCTACTTACATTATACCATATCATGAAAATTTTGTAAAGGAAAAATATTTTTCCAATGGCGACAGCAGTTGTCCTCTTTTCCCTTTATAATACAGGTACAGTCAAGCCAAATCTGATCAGAAAGGAGGAAATCTCATGGAAGAAACACAGATCATTCTGGAACGGCACGAGCAACAGCTACGGGCACTGGAGCGGGATATTTCGGACCTGAAAGCGGTCCAGAGCGAAATCCGCACCATGAACGAAACGCTTGTCACTCTTGCCACCGAGCTGAAACACACCAACGAACATCTGGCACGTCATGAAGAAAAAATCGGCGCCATGGAGGATCGTCCCCGGATGCGTCTGCAACAGATTGTGACCGCCATTATCGCCGCCCTTGCGGGCGGGCTGGTATCGGCTGTGATCGGAATGCTTCTTGCCTGAGGAAAGACGATATGGACTTTTACGAATTCATCAAGCCCGAGCTTCTCATCCTCATCCCGGTCCTGTATTTTGTCGGGATCGGACTGAAGAAAAGCAAGCTCCCCGACTACCGTATTCCCCTGTTGCTGGGAGCGTTCTCCGTCCTGCTGTGCGCCGCATGGGTGATCGCCACAAGCGACATTTCAGGCGCCCGTGACGTTGCCTGTGCGCTGTTCATCGCCGTTACGCAGGGGATCCTTACGGCAGGCGCCAGCGTTTATATTCATCAGCTCTCCGTTCAATTCAAAAAGAAAAATTAAGAAAGAAGGAATTTTATCATGCCAAATCCGATTCTCATTTTGACCGCACTCCTGAGCAACATCATCTGCGTCTGGTCGGTCCTGCTGATGCGCCGTGAGGAACACGGCACGTCCCGCAAATATTACTTTCTGCTTCTGTCGGGGATCCCGGCAGGCGCTGTTTTCGCTCTCCTGTTCCACCCTCTCACCCTGCCGGACATTCTTCTGTCCGCCCTGACGGGCGGTGCGATCGGAGAGCTGCTGACCGTATTTTTTCTCACCGTCCGACAGACCTGCCCCAGGGAAGCCCCCCTCAGCTGTTACGACGACGGCTCCCCGGGAAGATTTTTCATCACGGGGGACAAGCACCGGCGGTTTGACCGGGTAAAGGAATTCTGCCGTGAGGTGAACACCCGCCCGAAAGACGTTCTCATCATCCTCGGCGACACCGGTTTCAATTACTACGACGACAAGCGGGACGACGAGCTGAAAAAAGAGATCTCCCAGCTTCCCGTCACGCTTTTCTGCCTGCACGGCAACAAGGAAAACCGCCCGCAGAACGTGGGAACCTACGGAATCCGGGACTTTTGCGGCGGAAAGGTTTATTACGAGCCGAAATACCCGAATCTTCTCTTTGCAATCGACGGTTGTATCTACACCTTTGAGGGCAGGAAATACATGGTGGTCGGCGGGGCACACAGCGTGGACAAACTGCGCTGTCTGGAAGAGGGGACCCCGTTCTGGCAGGATGAAATGCCCGACGACGCCACCAAGGAAAAGGTGGAAGAGGGGCTGAAAAAGGAGGGCAACAAAATTTACGGGATGCTGACGCACACCTGCCCGATCGACTATCTCCCCACCGAAACCTTTCTCTCCACCCGGCAAAACGCAACCATCCGGCGAAAGCCGAGGAAAGCAAAGTCGAAAAAGCTTTTCCGACCCGATATCGACCGTTCCACCGAAATATGGCTTGGCGAGGTGGAAAAGAAGCTGGATTATGAGATCTGGTTCTGCGGTCACTATCACGTCGATAAGCCGATCGACAAAATCTGCATGATGCACCGGAAAATCCGTCCTCTGCACCTGCCCCCGTCCGGTGAAGCGTCATGACCCTGCTCTATGCCCTCCTGTCCCCCTTTTCCCTGCTCTTTCTCATGATTGCCGTGGGAGGTCTCATCGGGCGGATCCGGGTCCGCCGGTTCTCCCTCGGCATTGCCGGGGTCCTCTTTGCGGCGCTTCTGACCGGCTTTGTCCTGCAACGCACGCTTCCCGACGGGTGCCGGGAGCTTCTGGACGACATCCAAAGCACCATGAAGATCTTTTCAAGGCTCGGCACCTCGGTATTCGTCTCGGTCATCGGGATCCGGACCGGCGCTTCGCTTAAAAACGATTCGGCAAACGCTCTGTTTTCCTTTCTGACCGGGGGTGCCATGAGTCTCTGCGCCATAGCGATCATGAAGCTTCTTGCAACGCTGGACAAAACGATCAGCGCCTCGACCTTTGCGGGCATCCTCTGCGGCGCTCTCACCAGCACGCCGGGGCTGTCCGGGGTCTGCGAGCTGGAGGGCGTCCACGTGGGGGACGCCGTATGGGGCTACGGGTGCGCCTATCTGCCGGGGGTACTGCTTGCGCTTTTCTCCGTCCGTCTTCTGACCCGCAAAGCGCCCGTTTGCCCCGTCCCGGTACCTGTAAAGGCTTCGGCGACAGGCGGCATTTTTCCGGAGGTTCTGCTGATCTGCATCACAGCGCTTATGGGCAATCTTATCGGAAGTCTCACCGTCCCCTTTGCGGCAGTGTCGCTCGGATGCTCTGCCGGCACTCTGCTGACCGGCTTGCTCCTGGGCGCTATTGTCACGAAAAAGCCGGGGCGTTTCCCGCTTTCCCCGGGGGTGCTGAACGCCTGCGGAAACTGCGGGCTTGCCGTTTTCTTTGTCGGAACTGGGTACTCCGCCGGCATACAGGCGGTGAATTTCAATCCCCGGATGCTTCTGTACGGCGTCCTCATCAGCCTTGGCGCCATTCTGACCGGGGTGATTTTATCCCGTCTGGTCTTTGCCCGCCGGTGTCTGAACGCCGGGTGCGTGGTCGCCGGGGGAATGACCAGCAGTCCGGCATACGGCATGATAAGCCGTCAGGTTCCCGCCGACGTTACGCATCATTTCTCCTTTGCCTACTTCGGCGCCCTGCTGTTCCTGATCCTTGCCGTCCCCGCCCTTGTCTGAAACGGCTTGAGCCGGGGCACTGTCGTGCCCCGGCTCAAGTTTCCGGCAGGTTTCGTCGCCTGCCTTCAAAGGCGGGTGAAAACTCTTTTACGGGAGAATCTCCCGGATCTTTTCACCGATCATTTCCGCAAGGCACTCGTTTCCGACTTTGGTCAGGTGCCGGATGCCCTTTTTGTCCGTACAGAAAAGGCTGTCGTCCTGCGCCAATGCCCGGTTCAGATCCACGACCCATGCGCCGCACTCGTCCGCTACCCGCCTGACGACCGCCTCTGCCGCCGCATCGTCTTTCAGCGCCGAATTTTCACAGCAAAGCGGTGTGACAAGGATCACCCTGCTATGCTGTCCGTATTTCCGTGCAAGCGCTTTCAGCCCCTCATAGCACCGCTCCGCAAAGCTTTCGGCGCCGTGGGGCTTCGGACCGGATTTCGGTTCCGGAACCGACAGCCATATGACCACGCAGGCGGGAGGTTCTTTCGCCAGCTTCTCCGCCTCGTCCGGAATATAATCCTCAAAGAACTGCGGGATTCCCGTTACTGCCGTCGCATCCCGTCCGGCGTATACACGGACGTCATACCGTTCGCCCAACCGTCCGGCAAGCAGCTCCGGATACGGGATCGCATCCTTTTCCTCCGCCACCTGCGTATTCCGGTCGCCCACGCAGGCAACCGCAATCGCTCCCGGGCAAGGGGTGGAAAGTGCCGGATACCGGTCGGCGGCAGGCTCCTCCGCAAGGGTATGGCGGTCTACGCTGCATTCCGCCCCCACCGTTCCGGCGGCGTCCGAAATTGCCTTGCAAAGCCGTGCATAGTCCTCCGGGCAGTTTTGCCCGCCCTCGGGCGGAAGAAAGATCACCCGTTTTCCGCAGGCGGAAAGGTACTTATAGACCACGCCCAGGAAAGAGGACAGCGCAACACAGCTGAGGCTGAGCCAGCCGCACCGGGATCTTCCGCAGTCGCCCCCGCCGAGGGCAAGCAGAACCGTGGAATAAGGAGAGCGGGCGGCACTGCAAAGGAGCCGCCATCCCTCTTTGCGCATATAGGCGTCAAGCCGGGTCGCACCGGTATTGCTTCCCGTCAGGATATCCGGGCGTTCCCCGCCCCGGTATGCCTCCGGAATTTTTTCATACAGCTCCTCTGCCGCTGTGCTGACGTCGCAGAGGTACAGCGCTTTCCCGATCTCCGGGCGCTTTTCCTGTGCAAGGACGAGCCGTCCGGCTTTTTCTTCCGCCACCCGTTCGGGGCTTGTACCCTTCCGTTCGGGCAAAAGCCCGGGCTTTTCGCCGGTGTACAGTCCCCGGACGCACAACGTGGCGCTGTCCGGAACACGCTCATATACGAACGCCCCGTTCAAAGGAACCCGGACGTCCTTATACGCTCCGAAGCGGATCCACGCCCGGCACACCGTCCGGTTGCCGTGGCAGATCAGGATCTTTCCCGTGCCAAGCGGCATCTCAAACGAATGGGAGGAGCGGTACACCTCCGTGCTGTCGGGATCCAGTCCGAAATACCGGCAAAAATCCCCGACGTCAAGCCGGTGTTTTCCGCCGAACCACACCGCCAGAACCTTGTGGGCGCCCAGCCTGCGGTCCACCACGATATCCTTGTAACCTGCGTCTCTGGCGTAAGCCCGGAAGGTATATGCCGAAAGATCCACCTCCGCATCCGAATCGTTGTACACGTCAAAGCAACAGAACGGCTGAGGATAATACCGCACGGCATCCGGTCGGGCGGTGTTGACAAAGGTTCTTGTAATGGTCAGCGGGCAAACCCGGAAATCCTTGCAAAGCCGGACTTTCTCCCCGCCCGATCTTCCGCAGACCGTCAGGGTCACATAGCTTTCCGAGGGCTTCAGTCTGCCCGAAAAGACAAACTTTCTGCTCTCCCCTACGCCGATAGCGCCTGCGTTTTCCGCATACGCTCTCCGCTCCGGCACCGGCAAAATCCTGCCGCTGTGAGAGATCCACTCCACCGAAAGCACTTCAATCTCTTTGTCCCCGGTATTCCGCACCTCGGCGCAAAGCAGAGTTGCGCCCTCCTCAAAGGAGAGGGTTGCAGACGCCGCAAGGGTCTGCGGCTGTTCTATCCACACCGGCGCCGACACCGCATACTGCGTGGCGCACACCCGGCGGACGTAAAGATAGCGGTGATCGTCCGGAAGCTCCAGGCTCCAGCGATACTCCTTTGCCCCGCCGACATTCACCGACGCCAGAATCCGGTTGCTCTCGCCGACAAGCTCCAGCACGCCGATCCCGCACGGCTTCTGCGTGGAGATCTCCACCGTGACACAGGCTTTTCCCGTTTTGGGGATCACGTCCCCCATAAGGTGCCCGTTCACCCGGCAGATCAGCTTCAGCGTGCGGTCGGTGGTCGCATAGGTCCGATGACGGCGCATGGCGTCGGCGATCGTTTCGGCAGAAAGCGTCTCCGCCAGAACCGCTCCGCACTCCTCCCGTGCCGTGGTCCAGTTTCCTGCGTGCGTGTCCTCGTTGCTGACCGGACCGACGTGCCAGCCCTTGGAGAGACAACGCTCGTATTCCTCCTCGATCACGTCCACGCCGTATTCGTCGATTCTCAGCTCGATCAGATTGAAGATATCGTCAATCCGCCGGTCATACCGGAACTCGTCAAAATCCCCCCACTTCTCGCCGGGGTGATTGAACTGCCCGAGAGGTCTGTCCCGCAGACCGGCAAGCGAGGAGTACCACACCGGCAGATCCGGCGTTTCGGCGGTGACCTCCTCACTGCCGATGATGTTGAGATGCCCGTAATACCCGGTGGCGGCAGTATAGGACATTTCATACCCGTAAAGAGCGGCAAAACTGCCGGGGGCGTTCATGCGCCGGGCAAGCGGCGGCATGAGCGAACGGAATCTTTCTTTTTCCAGAAAGATATTGTGGTCGGTCAGGGCAAAGTAATCCGCCTTGCCGACGTCCCGTGCATATTCGTATGCCTCGGGCGCACTTCCCTTGCCGTCCGATTCGGTGCTGTGCGAATGGACCTCGCCGTAATAAATATTGATCTTTTCTTCCGGCTCCTCCGGCACGCCGGCGTCTTTCACTTCAACAGCCATACAGCGCACTCAGAGAGGTTGGAGAGGGTCTTTCCCGCCGAGGAATAGTCGATCAGCAATACCTTTTCGCCGTCGGTGCGGGTAATCTCCCCGCACACCCGGGCATCGTGCACTGCCGGCGGCGGTGTAACCTCCGAAAATTCCACGCATCCGTCCGCATCCACCACGGCGTCCATGGTCTGCGCCAGGTTGTCGGCGATCCGGACGTCCTTGGCAAGCATCACCGGACCCTTGGCAAAGGCAATATACCGATCGCTGTCCGGACCGTCTGCGCAGGGCGGATACACCGCTCTTACCCGCATATCAAACTCCAGCACGATCGTATCACCGCTGTGCCACACCCGGCTTCCGGTGGCGAAATAACCGCCGCTTGCCGTGTGCTCTTCGCCGCACAAGGTCAGGCGGGTCCCGGCGCTCCACTGCGGGATCCGCAGTTTCAGCTCCAGCGCCGTCTCCGGGCAGGAAAGAATGGTCAGCTCCACTCTGCCGTCGTAGGGGTAGCCGGTCTCGCACCGGATCGAAAATTCACCGCCCGCAAGGGTCAGGTCCGCCGTTCCGGGGATATAATAGTTGACAGCCAGCCCGCCGTCATACTCCATCATGCAGTATTTGCCGAGCACGCCGATCCCGGCGTCGCCGATGCACGCACAGCACCCGTAATAGGTGTATTTATCAAAGAATTTTCTGCCGCCGACACGTCTGCCACGAACGCCTGCCGTCAGGGGGCTGTAACTGTCAAAGGGCATCAGCATATAGGCGATCACGCCCATTGCCGAGTTTCTCTCCGGCTTGACCGTCATGTGCGTATTGAGCGAACCCAGATAAGCGTTGCAGAAGGACTGCTCGATCGCATCGGTAAAGACCGGATCTCCCGTCAGGCGGAAGAGCTGGAAGCACATTTTCATCCAGGTCACGGTCACGCAGGTCTCCTGCAGAATACCGTTCTCAGAGATCTTGGTCTGCATCCTGGCGGAGTTGTCGAAAAGCTCGTTGGTACAGCCGCAACAACCGAGCACCGTAACGTCGGTGTGCAAAATCCGGTAGCCGAAGCGGATCGCCGCATCCCGGTACTTTTCATTGCCCGTTGCCCGGTAATATTCCAGCAGCCCCTCAAAGCAGGACATCATTTCGTACGCCTTGGTCACCGGGTATTCATAGGGAGCGATCTCGTCCCGGTACGCCATTTCAAAGATGTTTCCGTCCTCACAGCCGCCCTCGGAAATGATATACTCCGCAAAATCCAGATACTTCTTCTCCCCCGTGATGTTGTACAGCCGCACATACGGCTCCAGAATGGAGGAGGAATTCAGCCCTTTCCAGTGCGCAGTCGCTTTTGTGATCGGCTTTTTGCCCTCTGCCTCGGGTCCGATCTTTTCCATGATATAATCGGCGTGGCGGCACATCACACGGATGATCTCCTGCGCCAGCGCCTCATCCCTGCATATTTCCAGATAATACTGAAAGCCGAGCATGATGTATTTTCTGCACCAGAGGTCCCAGCCGTTAAATTCGTTTTCCACGCTGTACGTACTGATTCTGCCGAGCGCATCCGCATTTCCGAGCATCCGCTTCACCGAGTCGGTAAGGATCTCATAAAGCGTTTCGTCCCGGTCCCATGTGCATATCAGCGCCGCACCCCGCATCATTTTGCCCCAGTATTCGCCCCGCCAGCCGAACGGGTCCTTTTTATTGCGGAAATCGTCCACCCCGGGGGTGGCAAACATCTCCTCAAAGCGCCGCCAGAGCCATATATCGTACAGCTGCACACGCTTGATAAATTCATTGTCAACGCCAAATCGGCTCTCCGGGTCCACCCGGTACGCCGTCCGCACCTCCCGATAGAGGTCGTAAGCCGTGTTTTCTCCGCCTGCCTTTACACACTTTTCGTTCATTGAAGTTCTCCAGTTCTCCTTGATTATCGGTTCTGTAACGGACCGACATATTACAATAATTATACAGAAAATCCCCTTGGATTGCAAGGGCTTTCAGGGAAAAATATCCTCTCCTGAAAAATATATCCACACAAAATACGGGTCCACCGCAGGCAAAGCCTGCGACGGACCCGTAGCCTGTCAATAGTTGGGGGTATACTCTCCGATAGGATCTCTCGTTGACGCCGTCTTGAGCGAGAAATCAACCAGCAGAGGCGCATGGTCGGATGCGCAGAGAGCAAAGTTATCGGTCACGATGTCAAAGGTCTTGCAAAGGATCGCATTTCCTTTCAGCAGTACGTGGTCGATCGCCTTCTCGTCGTACTGTACGCTCAGCGTTACGGACGCCTTCTCGTACAGATCCAGGTAGCTGTTGTAGGTCGGGTAGCCGAAGTTCGTATTGTAGTTTTCAGAGCTTACGGCAATATCCTGCACGTCGGAAAATCCTGCGTTCAGAAGGTTCTTGAACGGGGACGCCGAAACGTTGCAGTTCATGTCTCCGCCTACCATCACCGAGCACTCGTACTCGGTCGCCATAGCGGTTGCACGCTCAATGGTCTTGGCAGCCTGCGAATTCCGGAGCGCAAAGTCCTTGTCGTCGCCGGCTTTGGTGTAGTGAACGTTGACCACGCCGACTTTTCCTTCTCCGTCAAGCGTTTCAAACACTGCCCAGGTGTTTACGTTGCCGTCGGTAAAGCCGTCGATCACGTCATACCCACAGCTGACCAGTCTGAGCTTATCGGTGCGGTAAAGAATGGGGTTCACCGTGTCGTAGGTGCCGATCTTTCCGACGTCCGCCACGGCATAGCCGATCTTTTCCAGACCTGCTGCAATGGGATAAGCCGACGCATCACGCATCACGGGGTTCACTTCCTGCAGGCACAGGATATCCGGGTTGTACTCGGCGTACAGTGCGGTGAGCATCTGGTTTCTCTGCGCATTGGTGCTTATCGCATTCTGGGCGCTGTCATATCCCCAGATGTTGTGGAACATGATCCGGAAATCTTCTTCGTTGCGCTCAAAGGCGTTGAGGGTGCCGTTGGCAAGCTCAACGGTAAAGTTGGTGCGACGGAATTCTCCGTTGTCCACTGTCTCACGCAGGGGCGCCAGCATACTCGACCAGATGTAGTCGTACAGCGCTTCGTAGCCGAACAACGAGCCGGATATAAACTCCAGACTGCCCTCGTTGACGTTGATAACGTATTCCTCCCGTGCGGCGACAGCCGTGGTGCGGTTGGTCTTGCCGATACGGATCTCATGAGCGGACGCTTCGGTGTCGTCCTTCACAATGTCCATTGCTCTTCCGGTCATTTGCATGATCGAATACATAAAGCGCAATGCCATGCGATACTCCGTAAAGGAGCAGTCAGCGCCCACCACGATCTTATAATCCTTGACCGAGGTTCCGAGCAAGGTCAGATTTTCCATGGAATAGGGGTAGTGGTAGGTGAACAGCAGATCGTTTGCCACATATGCGTTACCTGCCTTCAGCTCCTTGCTGTCGATCTTTTCGATCACCATTTTCCGGAAGTAGGAAATGGCGTCAATGGTAGCTTCGTCACAGCCGCCGGCAATGACCAGCTTGTTTCCGGTCAGCTTCACGATATAGTCCTTGTAGCCGGCAAGCTCAGCTTTAATGTCCGATTCGGAACGGTTCGTGCTGCCGATAAGGATCTCCTTGGCGGCGGAATCGGCGGCAACAGACTCGTCGTCGCTCACCTTCATATCAACGCCGGTCTTCATTTTCAGAAGGCTCTTGATCTCCAGAGCCGCCTGCACTACATTGTCGCCGGCTTTCTTGGGGTACACCAGGACAAAGTCGCTTTCTCCGTCGCTGACAATATAATATCTTTTCGAAATATCTTCGTTATTCGCCGCTCCCCCGGCAGTGGTATCGGAGCCCTCCGTGCCATCATCATCTTTCTTGCAGGAGACCAGACCAACCGTTACCATGAGAAGGGCAAGCAATAATGCAAGTAATTTCTTCATTCTGTAAAATTCCTTTCTGTGACGCCGCACCCGCAGATACGACGTCACACACCGTGTTTTCAGCTTGCGGTATGAACCGCCATCATCTCTTTCATTGCCTTTTCCGTTGCGCTCTGCACGTTGCTGTAATCAGAATAGAAGGTAGCGGTGCTTCCCGCCTGTGCCAGCTTGTAGAGCAGACCGCCGATTGCGAGCTTATTGTCATAGTAGCCGTAGTCGTAAACACGAGCCTGGGAAATGATGCCGAGCATCTCCAGGTCGGCAGCACTGTTGGCGGTTCTCAGGCTGATGATGTTGTCATAGTAGACCGGAATCACAACCTTGGAGCTTTCCTGGCAGAGAGCCTCAATGATAACCGAGCTTCTTTCCAGATCCTTTGAGGTGATCGGAACGAGAAGCAGGTTGTTGGAGCCTGCCGTGTTAGCGGTGTAGGACTCCACGCTATCATTCATCTTCGGGAACGGAACGATACCGTAGTTCCATGTTACGGAACGATATTGTGCGATCTTCTGCAAGGGACGGTCCATCATCGCCACTCTGCCCGCCATTACAGCCGCTTCCAGCTCGGTGTTGGAGTCGCTCGGGTCGATCCACTGACCGCTCTCTTTTCCGAAGTTGAAGAATCTGGTCAGGCCGTCATATGCTTTTTCATTGGCATAGGTGATAATGGGATCTCCGACAGCGCTGGTGCTGATCATGCGGCTGCCGGTAGCAAAGAACGCATCGTAAGGTCCGCCCCAGCCCAGGGTAGCATATCCCATCCGGTCGCCGGAAAGCTCGATGTTACCGTCACCGTTCAAATCTCTTGCGCACGCCCGTGCGATCTGAGTGAACTTTTCAAAGGTCCAGGTGCCGTTTCTTACATCGTCATAAGGATAAGCAATGTTGTTCTCGTCAAAAATGTCCTTGTTGAAGAGCACTGCATAGGCGGAAGCCGTGGACATATAACTGATATCGCCGGTCATGGCAAATACCTTGTTGGCAAAGGTAAAGGTCTCACGGATGCCCTGGTGCCACCAGTCAGCTTCCATATTGACATAAGGCAGATCGTACCAGTTGACGCAAAGTCCCTGCTGAGAGTAGGAGCTAAAGTTACGTCCGAACACACAGATCAGGTCATAAGCGTCTTCACCCGCCTGCACGATGGAAACCTCGGCAAGGCTGTTGGCGTCAGAGGATTCGATCGGCTCGATCTCGACCTTGAATCTTTCCTCAACATTTCTGTTTCTGGTGTAAACCGCCTGGTCCACCAGATTCTCCGAATTGCTGTTGACCTTGAAGTCTGCCTGGTGAACAGCATTCTTACGGACAAGCACACGGAACTTGTAATTATCGTAGGTTACATCGGGCAGTCCGTCGTCCTCAACGGTCGCAGCACCGCCGCCGCTTGTGGCGTCGTCTTCCGTCCCGCCCTTTTTCTTACAGCTCAGCAAAGGAAGCATGAGCATGACAAGAACCAACGCAAACGCCATAATTTTGATAAACTTTTTCATTGGGTATTTTTCCTTTCCAAATAAACCGAATTGCCAATCAATTCTTAGGGATAACCGAAATGATCCGCTCGCCGGCAAGTGCCGTTTCACTCAGATATGCTCTGAGGATAGCGATCTGCTCGTCGGTATACGGGCTGTACACTTCTACGCCATTCTGCATGACCTTATTGTTGTAGTTCAATACGCCCTTGACAGTTGCCGTGGACTGTACGTCGCTCAGCGCACTTTCCGCCACCTGGGCGATCGAACGGCTGTTGTTGGTTACCACATAATCCGAGTAAACGTAGACCCGCTGACCGTTTACCGTATAGGAGACATAGGCTCTTGCAGACAGCTTCATTTCATAGTTTTCCTGCTTGATCTTCACAAGAGCGCAACGGATGGTGTAGCCCTCCGCATCGCTTCCGGTCATACCGACATTTGCCACGATGTTTTCATACTGTACGCCATTGGCTTCCAGCGACGAGATCGAAAAGTTGGCGTATCCGGACACATTTTTGGTCGGCACGATCACAGTACCGTATGTAATACTGCTCTGGTCGTCGGTCATTGCCTTGGCATAAGCAACCGCCCCGGCACTGATATCCGTGGTAAAGCGGATACCCGAGCCGTCGTCGTCGCCGGCGATCAGTCTGACGCCTGCGCCGTCACGCATTGCAATGTCCTTTCCGGCAACCGAAGCTACACCCGTTGCCAGGACGTCTGCAACTGCCGTTCCGTGGAACGAGCCGCCGGTAATGGAAATATCAAACAGAGACTTGGATGCATCCAGGAATTTGCCCATGCCATTATGAACGAAAATACCGCCCGTAATGGTGAGCCTTCCCTTCTCCGCTCCCTCTTTCTCCTTGAACATGAATGCAGATTTGTTGTCGTTAAGCTCAAAGAAGCCGCCCGAGATCGTGATCTTATGCGGGATGGTCTCCATCAGAGACGCCCGATCCTCGCTCGCTTCCTTACCGATAGTCTTGAAGTTTCCGCCCTTGATGTCGATCACACCACCGGCAAGATCCGTCGCATAGACGATCGGCAGATTGTTACCGAGCTGGGTGAAGTTTCCGTTGTTCACGGTCACGGATTTGAACTTATTGGTACGCAGAATATACTGTGACCCCTTCTGAACAAAGTTGCCCCCGTCTATGGTAAGTTCAAGTCCCTGTTGATTATCATCAAGCTGAACAACCGAGCCGACGCCTTCAGACACATAGGTTCCGCTCTTGACAGTAATCTTGCTCGATGCTCCGCTCGCCCATATAACCATTCTGTTTGCCGTAAGGTTGCAGTTTTCCACCGTCGCATTCGCATTGGCGCCTGTAAACTTAAGAGCGGTCATCTTCGGGGTTTGCGATTTGGTCTCGCCAAGCACTACCGTCAGATTGCGTACCACGACCGTACCTTTGCCCGACAGCGTGATCAAAATAGTGGTATCTGCCGCCGTTTTGGTGCAGGTATACGTAATGGTTTTTCCGTTTCCGTCAAAGGTAATGTTTTTGTCCGTGCTGATTGCTGACGAAAGACTGATGTTTCCAAGAAGCCTCAGCGTGTCGCCGTCCTCCAGCGCCGCCTTTGCATCGGCAAACTTTTTATATCCTGTTCCTTCTGTCTGACCGCTTTTGACAACCTCCCAGACGTCATCTGCCGCCGGAGCCGCAAATGCCGAAAAAGGAAGTGCCAATGTGAGCAGCATACAAAGTGTCAGGATCCATGCAATTTTTCTTTTCATACTTTCCCACCTTTCATTTTGGTAAAATTTATTGTAACAGCTATTTCCTCTGCGGCGCCGACGGGTCATTCCGGCGCCGCAGAGCGTGCTGTCATCAATCGAATATATCTTCTGCCAGATCTTCCTTCAAGCCGTCATCGGCGGAGCTTACGATAAGATCTGCGCCAAACAATTGAAGCGTGGCATTCGGGTTAAAATATTTTTTCATTGTGGTTCCCCCCTTTTCAGGAATTGGAATCTTCGGAAGCAACCGTTCCGGATTCAGCAGGAGATTTTGTAAGGTAGCCGTTGAGGATCTCTATCTGTGCAGGGGAGTAATTTTGGGTGGTATCGGTAAGTGCCTTCTCCGCCACATAGGAGATCGAGCGGCTGTTCAGCGCTTCGTTGTAAGCCGAGTAGATATAGACCGTTCTGCCGTTTGCGTCCACGTAAGAGACGTAAGCTCTTGCAGACAGCGCCATGTCGTAGTGAGAAGCCTTGATCCGGATGAGAGCGCAATTCAGCGTGTAACCTGACTCATCGCTTCCCTCCAGACCGTCCTTTGCCACGATATTCTGATATCGAATACCGTTTGCCACCAGTGACGGAACCGTAAAGTCGGTCGTTCCGAGCTTTGCAGTGGGAACCAGAATGGTTCCGTAGGTAACTGTCGTGCCTTCCTTGGCGTTTGCCTTGGCAGTCGCTACCATTTCCGCCGTAATAGCGGAGGAAAAGCGGATACCCGAATCCTCCGGGTTCTTGCTCACCAGTCTGACCGCCGCACCTTCATCCATGGCGATGCCGTCGTTCTCTGTGTAGTAAGAACCCAATGTTCCCGCCATACCGTAGTAAGAAATGGCATCATCCAACGTTACGGACGTAAAATAATCATTCAGCTTGGTGTCAAGGAGTGTTCCGTTGTGTATGAAAACACCGCCCGTGATCGCAAGAGAACCTTTCTGATCCGCCGTTACACTTGAAGCAGAGTAAGTAGAACCATTAAGTCCGATTGCCGTCTTATTGTCGTACAGTTCAAACAGACCTCCGGAAATCGTAACCTTGTGATGGGTAAGTTCCATTAAAGAATACCGACTGCTATTACCGTTGGCTAAGTATTTGAAATGTCCACCGGAAATGTTGATCTCACCGCCTATGGTATTGACCGCATAAATGATCGGTAAAGCATTGGCTTTGGAACGAATAAACGTGCCGCCGTTTATGGTAAGATTTTTGAATGTTTCCGCACGGAAAATGTATTGACTTACATTCTGCGTGAAAGTTCCTCCATTGACCGTACATTCCACACCTGCTTTTGCCAGCTGAACAACCGCGCCTTTTGTATTGGATTCATAAGAACCACTGTTGATAGTCAGTTTTGCATTTTCTCCGTTGACCCACACAGCTATTCTGTTGACCTTGAAATGACAATTTTCCAATGTTACATCGGCACCGGCACCGGTAATGCTCAAAGCAGTGATCTTTGATTCTTTCGTCGCTGCAATCTCACCAAGCGCTATTTTCAGGTCATTGATCACGACCGTGCCGGTACTACTGATTGTAAGCAAGGCTCTTTCATCCTTGCCGCTACCTTTATTTCCAGCCGAGTTCTTATTGACGTAGGTAAGCGTTTTTCCGTTGCCGTTAAAGGTAATATCGTTCTGCGTAAGAGAAATGCTGGCATCGGTGTAGGTAAAGTCTTTCAGAAGCGTGATCGTGCCGCCGTCTTTCAATGCCGCACTTGCTTTTCCAAAGCCGCTGTACCCGGTGTCCTCCGTTTCTCCCACGTTGCGCACTGCCCAGACGTCGCTTTCCGCAACCTCGGCAAACGCCACCATGGGCATTGCCAGGGTCATCAGCATACAGAGCGCCAAGATAAATGCTATTTTTCTTTTCATGTCTTTCCGCCTTTCTTTATTAAAGATTTTTTACGGCCCCTGCCGTTTATCAGCACACGAACCTAAATATTCAGGTCGTGAAAACCGCTCAGACTGTCTGCTTTTTTGACAAGCGTTCGTGCGTCGGCACGGAGCAGCTCTCCATCGTTTGAGGAAAAAAGCTTTTCTTCGCACATATCGGTCCGGTAATAGGTGATCTCCACGACCGCCGGGAGCGATATCCGCATGGGCGGCACGGTGGCAAGCCCCGCAATCGCTTTTTTCACGGTCCCGCACATTCTTTCCTCTGCGTCCGGGTAATCGGTGCACAGGTTCCTGCACTCCGCCTTTTTCACCGCCGCCGTAAAGATCTCCGGGACGTATTCCCTCGCCTGCAGGCACGCCGCCTCGTCGCCGATACACGCCACGACCGGAACCCCGTAGGCTCCGCAGAATGCGGCGTGCAGGGCAAGCTCGCTGAATTCCCTGCCGTTGATCTTATGAGAAAAGATCTTTTTGGAGTTTATGGTGTGGTCCAGAAATCCGTTGACCGTCCCCGCACGGGCATGGGAACCGATCTCCATAACGCAGTCCACGCCGCCCGACCGTACAAGCTCCTGCCAGCCGTCGTTGTCCACACGGATCGCTTCCGGCGAGATCAGCTCATGGTCGATGTTGTCCAGCTTCACGCCACCGTGTCCGTCAAAGTAGTAGACCTTATCGGCACCGGCGGCAATGCACGCCCCTGTGACCGTATTGATACACTGGGTCAGGCACCGCTTTGCCAGGGTGTATTCCTCCCGTGTCCGGTCCATGTAGTCGATCGACAGGACCCCGGGCACGCCCTCAAGGTCGGTAATTAACAGTACGTTCATTGGCTGTCCGCCTCCTTTCATCCTGTTGGATTTGCCACTTTCGACACTCCGTCATATATATTGTAGCACAACCGACAGTGCCATGTAAAGTAGCCAAATTTAGGATTTTGTTATGCAATTTTGCCATTGGATAAAAAATACATCTTGACAGCTTTTGTATATAATGGTATAATTATTATATCTTACAAAAGCAACTGCAAAGCCATGGTGAAATTGCCATATCTTACCGCTATCAAAAGGGGTACACCGTCATGCTGAAAAAACCGACTCCCGATTTCATCACCATTACCTCTGACTGTTATGTACAGGACTACCGACACAGTCAGGAAAAGAAGATGCACACGCACAGCTGTATCGAAATGTTTTACGTCATTTCGGGTTCCGCCACGCATCTGATGAAGAGCGGAAGCACGATCGAGCGGGACCCGCTGACGATCGGCAACTACATGATCCTCCAGAGCAACAGCACCCACGGCTTCCACGACGTATCGCAGGATTTCAGCGTGATCAACTTTCTGTTTCTCCCGTCGCTGATCGACCCGTCGCTCCCCGTGGAAAGTCTTTTCGACGACATCATGCTCTACTGCGGGATCGTTCCACCTGACTCCCTGCCGGGGAAAGCGCCTGTGAACACCATTTTTTACGATGAAAATGGACGGGTGCAGAGCTTCTTCCGCAATGCGCTCCACGAGTTCAGAAGCGAGACCTTCGGCTCTCACATCATGTTGCGCTGTTACGCCATTCAGATCATCACCACGGCGCTCCGGAACACCATCCGTTTCCACGCCGTTTCGCAGGGCGATCCGTCCATTCACAAGATCTGCGAATACGTCAACCGCTCCTATACGGAAAACATCACGCTTTCCTCGATCTGTGAGGAGTTGCAGTGCAGTATGACCTACATGAGCAAAAAGTTCAAAAACGTCTACGGTATGTCTTTTGAAAGCTATCTGCAACAGCTCCGCATCCACAAAGCGTGCGAGCTGTTGCTGAACTCCCTCCATAACGTCAACGAGATCGCTTCGCTCGTAGGGTATTCCGACGTGAACTCCTTCCGGAAGATCTTTATCCGTTACACCGGGAAAACGCCCTCCGATTTCCGGAAAATGTACTACCGGTCGCCGCTCCCGAACGACTGATCCCCGCCTCCCGTGCACACCGCACGGGAGGCGTTTTTTCAGTATCCCTCTCTGTCACAGCAGCCCTCTGCCTCAAGGATGCCTTTCAGGTATCCGATAGCAAAGAGTCTGCCGAGCGAATCGTAGCCCGCTTTCTTCTGATCCTCTCCCGCCATGGTCGGCACGTGGTCCACACGAATGGGAACGTTGATACCACACCGGCGGTAAAGGGCGATCAGATCCGGCATATCCAGATCGCCGTTGTCGTGGAAGGTCTCCCGGAAGCAGTGGACGTCGCCGGTCGTGTTCCGGAAATGCACGAAGAAGATCTTGTCGGCAAGGTCGGGAATGACCTTATAGAGATTTTCGCCCATGATGTAAAAGTTTGCCTGGCACATCGTGACCCCGAGGTTCTCGCTCGGCACGATGTCCCGCACGGCATGGCGGATGTTCTTGTAGGACGTCATGATCCGGGAAACGCCGCCAAGCTTCGGCAGGGGCGGATCGTCCGGGTGCAGGGCAAGCCGCACGCCGTACTTTTCGGCGTAGGGGATCACCGCCCGGAGAAAGTAGGTGTAATTCGCCCAGAGCTGTTTTTCGCTGATCTCGTAATCGTCGGGCGGCACGAAGCTTTTTTCGTCAAAGCCGGTAACGAAGGCGCCTCCCCTTTCGGGAATCCGGTTGTGCGTGCGAAGCCAGCCGATGTGCGCCATGAAATTGAAGCAGACCGTCCGGATGTCAAAACTGCTCATAAGCTCCAGCATCCGGATCACCTTTTCGATCGAGGCGTCCCTTTGCGCATCGCCCTCCTTGATGTGGTCGTGCAGGTTGTTGGGCATCGGCTCTATCACCACCGGTCTGATCCCGAAGTCGGTGAAACGGCGGTAAACCGTTTCCCAGTGGGATCTCTGCGTGATGTCGAAATCCGGGTCCTCCGGCAGGCGTATGGTACCGTGTCTTACGCCGCTCTGCACGGCAAAATCCCAGGTGGCGTCGTGCGTACTGTAAAAATAATCGGTAAGTAACATAGTTCCCCTTTTTGCGGAATGGCTCCGCCTCCGTATTTTCAGATGCCGCTTTCCGACAGGAAGCCGCCGTCCACCGGCACGGTGATACCGGTGACGAATGCCGCCGCCCGGTCGTCCAGAAGGAAGGAGACCGTGCCGAGCAGGTCACGGGGATCGCCGAAACGTCCCATCGGGGTGTGGGAGATCACGCTCTGCCCGCGGGGGGTGAGTCCGGTCTCCACCGAGCCGAGGTATTTCACACTGCGCTCGTTGACGAAGAAGCCGGGCGCCACCGCATTGATCCGGATCTTCGCCGGAGCAAGGTAGGTTGCCAGCCACTCGGTGAGGTTGACCACTGCCGCCTTGCTCATGGCGTAAGCGGGAACCTTGGTAAGCGGGCGATAGCTGTTCATGGAAGCAAAGTTGAGAATCGTTCCCTCTCCTGCCTCCGCCATTTGTCTTGCGAAAATACGGGTAGGGATCACCGTGCCCATGGTGTTGATGAGCAGGACCTTCTGGAATTCCGCAAGGTCGAGATCAAAGAATCCCACCATGCCCTCCGGCTTATCCGCCGAGATCTCCGCCGGGTCAAAGTGCGGATGCGTGGTCATCGCCTTGATGTTGTTTCCGCCGGCTCCGTTGACCAGGAAGCGGCACACGCCCCACTCCTCCCGGATCTCGTCGGCGATACGCTCCATGGCGTCGGCGTCGGTCACGTCCCCCGCCTTGACGGCGCACACGCCGCCGGCAGTCCGGATCTTCTCCGCCACCTTTTCAAGCTTTTCCGCCGTGCGTCCGATCAGGACGACCTTGGCGCCCTTTGCGGCGAGATCCATAGCGATCTCCGAGCACAGAGTGCCGCCGGCACCCGTGACCACCGCAACTTTGTTTTCAAAATAAGTGTCTTTCATTTCTATCTCCTGTCTGTATTTTTTCGGGATGCTCCCGGATCAAAGCGCTGTCTGCGTGTCGTTCTCGTCCCCGTTGCGGGCAAGATCGTATTCATGCGACCAGTCCAGCTCACGGTAGTTCTTGCCCCGCTCGTCTTTCTGGATCCAGTCGGTCAGCATATCCAGCATTTCCACCGTCCAGGTGTTGCGGTCGATCTGCGCCGTGGTGAATTTGTTCTGGGCGATCATTTCAAAGCCGAAATCGTCCTTGACGTGGGTCTTTGCCGCACCATCCACAACCTCCGCCACCAGGTGACTGGGGATAAACAGAACTCCGCCGCCGGCACCGAACACGATATCGCCCGGCAGGCACACGGCGCCGCCGAAGCTGGTGACCGTATTGAAGCCGGTCATGATGAATTCCCGGATCGGCGTGGGGTCGATGCCACGGTAATAAACCTGAACGTCTGGAATCTTTTTCATCTGCTCCACGTCCCGGATGCCGCCCCAGATGACGGCGCCGCCGGTCTTGGTGCGGGTGCGGATCGCCGTGGTAAGGTTTCCGCCGAGGAAGGTGCCCTTGTATATCTTGTCATACATATCGGCAACCACAACGTCGCCCTCCACCAGAGAGTCGATGACCCACTGGTTGTAGTTTCCCTTTCTTCCCTCCTCTGCGCCCTTGGCAAACATGGTGTCGTGCAGGTCGGGGCGGGTGGGACAGAAATTGCAGGTAACCGCTCTGCCGATCAGCTTTCTGCCGTCGTCGTGCAGAACGTTCAGCGGATTCACCCCGCCGCCCACAAACTGGTTGGTGTAGCCCTTGACGAAAATGGGTTTCCAGACCTCCTCCAGCGTCATTTTGTGAAGCTCTTTCAGGTATTTGTCCGCCACGTACGGTCTGCCGTCGTCCATGCGCTCTCCCGTCCAGAGAGGGGTAAGTGCTATGATCTCTTCTTTGCTGTTGAAATTCATTTTCATACCTCCGTTATTTTAAAATCACACCGGTCCTGCCGGTAAAATTCAAAGAACACGCCGCACATTTTCATAGCATACGGCTCTCACGACCGGCGCAAGCGCCTCAAAGGAATCCGGCAACTCGTCCCGGGCAGCCTTTTCGCCCATCCATTTGCACAGCACACGGCGGAAATACTCGTGGCGGACAAAGGACAGCACGCTTCTGGAGTCGGTCGTCATGCCGATGAAAGCCGAGAGCACGCCGTATGCGGAAACACTTTCAAACACCTCGGTCATTCCCGTCAGGTGGTCGCACCACCACCACGCCGGTCCCTGCCCGATCAGTCCGGTCATGCCGTCCTTGGCGTAAGAGCCGGACAGAATGGACACGGCGCTGTTGTCGGCAGGATTAAGGGTCATCAGAACCGTTTTCGGCAGTCCGGCAGGCGCCTGCTCCATATCGTCCAAAAGAGAGGTGAGCGACCTGACGTCCATGCAGTTGCCGATCGACGCAAAGCCTCCCGCCGCTCCCGCAAGCTCCCGCAGGCGGGTGCTGGTCGTCCGCTGAGCGCCGATGTGAAGCTGAAGCGTGAATTTCCGGCTTGCGTATTCCCCACCGAGCATCCGCAGATTCTGGGAGCGCAGGGCGTTCCGGTCGGCTTCTCCCAGCACCTCGCCCGCCAGCAGTCCGGCAAAGCGGCGGGTATTTTCTCCGTCATCGGACAGATAGCGGAAACCGTTGTCAAGAGCGTGGTCGGTAAAGCGGCATCCCACCGCCGCAAAGGCGTCCAGCCGCTGTGCCACCGCCTGCCGGTAATCCTCCAGCGTGGCAATCCGGATCCCGGTGTTCTTCTCCAGCGCCGAAAGCGTGCTCCGGTCGGGCAACAGCAGATCGTCTCCCCGCAGAGAGGGCGCCACCGTCAGCCCGTCCTTTTTTCCGGTCCACGTAAGCGAATCGTTGAGCGCCGCACAGGGCGCAATGTATTCCGCCCGGAATCCTCTCAGCAGAGAAAGCATGGAATACGCCCGGTCGCCGATCACGGCGTTGGCACGATCCCATATGCTCTGCGCATTGGCGTCACACGGAAGCTCCTCGATCCCGAACACCCGGGAAAGCTCCATTACCGACCAGTGATAGAGCGGATTTCCGACCAGCATCGGGAAAATATGACACCACGCAAAGAATTTTTCCTTGGCGCTTCCCTCTCCCGTAATCAGCCTTTCCGGCACGCCGCAGATCCGCATTGCCCGGTGCTTGTACGGGTCGGGCTTCAGCCAGAGCTCGTAGATATTTTCGCAGATTCTGTCCGACGCAAGGTCGGCAACGCTGAGGTGATTGTGATAGTCGATCACCGGAAGCTCTTCCGCCACCTCATGATACAGTCTGCGGGCAAGCGGGGTTGTCAGCAAAAAATCTTCTTTCATAAATCCTCCATCATTTCCGAATCAGTTCGCACAGCACGACCGAGTTATCGGTCATTGCAAACGACACCTCAGAGTTGTCTCTGCCGACGTCCGGTGCGTCGGTCCCGTACAGTTCTCCCGCACGGCGAAGCTCTGCAATCTGCGCTTCGTCGGGGTGCTCCGGCGCCCCCAGCTCCTCGTACCGTTGAATGGCGTTGGCGTGGGTACGATCGATCACCCACAGGCGCACACGGTATTCCGCATCCAGCCCGTCAAAGGTGAGTTTTACCGGAACGCTCCCCCATGCGCTGTCAAAATGCTCGGCGGCGCAGGAAAGCAGGATCGCTTTGTTTCCGTCGGCAAAGCCGGTGGACAGAGCGCTCAGGTCGGGGCACTCCCCGTCGGTACGGTAAGAAAGCCGGATATCTCCCAGCTTTGCCGCCAGCGAAAATGCATTGTAAATCGGCTTGCGGAAAAAGTTCAGGGTGAAAAAGTTGCGGAATCCCGAAAAGTCGGTGACCATTTCGTGCTGTCCCGAAAGGCATATCATCATCTTTTCGATCGGGATTCTTTTCTCGTCGAAAAGGGTGATCATCTTGGCGAAATATGCCGAAAACACTTCGTTTTCCCGGCAGATCAGATCCGGGCACTCCTCGGTATTGGCAAAGCCGTGACTGCACATTCCCCACTCGTCCATGATAAGCGGCAGATCCGAAAAGCCGTATTTCTTCACAAGGTCGCAGATCCTGTCGATCCGCTCCAGGTGATTGGCGGCGGAAATTCTCCCGGTCTTAGCCTGAAGCTCCTTGAGCTGAACCCCGTAGTCGTGGAAAGAGATGAAGTCAAGCTTCTTGCCGCTCTTCCGGATATATGCCAGAAACAGCTCCAGAAAATCAATATGTTTTGCCAGCGCCGGTCCGCCGATGCAGAGCTTCTCGCTCACCGCACGCAGTCCCGCCTCAAAGCCGTCGTAAAGCCGGCAGTATTCCGCACACCGCACGTTGACGTCGGGCTCATCCTTCATCCAGAAGGATTTGATGTCCGGCTCGTTCCAGCACTGCAAGCGCCAGGAAGCCACCGTGTCCTCACCGTAACGGCTGACAAGATGCGCCGTGTATTCGTAGCACAAAGTCTCCCACAGCTTGTAATCCTTTGGGGGTGAGGTTACGATCATTTTTCCCTTGTAGCGCTTTTTGTTCTTGCTCATGGAGCTGGTCTCCGATGCGTTCTGCGCCATGAAAGGCGGCACAAAAGCGTAGGAGATCATCGGGGTAAAGCCGTGGGCAAGCAGGTAATCAATGCGGTAGTCGTTGAGCGTGTAGTCATACGCCAGCTGACCGTCCTCGCCCAGCGTCACAATATCCTCGAACATATTGTAAATCCGCACGGTTTTTGCCGCACGGTCCTCTGCGATCTGATTAAGAATTTTCTGTCCCCAGTCGTCCTCAATGGCGTCCGTGGGATGAAAGACGATGTGATTCCAGAAATTCCGGATTTCACCGTCGGTCCGATTGGTATAAACGGTTACGTTCATTCGTTTTTCCCTTTCTGATAAAAGTGTTGTTTCTTATCTTTGCACATTTCTTTGCAGATTCCGGAAAAACGGTTGATTTTCTGCCGGATTTGTGATAAAATGTACTGTACTGCATACCGAATTCCGTGACATATTCGGCACTTAGTATTATCATACATCTCTCTTTGTCCAAAATCAATATCAAAAGCATACTCATTTATGCGATATTTTTACATAAAGGAGCCACCGTATGGAAACAGAATCCGCACTGGAAGAAAAAATGTATCCGCACATCGCTATCATCCGGCTTTACAACTCCCGTGGAAAGGTAAGACCGCCTTTCCGTATCGCCGGTTATTTTGAGATCGGCGTTTATCTGGAGGACAGCGGCACGCTTACGGTGGACGGCAAGTCCTATCCGCTTCACGCCGGCGACGTCCGCTTTATCCGCCCCGGGATGAAGATCTCCAGCAGTCAGGATTTTTCCTGCTACTCCTGCTATTTTTCCTTCGGGTCGCAGAACACCGACTACGACCCGCACATCGTCGGCGCTATCCCGCCGCTTCTGCACTACGGTCCGCAGGCGGTGGAGGAAATCCGGAACATCATGGAGCTTTTCTATTCCACCGAGCCCGGAAGCAAGCTGAAAATGAACGCTCTGCTTCTCAAAATGCTCTCCGACGTCTACACTCTGTCGGTAGGCAAAACCGCTATTCCCGCCGCCGTAAGACTCTGCATTGATTATCTGGAGGAGAACTACGGCGAGCACATCACGCTTGAAACGCTCGGCAAGCTCAGCGGGTACGTTCCTCTGCATATTCTCCGGCTCTTCCGGGAATCCACCGGGCAGACGCCGCACGAATATCTGTGCAGCTACCGCCTGCTCCAGGCAAAAAAAATGCTCTGCACCACCTACGATTCCATTAACGACATAGCGCTTGCGTGCGGTTTCCACTCGGCGTCCCACTTTCAGAAGCTCTTTCAGAAGCGCTTCGGGATCACGCCCAACCGTTTCCGCAAAACCACGGCACCTCTTGAGTTGTGGTAGGGATATGGTGGGAAGA
>ENA-ORMN01000386-ORMN01000386.1-human-gut-metagenome-genome-assembly--contig:-NODE-386-length-54359-cov-4.164076_pt1 | contig 54359 bp, 52 predicted proteins | sample MGYA00242102_ERZ508993 | MGnify/ENA primary metagenome ERZ508993 (study PRJEB26280, sample SAMEA2338770) | human gut metagenome | biome: human gut; feature: human-associated habitat; material: faeces...
CCGGCAGCAGGGTTGCCAACGCTGCCGAGTCGCCGCTCCAGGGAGTAGGGGACAACGCCTACACATGGGGTTCGCACCTCGTATCGAACTTTGCGAGCGGCATCAGCGGCATGGTCGGCTCCGTAGCGAACGCGGCAAGGGCGGTAGCCGACAAGGCGGCAAGCCTCCTTCACTTCACCCAGCCTGACGAAGGCCCGTGGTCTGGATCGGAGCGGGGCGGCATAACGTCTGGCAAGCACTTGGCGCAAAACTTCGCCAACGGCATAACGTCAGGCATCCCCGACGTTTACAAGGCATCGGAAAGCCTGGCGTTGAGCGCCCAGCGCGCAATGGACGTTGCGGGAATCGACCCGACCATCAACGTGCATGCGGTGATAACCGACCTATCGCTTGCCGACGGTGTAGCGATCGTCGGGAGCTTGAACGCAGCAGCCCTGGCATCGCGAGCTGCTGCTTCGTCCGCTGCGGCGCAATCGGCGGCGGATAGCATCACGACCGTGACGAACAACAGCGTCACGAACGTCTACCAAGCTCCCGCTTCCGAGGCATCTGTGATCCAGTGGCTCGACAGGAATCTGCCGCAGATCATCGAGAATTACACGCCCGTAATGGGCGAGCGCGACTTCAAAAGGAAGGTCAGGGCGGTTCGATGAGTCAATCGACGTACACCACCTCGGACGGCACCGTGTTCGACGTGTCTTGGAGGATGGGCGCTAAGCTCTTCTCCCAGGATGCGCTCGGATGGGCGTACACCGAGTCAGACGGGAGGCCGCAGAGGGCTTCGCGAACTCTGAGCGGCCAGCTCGTGTTTTCGCCGAGGGCGAGCAAAGCAGATGCAAACGGCCTGATGGAGCGGTGCGCGCTCGACATGGACGCAAGCACCCCAGGCGTGTGGGAGGTGAACGGCTGGAAGCTCGACTGCTACGTGCTCTCGGCAACCGCGCTTGCCATGCACGGCGTCGACAGGTGCTACTCGGTTGAGCTTTACGCGCCCGACCCGATTTGGCGCAGGGAAACGCGATTCGAGTTCATGCCCGCATCGGGCACATCGTCCGACATGGGCGGCATCGACCATGAGTACGACTTCCCGCACGATTACGGGTCAACGGCGCGTGGCTCCAAGCTGGAAGTCACATCGATAGCGCCGTGCGATTTCCGCTTGACCATCTACGGCTATGCAGCGAAACCTTCGATCTACATCGGCGGCAACCGCTACGGCGTTGACGTGACGGTGCCGGCGGGCGGCCTGCTGGTGATCGACTCCACGAAGAAGCGCAGCATGAAAGGCGACTCGGTGGTGCTGTCCGACCGCTACGGCAACGCGCAGGACGTGTTCTCGAAGCGTGTGCGCGGCGCTGAGGGCGGCGGCTCCTACATCTACGAGCGCATTCCGCACGGCACGCACGACGTGACGTGGGATCAGGGCTGGGGCTTCTCCCTCGACCTTATCGAGAGGTCGGTGGCAATCCCATGGACGTGATGCTGCAAAGCGCGAAGGGCGTTGACCTGATGGCTCTCGACCCCACGTCGATCGACATGGCGTACGGAGTGGGCGACGACCCAGAGAACGACATGGAGATCGTGATGCCGGAGCGCGCGCCCAAGATGGAGCGCGGCATGTTCGTTTACATGGAGGGTACCGCATACGGCGGGATGCTCACTGGCATATCGTCCAGCGATGGCATCGCGTGGCACGGGCGCACGTGGTTCGGCCTGCTCGCTTCGAGGGTGCTTGTTCCCGATGGCGGGGTCGGCTCGCTGACGGTAAGCGGCAACGCGAACGACGTTCTCAGGTCTCTTATGTCGAGGACGAGCCTTGGTAGTGTGTTCAAGGTGAACTCGTCGAAATCTACGCTCACCATCAAGTCGCACACGTTCGACAAGTACCAGGACGCGCTCAATGGAATAACCGAGATGCTCGCGAAAGTCGGCGGCAAGCTGCGAATCGTGCACGACGGCGATAAGCCCGTGCTGTCAGCCGTGCAGGCCAAGGACTGGAGCAAGGACGAGGCGTTCGACTCCGATCAGGTCGATGTGACCATCGAAATGGATTATCTGCCAGTCAATCATCTTGTCGGGCGCGGCGAAGGCCAGGACGGCGAGCGCGTCAATGTCGAGCTTTACATGGACGACAAGGGCGCGGTAAGCACCACGAAGCAGACGCTCAAGGGCGCGCTTGAGAACGCCGAGTACTACAACTACACATCAGCCGACAAGGATACGTTGATCAAGGACGGAACCAAGAGGCTGAAGGAGTACTGGGAGGACGCGCACAAGGTAAGTATCGCGCTCGATGCCGACCTAGACCTCTACGACATCGGCGACACCGTTGGCGGCACAGACCCGAGGACGGGAATCTTCGCAAGCGCGAAGGTGACGAAGAAGATAGTGAAGATGGACGAGCGCGGATCCGTGACCGTCCAATACGAGACAGGGGCAATCTAATGCGCACAGAAGGATTCACAGAGCTGGTATGCGACCGAGGCGGCTGCCAAGAGCCGCCAGCCTACGCAAGCGCCGAGAAGGTAGACCTGCTCGGATGGAAGAGGATCAGCGTGGTCGGCGAGCGCGGTGACACCCGCGAGTTCGACCTTTGCCCCGATTGCTACGCGCAATATCGCAAGATGCAGATGGAGCAATGCGCGCAGACGATGGCATTCATCAACGGAGGGGAGTAACGCATGGCATTCGATGTAGTGACCGCGAAGCAGGGAAAGCCGCACGTCACCGCCGACCAGCAGGCATTGATGCAGGCTGGCATGCTGGGCAAGGGGCGCTATGCCCTCGATGCCCTCAACAACCTGGCATGCACGATGACCGACTCGAACACGCTTACCGTGGACACTGGCGGCCTGATGGTCGATGGGAGATGGGTGATCAACGAGGCGCAAACCTCCTTCGCCATCGCAAACGGCAGCCAGGCGCAGTTCCGCAAGGATTTGGCGGTCTTGGAGATCACCGTGGACCCATCCACGGGCGTGACCTCGCTAGAGGAGAAGGTGCTGCAAGGCGCAACCGCTGCAACCGAAGCGGCTGCGGCAGACCCGACCTACGAGGCGGGCGACCTTTACACAGGGCTGACGGCAGTGGTACCGATTGCGCGCATCACGCTGGACGGGCTTACGCCAACATGCGAAGCATTGCTCCCCTCGGTTGCAGACCTGAAGACGATCAGCGAGCAGACCAAGAAGCTCGGGGATTCCGTATCCTCGATATGCTCAAAGAACTTCACGGTCTCGCAATCGAGCACGTCTTACGGCGAGACACTGGAGAAGGTTATCGACATATCGATGGAAGGATACAAACCCCTCGGTATTGTCGGCTTTACGAGCAATCATAATGGCAGCTTCCCCTTTACGGAATGCTGCTTTATCGACGATACCCACGCAAGGGTTGCCTTTATGAACCTCGTCCCAAACCAGGGCGATTGGGGCTACTCGGAAGCGACAATAACCGTCCTCTATATCAAGCAGTGATTCCGTATCCCCATCGAGCTTTCTGAACAGCGAATCCCTGAAGATAACCATGATAGGCAAGCTGGCCATCGTACACGCCAACTGGCTCCCATGCGCAGTCAGCGGTGGTGGATGGAAGAGCATCTATACTCTTCCAGATGAGCTGAAGCCCGAGAATGAGATCTACGAGAACGCATTAGCGTCGACCTCGGCATCGGATTTCTATCCCACCATCATGCGCATAGGCAATGACGGCGTCATACAGGTAAACGCTATGGGCAAGTCATTGCACAACATTTACTTCTCGGCAGTATACGTGGTAGCCTGGCGCGCCATGACCTTCTGATGCCGCACCCGACTGCCCTCCCCACGTTACACGGAGCAGGTTGTCTACACGGTTTAGCGCACCCATGTAAAGACGAAGCGCATTTCGCTGTCTTCGCTGATCGCAGAATCGCGAATCATCCACAGATGAGGATCAGAGCCGCCGCAAAGTCGGCAACCGACTGGCTTAGTCTCGTTCATGACATTGCGCTGCTGTTCGCTATCGAACTCGATGGGAAGATATTTACCGATCGTCCTAAGCCCGTCAGAGTCAACGAGCTCTGTGTAATTACCGATCGTTCGTGTGGTAACACCGTTGACGTAGAGCGCGCAGAAGTTTCCGCAGACATTGAGCTGAACAGGCGCTTTGGAGTTCCCGCGAGTAGCCATGCAGGGCGAGTCGAAATAGAACGTTTTCGTTTGGGATACGGAATCACTCGTGCAGGATCGTAAGCGATGCTCCGATGTACTGCTTGATGCTTCCCCTCAATGTGATGCTGCTTGCATCGTAATCAGACAGCACGATTCGGTCGCTTGCATCATTGCAGACGTATGTGAGAAACACGGCTTTGACCTTTGAGAAGTCAATGCTCCACGAGACACTAACCTTTGTGGCGGTGTTCTCGCCGATATAGATTCTCGGCAGCGTCATCTTTGATGTTTTCAGCGCACGGGATACGGAATCACTTGGCGCAATGTCTTGAAGGCTTTGGCTGCTGCACCTGGCAGCTCGAACCCGTCCACCCAATCCTGTATGGCTTCGTGCGTGATCTCTTCCAGCTTCATCGATCCGAAGCGGGGTATCACGTGCAGGCGCAGGGCAGACGCGTATCCCTCGCAGGTGTTGGCTCGACGGCGCTTGCGCTTTGCTGGCAGATAGTGGCAGTAGGCGATTTCCTTCAAGTTCATTTCGGTTTCCTTTCTGCCTGAGAAAAATCCCAGGCGTGTTTGTAATGTTTCGTATGCGTTTCGACCTGGGATTTTGCTGTCCGCTCACCGAACTGGACGGCAGCGAAAAGCAATAAAGCAGGCACAAACCGACAAAACGCTTTTTTGTCGTCATATCGTTCAGTCATGTTGTTAGAACATGAAAGACAATTGCCGAAGCAGCTGATGCGTGGACGTAAAAGAGCGTGCAGGCAGCCCAGGTGCGTGCCTACCCCCCCCTAAAAAGGAATGAGAACGAAAGCTAGGGGGAGTACTTATATGACGCGCATTCTTATAGTTGACGACGACCTTGCCCATGCCCGCAAGATAGAGCGGGCACTTGACGACATGGGGATAAAACACCTGCACGCAGCATCGGCCGAAGAGGCCGTTGAGATCGCCAGGCAGACGAGGATCCGCATGTACCTCGTGGACGTTGCGCTGCCCGGTGTGAGCGGCTTCGCGTTCGTGAAGCTGGTGCGCGACCGAACCAACGCACCAGTCATATTCATGGGCGATTTGGACGACGAGGCTCAGAAGGTGTACGGCTTCGGCATTGGGGCTGATGACTACCTAGTCAAGCCATTCGGGATGCTGGAGCTGTCGTGCCGCATCAGGGCGATCCTGCGCAGGTGCGAGGTGAAGCACTGGCACACGGATGTTGCGCTTGGGCTTGATCGCGCAAGGCGCACCGCTACGTTCGACGGGAAGCAGGTGAAGCTTACCAGGATCGAGTTCGACCTTCTCTACCAGCTTGCTATGGCTGGTGGCTCCACCGTGAGCAAGGCTGCGTTGATCCGCGAGGTGTGGGGAGACCAGACCATGGCAGACTCCGCTGCACTGAAGGAGAGAATGCGCAACCTGCGCAAGAAGGTCGGAAAGAGGCACATACTGAGCGTATACGGAGAGGGATACAGGCTCGTGCCATGATTGTGCCACGTTCCGTGACCATCGTTACCGCAGGATCGGCGAACATTCAAGGCAACCAGGCAAAGCCGCCCATCGGGGCGGCTTCCTTCGTCTTAGGAGCCTCAAATGTTCAACGGATACCAGCCATCGTTTCCCATGCCGTACCAGATGCCGCAGATGCAGCAACAGCAGCCGCAGGGCTTGCAGTTCGTCAACGGGGTTGAGTCGGCGCGGATGTACCAGCTCGCTCCCAACAGCCAGCAGATCCTCATGGACAGGAGCCAGGCAAGGTTCTACGTGGTGGAAGCCGACGCGAGCGGGCAGAAGTCCGTGAGCGCATACGACTTCAAGGCCGCGGATGACGTTCCTACGGAGTATGCCACCGTGAAGGACATCGAGACACTAAGGAGCAGCCTTGAATCCCTTGCTGAGCAATTTAAGCAGCATGCCGCAGCGGCAGCAGCCGCCCGACCTGATGCAGTTCATCAAATCGACCAACCCGCAGCAGGCCAAGCAGCGGGTGGAGCAGATGCTCCGCAGCGGGCAAATCACGCAAGACCAGTGCTCCCAAGCATTTGAGGAAGCGAAGCAGATCATGTCCAGCCTGGGGCTGAAGTAGACACCTAACTCGCGAGAGGTGATAGGAATGCACATTTCGAGAAAAGGAGTCCAAGATGGAAACTTCTCCCCTTAGCGCGGCGGACATCGCCGCAGTGGCCAAAGACGACGACTTCGGCGGCGGCTGGATGTGGATCATCGTCCTGTTCCTGTTCATGTACGGCAACGGCTGGAACCGAGGAAACGGAACCGAGCCAGTCACCGAGGCTGGGCTTTGCAACGCCATGAACTTCAACAACCTTGAGAACGCCGTCGGCCGCATGAGCGACCAGCAGGCCGCCATCGCACGCCAGACCGACAGCGGAATCTGCAACCTCGGCTACGAGAACCTGCGCAACTTCGCGCAGACCCAGCAGACCATCCAGAACGGCGACTACGCGATCGCCCAGCAGATGTCCGACTGCTGCTGCAAGACAAACCGCAACATCGATTCCGTTAACTACAACGCCGCGATGAACACGGCCGCGATCAACGAGAACACAACCGCACAGGTGCAGAAGGTCCTAGATGCGCTCTGCCAGGGCAAGATCGACGCCCTTCAGGCGCAGGTAAACCAGCTTCAGATGCAGAACGCGCTCTGCGGCGTGGTGCGTTACCCGAATGCAACCACCTACAACGCGGGCGGCAACCCGTTCTTCGGCAGCAACGGCTGCTGCGGAGGCTACGGAACCGCCTTCGCGGCTTAGGCGGTGCGCCATGGGTTGCAAGACGGCGAAGTTCGCCTACGGCGGCAGCGCATCGCAGGCGGTGGGCGCTGGCAGCAGCATCCTGTTTCCGACTGCGGTGAGCAGGACGCGCGCCATTCAGGGAAACGGCTCAGGCGGGATACAGCTCAAGTCTCCTGGCACCTACCGCGTGGTATCCAGCTTCACGCTTGATGCGACCGCAGCGGGAACGGTGAACGTGACCATGAGCAAGAGCGGGAGCCCTGGCTACGCTTCCAGCGCGGGGGCGACGCTTGCTGCGGCAGGCGACCTGGCAACGGTATCGATAGTCGATTACGTGACGGTGGTAGGCGGTGTTGGGGGAGCCTTCGCAACCCTGACGTTCGCCCCCGACGCTGCTGTCGGCATCAAGCAGGCATGCGTGCTAGTCGATCGCGTGTGCGGCTGACAATCTCATATTCGAAGGCGCAGAAGGCCACCCGATTGGGTGGCCTTCCTGTTTCCTGGCAGCAACGGCTATCCATTCTGCTGCTGCCAGCGCTTGCCCAGATTATACGGCAAGCGAGGGGAGGTGATGCATTTTGCTCATAGACGCAAATCAACTGGTCGGCTGGGTGGTATCTCCGCTCCTGGCCGCTATCGTCGGCGGCCTCGTTGTCTGCGTGAAGGGCGTGGTAAAGCGCGAGAACGACCACGACAAGGCGATGGAGCAGGGTATGAGGGCGCTTCTGCGCCAGCAGCTCATCGACTACCACCGCGACTACGTTGTGTCGGGGCGCGCTTGCCCCGTCCGCGTGAAGGAGCAGGCTACCAGCGTGTACGCCGCCTACCACGACCTCGGAGGCAACGGAACAGGAACAAAGCTGTACCAGGAAATCATGAACGCACATGTAGAGGAGGCTTGAAAAATTGGAAGAACAAGAAGAGAACAGGTACGTTATGCCGGACAAGGCGTACGACGTCCTGAAGTGGGTCGGCCTCGTGGTCTGCCCTGCGCTGGCTACGCTGACGCTCACCGTGGGAAACGCCGTCGGATGGCCCGACACCACAACGGCAGCAACCATCATAACGGGCGTTGGAACCTTCATCGGCGCGTGCATAGGCATCAGCGCCGCGAAGGGCGGTGGCGACCAGTGAGTAAGCACCAGAAGAGAGCATTCATCGAGGTTGTCGGTCTGCTGCTGGCGCTTGTGCTGGCGGCTGCGCTAATTCCTGGCACGGCGCATGCCTACGAGCAGAAAGAGGCGATTTGCAACCAGGGACACGGCTACAACAGCGCCCAGTATTTGACAGTGCACGAAACCGACAACCCAGGCGCTAGCGCATACAACCATTACCGCCTTTACAGCCGCGGCTATGCCTACGCCGTCCAGTATGTGATGGACTTGGACGGCGGCACTGTGTACCACTGCATGGAGGACAACCGCAAGGCATGGGCGGTTGGAAACGGCAACAGCCGTTGCGTCAACATTGAGCTTTGCCACGCAACAAACCGCGCCGATTTCAACAAGCAATGGGACGAGGCCGTTAAATGGTGCGGCGATTACCTCAATAAGCGAGGTTGGGGGATCGATCGGCTTATCAGCCACAACGATGCTCGTATGCGCTTTGGCGGCACCGACCATACCGATCCGTTGAGCTACTTCTCGAGCTACGGCAAGTCGTGGAATATGTTCAAATCAGAGGTGGCGGCCTACATGAAGACTGGTCAGACTGGCGGCACCGTTGAGCAGGGGACTACCGAGACTCAGGCACCGTCGAGCTACAACGGCTCCAAGAGCTACAGCATCGGCAGCACCTACACGGTGACCGCTTCCGCGCTTCACGTCCGCAGTGGCGCAAGCGTTAACTACGGAATCGTCCGCACCTATCCGCATGGCCTGCGCTTCACGCTGCTCGAAACTAAGGGCAACTGGGGTCGCACACCCTCTGGCTGGGTATGCATGGACTACGCCACGAAGGCAGCCGCTAAGTCTGGCGGCACGATCAAGAGCACGGGCAACGGCACGTACCGCGTGACCGCATCGGCTCTTCACGTCCGCTATGGCGCAGGCACTGGCTACTCCAAGGTTCCTTACCGCAACCTAACCGCCAACGCAAAGGCGCACGCTTACTCCAACGGCTGCCTGAAGACCGGCACTCGCGTGACGGTGCTGCAAACGTCCGGCAACTGGGCGCGTATTCCGTCTGGCTGGGTTTGCATGGACTACCTGAAGGCGGCGTAACCAAATTCACGCCAACTTTGCACCAACTTTTCACCAGTGCTTTTTGGTGTACAATCGGCTACGCTGAAGCCGCCAACGCCTCTGGGTTCGAGCAAGTTCGAGCAGGTTCGAGCTTGATGGACGCATGCGAAACCTGGCGGCAGACCAAGGACATTCGACCGAAGAGGACCAAGCTTTACAGGCAATCTGAGGGTTATCGGCGAATCGACCAAAAAAAGAGCCCGATCTTTGGTCAATCGGGCAATGGGACGGGGCACCTGGCTTTTCTGGGTGCCCCTCTTTTTTTGTTTGCACGGGTGGTCGGATTACATTAGTTTCCATTAGTTATTGCATTAGTAGTTGCATTAGTAGTTGCTGCCAGGCGTTCTGACCACGCGATCCGTCACAGCCCGTCAACCGCCCGTCACGGTGCGACAAGGTGCGACAAGGTGCGACAAGGTGCGACAGTGTCGCGACAGTTCGGCGACACTGTCGCTAGCTATGAGCTGTGGATAGCTCGTTCTTCCATGGAAGAATCTCTGGAAGAATCGTCCGCTTTCGTTCGGAAGCAGATGGAATAGCTGGAATAACATAATGGTATGACCTGGTGTTTTCTATTTGAACTGGATTAGCTTGGATAGCTGGTAACATCGGAATTAGCTTCAAACAGGATATCCATATCAACATCGGTTTTGATCCCGTTGACTTTACCAGTATGGGTATATTGCCACATCACAAAATCGTGATAGTTGCTGGTGGGGTGTGTATCGGTGTATTCGGCATACCAAACTGCAGCATCAATTTTGTCGATATTGAGGCGAGAAAGGTCGTACTGGTTGCCATACACCATAGGTGTGTAGCCAGCTTGTTCGATGCGCTTGCAGAAGGTTTGGGCATTCTTGGTAAGCTGATCCGCGGAAAGATTGTTTGCGCGACCGGATGAATCGGTAACGGGTTCCTGATCGTACACTACTGGGTACGTTACGCCAGCACCATTAATAAGGTTCAGTACGTACTCTGCTTCTTCCAACGCCTCCTGTTCGCTTGTGGCTTGCGAGAAGAAATACACACCGTAGGGGAGTCCCACGCGGGTGGCACCCTCGACGTTCTCGTAATAGTTTTTGTCTGTGTAAAGTTGCCCTTCGGTTGAGCCACGTCTGCCACATCGCAGCATAGCGAAATCAATGCCGTCACTTTTCACAGCCTGCCAATCAATGGATCCCTGAAGATCTGATACGTCGATGCCTGTGGTGGAAACCGCGTTACCGTCTTCGTAATAGATCATGCGGCCGTTTTCTAGTTTAAGGTTGCTCCAGTCATATTTTGTTTGGTTAGAACAGCTCATGGCAACTGAGGCAAACAGCGCCACTATCGCAACAATGATGGCGACTATGACAATGGGAAGCTTGCTGCCTGATGATCTCTTGGAGTGATTTGAGGGGGCGGATTGTTTCCGCGATGTCGAAATAATCATGTTCCCATCGTAGCAAGCACCAGTAATGGGGTCTCGTTGACGCTTCTATTTCCATCAGAGACGCTCAATTTGAGCGAAGCTGGCTTTTCAGTTTGCAGTCTATCTTCATCCCTTTAAAGCGGGAATTGGTCTCTAGAAATTCGCGATGCGATTCGCTTTTTACCGCTTGACGCCTTGTGTGCCCACTTGGGTTAGGTAAAAGGCCGAATCGATTCGATTCTATCGCTATGAGTTTATGGAGCGATGGTGCCCTTATGGGGGTCTGAAACTGGTATACGGTAAAATGAAGCAGTTTATTGATTTATTCCTCTTCGTTAGGAGTTCCTATATGTGCGGAATCGTTGGTTATACGGGCACCCTCCAGGCAAAAGGTGTTCTACTTGAGGGCTTAAAGCGCCTTGAGTACCGTGGGTACGACTCGGCGGGTATTGCCGTCGAGGATGGCCAGGGAATCAATGTGGTTAAGCGTTTGGGCAAGGTTTCCGGCCTCGCTGATGCCATCCAGGACGATATGTGTCAGGGAACGTGCGGCATTGGTCATACGCGTTGGGCGACGCACGGTGCTCCCAGCGAGCGCAACGCCCATCCGCACACGGACTGCACCAATAAGATTGCCGTTGTTCACAACGGCATTATTGAGAACTTTGCTGAATTGCGCGAAGAGCTGATCGCGAAGGGTCACACGTTCACTTCCGATACCGACACAGAGTGCATTGCTCATTTGGTGGAGGAAAACTACCACGGTGATCTGTTCGAGGCAGTTCGCGTGGTGTCAAACTCGCTTTCTGGCGCCTATGGTTTGGCGGTAATGCACCACGATCATCCTGGCGAAATCGTGGTAACTCGCAAAGATTCTCCTATTGTGTTGGGCGTTGGCGAAAACGGTAGCTACCTGGGCTCTGATATCATTGCGCTCATCGATGCAACCCGTGATGTGGTTATCCTTGAAGACAATCAGCTTGCTGTTATGCATTCTGATCATATTGATTATTTTGATGCTGATGGTAATCCGGTAACCCCTGAAATCACCCATGTTGATTGGGATATCGATGTTGCGGAAAAGGGCGGCTATCCTGATTTCATGTTGAAAGAAATTCACGAGCAGCCCCGTGTTGTTCGTGATACTCTCGCGGGACGTATGTCCGGTCATGAGATTTCTATTGACGAGCTCACGCTTACCCGTCAAGAACTTAATTTCATCGATCGCGTGTATCTTATTGGCTGCGGCACTTCCTATCATGCGGGTCTTATTGCCAAAAACCTTATAGAGGGCTGGGCTCGCATTCCCACAGAAGTGGAAGTTGCCAGCGAATTCCGTTACCGTAATCCCATTATTACGCCCACTACCTTGGTGGTTGCCGTTTCTCAGTCTGGTGAAACGGCAGACACGCTCGCTGCTATTCGCGATGCGCGTATCAAGGGCGCCAAAGTGTTTGGTATCACTAACGTAATCGGTTCCCCAGTTGCTCGTGAGTCGGATGGCGTAATCTACACCAAGGCAAACAAAGAGGTTGCGGTTGCTTCAACGAAGTCGTTCATCGGTCAGGTGGTGAGCCTTACGCTTTTGGCCCTTCTTTTGGGTCGATCGAAGGGCAAGCTCACCTTGAACCAGACGCGCATGCTCTTCACTGAGCTTGCTGACACTGCCGACCAGATCGAGGAAATCCTGCAAGACACTTCTGCTATTGAAGATGCGGTGCACTTCTTCGACGGTCGCCAGTCAACTCTTTATATTGGCCGTGGCTTGGGTGAGGCAACATGCTATGAGGGTGCGTTGAAGCTGAAGGAAATCAGCTATATTCATGCTGAGGCATATGCCGCTGGCGAAATGAAACATGGCCCTATTGCCCTGCTCGATGAAGGGTTCCCGATTGTCGCGGTCGCAACGCAGAGCGCCACCTACGACAAAACGGTTTCCAACCTTGAAGAGTCCAAGTCACGCGGGGCGAAGATTATTGCCATTGCCACCGAAGGTGATGAGGCCATTAAGAAGGTCGCCGATCATGTTATCTACATCCCAAAGGTTCGTGATGCTTTTATGCCCATTACTGCAAGTGTTCCATTGCAGCTTCTGGCTCGCGCGGTGGCGGTTGCTCGTGGCTGTGACGTCGATCAGCCTCGTAACCTGGCAAAATCGGTAACGGTTGAATAGGTATGCTCATGTCTGATCCTTCGATGGGAAATCGAGACATGGTTGAAGACGGCACTGCTCATAAGGGCGGTGCCGTTTCTTCTGCCGCTCTCAATGAAACGTCGGCGACTTCCGCTATGCGTGAAGCTACTCAAGATGCGCAGAAAGCGGGCATTCTACCCGAATCGGTATCAATGGGCGTAGACATTGTTGAGGTTGCACGTATGCGTGCAATCATGAAGCGCTCGCCCGCATTCATTGAGCGCTCGTTTTCGTGCGAAGAACGAGCCTACTGTGATGCAACAGCTTCACCTGAGTTTCATTATGCTACGCGCTTTGCTGCAAAAGAGGCTGTGGTTAAGGCCTTAGGCACGGGTTTTAGGCACGGTATCAGGCCTAATGATATTGAGGTGTACCTCAATGCCAAAGGCAAGCCTCGCGTTCGGCTCCATAGAGCCGCTGCGAAGATCGCCGCTCATTTAGGCATCGAGGAGATTCCGCTTTCGCTCTCATATACCCACAACGAAGCGGTTGCTTGTGCACTTGCCTTGACTGAGGATTCTCGTACGAAGGCAAAGGCGCGTGTTACTACATCAGCTCATGATTTGTCGCGTCAATTCAAAGAGGCTCGTTCCCTTTTGAATGACCTGCCGGCTGCTGATGGGAAAGAAGGTGCGTAAACCCATGGATAGCAAGACGAATTATGCGTCGCTTGTGCCTATTCCCCCTGCTGATGCCCATAAATATTCTCGAGGTAAAGCGATAGTTGTCGCTGGCTCTGCCGCTTATCCGGGTGCTGCATGCCTGTCGTCTTGCGCGACGCAGCTTGCTGGTGCGGGCTATACGCAGGTTTTCACGGCAAAAAGCAACATGGCGCTGATCCAGGCATTTCGCCCTTCACTGGTGGTTGGCTCTTTCGCCTCATTGGATGTCGCCTCTGCTCTTCCTGCGCAGCATTCTGGCGCCTTTGTGGTTGGGCCGGGGTTTGATTCCTCGGATGCTGATGCTGAAAATGTGGCTCGCCGTGTTCTGAAGCAGGCCTCGGCACCGGTATTGGTTGATGGCGGTGCTCTCGCGTTCATGCCCTCGCTGAAAATGCGCAAAGTGTTGCGTCGTCGCAATGAACAGGGGAGTGTAACCGTCCTAACTCCGCACAAGGGTGAAGCAGCGCGTCTCGGTGCTCCTTTTGGACTGAACTTAGATAATATGCTGCAAGAAGAAGTAGCCTATTCTCTTGCATTGGCTTATGGTGCTGTCGTTGTTCTCAAAGGGCCCGATACGGTAATCGCTTCGGTAGAGCATAGCTGCAGGGTAACGAATGGTTCCGTTGCGCTTGCAAAAGCTGGTACGGGTGATGTGCTTGCTGGGGTAATTGGTGGCTTGCTTGCTCAGGGTATGAGTGCTTTCGATGCTGCCCATCTGGGGGTATATATACATGCAGAAGCAGGTAATATTGCGGCTGAGCGGAAAGGCGTTGTTAGCACCTGCGCCGAAGACGTGCTTGATGCTGTGCCTGAGGCCTTTATGCGTATAGGCAAATAGAACAAGATAAGCTCTATTGCTGCTGTCTTGGTGTGATGCATCTGATGCTGGCTTTTGCTTTGTTGAGTTACTGCTAGGTCTATGTCGCGTTAGCTGATTGGCTTGCAGTGCATCAACGTTGAGGGTAAACGAGAGGATTTCTTTCATGTCTAACGAACAGGGTTCCGTGCCCGAAGAAACACTGGCAGAGCGTGTTTTACGTCTGCGTCGCGAAATCGAATATCACACACATCGTTATTATGTCCTCGATGACCCCGAAATATCAGATGCTGCGTTCGACTCCCTTATGCGCGAGCTTCGTGACCTGGAGAATGAATATCCTTCATTGCAAGACCCTTCGTCTCCAACCCAGCGCGTTGGTGGAGCTGTAGGCAATCAATTTTCCCCCGTAGTTCACGAACAGCGCATGTATTCTCTCGACAACGCTATGGATTTGGACGAGCTTGATGCATGGATGGATCGGACCGAAGAAGCCTTGGGTGCGCTTCCTCCTTTGGTCTGCGAACTCAAGATAGATGGTTCTTCGCTGGCGCTTACCTACGAAGACGGCAAGCTGGTTCGTGCTGCCACTCGTGGTGATGGCACCACGGGCGAAGACGTTACGGTTAATGTACGTACGGTTAACGACATTCCTTTGCGTCTGTGGGATGAAGGTGCTGGGGATGTTGTCGAAGGCGTTTCCTCGGTTGAGGTCCGTGGCGAAATATACATGTCGAAGGCAAGCTTTGAGGCGCTCAACGAGCAGGCTGAGGCAGTGGGGAATCGCACGTTCGCCAATCCCCGTAATGCCGCCGCTGGATCCCTTCGACAGAAAGATCCCTCTGTTACGCGTGAGCGTGAGTTGTCAACTTTCATGTATGCGATTGCGCGCGATCAGTCCATCAAAGCTTCAGGGCAGTGGGAGTTGCTGCAGTGGCTCCGTAGTTGCGGCTTTCACGTAAACCCCGATGTTAAGCGCTGCGTCACGCGCGAAGAGGTGCGAAGGTTCTGCCGCGATTGCCTGGAGAAGCGTGCCGATCTGCCCTATGAAATCGACGGTGTGGTTGTGAAGGTGGATTCTTTTGCCTTGCAACATGAGCTTGGCTTCACAGCGCGCGCTCCTCGCTGGGCCATTGCTTACAAATTCCCTCCAGAAGAAAAAACCACTATCTTGCGTGATATCACTATTCAGGTTGGGCGAACAGGCGCGTGCACTCCTGTAGCCGAGCTTGATCCGGTTTTGGTGGCTGGCTCTACGGTTGCTCGAGCTACCCTCCATAACGAAGACGAGGTTTTGCGTAAGGATGTGCGTATTGGCGATACCGTTATCGTCCGAAAAGCCGGCGATGTTATTCCTGAGGTTCTGGGCCCTATCCTTTCGTTGCGCCCTGGGGATTCTCAACCTTGGGTTATGCCGAAGGCTTGCCCCAGTTGTGGCTCTCCTATTGTTCGAGAGAAGGGTGAAGCGGCTTATCGATGCGTATCTATCGACTGTCCGGCTCAGGCTCATGAGCGATTAACTCATTGGGCAAGTCGAGGTGCGCTCGATATTGAAGGTATGGGCAATGAGATCGTTGCTCGTCTCATTGAGTCGGGCAATTTAACCGATGTTGCCGATTATTACGATCTTTCGCAGGATACGTTGGAGCATTTGGATACTGGTCGGACCACCACCAAGGGCGAGCGGATTGAGCTGGGCCCTGTGGTGGCATCAAAGCTTATGCTCTCAATTAACGAAAGCAAGAAGCGTTCGCTGGCACGTGTTCTTTTCGGATTGGGTATTCGTCACGTTGGCAAAACCACGGCAGAGGCTATTGCGAAAGTGTATCCTTCTATGAACTTGCTTCGTGGCGCAAAGGTTGATGACCTGGCGGCAATCGATGGCGTTGGCTCGATTATTGCGCAGAGTATTTTTGATTTCTTTGCAACCGAAGATAATGTAAAGGTAGTTGAGCGTTTGGCTGCTGCGGGCGTAACCATGGAAGAAGCGCTCCATGAAAATACATTGCCCCAAACCCTTGCGGGTCTGACGTTTGTACTTACTGGCAGTTTGGTTGAATCGGGTATGACGCGTACCGAAGCCGGCAATAAGCTGAAAGAGTACGGAGCAAAGGTTTCTGGAAGCGTTTCTAAAAAGACTAGCTACGTTATTTGCGGCGAGGCTGCAGGGTCTAAACGCTCCAAAGCTGAAAGTCTGGGAGTTCCTATTTTGACAGAGCGGGATTTTCTGGAATTGATCAAAACCGGGTTGATCCCAGCTGCTGAAGAACGCGGGAGAGAAACGGGCTTGTTTGCAGCCAGTGCCTCTATCGAAGAGACCGAGCGTCAGGATGTGGCTGCTCCTGCACCGAACGAAACGGACTGATAATGGCAAAGATTCGCGTAGATGATCTGCTTGTCGAGCAGGGTTACTTTGCTGATAGGGATGCGGCTTTGCGTGCGGTTATAGCGCGTGAGGTGCGAGTAGACGATGTGTATGTGTCGAGCGCTGCTTTAAAAGTTCGTCCCGATGCTGATCTTTTCGTCAAAAATACCAAGAAATTCGTTTCCCGTGGTGGGCATAAGCTTCAGGGCGCGCTTGATCACTTTCGACAGGATGTTGCGGGTTTTCGTTGCGTTGATGTTGGGTCTTCTACGGGCGGGTTTTCGGATTGCCTGCTTCAGGCGGGGGCTGCCAGTGTGGCATGCGTAGATGTCAACTACGGCCAGCTCGCTTGGAGTTTGCGTCAAGATCCTCGTGTGAGTGTGTTCGAGCGCACCAACATTCGTTTAGCGAGCCCCGAGAGTCTTGGTGCTCCATTTGATATGGTGGTATGCGACTTAAGTTTTATCGGATTGGCCCAGCTAGCTGATGTGTTCGCCAATCTTTGTGAAGAGGGCAGCATCTTTTTGGGGCTTATCAAACCGCAGTTTGAAAGCCAGCACGAAGAAACCGATCATGGCATTGTCCGAAACGAAGCGGTTCGTCAGCGTGTGGTTGATGAAGTCACCCAGGCGTTGCGCGAGGTGGGATTTAGGGTGAACGGGGTAGTGGAAAGCTCGATCAAGGGCGCAGAAGGAAATGTAGAATACCTTGTTCATGCTACGTTCCTAGGAAGCGAAGCATGAGACATATTGAAATCAGCGCTTCTGAAAAGCTCCTGGAGTATATGGATCGCAAAGGATATCACTGCATCGCTGTTGAGCCTATTAGTCCAAAGGGCTGTTGCGCCGATATGACCGAGCTCCATTCACGTTTTGTGCGCGATAAAGACGTGCCTCGGCTGAAAGCAAGAAACTGTGGTGTGTTTGAGGCACCTTTTGGCGAGATGCTTGTTTTGGAAAAAGGATTGGAAATCGATGATGAAGTTTATTTTGATCTGCGTAGCTTCTTCGGTGTGAAAGATATTGCAACAAGAGGCATTCGCCCATTTTCCTTTTAACCATTAAGGCATCAACGAGGTTTTCATCGACCAGAAACAGCACGGGCCCCATTATTGGGGCCCGTGCTGTTTCTGGAGCGAAGATGCCGCTAGTTTTTCAGAGAATTCAGCGGTGCAGGCATGCGGCCGCCGCGATGAGCGAACACCGTGCCAGCATATTCGTTTACCGGCATGACCGGCGCATAACCAAGCAGACCTCCGAAGTCGAGCTTGTCGCCAACCTTCTTGCCGATAGCGGGAATAAGGCGAACTGCGGTGGTTTTGTTGTTGATCATGCCAATGGCGCATTCATCGGCAATGATGCCAAAGATGGCTTCGACGCTGGTATCTCCTGGGATGGCGATCATGTCGAGGCCAACGGAACAAACGCAGGTCATGGCTTCAAGTTTCTCCAGACGGAGCGCACCGGATTCTGCTGCGCGAATCATGCCGGCATCTTCGGATACGGGGATAAAGGCACCAGAAAGACCGCCAACGCTGCTGCTTGCCATAACGCCGCCCTTCTTGACTGCGTCGTTGAGCATGGCGAGAGCTGCAGTAGTGCCTGGGCCGCCGCATTGGCCAACGCCAATAGCTTCCAGGATTTCGGCTACTGAGTCGCCTTCGGCGGGCGTGGGTGCAAGAGAGAGGTCCAAGATGCCTTTCTGTACGCCCAGACGTCGACTGGCTTCGCGGCTCATAAGTTCGCCTGCGCGAGTGATCTTGAAGGCGGTTGCCTTAATTGCTTCAGCAATGGAGGTCATATCGGCATCTTTGGGCATGTTGCGCAGGACATTGTTCACAACGCCGGGCCCCGATACACCAACGTTGACTACTGCATCGGCCTCACCCGAGCCATGGAATGCGCCAGCCATGAAAGGGTTATCTTCGACGGCGTTGCAAAATACAACCAATTTGCCTGCGCCAATGCACTGTTTGTCTTTGGTTGCCTCTGAGGCCTGTTTGATGATGCCAGCCATTTTGAACGCGGCATCCATGTTGATGCCGGCGCGTGTTGATCCAACGTTTACCGATGCGCATACATTATCTGTTGCGGCAAGGGCGGCAGGAATTGATTCCATCAGGTTGTTGTCTGCACGTGAGGCGCCCTTGTGCACAAGTGCAGAAAAACCGCCTACAAAATCGACGCCAACTTCTTTGCCGGCTTTGTCCATCGCGATAGCAATAGGGGAAAGGTCGGTAGCTTGGGTTGCAGCGCAGATTTCGGCGATGGGCGTTACGGAAATGCGTTTATTTACGATAGGAATGCCGTATTCGCGTTCGAGCTGTTCAGCGGTAGGAACAAGCTTTTCGGCAGCGGTGGTCATGCGATCGTATACCTTGCGGGCCATAACGTTCACATCTTCGTGAGTGCAGCCGCGCAGGTTCAAACCGAGTGTAATGGTACGAATATCGAGGTGCTGCTTGCTTACCATTGCAAGCGTTTCAGCGATCTCTTCCGGGGTGATCTGCATGGAAACGATCCCTTTCATTGCGGTTTCATCAATTTGGTAATTTTATCACTGCTAAATGCGGGTGGAGTTGCGAACGCGTGCCCTTTGATATAGAAACACGGCTACTGCAAGGCGTATGGGGCACGGATGGAATTATTGCCATGCTCTTCCTTCGGTTAATGGGTTCATTGTGCGTTTTACCTTGGAATTTACGGTGTGATTCTCTGCGAGCTGCTATTCAGGGTAGTCTTGAGAAGCGCGAATGGAATTACCGCCTGTCCATTGCCGTGTACTCTTCAGAAGGCCAAATTCAGTAGAATGACTATCTGACATGGACTAAGTGGGAGGTTGTCATGACGGAGGAATCTACTTTAACCGAAGATGGTTTGGCAAAGCGCATTGCGGATTTTGCGGCTTCTTTCGCAGCCAATCAAAAGGCATTGGCGGATCTTGCACCAATTGGTAATCCGAATATGGTTGCAATGCTTGCTGAAGCTGCATTGTCCGATAGAGGCGATGGCTTCGCCTGTTATGTTGCGGAAAACATGGTTGCCATTAGGGCTGCGGCATCGAGAAGCGAAGAGGTTTGCACTGTACTGGTAATGGGTTATGAGCTGGGCATTTCGGTAGGTAGTGCTGCCTGCATGAATGACCTTGGTTCGTTGTATTACATGGGAGAGCTAGTTCCTCAGGACTATGCACGGGCCGCAAAGCTCTACGAGCAAGCAATGGACCATGGCTGTTTCCAGTCGATTATCAATTTGGGCTATATTTACGAATATGGTCGCACAGGTGAAGCCGATCACCAAAAGGCGTATCAGTGTTACGCATTGGCTTCCGCCTTACAGCCGTCTTGTGAGGCGGTATATAAGCTGGGGGATATGTATTCTCGTGGCGAGGCTGTGCCATCTAGCATGGGGAAGGCTTGTCAGCTGTGGGAGCGCAGTCTCGAACTTGCTGAAAGTGTTGTTGAAGCGGCTCAGCCATCTGTGCGAATCGCTAAGGCAATCGTCAACCCCTCATGCGAAGAGTGGGGAGAAGAATACGACCCCCTCCGTGCGCTGTCTTTGTTTCAGCAGGCCGAAATTGGGTTGCGTATAGATATCTCCAAGGGGGCAACCTATTATCGCAGGCGTCTTACCGAAGCGATCGAAGGTCAAGATTTGGCTCGCCAGCGTATTGTGGAAAAAGCTACAGCAGAGGCTATGGAATAAGCTAGATATTGCGCTATTCGTCGGGAATCGAGCAGCTTCGTGGTTTGAAGATGCTCGATTCTTATTTTGATTTCCGAAATGGGCTCTCGAGCGCCGATGGAACCTACTTGCTTTGTGATTCTTCAGTTGTTGCTATATTGCTGTTTTTGGATCCATTTCTTGCCCGAGTCACAGCCCCTTGGTACTATGTTATTGCACACTGTGTTCATTAATGATTAGTGTGATTAATGTAACTGCGGGGAAGTTATTTGCGACCGTGCAAGGGGAAGGGGTTAACGTGCCAGCTGGTGTCAGTATGCACTCGCGTAGTGAAAACGCAATTTTAGCCATCGAGCCTTGCTTTGAGGATCGTCGTATTACGCGCAGCAAGAAAGCACTGCGCGGTGCGCTCATCACTCTGATGGAGGAAAAGGGGTTTGACTCCATCACGGTCAACGACCTGTGCTCTGCAGCTGACCTTAATCGCGGTACCTTCTACAATCACTTTCGCGATAAAGAACATTTGCTTGAATCGTTCGAAGATGAAGTGATGCGAGATTTAGTCGCTATTCAGGCTCAGATGGAATCTATCGATATAAAAGAGGTGGTTGCGGCGCGATTTGCAAAGCGTCCGCTTCCTTTTTTGGTGGACCTCTTCGAATACCTGAGCAAACAAGGCGCTTTCCTGCATGCCGTATTGGGTCCCGGGGGCGATATTCGTTTTGGTCCCCGCTTGCGAGATTCGGTATGCGCTCACCTTATTCAGAGCGTGCTTCACGAGCAGTACCGCAATGACCCCAGTGCATTTGTTGATTACTATCTTGCCTTCTATGCTTCAGCGTATTTAGGCGTTATAACCCATTGGATTGAAACCGGAATGAAGGAAAGCTCGGAGGAAATGGCGCTTATTGCCATGCGTTTGCTTTTCATCAGACCGGGGGAACCTATTCGAATGTGAGGAGATTCACCATGGCAACCGAAGCTGGAGCATTTAAACTCCATCTGGGTATCGACGTGGGATCAACCACGGTAAAAGTTGCAGTTTTGGACGAAGACGATCAGATCGTCTATTCGGTCTATCGGCGCCACCACGCCGATGTGCGTGCGACGGTGTTGGAAGTATTGCAGGAAGCGGCAGCGCAGTTTCCTGATAAAGAGGTTACGGTTGCCATTACCGGCTCCGGCGGTCTGCTGCTTTCCCAGTGGCTCGGTATCGAATTCGTTCAGGAAGTAATTGCTTCCAAAACGGCAGTTGAAACGTTTATCCCCAAGACCGATGTCGCTATCGAGCTTGGCGGCGAAGACGCTAAGATCATCTACTTCGATAATGGCATTGAGCAGCGCATGAATGGTACGTGCGCTGGCGGTACCGGCGCATTCATCGATCAGATGGCCGCGCTTTTGGACACTGATGCAACGGGGCTCAATGAGCTTGCTCAGCATCATACGGTGCTGTATCCGATTGCTAGCCGTTGTGGCGTATTCGCCAAGACCGACGTACAACCCCTTTTGAACGAGGGAGCTAAAAAAGAAGATATTGCTGCATCTATTTTTCAGAGCGTTGTTACGCAAACCATTTCCGGTTTGGCATGCGGTCGTCCGATTCGCGGCCATGTTGCGTTCCTCGGCGGTCCGCTGCAGTACTTGCCTGAACTTCGCAAGCGCTTCTATGAAACGCTCGAGCTTGATGACGAACATATTATTGTTCCTGATAATGCTCATCTTTTTGTGGCAAGTGGTTGCGCGTTGGCTGGTTCTGAAGCTAAAGCTGAGTTGCTTTCTGACGTTGTTGAGCGTCTTGAAAATCTGGGCGATGTTCAGGGCAGCGAAGTGGTTCGTCTTCCTCCCTTATTTAAAGATGAGGCCGATTATCGCGAATTCAAGCAGCGCCATGATAGTGAAAAGGTTCGTCGTGCTGATCTTTCAGCCTATGAAGGGGCGGCTTTTCTTGGCATCGATGCTGGTTCGACCACATTCAAGAGTGCCCTTATCGGTGAAGATGGCAGTCTTTTGTGGAGCAGTTACGTCAACAACAAAGGCGACGTTTTAGGGTGCGCGAAGCGTGCTGTTGCCGAGCTGTATCAGCAGCTTCCTGTCGATGAATCGGGCAAGCCCAAGGTGAACATTGCCCATGTTACGGTTACCGGCTATGGTGAGGCATTGTTGCTCGAAGCTTTGCGTGTGGATTCCGGCGAGATTGAAACGGTTGCGCATCTCCGTGGCTCTCAGGAAATGCTTCCAGGCGTTGAGTTCATTTTGGATATTGGTGGTCAGGACATGAAGTGTCTGCGCGTTAAGGACGGCGTGATTGACCACATCATGCTGAACGAGGCGTGCTCCTCTGGCTGCGGTTCGTTTATTGAAAGCTTTGCATCGGGCTTGAATCTTGATGTATCTGAATTCGCTCAGAGCGCTATCAAGGCTGAAAATCCTGTTGATTTGGGCAGCCGTTGTACGGTGTTCATGAACAGTCGCGTTAAGCAGGCTCAGAAGGAAGGTGCCACGGTTGGCGACATCGCTGCTGGCTTGGCTCTTTCCGTTATTAAAAATGCCTTGTTCAAGGTAATCAAAATTCGCGACCCCCGTGAAGTGGGCACTAAGGTTATCGTTCAGGGCGGTACGTTCTTGAACGATGCCGTTTTGCGCGCATTCGAGCAATTGGCTGAAACCAATGCAGTTCGTCCCGATATCGCTGGAAACATGGGTGCATATGGTGCTGCCCTGTTGGCGCGCGATCGTGCTCATGCTAAGGAAGCAGCTTTGGGCGTTCCTGCTCAAACGACCATGCTCGGTTTGGATGCGTTACGTGCGCTTGAGCCTACGCATCGAAACGTGCGCTGTAAAGCATGCTCGAATCACTGCCTGCTCACTATTAACGATTTTGGCATTGATGAGGAGACGGGTAAGCACCGTCGCTTTATCACGGGTAATCGTTGTGAAAAGGGCGCGGGACTGGCTGAAGAAGCTGCCAAGGTTCCAAACTTGTTCGAATATAAGACCCATCGCCTATTCGACCATTATCAGCCCCTATCCAAGGAAGAGGCAACCCGTTCCACGGTTGGTATTCCTCGTGCCTTGAACATGTACGAAAACTATCCGTTCTGGTTTACGTTCTTTACCAAACTCGGTTTCCGTGTTGAGCTCTCTGACCCTTCAACCAAGAAAACATACGAAGCGGGTATTGAGTCTATGCCTTCCGAGAGCGTGTGCTACCCAGCCAAGCTATCTCACGGCCATATCATGAACTTGCTCGAAAAAGACATCGATTTTATTTGGATGCCGTGTGCTAAATATGAGCGTCAGGAAGACGAGACCGCAGGCAATCATTTCAATTGTCCTATCGTAATGAGCTATTCCGAGGCGTTGAAACTCAATGTCGATGCACTGAACGAGACCGATATCCAGTTCCTTAATCCTTTTGTTCCCTATCACATGAAGGACAAACTGAAAGAGCGCTTGTATGTCGAGCTTGTTGAGAAGCACCCCGAGCTTATGGGCTCCGGCCCTGCTCCCACGCAGGCTGAAATTGATGCTGCGGTAGATGCCGCATGGGCTGAAGACGAGCAGCTTCACGAAGACATCCACAACAAGGGTATGGAAACCCTGAAATGGATAGAAGAGCATGGGGTGCACGGTATCGTGTTGGCTGGTCGTCCGTATCACGACGATCCCGAAATCAATCACGCAATCCCAGAATTGCTTACCAGCTTCGGCTTGGCAGTGTTTACCGAAGATTCAATTGCTCATTTGGGTCAGGTCGAACGTCCTCTTCGCGCTGTTGATCAGTGGATGTATCATACGCGCTTGTACCGTGCCGCAAAGGTGGTAACCCAGCGTGATGATCTCGATCTAATTCAATTGAACAGTTTCGGATGTGGCCTGGACGCTGTTACCACCGATCAGGTCCAGGAAATCTTGGAAGGTTCGGGCAAGATCTACACCGTCTTGAAGATCGACGAGGTTTCCAACTTGGGTGCTGCTCGTATTCGAGTTCGCTCTTTGCTGGCTGCGTTGAAAGACCAATCCGATGAGCGCGCTGAGCGGAATGCAATTGAGGGTGGCTGTCCTGTTTGCGGCATTGACGCTGATAAGCTCGAGGCCGATGTTGCTGCACGTGAGGCCGTTATTAATGCCAAGACCGGTGCTCGCGAAGCTGAGGCTGGCGCTGCGGTTGCTGCAGAGATTGCCAACGGCAAGGGAAGCACCTGTTCATGCGGGACGATTGATGAGCATGATGGCCCTCATGTTCGTGAAGCTGAATCCACTGCATTCCCGAAGGTTCAGTTCACTCAAGAAATGAAAGATGCTGGGTACACGATTCTTTGTCCCCAGATGGCTCCTATCCATTTCGACTTACTCGTGCCGATTTTCCGCTCAAATGGATATAACCTTGAATTGTTGCCAGCGGTTGACCATGGAGCGGTGGATGCTGGTCTGAAGTATGTGAACAACGATATTTGCTACCCGTCCATCCTGGTTACTGGCCAGATTATGGAAGCGGTTACATCTGGCCGTTATGACACCGATAAACTTGCTGTGATCATTACCCAAACAGGTGGCGGCTGTCGCGCAACCAACTACATCAGCCTCATTCGCAAGGCGTTGAAGGCTGCGGGTCTGGGCCATATCCCTGTTATCTCGCTTGCATTCAAGAAGTTGGATGAATCCAATCCTGGCTTCAAGGTGACGGCCACTATGCTGTACAACGCTATATTCGCGTTGTTCTATGGCGACTTGCTTATGCAGTGCCTGTACCGTACACGCCCGTATGAAATCGAAAAGGGTGCGGCAGAGCAGTTGTTCGATTACTGGATGGAAAAGTGCAAGCTGCAAATCGCCGAAGGCGAGAAATTCGGTCGTTACAAGAAGACGGTTCGCGCCATCGTAGACGACTTCGACAACTTGCCGCTGCAGGGCGAGGGAACCAAGCCGCGCGTTGGCGTTGTTGGCGAGATTTTGGTTAAGTTCCACCCCACAGCAAACAATCAGGTGGTCGATGTCATTGAGGCGGAAGGCTGCGAAGCGGTTGTGCCTGGGTTGGTTGACTTCTTCTTGTTCGGTATTGCTGGTTCCATCTTCCAGCAGGAAGGTGTAGGCAAGTCGAAGAAGGGTGCGATGGGTGCAAAAGCAGGTTTGGCTGCCATTGCGAAGCTGCGCAAACCTATGAACGATGCCTTGGCGAAATCTACGCGCTTCGAGCCGCCCACGGATATCTTTGAGCTGGCAAGCTATGCAGAAGAGATCTTGTCTCTGTGCAATTCGATGGGTGAAGGCTGGCTTCTTACTGCTGAAATGTGCGAGCTCATTCGCAACGGTGCTCCGAACATTGTGTGTGCCCAGCCTTTCGCATGTTTGCCCAACCACGTTGTTGGCAAGGCGGTTATTAAGGAACTGCGTCGTCGCTATAAGGGCACTAACATCGTTGCGGTCGATTACGACCCTGGTGCTTCCGAGGTTAACCAACTCAATCGTATCAAGCTGATGATTTCGGTTGCTAAGGCGAACCTCGCTGAAGAGCTCAAGGCCGAGCAACAGCACTCGGAAGAGGGAAGTACAACCGAGTTCCATACCGAAAGCGAAGTGGAGACTACGCGCGCATAATGCTCATGTTTCGCTTATGACGCTCTTTGGCCGACCCTTCAATCTGAGGGTTCTTTAAAGCGGCAAAAAGGTTTTGTTTCCTTTTTGCCGCTTTCTTTTTCCGGAATCGCTTTAGTACGGTGTAGAATCCATACGCTATGGATATGATATTTGAATTGATCTCTAACCTTTTTGGAATCGAGCCTCTAGGTTTAGCAATTGTCTGTGGGCTTGTTTTTTTGGCCGGCTATGTCGATGCTATCGCTGGGGGAGGTGGGCTAATTTCCTTGCCCGCTTATCTTATTGCCGGTGTTCCGACTCATGCCGCTATAGCCACAAATAAGCTCAGTTCCTGTATGGGGACTACTGTGGCAACGTTCCACTATGCCAAATCGGGTTTCATTAATGCGCGCCTTGCGTTGCCAAGCATCGTCTTTGCTTTCTTGGGGTCGTTTTGCGGTTCCAACGTATTGCTGCTCGTTGATGACGGATTTTTGCGCCTATTTCTTTTGGTGGTGCTTCCGGTAACGGCGATTTATGTAATGAAGTCCAAAAGTTTTGACGCAGCGGGTCTTCAATCGTTTTCACTTCGTAAGACCACTTTGCTCTGTATGGGAATTGCCTTCGCAGTTGGTGTTTATGACGGCTTCTACGGTCCGGGAACGGGAACGTTTTTGATGCTAATGCTTACCGGATTGGCCCATTTGCGTTTGGACTCTGCGGCAGGCGTTACGAAATCGATCAATCTCACTACCAATTTAGCGGCGTTGATCGTGTTTTTGATCCATGGCCAAGTAGTTATACTTCTCGGCCTTTTGGCTGGCTTGTTCAATATGATCGGCAACTATCTGGGGTCTCATAGTTTTACCAAGAACGGGGGCGCTATCGCGCGCCCCATTACAATAGCGGTATTGTTGATTTTCTTCGCGAAAGTTGTTTGGGATTTCATGGCATAGAGCCAATTGGGCGGCTTGAAGAAAACAGGTGCTTTGATCAAGCTGCCTTCTGCGCGCTATTTCACGAGTGAGCGATGGTGTAGTAGCTGTTCTCTTACGGTAATTGGCGCCTCAAGGCTTCTTATTCTGCATCTTTTAACGCTTTAGATTCTGTGACTTGAAGTCTGCTTCCGAACCTGGACTAGTTGGCGTATTGATTGATTTACGATGGCGTATTCTCTATGTGAACGTGTTCATTCTTAATTGGGAAAGCGCTATAGTGGGGTCGTAGTAATTGTGAACACGTTCAAATTTGCCGTTATTAAAGAAACGGCAATAAAGCGGGGTTAGCCCGTGCATGGAGAGGCGGTATTGCCATGAGTAAGATTCCAAGTGTTGAAACTATGGGAACTTGTCCGAAATGCGGAATCCTATTGGATCTTACCGTCGAAGTTGCCCCTGAAGAAGTTATATACCATGGCGTTTGTCCTGAACATGGGGCATTTACCCGTTCGGAGCCTCGAGCTGATTTGTCGGAACTTGGTGTTAAGGTTTCATCTACGGTTGGCATACGCGGTCAGCAAGCTTCTGTTGCGTAAGTTTTTGGTTGCAGCCTTAAATCAAACTCGGAACCAATTAGGGGCTGCACTGAAGACAGGAACGTTTAGGGTTGCAGTTCATAGGCTTCGACCCAGTATAGACCTCGCTGGTTTTAGCGGGGTCTATTTGTGTTTTGGGAGACTTGGGCAACCTAACTCATCTCGAGACAATAAGGCACTGTCGTTTTGGGCTTCGGTAAGCGTTTTGCGGTTGCTTGCTGTGCTTTAGCTTATGAGACCTTTGCGATAGCGCATTTCGATTGCTCAATGTCGCCGTAATGAATGGCGGCAGTGGGGCAGAGCCTTAGGCAGCCGAAACACATAAAACACGTTTCTTTTATCCAGACGGGGTGCTCATCTTTCATTTCAATTGCTTCGGCGGGGCAAATCCGGCTGCATTTGCCGCAGCCAATGCAGTTTTTGCATACTGAGAAATTGTCAGTATAAAGAACCTCGTCAAGATCGACACGGGTATAGAGGCCTGCGGCGCTCTTGGTCTTTCCATCGTTCATGACGCACTCCTTGCCCTGATCCCTGTTGTCCATTGTATTGCTCGGTTAATCGAGAAAATAATGCAATCTGAAACAGCATGTATGAGTCAAATTCATACATGAATCATCAATTGCATCCATCGTTTTTTTTGAGGCATGGTTTCTACTGTTGGCCTTCAAGATTGCGACTCGGCATTACGGACTGTGCGTAGTGTTGCTGTTTATGTAACTAGCAGGTTATTATGCAGCCGAAACGTGATGATTTAAGGTCGATGGGCTGCTTCGCAATTCAGCCGCTTCGCTATTTGGCTAAGTTCGGTATAATTTCATGGTTATACAAATACAAGGATGAAGAAAGGGTGCATCGTGGCCAACAGCTACAAGCAAACCATGAATCTGCCGCGCACCGACTTCGCGATGCGTGCGAACTTGCCTGAAAACGAACCTAAGCGCCTTGAGTATTGGAATGACATCGACATTTACGCAAAGGTGCTTGAAAAGAACAAGGATAATGCACCCTTCGTCCTGCACGATGGTCCTCCGTATGCAAATGGCCCTATTCATATCGGTCATGCCTTCAATAAGATCCTTAAAGACTTCATCGTTAAGTACAAGTCTATGCGCGGCTTCTACGCACCCTATGTTCCTGGCTGGGATTGTCATGGCCTGCCTATTGAAAACAAGGTTGAAGAGCAGCTCGGCGAAGAGAAAATGGCTAAGATTGATACGGCTACGTTCCGTAAGATCTGTCGCGAATACGCCACTAAGCAGCTTGACGGCCAGCGCGAGGGCTTCAAGCGCCTTGGCGTGCGTGGAGAGTGGGATAATCCTTACCTCACCTACTTGCCTGAATATGAAGCAGGTAACATTGAGATTTTCAAGAAACTCTACCTTGACGGTAGTGTGTATCGTGGCCGCAAGCCCATTCATTGGTGCAGCCATTGTCACACAGCACTTGCTGAAGCTGAAATTGAATACAGCAACGAAGTAAGCCCCGCTATCTTCGTCCGCTTTGAAATGACGACTACTCCTGCTGGTCTTGAGTCTTACGAAGGCAAGATGGATGTAGCCATTTGGACCACTACGCCATGGACGCTTCCTGCAGACCAATGTGTCATCCTTCACCCGGCGGCAGAATACGTAGCTGTTGTTGTCGATGGTCGCGCCACCATTGTCGCCCGTGATTTGGTTGAGAAATGTTGCGAGCGTTTTGGCTGGAACAACGAACTTGCTTGTTGCGCTGACGGTAGCGAATGGTCTATGACCGGCGCAGATCTTGCTGGCAATGAGTACAAGCAACCTATTTTTGCCGACCAGGGTGAAATCGGTAAATTTATCTATGCCGACTATGTAACGCTCGAAGATGGTACGGGCATTGTACATGGCGCTCCTGGCCATGGTGTCGACGACTACAACGCTGGCATGAAATTCGATATCCCCGTTGTTATGCCTGTTGACGATGACGGCAAATTCTATGTTGGCGAGGGTATCGGTTATGGTGGCCCTTGGAGTGGAATGGATGTCAATGAGGCCAACCCCGAGATCATTAAGTGGCTCGATGAAAAGGGTCTCCTTATCCTTCACGAGGATATCGATCATAGCTACCCCCACTGTTGGCGCTGCCACGAGCCCGTTATTTTCCGTGCAACCACCCAGTGGTTTGTTTCCATGGATAAGACTGGTATTCGCGAAAAGGCATCTAATGCCATCAAGGAAGACGTTACCTGGTATCCTTCCTGGGCTTCTAATCGCATTGGCGCTATGGTCGCCGATCGTCCTGATTGGTGCATCAGCCGTCAGCGCTATTGGGGCGTTCCGATTCCAGTATTCACCTGCGATTCCTGCGGTGAAACCGTAGCAACCGAAGCAACATTCGATGCGGTTATCGATCTCTTCAAGACCGAAGGTGCCGATGCGTGGTATCGCAAGACGCCCGCTGAATTCTTGCCGGCAGATACCTGCTGTCCTAACTGCGGTGCCGGTGTTGATCACCTGGAATCCGATAAAGACGTTTTGGACGTTTGGTGGGAGTCTGGTGTAAGCCATACTTCCGTCTGCGAAGCCCGTGAGAATCTCCATCGTCCCGCCGATGTGTATCTGGAAGGCTCCGATCAGCATCGCGGCTGGTTCCAGTCTTCATTGCTCACAAGCATTGCGGCATACGGTATTCCGCCTTACAAGAACGTTATTAGCTGCGGTTTCACGCTCGATAAAGACGGCAAAAAGATGTCCAAGTCTCTGGGCAATACCATCGACCCCAGTGACGTGAACAAGACCTTGGGCGCTGAAGTGCTTCGCTTGTGGACTAGCTCGGTTGATTATGGCCAAGATGTGTCCATTGGCGATGAGATCCTTCAGCGAACTTCTGAGACCTATCGCAAATTCCGCAATACCTTCCGCTTCCTGCTTGGTAATTTGGACAATTTCGACGATCAGACCGACTGCGTTGCCTGGGATAAGCTCGAGCCCATCGATCAGTATATGATGGTAAAAACTGCCGCCATGCTCGATGATGTCACGAAGGCGTTCGACGAATATCGCTTCCATCACGTTTATCGTGTGGCGTACGATTTTGTTACCGATCTTTCCAACGTTTACATGGATGTTGCGAAGGACCGCCTGTATTCTGAGGCTCCGGAAAGCCCCCGTCGTCGTGCGGTTCAGACTGTCCTTATGAATATCCTTGAGGTCATGGTTCGTGTGCTTGCCCCTGTTCTTACCTTTACCACTGAAGAAGTTTGGCAGCATTATCCCGAAGCAGCTCGTGGTCGCGAGGGTCGTGAATCCTCTGTACAGCTGTGCGATTGGCCTACTCGAGGAAGCTTCGTTCCCGCCCTTCCTGCTGAAACGGGACAGCTCGAGGCCCAGTGGGCAACTATCATGGAAGTTCGCGATGTTGTCACCAAGGCGCTCGAAGAAGCGCGCGGTGCCAAGGTCATCAAGAAGAGCCAGGAGGCTAGCGTAGAGGTTAGTGTTCCTGCTGCCGCTCTAGCTGTATTGAGCGCTTTCGATGCAGCTGTATTTGAAGAGCTCTTCATCGTTGCGGGTGTTCGCTTTATTGAAGGCTCTGAGCTCGGTTGCGAAGTTGTTGCAGCGCAGGGTGAGAAGTGTCCTCGTTGTTGGAACTTCCGTGAGCTGGGTGGCAACGCAAACCATCCTCATGTATGCAAGCGCTGTGGCGACGCGCTTGATGCTATTGGTTTCGAAGGCGAAGAGTAAGGCTTTTGCCTGGGATGACCAACGCTTCTAAAAAAGATACAGGTGCCGCCAAAAACGGTGGCACCTGCTTTGCGCGCAACCTTGCCTTATGGGCGGGTTGCGCGTTTTTGTGGTGTGTTGTAGATCGACTTACAAAAGCCTATTTTGATAGCAACTTTCATGTTGGACAAATTGCGGTTCCCGATATCCTCGGCTTAGTTCAGCTCAATTTGGTTCACAACAAGGGCGTTGCTTGGGGCGCTTTTGCGGGGAGTATTCCCATAATTGCAATTGCAACTTCCTTGATGTGTATCGGTATTGCTGCTTTTTCCTTTTACTGGGCGCGTCGCTCCTCAATGCCTGAGATGATTGGACTCGGGTTGCTGTTTGCAGGCGGAATTGGTAACTTATACGATCGCATTGCACAGGGATATGTTGTCGATTTCATTACACCGCTCTTTATTGATTTCCCGACTTTTAATATTGCCGACATTGGTGTTACTTGCGGAATTGCTTTGTTGGCTATTTGCTGGATAGTTCAGATTGTTCGTGAGGGAAAGAGTCCTCATGAAACCTCTTCAACTAAGGAGGAATAACGTATGGCGCGAAGCCTTTCAACTACGATTACCGAAGCATATAACGATATGCGCCTTGATTCCTTTTTGTACGAATCGGGGTTGTATGAATCGCGTAGTAAAGCGGTAAAGCAGATTGAAGCAGGCAAGGTTTTTGTGGGTGGGCAGACTCCAACGAAAAAGACATTGGTGCATACGGGCGATTTCATTGTTTACGAGGAATTCGAAAGTAACGACCGAGTGTTTCTTGAACCTCAGGATATTCCACTCGATGTGTTTTTCGAAGATGACGATATGGCCGTCATCAACAAACAAGCTGGTTTAATCTGCCATCCTTCTCCAGGCCATCCTGACGGGACGCTGTCCAATGCGCTCATCTATAAATATGGTCGCGATCATTTGGCGCATATCCAGGGCGACGATCGTCCAGGCATTGTTCACCGCTTAGACGGCGACACTTCAGGACTTATGCTTGTTGCCAAAAACGACGAAATTGGATTTGAGCTGCAGGACGAGATCCGCTCTCGCAATGTTAATAGACGTTATCTGTGTCTGGTGCATGGAAATATTGCCAGTGATACAGGTCTTATCGATGCACCTATTTTCCGTAGCGATAAAGTTCGTACCCGTATGCAGGTCTCCGATAAACCCCAGGCACGTTCTTCGGTGACCACGTTCAAGGTGCTGGAACGCTTTGAGTCTTCCAATAAAGACAATGGCTTTTCACTGATTGAATGTAAATTGTACTCTGGGCGCACACATCAGATCCGTGTGCATATGGAATACATTAAGCATTGGTGCGTTGGTGATCCTATGTATGGCACTCCCGGTAAAGCCGACAATCTTGGTTTAACGCGTCAATTCCTTCATTCCTATTTTGTAGAGTTCGAGCATCCTCGTACGGGTGAGGTGATGGAATTCTTGGCTCCTGTGCCGAAAGATTTGCAGGATACCCTTCGCAAGCTCCAGAACCGTCGCATTGGCCTTACGGATGCAGGTAGGGAAGTGCTCTTTAAGTACTGCAGTGAGGGTCGAGGCATTCAACTTCCTGAAGGCAAGACTGCCGAAGAGGTTGATTCGTTTACGTTTCTGTAAAAGGAGTTCATAGCTGCGTTCGCTGCGGGTAGATTGCGCATGTGCTGGCTAAACAGCTATAGAGGTCGCCGTTGAGCGGCCTCTATTTGTCGATAGGCTAATACTATTGCGTGGAGTTGGGAGTGCTCTCGATATCTTTGTCCGCTATTAAAAGAGGTGCGATTATTCTTGTAAAGAATACAAGCCAGACAAGCGAAAGACAAAATCCACCCAACACATCGCTTGCAAAATGAACTCCCAGGTAAATGCGACTAATTCCAATCATGGCGATAATCACGCAGAGGGCAACTATGATGAGTGTGCGGCGCACCCTGTCTTTTTCATAGCGCCAAACGAACCAAACAAGCAAGCCGAAAAATGCCATAGCAATCATTGAATGACCAGATGGAAAGCTGAAACCGCTGGCTTCAGCAAGGCGAAAGCCTTCGGGTCGGGGGCGTTGCACGATTGCCTTCATTACCTGGTTTAGGGCAAGAGCCAGTATTAGGTTTATGCCCGTGCATAATCCAACTTTTCTTCCCGGTGCAAAGGCGGTTACTAGGACCCAGAGCACCACGATGGTGACAGGCGTTGCCAAATTGGAAAAGCTTTCCATGATGGGCGTAAGCCAGGGTTGGCGAAGGTTTTCTACGATGAGCCAGTACGCTGCTTCATCGAGTTTCATTGCTTCGCTTTCAAGTACCTTGTCCAAGATGCCCAGATACACGGTGGTGCAAACAACGGCGACGACAAGCAGTTTGTTGTCGAGAAGCAGACGCTTGAATTGATTTGCGACAGCCACGAGGCGTTCGTTGCTCATGTAATTAAACCCTCTCTGTGGCGGAATAAAACGCATCATATTGTAAAACCGAGGTCGTGCTCGATACGTGTTATTTGATAGTTGTAGGGAAGAAGTAAGATGCAAATAGCAATCTTTTAAAGAATTCTTTACCAGTTATTTCAAACTTATATAAGACTTGAACTGGTATTTTATTGGGTTTGTTAAGCCTTATTTGATTTTATTAGGAGGCTTAATATGGAATCTAGGGATATTCTTTCGCGGCTCAATACTTCCGTTTATTTGAGGGAACGGTTAGCTGCAATTTTAGGGGCAGTTGGAGTTGCCGTTACGGATCAAGAGATCTTTGATATAGAAAATCAAAGGAATGAATCGCTTAGATCCCATGGGTTGCTGGAGCTTGATTCACGCGCCCTCGAGATGCTCTTGACCTTCATTGGGCAAGCGCCTGTTTTTTCTTACTATTATGCAGCTGAAACAGTCTGTGAACTTATCGAGCTGTACTATGCTCTTCGCTCATCGTGTTCTCTCGAGGTCGTTGATCCGAAGCTGATTGAAAAAATTGCCGCATCTTTCGAATCAAGCGAGGGTGCAGTTGACCTCATCGACCTAGATGTTCTGATTATTTCCTCTTGCGATCCTTGGGATGCTTTCGAGGAAGCAGCTGATAGATGCGGTTTAAGCAGCCAGGATTCGTTGATTTGGGAATATGACGAGTTTTCACCTGGTCGGGATGGGGAAGAATGGGGTGCAGATTATGACAAGTAATGATCTGCAGAATCTGAGCCCACATAGCCCGGCGCGTTGAGGGAGCCTGTTGCTCAACCTTTACTGTACAAGATCGATCAGGCGGCCCTCGAAGGATTTGGCAGGTTGTTTAGCGGGCTTGTTATGCTGCGCACTCATGGAGCATCGTCGTCAATTTCTGAACTCGAGGCGGTTCAGCTTGCTAATTCCCTCTGCTACGTCCTTGGGTCGTCCGATCTGCCGCCGGCTTCCTTGAATAACGCATTAGCCAATGACCCGTTTACCTTTTATGTACGTCAAGTGAAACACTTGGAGGAGCGAGTGGAAGCGCTTCTGGTGATACGGAAGCGAGTCTGCGAGCTAATGCCGCCTCTTCGCAATGTTTCTTTGCGCGATACGTTGGGAAGCATAGGCAAGATAAGGGCTTTATACGATATACGTTTCCGGGCTCATGAGGTTCCCTGCGACATCCAGTATCAGCTTAGTTGTCCTGTGTCTGATAGCTTGATGGGGATCGATTATTTGGAGGCCTGGATAAGCGAATTATTGAAAGAAGTTGCAGTTTACATCGGGCAGTTGTATTTCAGTGCTAGAGCGGTTTTGCCCAGACTATCGAGGGCTTAATGTCAATCTTTCAACCTTCTTAAATCTCGCGAAGATCTATTGGAGCGCGTCGGGGGGGGCGATGCAGGGATGCTTGCTGAACGTTCAACCGAATGGAGCTTCGCTTGATTCGGGAATACGGTTAGCTTTAACCATCGCAGAGATTGAGGCAGCGTCCTGGGTGGGATAGAGCGCAGGACACTGCCTGTTTTCACCTAAATTCGTTTAGTGGCAGCCACAAGAGGTATTGTCGCAGCCTTTGCAGCTCGAACATGCAGGGGCAAGTTCGATATCTTTGTTCTGTATTTTAAGGTACACGAATATGCCGAAAGCGATTATGGCGACAGCGGCAAATCCGATAGGACTTAATTGGCCAATGCCGCCAGTTACAAGCAATCCGAAAGCGTACACGACAAACGAAACGATCCAGGCAATGCTGCATTGCAGCACAATCATTTCGAGTGCCGCACGAGTGCCACCCTGTTCGCTGCGGACTGTAGCAATGGCCGCTACGCACGGCGTGTAGAGCAAAACAAAGGCTAGGAATGCCATTGCAGTTACTGGCGTGAACAGCATCGTAAGTTCCACCCCTTCGCCCATCACTTGGGTTAGGGTGGATACCACACTTTCTTTGGCCATAAAGCCTGTCATAAGGGCGGTAGACACGCGCCAGTCTCCATAGCCGAGCGGGGCGAAAAGCGGCGCTATAAAGCCGCCTATGCATGCCAGGAGGCTAGTATCCACATCTTCTACGACGTTTAGATGGGCGTCGAAGGTTTGCAGGAACCAGATAATGACACATGCGGCAAGAACGATGGTAAATGCTTTCTTGATAAAGCCTTTCGCTTTGTCCCAAACCAATCGGGTAACGCTTTTCGCTGCAGGAAGACGATAGTTGGGAAGTTCCATAACGAAGGGCACGGGCTCGCCTCTAAAGCGCAGGTGTTTTAGCAAGGCGGCAAAGGCAATACCACATAGTACTCCGAATGCGTACATGCCAATCATAACCACGGGCTGCATGGGGCGAGGGAAGAATGCGCCGATAAGCAAAGCGTAGATGGGCAGTTTTGCGCTGCAGCTCATGAAGGGCACCAGCATCGTTGTCATTTTGCGATCTCGTTCGCTCGAAAGCGTGCGTGTGGCCATGATCGAGGGCACCGAGCATCCAAATCCCATAAGAAGCGGAACGATGCTTCTGCCAGAAAGGCCGATCTTTCGCATAGCTCGGTCCATAACAAAGGCGACACGTGCCATGTAGCCAGAATCCTCCAAGATGGAGAGGAAAAAGAACAGGGTAACAATAGTGGGCAAAAAGCCAATAACCGCTCCCACGCCGGCACCGACGCCATCTATGAGCAATGATTCTGCAACTGGGTTAAGCCCCCATGATTCAAGGCCTGCAGCCAAAGTGCTCAGGGTAATATCGACACCCTCGCTCACTAAATCCGAAAGCGTTCCACCGATAGGGCCAAAGGTCATAGCGAAAACAAATGCCATGATGGCGAAGAAGCAGGGGATGCCGGTGAAGCGGCCAGTTAGAAGCTTGTCTACGGCAACGCTGCGCTTGTGCTCCCTGCTTTCGTGAGGGCGTACTACTGTTTTGCTGCATAGATCAGAAAGGAACGAGAAGCGCATATTCGCCAAAGCTGCTTCGCTGTCCATTCCTGCATCTTTCTCCATGGAGGTGGTAAGTTCGTCAATCGAAGACAGGGCGCTTTCGGGTAGGCTGAGCTTTTCCTTGATAAGCTCATCGCCTTCGACCATTTTGGTTGCGGCGAATCTGAGGGGCACGGAAGCCTGCTCGGCGTAGGGCTCGATGAGATGAGCAGTTGTGTGGATGCAGCGATGTACTGCTCCTAATGGGTTGTGCTCTTCCTCGCTTGAGGGGCAAAAGTCGATTTGTTCCGGCAGTTCGTAAAAACGAGCAACATGGAGAGCATGGTCTACGAGTTCGTCCACACCTTGATTCTTTGCAGCAGAAATGGGAACAACCGGGATACCGAGTTCCGCTTCGAGTTCGTTGACGCGAATGGTTCCACCGTTCTTTTCGACCTCGTCCATCATGTTCAACGCAAGCACCATGGGAATGCCCAGTTCCATAATCTGCATGGTGAGGTACATATTGCGTTCAATGTTGGTGCCGTCGATGATGTTGATAATGCCATCTGGCCTCGATTCGAGAAGGAAGTCGCGCGTTACGATTTCTTCATTTGAGTACGGGGAGAGCGAGTAAACTCCAGGCAAGTCGGTAACAGTGGCTTCGGAATGGCTGCGGATAGTGCCGTCTTTCCTATCGACAGTGACACCGGGAAAGTTGCCAACATGTTGATTGGCTCCGGTTAGCTGATTGAACAAAGTGGTTTTGCCGCAGTTCTGATTCCCAACCAAGGCAAAGGTCAAAGGGCCGGTTTTAGCGGTTTCTCTTTGAGTGTGACGTCGGTAGTCACCTGCTCCCGAAAGCTCACCTAAGCCAGGGTGGGCAATATCCTGGTGAATGTGATGGTTCTTTCGGAGGGTTGCTGGCTTGTCCGAGAGGGTGACGCATACGTTATTTGCTTCTTCGAGTCGAAGGGTCAACTCGAACCCACGCACCGTGATCTGTATTGGGTCGCCCATGGGAGCGATTTTTTGTAGGGTTACCAGAGCGTTGGGGGTGAGACCCATATCGAGCAAATGTCGTCTGATGGAGCCTGATCCACCCACTGATTCCACTATGGCGTTTTGTCCTGGCTCAAGCTCGCTAAGAAGCATCTGCTTAAATCCCCTTCGATTATCTTATCGAGCGGTCCTCGATATACGAAATGATAGCCCTTTAAATAAAGCAGCTGGATAGGAATTTCATTGCCCAGATGATTTGGCTGGTGATGGGGCAAAGAAATAGGCGATATAGTTCGGATCACCAAAGCAACACCAGCAGAGTTGTTTTCGAATACAAACAAAAAAGCAGGCCAGAAGGATGAAATCCTCTGACCTGCTGATTTAGCTGGTCGGGTTGACAGGATTCGAACCTGCGACCCCTTGACCCCCAGTCAAGTGCGCTACCAAACTGCGCCACAACCCGTTCGGTTACTGCCCGAAGCAGCTCCGCTATAATAACCCAAACAACAAAGCGATGCAAAGGGATTTTTCAAAATATTTTTCCGAATTTATTAGATCCGATTGTATTCCCAGATCAAGATGGTACTTAGAACTATTATTTAATTCGCCTTTGCCATGGAAAGAGCTTTGTCGAGAATGACATGAGCCAGTTCAGTTTTAGGGGCAGGGTCGATGTGTTCCGCGCCTGATTCGGTTACAAGCCAGATTTCATCGTCGTCTTTTCCGAACGTTTTGTTTGCGCCCACTTCGTTTGCAACAATCATATTTGCGCCTTTTTTGGCAAGTTTCTTGCGGGCATTGTCGACTACGTCATTTGTTTCAGCGGCAAACCCAATTACAACTCGGTTTTCCTTCTTGTGGCCAAGCGTTGCCAAGATATCGGGGTTTTCGGCGAGCTGAATAGCGGAAAGTTCACTGTCATTCTTGCCCTTTTTGAGTTTCTTGTCAGCTGGGTTTGCGGGGCGCATATCTGCCACTGCTGCAGCAAACAGGGCGATATCTGCATTGGCAAATGAAGCTTCTGCAGCGGAAAGCATGTCGCGTGCGCTTTCGACGTATGTCATCTCTACGCCAGCGGGCGCTGGGAGTGCAACAGGCCCAGAAATCAAGGTGACCTGAGCTCCTCGGTTGGCGGCTGCTGATGCAAGCGCATAGCCGAATTTGCCAGAAGAGCGATTGGTGAGGTAACGGACCGGGTCGATGGGCTCTACTGTGGGCCCAGCGGTGACCATTACGCGCTTGCCTGCAAAGTCGTTTTTGATTTTATTCTTTCCATTGAGCAGATCAAGGACGGCAGAAACGATACGTTCTGGTTCAGCGAGGCGGCCGCGCCCAACATCGCCACAGGCAAGGTAGCCGTCATCGGCTTCAACGAAATGGAAACCACGTGTTTTGAGGGTTTCCATATTGGTTTGCGTTGCAGCGTTTTCATACATATGAACATTCATAGCGGGTGCAACCACGATAGGCGCTGTGGTGGCGAGAAGGGTGGTGGAGAATAGATCGTCCGCGATGCCGTGTGCTGCTTTTGCCATAACGTTTGCCGTACACGGCGCAAGGAGTACAACGTCAGCTTCTGCTGCTAATGAAATGTGATGAATTGGATCGGAGGGGTCGTCGAATAGACCTACCGCAACCGGTTCATGGGTGAGGGAGCGGAAAGTGAGTGGGTTGATAAAGTGCGTGGCATGCTCGGTCATCATCACTTTAACTCGAACGCCGGCTTTTTGGAGTCCTCGTACGATTTCGCATGATTTATAGGCGGCGACTCCTCCGCTAACACCTATAAGTACGGTTTTCTGTTCCGCGGTATCCATCAAATTCGCTCCTTCAGCGATAAAAGGTACAAAAAAGCGCTGCCGATATTGTACGGCAGCGCACGAGATTCTTTGTTGGGGTATTGGCTAGTCGCGTTTGTTGTCTGCACTGCTTGGCGGTGTTTCCGGAAATTCTCCTGCGCCTTCGTTTCTTCCGTTATCGACTACGAGGGGGCCTTCTACGGTTGTGTCTTTCGGAAGGGCAAAGGAGAGTACTGCGGCAGAGAGGAATGTAAGGGCAACACTGTTACCTACGAAGATGTTCTGTAGGAGCTCTGGGAAGTAAACGAATATCTCGCCAACTTGAGTAAAGCCAATGCCTAATGCCAGCGAAATGGCAGCAATAGTAATATTGCGCTGCGAAAAACCTGCGCTTGCTATCATTTGGAAGCCGCTCAGGATGATATTGCCAAACATCATGATGGTGCATCCTCCCAAAACTGCATCAGGGAGTGAGCCGAATACGGCGCTAATGACCGGAATGAAGCCTGCAAGTACCAGCACTCCTGCGCCGCAGGCGATAGCGCAGCGGTTGACGACTTTAGTCATAGCCACAAGGCCAATGTTTTGAGCAAACGTGGTGAGCGGAGAGCAGCCGAAGCAGCCAGCAATGGAGCTGGTAAGACCGTCGGCGGCTACCGCGCCCGAGAACTCGCGTTCGGTAGGGATGCGCTTGAAGCCGATGGCGGCGAGCGCTGCAGTGTCGCCTAAGGTTTCTGCGGCGCTAACCAGGTATAGAAGTGCAACGGCAATAATTGCTCCAGGGTGAAACTCGGGTGCGAATGGCATAAGTTGGGGCATGCTAAACGCACCGATTCCCTCGAATGCCGAGAAATCAACCTTGCCCATGATGAGTGCCAAAATATAGCCCACGCACAGACCAAACAAAACCGAGAGTTGTTTTGCGTTCCCCTTCACCAATCCTTGAAAAACCAGACAGGAAATGAGGGAGACGAAGCCCAGTGTTAGGTTTTCCGGAGAGCCAAAATCAGGAGCGCCGGAACCTCCGCCAAACGATTGCGCTCCAACTGATAGCAACGAAAAGCCGATGGAGGTAACTACGACTGCAGAGACAATGGGTGTGATGAATTTGCGCCAGTATTTAGCGAATAAGCCCAAAACGCCCTCGAGCAAACCGCCAACGATAACGGCTCCGACCGCAGCGGGATAGCCATAATTGACGGCAATTCCGCATAGCACGGTTACGAAGGTGAAGCTCACACCCATGACGATGGGCATTCGGGCGCCAATGCGCCAGATAGGGAATAGCTGTATAAAAGTGCCGATGCCTGCAACAATCATTGCATTTTGAATAAGCATCGCGGTGGTTGCATCATCGAAGCCAGCAGCAGACGCAATGATTGCGATCGGTGCAAGGTTTGCGACAAACATGGCAAGCACATGCTGTAGGCCGTAGGGGAATGCACGTGCTATGGATATCTTGCCGTCGAAGTCCTCTAGTTCAGATTTGGGTTGCGAAGTGGTTTGAGGGGACGGGGAGGTTAGTGTGCTCATCGAAAAGTTATTTCACCTGATTCGGGGTCCATTGCATCAACAATGGCAAGAGATTCAAGCTGATAACCGCGCTGACGAAGCTTCGCACCACCTTCCTGGAAACCTTTTTCAATAGCAATGCCAATGCCCTCGATCGTCGCACCAGCGTCTTCGCAAACTTCAATGAGTCCGTTCATGGCGCAACCATTCGCCATGAAATCATCGATGAGCAGCAGGTGGTCTTCGGGTCCAACGAATTTCTTTGAAACTATGACATCGAAGATCTTGCCATGAGTGAAGCTCTGAACACGCGTGGCATATACCGTTCCGTCAAGATTGATGCTCTGAGCCTTCTTTGCAAATACGACAGGAACATTGAATACACGAGCTACGATTGCTGCGATGCCTATGCCGGAAGCTTCGATGGTGAGAATCTTGTTAATGGGCTTGCCGTCGAAGGCACGCTTCCATTCCAAGGCCATTTCCTCAAACAAAGCCACATCCATCTGATGGTTGAGGAAAGAGTCAACTTTAAGGACATCACCGCTCTTAACGATGCCGTCGCGTTGGATTCGCTCTTCGAGCAGACGCATAGGGCGTCATCCTTTCTGGTGCCAGTGGGGACTGGCTTTGGGGTTGTGTATAAAGATGTCGTTAGTCTAACTCACTTTTCTTTTGTTCTGTGGCAAGGTGGAGCATTTTGCTGGGAGGATTGGCATTATTTTGTCTCTTTCGGGTAACGGGCTGAGTTCAAGCGCGTTGCTTTGCTATAGTCCTTTTATATGGTTGAGCAACACTACACATCCCAAGAAAAAGGCCACGAAAAGCCTTTACCTGCAGAAGCTGATTTCGCCGCTGCTCTTCGTCGAGCCGATGTATGCGACGGGTACCCCTCTGAACAGCCCGCTAAGCACATTAAGTCTTTGCGTGATTTTGGGGAGTTCCTGCTTGATTCGACGGCGGTGCGCTCATTTCGCGCCCAGCTTGCTCCAGGATATCTAAATCTCAGTTTCCTCCTTCTATTCTGGGTATTTGTTTCAGCTTCGGTTTTAGGGCTTGCCTTAGAAGATGTCTTCCATGTTCTGGTATATGGTGGCTACGAGAGCCGTGCTGGCTTTGTGTGGGGCCCGTTTTCTCCGATTTATGGCGTGGGTGCAGTGGCTCTGACCCTTTTTCTTAACAGGTTTTATTACACTCACGATCTGGTTATTTTTCTTGTTGCCATGGTGGTTGGCGCTTCCCTTGAGTATGGCGCCAGTTGGATGATGGAAACTTTCTGGCACGCCATTGCCTGGGATTACACGGGAACATTCGGCTCTATCAACGGTCGCACCAATTTCTTCTTTGGTGTCATGTGGGGTACGTTGGGATTATTCTGGGTTCGTTTTGTTCTGCCTATCATCAAGGGTGTTCAGAAGCGCTTTTCCAATAAGAGCAGTAAGGCTTTCAAGGTCATAAGCTGGCTTTTGGTGGTTTTTATCCTGGTTGATGCCGTTATGACTGTTTTGGTTTTGCATCGCGAAGGTCAGCGTACACAAGGCATTCCACCAGCAACCCAAATTGACGTGATGCTTGACGATGTTTTCCCCGATGAATGGCTTCAAGAGCGTTTCCACAACATGACGGTTTCCGCTGATGTGGGTAAGCAGGAACAGGATCAGGCCCAGTAGGTTGACGATCGAAAGACGACTTCTGCTCTCTCATTTGGAGCACGTCTACTCTTACCTTATAACGGCAGGTTCAGGGTTGGAGCGAAATGTAATAGGCTACGGAGGCATTCGTTATGACGAAGCAGGCTGAAAAGAAAACTAACGCAATGCGAGAGCTCGAGCGTGCGGGTCAGTCCTATGAAGCGCATTCGTTCGAGTGTCCTGAGGCGATTTCAGGCGTTGAGGTTGCTCGGGTCCTAAACGAAGACCCTGATTGTGTTTTCAAAACTCTCGTGACTGTCGGCAAGAGCGGGGATCATTATGTGTTCATGATTCCTGTTGCTATGGAGCTTGATCTAAAAAAGGCTGCCGCTGCGGTTGGTGAAAAATCGGTCCATATGGTCAAATCAAAGGAATTGCTTGGTCTTACGGGCTATGTACACGGCGGGTGTTCGCCGTTGGGAATGAAGAGGCTTTTTACCCCCACCGCCGATGAAACGGCGGCACTCTACGATCGCATTTATTTTTCTGGTGGAAGGATTGGTTGTCAGATAGAGACAAGTCTCGATTCGCTGAAGGCAGCCATTCCTGTTAAGGAAGCTGACATCACTGCATAACCATCTTATATTGCCTGTGTTTTTGTTCAGGGATATTCGAATTGGAATGAAGAGGCCCTGTGATTTTCCGTAGAAATCACAGGGCCTCTTTGAATCGAACTCGGTCTACAGATCGCGAGGGATTGTTGCCAATTCGGCTTCGGTGAACACTGGACCGTCAAGGCAGATGTATCGGCCTCCTATATTGCAACGACCGCATTTGCCCACGCCGCATTTCATTCGCGCTTCGAGTGTGGTGATGATGTCTTCGGGCTTGTATCCAAGTTTTGTCAGCGATTCGCGGCAGGTACGGAATAGGCTCGGTCCCCCGCAAAGGGTTACAGCGGTGTTTTCGGTCGAAAGACCTTCGTTCGCGACGACCTGTTCAAGATAGGGTGCCGTGTAGGAAACGGGCCCAGTCCATGTTTCGTTACCGTGGTACAGGCTTACATGGACATGGGTATCGGGTTGGCTGGGCCAAATGTCGAACAACTCTTCTTTAAATACCAGGTCATCATAGGTGGATGCGCTATATACCAAATCGATGCGCCCGTAGTCCTCTCGATGGCGCAAGCAATACTCCAAGAAGGAGCGTACTGGTGCCATGCCGATGCCGCCTGCGATGAAGAGCATGTTGCGACCGCAGGTGCTTTCGTAAGGGAACCAATTGCCGTACGGTCCGCGAAGCCCCACCGAATCGCCAACTCGGAGCTTGTGCATTTGCTCGGTAACTACGCCGACTTTCTTTACAGCCATCTCAACGTAGTCATCTCCTCGTGAGGTGATGCAAAACATGCATTCGCCAAATGGGGGTACGGAGAACATGCCTAGTTGCCCGGGTTTGCTGGCGAAAGGTGCATCTCCTTCTGGGGTTTTGAAAGTGAAGAGCTTTACGTCGTGGGTGAGTTCCTTGATGCCGGTAACCACAACGATGTTCGGAACAAGCGAAGATCCTTTGCAGATTCCCGCACATCCGTGTTCGACTACGATATCAGGCATGGTCTTCTCCCTTCTGTGCGGGCTCTGCATTTACACGGTCGATAATCGCGGTGATGTCCATGGATGCGGGGCAGTCGACCAGGCAGCGCCCGCAGCCCACGCAGAGCGGTTTTCCGTATCGTTCTTCGAAGAAGCACAGCTTGTGCATGAAGCGCTGCCGTACGCGATTCGCTTTTGCTCGCGGGGATTGTGATTGCCTGCCATGAGCGTGTAGTCCTTGAACATGCAGCTATCCCAGCAGCGGAATCGGGCGTTTTCCTCCTTTTTTCGCGCTTGACTGAGATCGAAGCAGTGGCAAGTTGGGCATATGAATGTGCAGCTACCACAGGTGAGACAGGCTGTAGAGACCTCATCCCACAAAGGGCTATCGAACATTCCATGGAGCTTTTCGGCTACACCTTCCATGCTGACTTTGGTAGCGCATTCAATGGGCTGACGATCAACTTCTCCTTCTTCAAGGAAAGGCTTCCAGACATCTGCAAGCGCTTGGCCGCGTTCGGTTTGGACGCGAACCTCAAAGGCATCGTTGCCTTCGAGAAGCAGGATATCGGCTTCAGGAGCGGCGTTTGGGCTCTGACCCATTGAGTCACAGAAGCACGCATCGCTTGCGCGAGGACATGCCATTGCGACCAAGGTTAGAGCGTTTCGCTTTGCTTGGTAAAATTCATCAATATAGCCCTTCGATAAAAAAACTTGGTCCATTCGTTCGATGGCGGCTGCATCGCATGGACGAACGCCAAAGACAACGAAGGGGCGGGGTGTTTCTAGGGCGCTGTCGATAAAGGTGCCGTCAGGACCTTTGCCCCAGGTGTAGAGTTTTTCGGTGGAGGGGAAGAGAAGCCCCTTTGGGGGAATCTTCGTGTTTTGCAGCTGGAAGTTCGGCTCGGTAACTTCTCCCTGTTCACCGTAAAGGGCAAAACGAGAAGTCCCATCCACTATGGCAGGAACAAACACGTCCATGGATGCCGAGGTGGTTTCGAGCACTTCGTTCAAATGGTTTTTCTTGAACAGCATTGCGGCCTCCTACATGAATTCTTCGATGTCGTCGGTCTTGAAGGTGCGCAGTGCATCGGGGGCATCGGGGGAAAGGCCGCCACCTTCGTAGGGGCCGAACAGTTCATTGATGTCCTTGATCTGCTTATGCATCAGTGTCATTAGCGGGAGACCCATAGGGCATACGCGTTCGCATTCGCCGCATTCAATGCAGCGATCCGCAACATGGAACGAGCGAGTAACGCCGTAGTAGCGAGCCTGCTCGACATCGAATTGCTTACCTTGCCATCCCTCACGCTCTTGCTCCGCGAAGCACACTTTACATGTGCAGCAGGGACACGCTTGGCGGCATGCATGACAACGGATGCATGTTTCGTACATCAGATCAAAAAATGCGCGACGTTCTTCGCGGGTCATAGCTTCAAGATTTCGCACGTCAGCAAAGCGATCGTTTTTTGGTTCTGGGGCAAGTTCTCCCACCAGTTCATCGTAGACAACTGGATTGCGGAACTGGCACTCGTAGCAGCGCTTGAGCTCGGCGCCATCTCGAGTAGTGCATCCTGTGCAAGGGATGCCAATGAGATACACGTCTTCACGCTTGAGTTGGTTGTCGGCGATGAGACGGTTGATTGCGCGGCTTTCGCATCCGCGGGTGATAAGGCCAACCCGCCCCTTGTCTTTCTGTTCGAGCACATATTTCCCCAATGCGTGCTCACAATGCTGATCGCAGACAAGGAGTGCAGCTTGTTCGGAGTCATTTGCGCAAAACGGAGTACGCTGATACTCGAAACGGCCTGCGGTCCAGCCGATCACGCAAGCGACGGTACCGTCCTCGATGAGCTGTGTTGCACGTTTGCGCACAATGTCAGTGAAGTTCATCACAGTCCCTCCCTTGCGTTTTTGGGGGTTGCAAGCCATTCGTATTTCGCAGAAATGGGATGGGGGATATCCTCTGGTGCAAGATTGGGAAGATCGTTGGAGAGCGGTCCAAGCTCACTGATGCGCTCAGTGACTTCCATTACGGTATCGCGGAATTTTCCAGCTTCGGAGCCTGAGATCCAGCGAACTATGAAACGGTCGGGCCCAAGACCCAAGAATTCCAGCAAGCGCTTGTATACCATCATGCGGCGTTTCGCATAATAATTACCAGTGGCATAGTGGCAATCGCCGGGGTGGCAGCCGCAAACCAAGACGCCGTCGCAGCCATCCTGATATGCTTTCAGGACATATTGCGGGTTAACGCGACCGGAGCAGGGCACGCGAAGCAGCCGAATATCAGCGGGGTATTCCATGCGATTGAGTCCGGCCAAGTCGGCGCCAGCATAGGTGCACCAATTGCAGCAGAATGCCAAGATTTTCGGTTTCCAAGTTGTGTCGATGGCGCCTTGCTCGGGCGAGCAGTTCGCGCCGTTTGTGGTCTCGTTCATCGGAGCAACGCCTCCATTTCGCGCATGATTCCCTCATTGGTGAAGCCCAGCAGGTCGGCGGCACCCGAACGGCAGGCAACGGTGCATGCACCGCAACCCTGGCACAGACCCGGATTTGGTTTTGCGACGGTGCGGGTGACTTTCTGCGAGTTTTCGCGCAGGGTGACTTCAACAAGCTCAAGAGCCCCATAAGGACAGATGTCGGTACATGCACCGCATCCAGAGCATTTTGCATTGTCAACGTGGACGATCATGGGATTGGACTCAATCTGTCCACGCGCCAGAAGGCCGATGACCTTAGATGCAGCGGCTCCAGCTTGGGCGACCGTGTCAGGAATGTCTTTAGGCCCTTGAGCCACGCCTGCAAGGTAGACGCCTGCGGTATTAGTTTCCACTGGGCGGAGCTTCGGGTGGGCTTCGGTGAAAAAGCCTTCGGGGCCACGTTGGGTGTTGAGCACGCCAGCGATTTGGCCGGCACCTTCATTGGGCACCATGGCCGTTTCGAGAACCACCATGTCGGCGTCTACTCGCACTACCTGACCTGAGAGCGTGTCTTCTCCCATGCAGACTAGTTTGCCGTTTTCGGGGTAGATCTTCGAAACGCGTCCACGTACATAAACCGCTCCATCGTGCAGGGTGTTCATATAAAACTCGTCATATCCCTTGCCGGCGCAGCGAACATCCATATAGAACACAAAGCAGCGTCCGCCCTTGACCTTGTCAAGGTATTGGTGCGCATGCTTCGCGGAATACATGCAGCATGCGCGACTGCAGTAGGAAACGCCTTTGTGAGGGTCACGTGAGCCAACGCACTTGATGATTGCGATGGTTTTTGGCTCTTTGTTGTCGCTGGGGCGTTGGATATGACCTTCGGTGGGGCCCGATGCGTTTACCAAGCGCTCAAATTGAAGCCCAGTGATTACGTCGGGGTAGTTTCCACCGCCATATTCACCGTAGAGTTTTGTCCAGTCGATTAGATCGTAGCCGGTGGCAAGGATTATGGCGCCGAATGTTTCGGTGGTGGTGCGGTCGGTATCATCGTAGCGGATTGCGCCGGTGGGGCAGATTTTTGCGCACACACCGCATTTGCCCTCGGTTAGTTTCCGGCAGGAGTTGGGGTCGATGGTCGGCTTGCTAGGAACAGCTTGGGCAAATGGCTTGTAAATGGCTTTACGTAGAGAGAGACCCTCGTCGAATTCGTTCGTTGTTTTGCTGGGGCATTTGGTTTCACAGGCGCCGCAGCCAGTGCATAGGTCGTAGTCGATATACTTGGCCCTTTCACGGATGGTGGCCTCGAAATTGCCAATATAGCCCGTAACCTTTTCAACCTCAGAAAGCGTTTTGATAGTGATGTTGGGGTGGTTTCCTGCTTCAGACATCTTGGGCGTGCAGATGCAAGCGGAGCAATCCATGGTTGGGAAGGTTTTATCCAATTTAACCATTTTGCCGCCGATGGAAGGATTTCGCTCAACCAGGGTAACGGGGAAGCCCGCATCAGCGACATCGAGGGCTGCCTGGATGCCGGCGATGCCTGCGCCAACAACCAGCACTTTGCGGTTTACTGGGATTGTTTGCGTGTAGAGGTTTTTGTCGGTATCAACTTTCGCCACGGCCATGGCAACAAGATCAATAGCCTTAGGGGTGGATTCCTCTTTGCTTTTGTGAACCCATGAGCATTGTTCGCGGATGTTTGCGATCTCAAGCATGTAAGGATTGATGTCCGTTTTTTCGGCCAGCATCTTTCGGAAGGTCTGTTCGTGCATGCGTGGGCTGCAGCTGGCAATAACAAGCCTGTCGAGGTTGTGTTCCTTGATAGCATCTACAATTGCTTGTTGACCAGGGTCGGAGCAGGTGTATTTGTTTGTTGTTGCGAATGCTACGTTAGGCATCACCCTTGCAGCTTCCGCGACTGCTTCAACATCAACGGTTGCGGCAATGTTTGTTCCGCAGTGGCATACGAAAACGCCAATTCTGCTCATGCGATCACCTCCTTCGTTGCGTTGGTTTCGGGCTTCGTTCCTGATTTTGCTTTTGCAGCTCGGGCTGCTGCACGTGCTTTCCGTTGCGTCTCTTTGGCGGATTTTGCTGCTTTCTCGGCTTCTTTCTCAGCGGCACGTTGCTTGCTCCATGCGGCTAATGCCCTTTCATGGAGGTTTCCTGCCGGATGGAAGTGCCTATTGATGCCGGATTTAGATGCGGGAGCTCCCATGCTCGCAGCTAAAAGCTCTGTGAAGTAATAGATGGGTATATCAAGCGGTGGCAAACCTTCTTTTGCGCGCGCTGCGTTGATTTCCGCTTCGCGCATGTCGAGGTTGAGCATGCACAATGGGCAAGCACAAGCTATGGCGTCGGCGCCATTAGCTGCAGCATTTTCCAAGATTCGACGAATCATGGTTCGGCCGGTTTTTGGAACGGAAATTTGATGCGATGCGCCGCAGCATTCATTCTTGAAATTCCATTCGATGGGGGAGGCGCCAGAAAGGGCGACGAGGTCTTCCATGGTGTGGGGCTGCTCGTCGTCATCGAAGTTGCAAACCTCAGTGGGGCGAAGCAGAGCGCAACCGTAATAGCATGCAACTTTCAATCCATCGAGGGGAAGGCATACGCGTTGGGCGAGTCGTTCTTGCGCTTCGGCTGGAAGGAAAGGCTCCAGGCCGTTGGCAACATAAGCCGACGCACTCCAAGGACGGTCGATGATGTGCTCGAGCTGAATTCGGACTTCATCGTTTTCCTGGGCGTGGGCGGTAGCCGTTTTCAGGTGCAAATAGCAGCCAGCGCAGGGTGCTAGTATGGGAGCATGGCCGAACGCTTCTTCCGAAAGAGCGAGCGAACGTGCGGGAAGCGCATCTCCCAATAGGTTGCTTTCGGCATGCGCAGCTGATGCGCCACAGCAGTTCCAATTAGGGATTTCTGTCAGTTCAATGCCTGCTGCGAGGGCGACGTAGCTATATGAATTGGTGTAGGAGATGCCCGTTGAATGTGCTGAGCATCCTGGGAAATAGGCATACATCATGGCTATGCCTCCTTTTCGGGGGAAGGCGTTTTTTGGGAAGCGGCCATACGTGCGCGGTCAATGAGTTCTTTAACCTCATCGGCATTCGCCTGTTCCTTGCTGGTTGGACCGATCATTCCGCGCACCACCATTTTCGGTGCACTCAATGCATCCTGCAGGAAGTGGCCTGTTGCAAGGTTGAAACGCATGGCTAGGACGGCTTCGTCTGAGAGCCCCTTTTCGCGTACGCCGTTGACAAACAGCTGGTTGAAACGAGCGACCTCTCCGATGGGCTTGATTCCTTGCGCTTCGGCTGCGTGCCGGCAGGCGAGCATGAGATTGGGAAGGTCTACGCTTTGGGGGCAGCGAGCCAGGCACATGCCGCATCCAGCGCAAAGCCAGGGCATGTTTGATTTTAAAACCGGGTCTACTTGCCCTAGTTGTAAATGGCGTAGCACTTCTCGAGGAGTCATGTCGGCATCGGATGCGACAGGGCAACCAGCCGTGCATTTTCCGCATTGGTAGCAATCCTTTGGGTCGACCTTGGCATCGTCCAGGACGCTGTGAAGCTCATTGTCAAATTTTGCCGTCTGAGTGAGATTTCTTGCTTCCATGGAACCTCCGTTCTTAAAGACGTTTAGGTTGGTCTTTCTGGAGCTTCGTCGCGGCTATTTGGGACCGCGAGGTAGGATCCAGGGCTCGTTTGGAAGAGTTATGTTTCGCTCTGGTTACAGCAAACGCCTTAGAGGGTGAAGTTACCTATAGTGAACTCGCGTTCAGGCTTAAACAGGCATCTCAGCGGCTTTTGAAAAAGCGCTGAGTAAAAGCGTATTGCCGCTTGCGGAAAGGGTGTTTCAAAATGCAAATAACATCAGCATTCGCTGCGCAAAATGTGCTACCTGATTATTGGCGCCCGATTGTTTCATCTAATGTCACAGCAGTTGGAAAGCGTATCGGTTGAGCTGAATTGAAATCTTTCAGTAATGGGTGGGGTGCGATGAATCCCTCTGATGCGTTTCATCGCGATTTTTTATTCCCTAGTTGTTAACTTCACGCAAAACTTCGACCACGTAGACATTTTCCGGGAGTTCGCTGTCCCACACTTCGGTGATCGAATAGAGGCCAGGGTTATTTTCGATGTGGCTAAAAGCTTTGTTCATGCATTCGGTGATTGATTGGCCTTCTATTCGGAACCCCAGATTTTCGCATTTTGGGAGCGTTCTTTGCATGAAAGGTTCTTTCGGAGCGGTATGTGTCATTCTACCTACTTCTACGTAGGCATTAGTCTTCAGCTCGTTTCCGGATGAGGCAATGGTAAAGCCCTGAAAGTAGAGAGGGGTTGCGCCAGATTCTTCTGCCGTCCGGTACAGCTCCGCCATCGCTTTTGTGTACGATTTCACTGAGAATTTTCTTTCCTTCCAGGGGGATATGAAGATATGCCTTTTAGCCAGGCATCGTGTGTAGGGAGCATCTTTGTGTCTGAGGATTTCCTGCTCGGTGATTTCATCGATGCAGGAATTGATACGCATAAGTGAATCTTCTGCGCGACGAATATTTGCGAGGGCGGTATCGCGGCCCGATATAAGCAATTCTTTCAGGTTGAGTGATCCTCGGTTTGTCTTGTGGTCCGTCAGTGACTTTAACGGGATGCCAAGCTCAATGCAGGTGAGTATTACATCGAGGTCTATCATTTGATTGGGAGAGTAGTAGCGGTAACCGCTAGACGGATCTACGTAAGCAGGCTTGAGGATGCCGATGGTCTCGTAGTATCGAAGTGATTTGGCGCTAACTTGTTTGAGTTTTGCTGCTTCGCCTATGGAGAGCAATTCATTTTTCATGGTGGCTCCTTGACTCTGCCCTTATGGCAGAGTTTAGCATGTACAACCGTTGTAGCACCGCGAGGAAACGCATGATCGTTTCGTGCTTCCTTCGTCCATTTCTTCGAGAGGTTCGTATGCTTCCTTATCTCATGATTTGCGTTTCGGTGGTATTTGAAGTGTTTGGTGACACCATGATGAAAGTTTCGGATGGCTTTCGACGCAAGCTGCCCATTGTCGGCGTAGTGGTTGGCTATGCTGTTTCTTTCTGGATGATGTCCCATGTTTTGCTTCAGCTACCGCTCGGTCCCGTTTACGCGGCGTGGACGGGACTCGGTATCGCGTTGACCGCTGTGGTGGGCCACATTCTGTGGAATGAGGGCTTTAACGCGAAAAAGATCATTGGTCTTGTTGCCATTATTGTTGGCGTGGCATTGTTGAAGTTGGGGGTTTAGGCATGAGCGTTGCTGAAGAAGAGAAGCAACTTGTCCGAGAAAAGGCGAAATCGAAACGTTTTGCGTTTGTTCTGTTGGGAATTGCCATCGTTGCCGAAGTCACTGGAGCTATCTGTTTGAAGGCTTCAGAGGGCCTAACCGTTCCGCTGCCTACCTTGATCACGGTGATTGGGTACCTCATCACGTTTACATTGCTGATAAAAATTCTGCAGAACCTTCCACTTGGTCTGGTGTATGGCATTTGGGGCGGCGTGGGTTCCGCTGTAACTATGCTGGTTGGCGTTGTGGTTTGGCATGATCCCTTTACTGCCTTTACTGCGGTAGGGGTGCTGTTGGTAATTGGTGGTGTGTATCTGCTCAACAAGGGGACCGATGAAATCGAAGCGGCTCGTGCCCAGCAGCAATAGGCTGGCGGTATATACCCTCTAGCTCTGAGCGGCTCTTTTTGGTGTTCGGTGCATTCCGACCGAGTATCGAGTGAGCTTCTTAATGATTCGCCGTCCTGCGAGCTGAAACTGCCGCTCCCTGGCTTCATCTTGCGTGATATGGATGCTAGTTTCACAATAGGGAACACAGATTCGATGCAGGGGTGCCTGCGGCGCGTCCAAATCGCGTTGGCATGGCTGAGAGGGCATTTGGCCTAACTCTTTGAACCTGTCAGTTAGTGCTGGCGTAGGGAGCATCTCAGGTTCATTCTGGGGCGCCCGCTATGGCTGGCGTCCCTTTTATTTGCGCGGAAGGAAAACGCATGACAGAGATGGACCAGTTAAAAAGCGGCATCATTGAAGCGGTTGAGAAAGTTCGAACCGAGAACCCGTTGGCGGGTTCGGTTACTAATGGCGTAACAATGGATTTCGTTGCCAACGCTCAGCTTGCTGTGGGCGGTAGTGCCGCAATGGTGTATTTGTCTGATGAAGGCGAATGCTTGGTTGCTGCAGGTGGAGCGGTTTACCTAAATATGGGCACATTGCTTCCCGTCTATCGGGAAACGCTGCCCCGTACGGCTGCAGCGGCTTTCAAAAGTGGCAAACCTTGGGTTTTGGATCCTGTTGGTATCGGCATTGGCCAGCTTCGTAGCGATTTGCTTCTAGAGCTGAAGCAGTATAAGCCTGCTATTGTGCGCGGTAACGCTTCTGAGATCATTGCGCTAGCAAGCTTATGGGGCATTGAAGCCAATGCTTGCGAATCTTCGCGTCCTCGCGGTGTGGACACTACCGACACCGTGGAAGCTGCTCGTGATGCAGCTGCCGCCTTAGCTCGTTATACGGGGGGTGCTGTTGCGGTTTCTGGTAAAAAAGACCTGGTAACCGATGGAGAAAAGATTGCGTACTCCGAGGGCGGCTCCGAACTGATGGCAAAAGTTACGGGCTTCGGTTGCTCTCAGGGCGGTGTTCTGGCTGTGTATGCTACGGCAACCAACCCGTTCACTGCAGCGTTGGCGGCGGTGGCTCATTACAATGTTGCCGGCTCCCGTGCAGCTAAGGTTGCCGATGCTCCTGCATCTTTCAAGACGGCATTTATTGACGAGCTTTATCGCGCTACCGCTCGAGATATCGCCGATAATCCTTTTAGCGTTGAAGAGGCATAGCATGAATACGCTCATTGCTGTAGCAATAGCTCCTTTTGGCGTGGGCGACGAGCTTGCGCCTGAAGTGGCTGAAGTTGTAAAGGTGATTCGCGAATCGGGCTTGCCCAATCATACCTATTCCATGTTCACCGAAATTGAAGGTGAGTGGGATGAGGTTATGAGGGTGGTAAAGGATGCTACCTTTGCCTTGGCCGAAAAGGGAATTAGAACCGAAGTTATTTTGAAAGCGGACGTTCGTCCAGGGCGTACAAACATGATGAGTCGCAAAGTTGCCGCTGTAAACGAGATTTTGGAGCAAGGGGAATAGCATGCGCAAGGACCTTGATATTTCTGCCTATTTGGTTGTCGGCCCCGAAAACACGATGGGGCGTCCGGTTTCCGATGTTATTGCTCAGGCTTTGCGTGCTGGGTTCACCTGTGTGCAAATTCGCTCAAAGGAATGTTCGGCTCGCGATCTTATTGCGTATACCATCCAAGCGGCTGATGTTATTGCTGCAGCGGGGAAAAGCAAATCGGTTGCGCTTTTGGTGGATGACCGATTGGATGTTGCATTGGCTGCACGTGAAGCGGGAGCGAAAGTCGATGGCGTACATGTAGGCCAAACCGATATTCCCGTCGAAGTATGTCGCAAGCTCCTCGGTCCAGATTCGATTGTGGGTCTTTCCGCTCGTGCCGATGAAATGCTCGAATACGTGAAAACCGCTGATATGAGCTTGGTGGATTACCTTGGAGTTGGCCCCTTGCATGAAACGCCTACAAAAACCGATTGCGGTTTAGCGGCTGACGGAACCATCATCACTAAAAGCATCGATGATTTGAAAGAGCTGGTCTGTGCAAGTCCCGTACCCATTGTTGTAGGCGGTGGCGTGAAAATTGCTGACATTCCCTTGGTGAAGAGCACCGGCGTCGATGGCTTCTTCGTGGTTTCTGCTGTATGTGGGGCCGTTAATCCTGAGGCCGCAGCAAGGGAATTGGTGGACGCCTGGCGTGATTAACGATTTGCTCTTTATCGCGGTTATAGCTTTGATTCGATAAATAGTTACTTCTTCTTGGCGGG
>ENA-ORMN01000395-ORMN01000395.1-human-gut-metagenome-genome-assembly--contig:-NODE-395-length-53876-cov-30.045113_pt1 | contig 53876 bp, 45 predicted proteins | sample MGYA00242102_ERZ508993 | MGnify/ENA primary metagenome ERZ508993 (study PRJEB26280, sample SAMEA2338770) | human gut metagenome | biome: human gut; feature: human-associated habitat; material: faeces...
GGCACAGGAGCCACCCAAGCCTGCATTTGTAGCGCCGGAGCCTGCACCGGAGCCGGTTCAGCCTGCGCCCAAGGCAGCGCCTGTTCAGGATGATTTCCTGTCCCAGTTTGCGATTCCCTCACCGGGAGCGGCACAGGAGCCACCCAAGCCTGCATTTGTAGCGCCGGAGCCTGCACCGGAGCCGATTCAGCCTGCACCCAAGGCTGCGCCTATAGAGGACATTGACTCCATTCTGTCCCAGCTTTCTGCACCTGCAGCAGAGCCGAAGCCTGCGGCAGAAGCACCCAAGGCAGCACCTATGGAGGACATTGACTCCATTCTGTCCCAGCTTTCTGCGCCTGCAGCTGAACCGGAGCCTGTAAAGCCGGAAGTGATCCAGCCGGAGCCGGTACATCCCGGATCCATCTCCATCACCACCGGTGCATCCGACATTGTAGCAGTGACCGAACAGCAGATGCAGAGCTGGGATGACGTGGCAAACAGCCTGTTCAGCAATTCCCAGCCCTCCAAGGGATATACCGCTTCCTTTGATGAAGAACCTGCTCCCATTCCCGTAGAGCCGGTTGCAGTTGCACCCAGTCCGGCACCTGTTCCGGTACAACCCGTTATGCCGGAGTCTGCTCCCATTCCCGTGGAGCCGGTTGCAGTTGCACCCAGTCCAGCACCTGTTCCGGTGCAGCCTGTTATGCCGGAGTCTGCGCCCATTCCCGTAGAGCCGGTTGCAGTTACGCCCAGTCCGGCACCTGTTCCGGTGCAGCCTGTTATGCCGGAACCTACGCCCATTCCCGTGGAGCCGGTTGCGGTTGCGCCCAGTCCGGCACCGGTTCCGGTGCAGCCTGTTATGCCGGAGCCTGCGTCCATTCCCGTGGAGCCGGTTGCAGTTGCGCCCAGTCCGGCACCTGTTCCGGTGCAGCCTGTTATGCCGAAGCCCGCACCGGAGGAAGCCATTGCGCCGCCCCCTGCACAGGTGGTGGACAACATCGACGATGTTCTGGCAAGCATGCAGCAGAAATTCGCTGCCACCGCCCCGGTTCAGGCGGATGCCCCCACACCGGCACAGCCCACGGCACCTGTCAAGCCCAACCCGATCTTTGTGGGCTACAGTGCCCAGGGACAGCCGGTATACCAGGAATTCGACAACTATGGTCAGCCCATTCCCATTACCCAGCCGGTATACAGCCTGCCTCCCGTACAGCAGACACCGCACTCCTCGTATGGGACAAATGGAGGAAACGTGTTCCAGCAGGCAATCTCCAATCAGAATGCAAACAAGCGTTCCGTCTTTGATATGGAAAACGGCAACGCCACACCTCCTGTCATCAGCAGCGTAGAGGATATGCTCAGCGCCATGGGTGAAACAGTCACCAAGAAAAAGCAGGATGACGACAAGGTTGCGATAAACTTTGTAGAATACAAGGCGCCCCCAAAGCAGAAGCCTGCACCCAAGGCTACGCCCAAGCTTGCAGAGCCGCCCAAGCCGACTGCACCCATGACCAAGGCAGAGGCAAAGCGGCAGAAGAAGCTGGATAAGATCAACGCAGAATTTGAAAAACAGCTGAAGGCACGGGGCTTTGACACCACAGAAGGCAACCGCATGAAGCGGGGTTAAACGGAAGGACGAAACACGATGGCAACCACAATCCAAGAAGCTCTGGCAATTTGCAACGCCAATCTGACCGGAGATCTGAAAACCGACATTCCCTACCTGGAGGGGCAGGTGCGCCGCTATGCCCACGAGCCCAACGGCGAGGAGCTGGCAAAACGCATTACCGAGCTGGCATTCAGCCTGCTGCCCAAGGAACAGCAGGATCAGTTTATGACCGCTACCACCCTGAACGGCAAGCGGCTGGATGAGCTGTTTCATGAGGCACGGGAGCTGCTCAACCAGGAAAAATACCAGGAGGCAGCAGTGTCACTGCGTGCCTTGACTGCAAAATGCGAGGAGGGCTTCGGCAAGGAAAGCAAGCTGCATTATTTCAGCTTCCGGAATCCCTTTGAGTACCACCTGTACCGGATGCTCTATCCGGTACAGTCCAATATTGAACGTGCCCCCTATGATTTCGCCATGTACTATACACTGTACGGCTACGCCCTGGTGGAGCTGGGAAAGCTGGACGATGCAATCGAAGCGCTGGAGCAGGGCATCCGGTTCAACCCGGTAAGCTGCGATGTACGCTTTGAACTGGCGGAGGTCTACAAGCTGAAAAAGGAACCGGAAAAGCTGCTGGCTGTAATCAGGGAATTGTTCCCCATTGCCAACAGCACCTATGCCATGTCCCGGATCTACGCAGACCTTGGATTCTACGCCATTGCGGTGCATGATTACGATGCAGCGGTATGCTTCTTCTACGAAAGCCTGGTCTACAACAATCACCCGGGAGTACAGGCAGAGCTTGTAAATCTGCGAGGGCTGATGGGGCATAACATTGAACCGCCCACCCGGAAACAGGTTCTGGCGGTATTTGAAAAGTACGAACTGCCTGCCGGCCCCAATGAGGAACTGATCCGGCTGGCGCTGGTGCTGGCGAAAACTGCCGTACAGGATGAGCAGATGCAGCTGGGGGCATACTTCTACTCCATTGCCTATGACCTGACCCGGGATCCGGAAATCAAGAAGCAGATCGACGCCATCCGGGCTGCCATGACACCGGAGGAAAGCAAGCAGGCATGAGCATGCGGCGAACAGACCGGCAGATGGACAGGGATTCTGCCTGGCAGGCAGTGGACGCATGCAGCTTCGGCACGGTTTCCATGCTCCTGCCGGAAGGTGAACCCTACTGTGTGCCCCTTTCCATTGCACGGATCGGAGAAACCCTGTACTTTCACTGTGCCCAGGAGGGACTGAAGCTGAAGGCGCTGCGGAAGCATCCGGCAGTGTGCGTCAGCTGCGTGGGTATGGCGGAGCCGGTGCATGACAAATTCACCACCCGGTATACCTCAGCCATTCTCACCGGCACAGCCCGGGAGGTTACGGATGAGGCGGAAAAGATCCGGGCACTTCGGGCGATCTGTGAAAAGTATACCCCGGAGAATATGTCCCGGTTCGATGCCGCCATTGCGCAAAGCCTGTCCCGCACGGGCATCTGGCGGATCGATGTGACGGGTATTACGGGCAAATGCAAAAAATAAGGCGAAAGCCGGAGGAACTTCATCCTCCGGCTTTTTTGCGTCCGGAAGTATGTTTCCCAAAAAGCAGCCCATACTGCTACCAGAGCGGCAGAAGCCGCAGCCGCAGTGCGGCGGAAGGGAGCAGTTTATGAAACAGTTTGTGTATACCATTACGGACGAGAACGGCATCCACGCAAGACCTGCCGGGCAGTTGGTGCAGGCTGCAAAGGCATACGAAAGCGAGATCACCCTGACCAAGGGGGACAAAACCGCCAGCGCCAAGAAGCTGTTTGCTCTGATGGGACTGGGGGTCAAGCAGGGGGATCCGGTAACAGTGACCGTGGAGGGATCGGACGAAGCAGAGGCTGCTGCCGGGGTAGAAGCCTTTCTCAAAGCAAATCTGTAAGCCGGAGGGATGGACATGAACAAAATACAGGGCAAGGGGGTCTGCGGTGCCGTCACCATGGGGAAGCTGTACTTTTACAAAAAGGACAACGACACCATCAGCCGGAAAACCATAACGGATCCGGAGGCGGAGCAGCAGCGATTTGACCGGGCAAGGCAGCAGGCAGCACAGGAGCTGGATGCACTCCACGAAAAGGCACTGCGGGAGGTGGGGGAAATCCACGCCCAGATCTTTGAGATTCACCGGATGATGCTGGAGGATGAGGACTATTGCAGCAGCGTCAGCCACATTATCCACACCCAGCGAGTGAATGCAGAATACGCCGTGCTGCGCACCTCCGACTCCTTCTCCCAGATGTTCTCCACCATGACCGATGAGTACATGCAGGCACGGGCGGCGGATGTGGTGGATATCTCCAACCGGCTGATCCGCTGTCTCAGCGGCGGCAGCGAGGAATCCCTGCTGACCCGGGAGCCAGTGATCCTGGTGGCAGAGGATCTGACCCCCAGCGAAACAGTCCAACTGGACAAGGAAAAGATCCTGGCGTTTCTCACCCTCCGGGGCTCGGAGAACTCCCACACTGCCATTCTGGCACGCACCATGGCAATCCCGGCAGTGGTGGGGCTGGGTCATCTGGATCCTGCCATGGAGGGGAAAACCGCCATTGTGGATGGATTCACCGGGACAGTGTGCATCGATCCGGATGCAGAAGCCATTGCCGCATACACCCGGAAAAAGCAGCAGGAAGAGGAAAAACACCGGCTGTGGCAGTCGCTCCGGGGCAAGTCCAACACCACCCTGGACGGCAGGAGCATCCGGCTTTACGCCAACATTGGGGGGCTGGATGACATCAGCGCCGCCCTGCAAAACGATGCCGGGGGTATCGGTCTGTTCCGCAGCGAATTTCTCTATTTGCAGAACGACCACATGCCCACGGAGGAGGAGCAGTTCCGGGCATACCGGGAGGCGGCGGAGAAACTGGCGGGAAAGCCCGTCATCATCCGCACCATGGACATCGGGGCAGACAAGCAGATCGATTATTTTCATCTGCCCAAGGAGGAAAATCCGGCGCTGGGGTATCGAGCCATCCGGATCTGTCTGTCGGAACCGGAGCTGTTCCGTACCCAGCTGCGTGCCCTGTACCGGGCAGGGGTATATGGGGATCTGTCCATCATGTTCCCTATGATTACCAGCCCAGAGGAAATCCGGCATATCCAGAAACAGGCGGAGCTTGCCAGGCAGGAACTGCGTCAGCAGGAGATCCCCTTTCGGGAACACATGGAAACCGGCATCATGATCGAGACCCCTGCCGCTGCGGTCATCAGCGATATTCTGGCACCTATGGTGGATTTCTTCAGCATCGGCACCAACGATCTGACCCAGTACGCCCTTGCCATCGATCGGCAGAACCCCTCCCTGGAGGCTTTTTATCAGCCCCATCACGAGGCGGTGCTGCGACTGATCCATCAGGTGATCCGAAATGCCCACAAGGCAGGCATCTGGGCGGGCATCTGCGGCGAACTGGGGGCGGATCCGGCACTGACGGAGCGATTCCTGCGAATGGGCGTGGATGAACTGTCCGTATCCCCAGCACAGATCCTGCCCATTCGGGAAAAGATCCGCAGTATGGATCTAAGGCAATAACTGAGGAGGTAATATGGAAATCAAGCTGATCGCATGCGATCTGGACGGCACCCTGCTGGACAGCCGGGGCAGGCTCAGTCCGGAAAACCTGGATGCCATCCGCCGGATGACGGACAAGGGCTATTGCTTTGTGCCTACCAGCGGCAGGAACCGGGAACAAATCCCCCAGGCGCTACAGCAGTTTCCCGGCATCCGGTATCTGATCACCCTCAGCGGTGCCTGCGTCACACAGTTGCCGGAGGGCAAAGCCCTGTTCCGGCATCCGCTCTCCCGGGAGCATGCAGACCGACTTCTTCGCATTGGCAAACAGCAGGGAGCCGCCGTGCTGCTGTATACACCGGAGGGGGTGCTGCTGGAGCATGGGGCACTGGAACAGCGGCAGGATCGTGCCCTGTTGGAGGATGCCATCGGTATATGCCGACCGGTGGAGGATGCACAAGCCTTTTGCCTTGCCGAAGATGTGCAGGTGGAAAAGGCAGTGTTCTTCTGCCGGGATGCTGCCCAGGAAACCCGGCTGCATCAGGCACTGGATGACGGCACATTTCAGCTTTGCGTCTCTGCGGAAAACTGCCTGGAGGTCACCGCCCGGGGCATTCACAAAGCCACCGGCATCCGGGCACTGCTGCTCCGGCTCAAGCTGCTGCCGGAACAGGTACTGACCATCGGCGATTCCGGCAACGATGTTTCCATGCTGGAGCTGACCCCGAACTCCTTTGCGGTTGCCAACGCCATGCCGGAAGCAAAGCGTGCAGCCCGGCATCTCACCGTGTCCAATGACCAGCATGTGGCGCTGCGCATTGCCCGGCTGCTTGGAATATAGGGCAGCACCGCACAAAGCTGTGCGATGTTGCCTAAAACCCGTGACAAGCCCCGATTTTTGTGGTATACTAAAAGACAACATAAAGGACAACACCGGAGGCATTACATGGAACCCATCGCATACATTCACACGGACTTTCCCACCAAATTCGGACTGCCCCGTCAAAGCGGCCTGGTGGAGGCGCTGGAGGGGCAGGTAGTCTTTCTGCCTGCCTACAGCAAGCCGGAGGCATTCCGGGGACTGGAGCAATTCTCCCACATCTGGCTGATCTGGGAGTTCTCCGCCGCCAGGAAGCAAGGGGACTGGTCTCCCACTGTGCGGCCGCCCCGGCTGGGGGGCAACCAGCGCATGGGGGTATTCGCCACCCGCTCCCCCTTCCGGCCAAACAGCCTGGGGCTGTCCTGCGTCCGGCTGCAGGGGGTCAGCTTTGAGGGCGGACAAGCCGTGCTGCACGTTTCCGGCATTGATATGATGGATGGCACCCCGGTTTACGATGTAAAGCCCTACATTCCCCTGGCGGACTGCCGGACGGACGCAAGCCAGGGCTATACCCGGCAAACTGCAACCCACCAGCTAAAGGTTCACTTTCCGGCGGCATTGCTGGAACAGCTGCCGGCAGACAAGCGGGATGCGGCAGTGGGCATTTTACAGCAGGATCCCCGGCCGGGCTATTCTGAGGATCCGGATCGGATCTACGGAGTTGCCTTTGCCGGATTCGATCTGCGGTTCACAGTGACGGAGAATCAGCTGACGGTTCGGAGTGTGGAGCCTTTGGATAAACCATAGACAACACCGCACAGAGCATGCCTGGCGGCCGCCCATAAAATATCGCCCGATCTGGCATCAGATCGGGCGATGGTGTTATATGACAAAATCCCCGCCGGATTTGTCTGCGATCAGGTCCGCAATGGTAATCCCGGAGAAGAACTGGGTAATCAGCTCATACAGCCTCTTCCACATATCCAGCGTCCGGCAGTATGCAGCCCGGTCACAGGTCTTTGCGCCCGGTTCCAGACATGCCACCGGTGCCATGGAGCCCTCGGTTACATACAGAATATCCGCTACCGTGTACTGATCCGGCGCACGGTTCAGCCGATAGCCGCCTCCCTTGCCCCGGAGTGCATCCACCAGTCCTTTTTTGCTGAGCATGGACACAATGCTTTCCAGGTATTTCTCCGAGATCTCCTGCCGCTCGGCAATATCCGCCAAAGGTACATATCCGCCGCTGTTGTGCTCCGCCAGATCGATCATCACCCGCAGGGCATACCGTCCCTTCGTGGAGATCATCATAATTCCCACCTCCTTTGTTCAGCCGGTCATGGCTGCCTCTGATCTTATAAACCTATTATACCACAGGAAAAATAGAATTTCAACTCTTTTTTTCTGAAAACCCCTTGACAAGCAGGAAATGTTCTGCTATAATACAATCAACATATAAACCCACCGGGTAAATGAAAGGAAGGAATGTTATGAGTTATCAGTTTGAAACATTGCAGGTACACGCAGGACAGGAGAAGCCGGATCCGGCTACGGATGCCCGGGCAGTGCCCATCTACGCCACCACGTCCTATGTATTCAAGGACAGTGCCCAGGCGGCAGGCAGATTTGGTCTGACCGAAGGGGGCAATATCTACACTCGTCTGATGAACCCTACCTCCGATGTATTTGAACAGCGGATTGCTGCTCTGGAAGGCGGCGCAGCGGCTCTGGCAGTTGCCACCGGCTCCGCAGCCATTACCTACGCCATCCAGAACATTGCCCTTGCCGGGGATCATGTAGTCGCATCCCACAACCTGTACGGCGGCACCTACAACCTGCTGGCAAACACTCTGCGGGAACAGGGCATTACCACCACCTTTGTGGATCCTTCTGATCCGGCGAACTTTGAAGCAGCCATCACGGACAAGACCAAGCTGATTTACGCTGAGACCCTGGGCAACCCCAATTCTGACGTGATCGATCTGGAAGCCATCAGTGCAGTTGCCCACAAGCATGGCATTCCTCTGATCGTGGACAGCACCTTTGCAACCCCCTATCTGCTGCGTCCCATCGAGCACGGTGCAGATGTGGTGGTGCATTCCGCCACCAAGTTCATCGGTGGTCACGGCACAGTAATGGGCGGTGTCATCGTGGATTCCGGTAAGTTTGACTGGACGCAGAATGACAAGTTCCCGGGACTGACTGCCCCCAACCCCTCCTACCACGGAGTAGTATTCTCCCAGGCATGCGGCAACATTGCCTACATCATGAAGATCCGCACCACCTTGCTGCGGGATCAGGGTGCCACCATCTCCCCCTTCAACTCCTTCCTGCTGCTCCAGGGTCTGGAGACCCTGTCCCTGCGGGTAGAACGGCATGTGGAAAACGCCCTGAAGGTGGTGGACTATCTGTCCAAGCACCCCCAGGTTGAACGGGTCAACCACCCCTCCCTTGCCACCGGTCACGCCAAGGAGCTGTACGACAAGTACTTCCCTAATGGCGCAGCTCCCATCTTCACCTTTGAAATCAAGGGGGGCGCAGAGGAAGCAAAACGCTTTACAGAAAGCCTGCAGTTGTTCTCCCTGCTGGCAAATGTGGCGGATGTAAAATCCCTGGTGATCCACCCTGCCTCCACCACCCACTCCCAGCTGTCGAAGGAGGAACTGCTGGCAAGCGGCATCAAGCCCAACACCATCCGGCTGTCCATCGGCACGGAGCATATCCAGGACATTCTGGCAGACCTGGAACAGGGCTTTGCGGCAGTACGCTAAACACACAACCCTTCTACGGAGCATGCAGATCTGCATGCTCCGTTTTTGTTTTGCAAAAATAATATCCCCCGGGGGATTGATTTCACATGGGATTTTCGGTATAATATAATAGTATGGGTCCGATAAGACCCGAAAATGATACCAGCAAGGAGCAAAAACATGCTTGAATTACAGAACGTCTGTTTCGAGGCAGAGGGCAAGCAGATTCTCCGGGACATCAGTCTGACTCTGGAGGATCGCTTTGTTGCAGTCACCGGGCCCAACGGCGGCGGCAAATCCACCCTCGCCAAGATCATTATGGGCATCGACCAGCCCACCAGCGGCAGGATCCTCTTTGACGGCACGGATATTACCGGCATGTCCATCAGCGACCGGGCAAATCTGGGCATCAGCTACGCTTTTCAGCAGCCGGTACGGTTCAAGGGACTGCGGGTGCAGGATCTGCTGAAGCTGGCAAGCAAAAAGGATACCACCGTCACGGAGGCGTGCAGCGTCCTCAGCGAGGTGGGACTGTGCGCCCGGGATTACATGAACCGGGAGCTGAACAGTACCCTGTCCGGCGGCGAATTAAAGCGGATCGAGATTGCCATGGTACTGGCACGGGGCACCAAGCTGTCCATTTTCGATGAGCCGGAGGCAGGCATTGACCTGTGGAGCTTCCAGAATCTGATCCACGTATTCGAGAAAATGTACGAGAAGATCCGGGGCAGCATCCTCATCATCAGCCACCAGGAGCGGATCCTGAACATGGCGGACAAGATCCTCTACATCAAGGATGGTTCCGTTGCCGCATACGGCGCAAAGGATCAGATCCTGCCCCAGCTTCTGAAAAATCAGGACAGCAGCACCTGCAAGGTACTGACGGACAAGCTGGCAGAGGGGAAAAAGGAGGTGCCGGTGGCATGAAGGAACTGAACACATACGAAAAGGAGCTGCTGCACCAGGTAGCCGAGCTGGATGCGCTGCCGGTGGGGGCATACAACATCCGTGCCAACGGTGCAAGTGCTGCCCGGAATACCACAGCGCACATTGACATTGTGACCAAAACGGACAAACCCGGCATCGACATTATCATCAAACCCGGCACCGTGAATGAAAGTGTACATATTCCGGTCATCATCAGCGAAAGCGGACTGAAGGACAATGTGTACAACGATTTCTTCATCGGCGAAAACTGTGACGTGACCATCATTGCCGGCTGCGGCATCCACAACTGCGGCTCCGGCGACAGTCAGCATGACGGTATCCACACCTTCTTTGTGGGGGAAAACAGCAAGGTGCGCTATGTGGAAAAGCACTACGGCGAAGGAGAAGGCAGAGGCAAGCGGTTCATGAACCCCACTACCATTGTGCATCTGAACAGGAATGCCCGGATGGAGATGGAAACCACGCAGATTGCCGGCATTGACGACACACTGCGGAAAACCACTGCGGATCTGGCGGAGGGCTCCAGCCTGGTGATTCACGACAAGATCATGACCACCGGGGATCAGCACGCCATTGCAGAGTTTGATGCAGATCTGAACGGAGCAGGCAGCAGCTGCAACATCGTCAGCCGCAGCGTTGCCAAGGAGAACAGCAGGCAGGAATACACCAGCCGGCTCAACGGCAATGCCCCTTGCAGCGGCCATACGGAATGTGACGCCATTATCATGGACCACGGCTGCGTACTGGCAAGTCCCCAGCTGACTGCCAATCATGTGGACGCATCCCTGATCCACGAAGCCGCCATCGGCAAGATCGCCGGAGAGCAACTGATGAAGCTGATGACCCTGGGACTGACCGAAAAGGAAGCGGAAGAACAGATCATCAACGGGTTCCTGAAATAACATCCTAACGCAAAACAGTCCGGGAAGCAATGCTTCCCAGACTGTTTTTTACGTTATGGGCGGTGGCAGCTGCACACCCGGGAAAAAAGCGGAAACGAAAGGAACCTCCGGGGCGGTCACGATCCTGCCGCTAAGAGGTGCCAATGCACCATCCAGTTCCGGAAAGCCCAGCCGCCACGCCCAAAGCTGCTGGGTGAACACCCGGTACCGCCGATTTGCCCGGACGCTTCCATACTTGTTATCCCCCAGCAGGGGCGCTCCCAGATGGGCAAGATGGGCACGGATCTGGTGCGTCCTGCCCGTATGCAGAGTCACCAGTACCAGACTCAGTCCCTGCTCCTGCGCCAGCACCCGGTATTCCGTATCAATGGGCGCAAAGCCCTCCGCCGGTGCATCCCGGATCTCCACCAGGTTTCCGGCAGGCTGCTTCCGGTGGTATGCCTGCACCCGATCCTGCTGCCTGGGAGGCAGCGCCGCCGTAACGCACAAATACTGCTTGCACAGCTGACGACTGCGGATCAACTCGTTTACATCCCGTAAAGCAGCGGCGGTCTTTGCCGCGATCACCAGCCCTCCCGTGTTCCGATCCAGTCGGTTGCACAAAGCCGGCGTAAAGGACTGCTCCCCGGCAGGGTCATAGGTGCCTGCCTGGTACAGATGATGCAGCACCCGGTGGATCAGGGTATCCTCCGTGCCTCCATTGTCCGCATGCACCACCAGTCCCACCGGCTTGTTGAGAATCAGCACCTGCGTATCCTCATACACCACGTCCAGCTTCGCAGGGGCTTTGAGAAAGTCCGGAGTCTGCTGTGGGGCATGCTCCGGAAAAAAATCATCACTGATGAAAAAGGTCAGCACATCCCCCGGCTCCAACCGGTCGGAAATGGCGCAGCGCTTGCCGTTCCGCTTGATATGCTTGGTGCGGATGAATTTGCACATAAGCCCTTTGGGCAGAGCAGGCATGGATTTGGCAAGGAACTTGTCCAGCCGCTGTCCGGCATCGTTTTGCTGAATGGTAATCTGTCGCATGGCGGCTCCTTATGAGAACCGGATGTTCAGATCCACATCCCCTTCGATGCCCGGCACCTTCCCCTTACAGCTATACTGCCAGTACTGACAGTCATAGTAGTAAGTGGGGATGCTGCCGTATTCCGCCAGCCAGAAGGAAATGCCCTGGAGCCGGGGCAGATCCAGCTTCAGTAAGGATGTACGCTTGTTCTGGTAGATCATGGGCTCGTAGCCTGCATGCTCCACCACCCCGGAAAATGCCAGGCAACAGTCCGTCAGCACGTCCACCGGCACATTGTCCGTCCGGGCAGTATCGTCATAGATCAGCTCCCAGTCGTAGGTCACAGGCAGCTCCAGCTTGCAGCCCTGCAATTGCTTGACCACAAAGTTCGCCTCCTGTACAGCCTCCTCCTCACTGATGGCCTGGGAGAAGAAATAGACCCCCACCTGGAGTCCGGCAGCCTTTGCGCCCTCGTAGTTCTGCCGGAACATACTGTCCGCCATAATGTCCCCGCCGCCGTAGGTGCGGTAGCCAATGCGGATGAATACAAAATCGATGCCGGACGCCTTCACCTTGTCCCAGTCAATATCCCCCTGGTGGGCGGACACGTCAATGCCCATGTCGGAAGTGATCTGTCCGTCGCTGACATAATACCGTCTGCCGTTCCGGTTCACGATCTGCTCCCGGTTCTGGGCAAAGGCAGGCACGTTATCATATACCGGCAGGTAGATCTGTCCGTATGTAGCATCACTCAGCAAAATTTTCTTGCCAGACAGCTCATAGTTCCAATCCACCTCGATCTCCCCCTTGGGGATCACAGAGATATCCTCCTGCACGCTGTTCTGCGCCATCCCTGCATTGGCTGGCACCGCCGGTTCCTCCTGCTGACGCATGCGGATCAGCAGAAATGCCACCAGGCACAGCAGCCCCAGGATCAGCACCGACTGGATGCAGATGATAAAATTTTTACGGGTTTTCGCCATAGCTTGCTCCTATCCTTCTTCTCTTTGTATGCCTGATACAGAAAGGCAATACCCCACAAGTCTGTGCGATATTGCCTGAAACACCGAACGGGTTATTTACATACCCCGTACTGTTCACGATATGCAAGCATCTTGTCCAGATATTCCTTGCCGGGCACAATATCGTTGGCAATGGCGTCAATGATATCCGCCATGGTCACGATGGGGTACACGTCAATGCCGAACTCTGCCTTGACCTCCTGGACAGCGCTCTTGTCGCTGTTCAGCCCCCGTTCCATCCGATCCACGGTGATCACCATGCCGGTAATGTTCACGTCCGCTGCACCCTTCAGCTTGGGGTATACCTCCCGGACAGCCTTGCCAGAGGTCATTACGTCCTCGATGATGACAACCTGTTCCCCGGCTTCCATCTGCTTACCCACGAACATGCCGCCTTCTCCGTGATCCTTGACTTCCTTCCGGTCAAAGCAGTAATGCACGGACTTGCCATACTTGTGATACAGGGCAACTGCCGCAGATACGGACAGGGGAATGCCCTTATACGCCGGGCCGAACAGGGTCTGTACCGGAATGTTGTTCTCCTGGATGCATGCAGCGTAGTATTCACCCAGCTTTGCCAGGTGCTCTCCGGTGTTGTAATTGCCCGCATTCACAAAATAGGGCGCAACCCGTCCACTCTTGAGGGTAAATTCTCCGAAGGTCAATACTCCGCAATCCACCATGAATTTGATAAAGCTTTCCTTGTACGTCATAATATCCTCCTATGTATGGGGCGATGCCCCAAAATTATACATCAATCTGTTCCAGCTGCCGGATCCACTGCGCCGCACAGGCATCGCTGGGCATCCGCCAGTCTCCTCTGGGAGAAAGGGTCACGCTGCCGATCTTCACCCCATCCGGCAGGCAGGAGCGCTTGAACTGCTGACTGAAAAACCGCCAGTAGAACTTCCGTTCCCACTTTAAGATCACATCCGGGGCAAACTGCCCGTCAAAGGCAATGCACGCCATCCGGAAGATCTTCTTCGGGGACATGCCGAACCGCACCATGTGATACAGGAAAAAGTCATGCAGCAGATAGGGTCCCACCAGATCCTCGGTTTTCTGACGGATCTCCCCGTTTTCCTCCGGCGGCAGAAGCTCCGGGCTTACCGGCGTATCCAGCACATCCAGCAGTACGCTGCGCAGCGCCTCCTCCGACTGCTCCGCCCGGTGTGCAACCAGATAGCGCACCAGGGTCTTGGGCACGGAGGCGTTGACCCCGTACATGCTCATATGATCCCCGTTATAAGTCGCCCAGCCCAGCGCAAGCTCCGACAAATCCCCGGTGCCGATCACGATGCCGCCGCACTGGTTGGCAAAATCCATCAGCACCTGGGTACGCTCCCGTGCCTGCCCGTTTTCATAGGTCACATCGTGGCAATCCGGATCGTGACCAATGTCTGCAAAATGCTGCATCACGCTGTCCCGGATGGGGATCTCCCGGAGATCCGCCCCGTATGCCTTTGCAAGAGCGCAGGCGTTCCGATATGTCCGGTCTGTAGTGCCGAAGCAGGGCATGGTAATGGCGTGAATCCCATGATGGGGCAGTCCCAGCCGGTCATATGCCATAACGGTGACGATCAGCGCCAGGGTGGAATCCAATCCCCCAGACAGACCGATCACCACGTCCTGGCAATGGATATGCCGCAGCCGGGTCATAAGCCCTACCGCCTGCATCTGCAGGATCTCGCCGCACCGGTCATCCAGCTCGCTTTTCCCGGCGGGCACAAAGGGCGTTGCCGGGAACTGCCGCTCCAGCCGGGTCTCCCGGATGGGATAATCAAAATACTCCACCACAAAGGCAGGCTCCTCCGCCCCGTGGGCAGTGTTGGTGCGCCGCCGCTCTGCCGTCAGCTTCTGTATGTCAATATCCCCGTAGAGAATGCCTCCGGCAAAGCGCTTTGCCTCCGCCAGAGTGGTGCCGCTTTCTGCGATCAGATTATGCCCGGCGAACACCATATCCGTGGTGGATTCTCCGATGCCTGCGTCCGCATAGGCATAGGCACAGAACAGACTGCCCGACTTGGCTTCAATAATCTTCTTCCGGTACGCCGCCTTGCCGATGGTTTCATCGCTGGCGGACAGATTCACGATCAGCACCGCTCCCTGGGCAGCCAGCCGGTCGGAGGGGCTTGCCCCCACCCATACATCCTCACAAATTTCCACACCAAAAGAAAATTCTGGCATATCCACGCAGGAAAACCGCATATCCGCTCCCATGGGGCAGGTGCGCCCGTGGATGCTACAATGCCGCACCATCCGGTTGCCGGGGGTGAAATAGCGCAGCTCCTGGAATTCCCCGTAATTGGGGATATTCAGCTTGGGCACAATGCCCAGGATCTGTCCGCTCTGGCATACGGCAGCGCAGTTGTACAACTTCCCGTCCACTGCAATGGGCAGTCCGATCACTGCGAGCATATCCAGCTCCTCTGTCTGCTTCAGAATGTCAAACAGAGCGTCCAGTGCCCCCTCCAGCAGGGTGTCCTGCAAAAACAGATCCAGACAGGTATAACCTGTGATGCAAAGCTCCGGAAATACCGTCAGCGCCGCTCCGGCATGCGCCGCTTCCTGCATCATACGGACAATCTGCTCCCTGTTGTAAGCGCAGTCTGCCACATGCACATCCGGTGTTGCGCAGGCGATTTTCAAAAAGCCGTCCTTCACGCCCTGACCTCCCTTTCTTCTGACGGTATCCCATCAGTTTGATTCAGATGTATTTATTATACCCTGAATCCACATAAAATGCAAGGGGACGGAGAGAAATCCCCGTCCCCGAAGCTTTTATGAAATGCGGAGGGATGCTGCCGCCCAGCCTTCCTTTTCCCGAACCTCCAGCAGGGTGAAGCCTGCGCTTTTCAGCTGATCCAGCACCTCGTCCCGGCGCTCCATGATGATGCCGGACACGATCAGCGTGCCCTCCGGTCGCAAAAATCGCCGGAACAGCTGCTTCATGGCGATCAGCACGTCCGCCACAATATTGGCACAGATCAGATCATAGCCATCACCGATCTCCCGACACAGCGTTTCATCCTCCAGCACATTGCCGCAGAATACCCGGTACAGGGTCGGGTCAATGTGGTTCTTCCGGGCATTCTCCGTTGCAGTGGCTGCCGCATTTTCCTCGATATCCACTGCGGTGGCGCCGGATGCCCCCAGCAGCAGTGCCCCGATGGACAAGATCCCACTGCCGCAGCCCAGATCCAGTACACGATCCCCCGGATGCATCAGCTGCTCCAGCAGCTCCAGGCAGAGCCGGGTGGTGTGGTGCTGCCCGGTGCCGAAGCTGGATGCCGGATCGATCTCCAGCACTGCCCGGTTCCGGGGATTTTCACATGTCTCCCAGGAGGGCTTGATGAGGAGCCGTTCTCCCACGGTGAAGGGCTTGAAATACTGCTTCCAGTTGTTCGCCCAGTCCTCCTCCCGGACGTTTTTCAACGTCAGCTCCAGGGTGCCGAACAGTTGCGCATCGTCCCGGGCGTGGATCTGCGCCAGCATTGCCCGCAGGGCAACCAGCTGCTCCGCCCCCTGGGCATTGTCCGGCAGGTACACAGTCACTGTCGTGTCCCCCTGGGCCATGCCCAGCAGATCCTGGTCAATGTAGTCCCACTTGCCTTCCTTGTTCTGCAAAAACTCCTGGAAATCTGCCGGATCCGCAATGGAAAAGCCCTTGATGCCCAGATCCGTCAGCATGGCGCAAAGGGCATCCACCCCGGCAGAGGCGGTAATAATCTGTGTTTCGATCCAATTCATGTGGTATAATCCTTCCAATCATATAATCCATCCTGCATGCGCTGCATCAGCACCACATCCATCAAGGTCAGTTCGCCGTCCCGATCCACGTCCGCAGCCTCCAACTGTCGGCTGTTCAGCTCCAGATTTCCTGCCAGATACGCATACAGCAGCACTGTATCCACAGCGTCCACCTGTCCGTTGCCGTTCAGATCGCCCGGCATCAGCGTGTCCATCGTGGTCGTGGTGGTCTGCTCCGGCGCTGTCGTTACGGGCACTGTGGTCTGTGTGGTTGTGGTGGTGCTGGTAGTCGTGGGCTGGGGCGTGGTGGTTGTGGTGGTTGTAGTTGTGGTAGTAGTGGTGGTCGTAGTCGTTGCAGTCGTAGTGGTGGTCGTAGTCGTTGTTGTGGTGGTGGTAGTAGTGGTGGTCGTTGTCGTTGTTGCGGTAGTAGCAGCTACCGGCTCCATATACTTCATACATACCCAGCCGGTCTTGCCTTGATAATTCAGCCTGCCCCAGCCATCCTGCACCTCCAGGATCTCTACTTCCTCCAGATACGCCAGCATGCCGATGGCACCGGTGGTGGAACCCACACCGCCCCGCACATACAAGCCGTTGTCCGAGGTGGAGCGATACCGCCCCGTGGGATAGGAGTAATCCCCTTCCACATAGGTACAGTATTCCAGACAGATCCAGCCCACCTTGCCGTTGTAGGTGATCCGACCCCATGCACCGGAGGTACCCTCCACGGTCACCAGAGTACCCTTGGGGATATCCGCCAGGATCTCATAGGTGATGCCTGCGTTCGCCCGGAAGTTCAGCCCCGTATTGGTGGTGTATCTGCCGGTCTTGTAATAGCTCTCCACCGGTGCATTCCCGGTGGTAGGCGGAGGATTCAGCCCCTTGAACAGGCGGATCTGGGTCACGCCGGCGCAGTCGTAGGAATCAAACAGATTGGTCTTTGCGTTGCTTGCCGGATCCATGATATACACTTCCCCGTCCTTGATATAATCCACTGCCACCCAGTGCCCCTGATTCTTCACGGACACCGCCATGTAGTATCCATCCTGGATGTATTTTTCAAGCTCCGCCACTTTTTCAGCCTCCGTGGTGGTCTTGAAGCTGGTGTATGCACAGAAGTGGAATTCCGGCACAAGTCCGGTTACTACAGTCCAGTAAATATTGCCGGAGCTGTCGAAACCGCCGTTTTTGCTCAAATAGTTGCACAGCTTACCCGGGTCAAAGGTTTCCTCCGTTGCAGAACCGGAATGTACCACCAGCTTCGCAAGGGATGTGACGGCGCAGCCAATTCTGGACATGGTTGCGCCACTGGAACCCAGCTGAATGCTTCCCCAACGGGAGTCTGTCTGCAGCCAGCTTTTATATTCGCCAGTTGCTGCCTGCACCGGGATGCTCAGACGGCATATGCCTGTGATCATGATCATAGCCGCCAGCACCGCTGCTGTCATTCGCTTTCCGAGTATGTTCATCATAATCCCCACTTTCGGTTCAGTTATGCCAATTCCATGCTGTCCCCTTTTTTTCGTTTTCTTCTTTTCTTTCTTGCTTCTCTTTGTACCTGTGTGATCCGATCCCGTGCCAGGGTGTATTCTACATACAGTCCCGGAACCGCCGCCCCCTCCATGGGTCTTTGTGCGTAGATGCACTGCTCCAGTGCAGCAAGGATCCTGTCACAGCCTGCCTGATACTGCACTTGCAGCTGCCGTGAAAGCTCCTCAGCGGTACAGCCATCGGAAAGCTGTGCCTGTTTCTTGATCCGTGCCATCAGCAGGGATGCTGCCTGCTCCGGCGCAGTGCGGAATACCCGCCAGCGGAACCATGCCTCTGCAATGCGCCTGTGCAGCAGCCACCAGAGCAGCACTGCCAGCGCAAAGCCACCCAGCACCATCAGTCCGATGAACCGCACCAGGCTATCCACCTGAAGCCCATCGGATGTATCCCCGGCGGAAATGGTAGGATCCATGGAGTACCAGCCAATGCCGGTCAGATACACCTCCGCAAAGGCGTGGGCGTCATCTCCCCGGATCACGAACATGCCCTTCTGGTCGGTTTCGTTCATGGAGTACCCTTCCACATACCGGGCAGGGATCCCCACCGCCCGGCACATCAGCACATAGGAGGTGGCAAAGTCAAAGCAGATGCCCCGGCGGGTGCTTGTCAGAAAGGTCTCCGCATTCTCCCCCGGACTTTTGTAATAGGTTTTGTCGTACACAAAGCCGTTGTGCCAGAAGTACTGCTCCAGCAGCTGTGCCTTTTCCAGGTCGCTCTGTGCATCCCCCACGATGGACTGGGCAAGGGCCTTGACCCCCTCCGGAATCTCCGGTGCATCCGCAGCCATGTAGTCATCTGTCAGCAGACGGCTGTACCGGACAATGCGGTAGGCACGCTTCAGCGCCTCTCTTTCCTCCGCGGGCAGGTCGCTTGCCCCGAACCAGGCATGCCGCAGCAATTGCTTCCACTGCTCCTGATCCAGCGTCCGGTTCAGGTACACTGCCAGCTCCGTCAGCTGATCCTGCTGCCCGTAGTACTGCACCCGGTAGCTGCGCATCACACTGTTATCATACAGCACGCCGCTGCGGGTCACGCTGCTGTTGTTGGCGCCGTAGCAGATACTCCAGCAGGTAGGAGTCAGTCCGAAGTTATACTGTGCCTTTTCCGCATACACCGTGCAGGCACGGGCAGTGGTGCGGGGCTGTTCGGAAAAGCCCGTCAGATCCAGCCCGTATCGCGCCCCGATGGAAGGATCCGCAGTCAGCACATGCAGCAGCGCATTGGACAGCAGAGCTGGATCCACATTCACCGGATCCTCTGCCGGCGATATGGTACCATCCGGTTTTTGATCCTGCTTCCCTGCTTTCCAGGTATCCGTTGCGGGATCGTACAGAGTGAAGGTCTTGAATTTCAGATTCAGCGGCTCCTGTGCCTGTACATAGAACATGATCTTGCTGCTGTTCTGATAGAACCCATCCACATGGGAGGAATCGGTAAATTCATTGATGCGTTCCATCAGGAAATCCGTCAGAGAGTCAAAATTCAGCAAGCTTTCGATCAGCTGCCGATCCGCCTGCACCGCAGGCTTCGGCAAAATCAGCACCGCCGCCAGAGCAATCCACAGAAAGATGGTGCCGGAGCAGATTTCCGCCGGCTTCGGTGCATCCGAACTGGGTCGCCGGTTCCGGCAATAGATCATCACCGCAAAATAGGCTGCAGGCAGCAGGAGCATCAGCCATACCGGCATAGGATCTCCTTCACGGCCGAACAGCAGGAAGGGGAACATCATCAGTACAAAGGTCACCAGAACCCTGTACTGAATCCGGGTAAAGAAATGGACACAGAAGCCGATGAAAATGCCGAACAGCAGGAACATCACCAGGGTGTAGGACCCGGAAAAGTCCAGAACGGACTGGGGGGTCAGCACCCAGATGAAAAACTCCACCTGCTGACTTGGCTCGACCAGCTGAATCAGCTGGGAGATCAGAAACAAGGACAAGATCAGCCCTGCCAGATAGATCAGCCAGCCCCGCCAGCGCATTTTGTGGATCCAATCCAGTACCCGGAATTGCACCAGCATCACAACCAATGAACCCACTGCCGCCAAGGGCAGGTAATGCCCGGCGTAATAGCTCATGATCCCGGTCAGAATCAAGGCGGCAAACACCACCGGCACCCAGTCCAGCCTGAGCAGCCGTTTTACCATAGGACGTTGTAGCAACAGTTCCATAAGCGCATCCTTTATGTCATCGGCAACAGCCGGAAATCAGACTGCAGCCACCAGAAATGCAGCTTTGCGCCGGCAGCATCCATGCCGCCGGGCATTACGATATGTACCTCGCCCCGCATATGGGCTGCCTGGGACAGCAGCTCCGGATCCGGGTTTGCAGTATAGATGAGATACACCCCGTTGCCGGAACCGGACAGAAAACTGCCGGACAGCCGGGCTGCACCCAATTCTTCAGAAAAGCCCCGTTCCAGCACATGCAGTGCCAGCTCCTCCACCGCCTCCGGGCTTTCTGCCAATACCTCCTGCCAGCCGGACAGGCTTTGATAGGAAAATACCGCCGCCATGCCCTGCCGGGCACAAAGCGCCAGCATGCCAAGCGCCCCCTCGGTGATCTGCTGCTCCAGCAGGAACCGGGACTTGTATGCAGGGGCGCCCTGAGGCCGTGCCAGATCCAACAGCACATGTACCCGGGACAGGGAAACCGCCTCATCCATCCGCACCATCAGGCTCTGCCGCTTGGAGGACAGCTTCCAGTTGATCCGCTTCAAAGGATCCCCCGGCACATAATCCCGGTGTTCATAGCCTGCAGTGGTGGCAGCGCCAAACGCAACCTGGGTATTGGTCTCCTCCTCGCTTTCTGTCTGCACGGCGGTGCTCATAACGGTAAACAGCGCATCCTTGGCGGTCAGCTCCGGCACCTGGGGCACGATCATGACCTGCGCCGGGGCGGGCATCTCCAGTTTCAGCTTTAAAAAGCCAAAGTAGCCAATCACCCGTGGATCCGCCGCATCCACCTGCGCCTGTCCGCATATCCGGGGCAGAAGCTCCGCTTGTCGGGTGTCCTGCCTGCCGAATGCCAGAGCCGTCTGCACCGGCACCATGGGAGAATCAAAATGCCCGTCCGGCTCCAGCCGGAACCGGACAAAAGGCAGTGGAATCCGCCAGCGCTTGGTGATCTCCGCTGTCAGCATGCATGTCCCACCCTTTTTCACGCTATCAGGCAGGGTCAGCCGGATTTTCAGCTGCCGCCGGGCAAGAAGGGTCAGCAGGGCGGACGCTGCCGGAAGCAGCAGATACACCGCCAAAAGCTGCACCCCCGTATCTCCATCCATATAGAAGGTGAACAGAGCCAGGATGCCCAGCACCGCCAGATAGCCCACTACCGCTGCCATCACTCAGCCCATGGGCACAGCCACACGATCCAGCACGGATGCCAGACACGCCTGGGGTGTGCCAAAAACGGTTTTGCCCTTTGCGGAAAGCAGGATCCGGTGCGCCAGCACACATTCCGCCATGGCCTTCACGTCGCCGGGGGTCACATAGCTGCGCTCGAACATAAAAGCGTTTGCTTTTGCCGCCTTGTACAGTGCGATACTGCCCCGGGGGCTGACCCCCAGGGTGACCTCCTCCATGCTCCGGGTGGCACTGACGATGGAAAGGATGTATGCCTTCACACTGTCCGCCACGGTGACCTGCGCCACCTGCTGCTGCAACCGGAGAACGGAATCCAGCGTTACCGCCGGTGCTTTGATATTTTCAATGGGATTGTAATGCTCCGTGCGCTCCAGGATCCGCATTTCCTCCTCCGGGGTGGGATACCCCATGCTGATGCGCATGAAGAAGCGATCCATCTGCGCCTCCGGCAGGTGATAGGTACCGTAGGTCTCCACCGGATTCTGGGTAGCCAGCACCATGAAGGGACGGGGCAGCGGACGGGTCTGACCGTCCAGACTGATCTGATATTCCTCCATGACCTCCAGCAAACTGGACTGCACCTTCGGGGAGGCACGGTTGATCTCATCCGCCAAAAGAAAATTGCACATCGCTGCACCGGGACGGTATTCCAGCTTTCCGGTCTGCTGATCCACCATAGAAAAGCCCACCACATCAGAGGGCATAATATCCGGCGTCAGCTGAATCCGGTTGAAGCTCCCACCCAGGGAACGGGACAGGGATGCTGCCAGCTGGGTCTTGCCCACCCCGGGCACATCCTCGATCAGTACATGACCATTACAGAGCAGTGCAGCCACTACCCGGGTAATCACCGGGCGCTTTCCTACGATGACCTGCTCCACACTGTCAAGCAGCGCCTGAATCTGATTGTTCATAACTTCCCTTTCTGTCAACAGCATCTTTACAATGCTGCATATTCTATCTATGTCTATTCATTATAGCATAGAATCCGTGTTGTTTCAAGGGCATTTTTGTATGTTTCCTACAGAATAATTTGGATAAGGATCAAAACCAAAACGGCAGCGTTCTGCTGCCGTTCCGTTTGTTACTGAGGCTGCTGAGGGTTCTGATCCTGGGGATCCGCCGGAGCCTGGGGCTGTTCGGTCTGAACCGGAGCCGCCGGCTGCTGGGGTACGGCTGCCTGTGCAGCTCCATTGGCTTTGTTCATCTTGAGGATCTTGAACACGAACACCTCAATGCTGATGAGTCCTGCCAGAACGGCAAGAACAATGATCCACAGCTTGCTGCCCCCATCCTTCTTTTCCCCGGACTGGTTGGAGGCTGCTGCCGCTGCCTGCGGCGTGCTGCCTGCCACCACCGTACCGGTGCCGGCAGTACCCGCTGCGGAATTGGATGCAGGGGTGGTGGTCGCATTGGCTGTACCGCCGCTGCCGTGGGTCACGGTAATGCCCCCTGCCTTTTCTGCCAGGAATGCGGTCATCCATGCCAGAGGGGTGTTCCAGTTGATGGTGCACTCATTCACAGACCAGGCTTCGATGTGATCCAGATAGCACTTTGCCGGTGCGATCTGTCCCTCCTTCCAGCCAGAGCCCTTTACCCAGGGATCCTCCATGCCGGAGTTGGGACCGCCCACCAGAACCCCGTTGGGTGCCAGCGGGTAGGAATCCTGCACCTGATGCGCCCAGAACCGATGGTGGGGATACTTGACGGCGTGGGTGCCGTAGCCTGTTACATAGGAGTAATCCATGGGGTTTCTGCCCAGCAGATAGTCCATGGCGCTGACTGCCCCGGTGAGATATGCGTCATTTTCCGTCATATCGTAAGCGTAGGACAGCAGGATGGCGTTGTCCGCTACAAAGGAATTGGAACCCCAGATATAGCCGGTATTCTTGTTTGCGTAGGAAATGGTGCTCTGCCCATAGGGCTGCCCATAGCCCTGGTCTGCCGCCAGCTTTGCGAAATAATCCCCTGCGGTGGTCAGATTGCTCTTGAGCTGATCTGCGTCAGCCCCCAGTTGATCGGTGTACAGGGTCAGGGTCAGAGAACCCAGAGCTGCGGTATGTCCCCAGTCAAAGCAGCCCACCGTATCCACGGATTCGCCGCCGCTCAGTGCTGTGGGCAGTGACAGATAGTGCTTGGAAGCCTTCATGTCGTTCAGATAACTGCTGTCCCCGGTGGATACAAACAGCTCACAGGCTGCCCAGTAGAATTCATCCGTTGCGTCGTTGTCCCCGTATGCGCCGCCGCCCTTGGATTCATCCAGAGGTGCGTACATTTCCGGATGCGCCTTGGCTGCGGTGTATGCCGCCTTGGCAGTATCCAGACACTTCTGTGCAAATGTGGCATCAAGCTCCTTCCACAGCCGGTACGCCTGCGCACCGCATGCTGCCACGTTCAGGGTTGCCGCTGTCGTGGGCGGCTTGATGATACGCTCCTCCGTATCCTCCGCCGGTGCCACTGCCAGAGCTGTCCACTTGGAGTCATGCACCTTGTGGTACGCCATGCCTGCATAGTCTCCGCTCTGAACGATCATCTTCATGAACCATTCCATTTCATACCGGGCTTCATCCAGCAGATCCGGATAGCCGTTGGCGTTCTCCGGAATGGACATGGTTCCGTCTGCGTATACCGAAACATCCCCCTTCTTGAGGGCATGCTCATACTGGTTCTGCATCAGCCACAGGGAAATGCCGCCGTTCACCACATATTTTCCGTGGTCGCCGGCATCATACCAGCCGCCGGTAATGTCCTGGGTGCCGCTGCTGCCGCTGTAGCCCCAGGTCTGCTCGATGGTGGCAGTATCCGGGTTATGACCTGCCGCCCGGGCAAGACTGGCGCTGTCCCCGGAAATGATGTACTGGCTCTGGATCTCGATGCCGCTGCGGTTCTGATAGAAATAGTTCAGCGCATCGTACAGCATATTGGAGTACAGTCCCCCGTTGCCGATCTGGAACTCCCGGCTCTTGGCGCCGGAGGCAGTTTCCAGATAATACGTTCCGGCGGTGGTGTATTCGCTGAAATTCAGCTCATGCACATTGTCCCCGGAATCCGCATCCAAGCCCTTGGGGGTGGAGGTGCCGGTGTACACGGTGCTGCCGCTGGCATCCTTCAGATAGAACTCCACACCGCTGCTGTCACTGGAAAGCAGGGTTGCCTTCTTGCTCATGTTCTCAAAGTAGCCCAGCTGGTTGGTTAGGATATCCGAACGCACCCAGGGCTGCTCCGCCACATAGTCATGCTCGCTGCTGTCCGTACAGATCAGGGACATGTTGTCAAAGGTGAAGACGGTACCGGGCTGCACGCTGTCGCCGCCGATGTGGAACGCCCACTCCACCTCTGCGGTGCGCTTTGCGGTAAAGCTGCCCTTCACGGTGGTTTTCTGGTTGGCTGTGAGCTGCTTCACATCCCAGTAGCTTTCATGCTGGGAATCGTCCGGCTCACCGTGCCAGTCCTCCGTGTAGGGCTCACCCATATCGCCGATCTTGGTGTAATAGGTGCAGCTCTGGCTGGCGGTGATATCAAAGGATACCTCATAGTGACAACCGCTGACCAGAGTCAGCCCTCTGTGCCGGAACTGACAGTCCCAGCGATCCTCGCCGCCCCGGGATGCGCCCCCCGGATTGACGATCTCGATGGTATACACCCCGTTGTCAATGTTAAAATTCATTTTACCCGTCAGAGACTCGCATACATGCCAGGGCAAGCCCACCCCGTCGTCAAAATTGGTCTGTCCCAGCTGCTGTCCTGCGGATGCAGGCAGTGCGCAAAGGCTTCCTCCTGCCACCAGGGTCGCCGCCATTGCCGCCGAAATCACACGCTTCCATATCTGATTCAAGAAAATGACCTCCTTGTTGTACTCGTTGTATATACTGTAATCTATTTTTCGGCACTTGTAAAGACCAGTATTTCCCTTTTCAAAAAGTTTGGCGGAATTGTCCAGTTTGGAGAATGGTTCTCCCTGCTCTTTTGAGCATATTATTTTACGATTGTTTGAACAGAATATTGAAAGTCTGTGCGCAGTAAAATCGGCATTTTCGGGCATGCTAAAACAAAGGCAGCCATTCGATCCCGGACTGCACAGAAAGGAATGGATTATGGATTTACTGAACGTGACCGCAGCCTCCATCGGCTCCATCATCGCCCTGTTTCTGTTGACCAAGCTCATCGGCAACAAGCAAATGTCCCAGCTGAACCTGTTCGACTATATCAACGGCATCACCATCGGCTCCATTGCTGCCGAAATGGCGACTTCTCTGGAAAGCGACTTTCTCAAGCCCCTGCTGGCTATGGGCATCTACGCCCTGGCAACAGTGCTCAGCGATCTTGCCTCCAACCGGTGGCTGGGTGCCCGGCGCTTTCTGGAGGGGCGCTCCCTCATTCTTTACGACAACGGCAAGCTGTACCGGAACCACCTGAAGCGTGCCCGGATGGATCTGAGCGAATTTCTCACCCAGTGCCGCACCGGCGGCTACTACAATCTGGACAGCCTGCAATTGATCGTCATGGAGGCAAACGGCAGGCTGTCCTTCCTGCCCAAGCCGGACGCACGGCCCGTGACCCCGGCGGATCTCAACATGCAGCCCCAGCCGGACAGTCCCCAGATCCCCGTGATCCTGGACGGGAAGATCCTGACGGGTAATTTGCAGGACAGCGGCAAGGATATGCAGTGGCTGAACCATCAGCTTGCCATGCACCATTACACCCCCAAGGAGGTACTGCTTGCCCTGTGCAATCCGGACAATACCCTGTCCGTATACAAAAAGGAAGGCACCAACAAGCATACGGATCGGTTTCAATAAAAAATACCGCACAAAGCCGGGATCCCAGCCTTGTGCGGCATTGTCATTTACTTTTGCATACCGGATACATGAATGCGGTTCAGTGCCCGCTGGAGCTTCAGCTCTGCACGGCGCAGCTCCGCATCGCTTTTTGCCTTGTTTTTACGATCGATCGCCTGCTGCTCGGAGCGCTTTGCCCAGGCAAGGTCAATATCCTCCGCCCATTCTATGGCACAGGCAAGGATGGTAGTCCCCTCCTTCTCCACCTGCACCACGCCGGTGGAGAGGGCTGCATAGCGATCCGCACCGTCCACGGTGATCCGTACCGGGCCGGAGGGCAGGCTTGCCACAAACGGTTCATGCCGCGCCAGAATACACAGGTCGCCCTCTGAGGTGCGCAGCACCACACGCTCCGCCGAGCCATCAAAAAAGATCTTCTCCGGCGTCACGATCTTCAACGGGAATGCCGTCATTCACTCACACCCTTTTTCGCCTTTTCCACTGCCTCATCAATGGTTCCCACAAACAGGAATGCAGACTCCGGCAGGTCGTCGTGCATGCCCTCAATGATCTCCTTGAAGCCCCGGATGGTTTCCTTGATGGGCACATACTTGCCCTTCATGCCGGTAAACTGCTCCGCAACCGAGAAGGGCTGGGACAGGAACCGCTGGATCTTTCTTGCCCGGCTCACCGTCAGCTTATCCTCCTCGGACAGCTCGTCCATGCCCATAATGGCAATGATATCCTGCAATTCTGTATACCGCTGCAAAATGGTCTGCACTGCCCGTGCTACCTCGTAATGCTCCTGTCCCACGATCTCCGGGGTCAGGATCCGGGAGGTAGAATCCAGAGGATCCACCGCCGGGTAAATACCCAGGGAGGAGATCTGACGGGACAATACGGTGGTGGCGTCCAGATGGGCAAAGGTGGTGGCAGGTGCCGGGTCAGTCAGGTCATCCGCCGGCACATAGACTGCCTGTACGGAGGTGATGGATCCCTTGTTGGTGGAGGTGATCCGCTCCTGCAAAGCGCCCATTTCCGTTGCCAGGGTGGGCTGATAGCCTACGGCGGAGGGCATCCGCCCCAACAAAGCGGAAACCTCGGAGCCAGCCTGGGTAAACCGGAAGATGTTGTCGATAAACAGCAACACATCCTGCCCTTCCTGATCCCGGAAGTACTCCGCCATGGTCAGACCGGACAATCCCACACGCATTCTTGCCCCGGGGGGTTCATTCATCTGACCGTACACCAGCACGGTCTTGTCGATGACGCCGCTTTCCTTCATTTCGTTGTACAGGTCGTTGCCCTCACGGGTACGCTCCCCTACGCCGGTGAACACGGAGATGCCTCCGTGCTGATTTGCCACGTTGTTGATCAGCTCCTGGATCAGTACGGTCTTGCCTACGCCGGCACCGCCGAACAGACCGATCTTGCCGCCCTTCAGATAGGGGGCAATCAGGTCGATGACCTTGATGCCGGTTTCCAGCACCTGGCTGGATGCGGTCTGCTCCTCATAGCTGGGGGCTTCCCGGTGGATCGCCCAATGCTCCTTCACCTGGGGGGCAGGCTTATCATCCACCGGCTCACCCAGCAGATTGAATACCCGGCCCAGGGTCTCTCTGCCCACCGGCACCCGGATGGGACTGCCGGTATCCACTGCATCCGTGCCCCGCACCAGACCGTCGGTGGTGCCCATGGCAATGCAGCGCACCACATCGTCACCGATATGCTGGGCAACCTCCAGCACCAGCCGAGCGCCGTGATTGTCCACTTCGATGGCGTTCAGCAGCTTGGGCAGATGCTCCGGTGCAAAGCGGACGTCCACCACCGCACCGATGATCTGCACGATTTTTCCGATATTCTGCATACTCTATGGTTATGACGTGCTTGAGCCAGCGCCGTCATGCTCCTTTCCTGAATCGGTCAGCTTTGTGCGTTGGCACCGCTGACGATCTCCGTAATTTCCTGGGTGATCGCCGACTGCCTTGCCCGGTTGTAAACCAGGGACAGATCCGTGATCATCTCTGTTGCATTGTCCGTTGCGTTTTCCATCGCCAGACGCCGTGCCGCCTGCTCTGCGGCAAAGGATTCGATCACCGCACAGTACAGCATCCCCGCCAGATATTTGGGGATCAGTGCGTCAAACACCGCCTCCGGAGAGGGCTCGTAGGTGGTCAATGCATGGTAGCCGCCGGGGGCGTACTCCAGATGCTCTACCGGCATCACATGCATATGGTGCGCCTCCTGCACCAGAGGGGATACATAGTTGGTGTAGATCAGCTCTACAGCCTGAATGTCGCCCTTTTCGTACAGGGTCACGATCCGTTCCGCAATATCCAGCGCCTTGTATACGGTAATATCCTCGCCGATGTTTTCAAACTCCGCCAGGATCCGCACATTCCGCCGCTGGAAATACTCCACCGCCTTTCTGCCGATGGCAATTACCACCGGCTCCCGGCCTGCCGTCTGCAGCTCCTCCATCCGGATCTGCACCTGCTTGAACACGTTGCTGTTGAAGCCCCCGGCAAGCCCCCGGTCGCCGGCAATGGCGATCAGCAGAACGGCGCCGCCGGTGTGATGCTGCAAAAAGGTGGACTGAAAGTCCCCGGATTCCGCTACGATCTGACACATCATCTGGTACAGCATGTTGAAAAACGGCTCGGCACGCTCTGCCTTTTCCTTGGCACGGCGCAGCTTGGAGGACGCAACCAGTTCCATCGCCTTGGTGATCTGCATGGTGCTTTCCACGCTCTTGATCCGACGCTTGATATCCTTTAAATTCGCTGTTGCCATGACATTTCCCTATGCCTGAAAACGGCATATCTCCTTTCGGGTTATTGGGCGCTCAGATACTGTGCGGCAAAGTCCCGGAGCACCGCATCCAGAGCCGCCTGGGTTTCCTGGTTCAGATCTCCCGTATCCCGGATGGATTGGATGATGTCCGGATGGGTCTCGTCCACATGGGTGCAGAGTGCATGCTCAAAGTCGGAAATCTCCTTGACCGGGATCTCCCGCAGGAAGTTATTGACCACCGCATAAATCACGATCACCTGATGCTCCACCGTCATGGGAGCATTCCGGTTCTGCTTGAGCACCTCCACGATCCGTTCGCCCTTGGCAAGCCGCTCCTTGGTGTCCTGATCCAGATCGGAGCCGAACTGGGAGAATGCCTGTAGCTCCCGGTACTGGGAGTAGGACAGCTTCAGAGAGCCGGATACCTTCTTCATGGCCTTGATCTGGGCAGCGCTGCCCACACGGGATACGGAAATACCCGGATTGACCGCCGGCCGCACACCGCTGTTGAACAGATCCGTTTCCAGGAAGATCTGTCCGTCTGTGATGGAGATCACGTTGGTGGGGATATAGGCGGAAACGTCCCCTGCCTGGGTCTCGATGATGGGCAGCGCCGTCAGACTGCCGCCCCCGTATTTTTCATTCAGGCTGCATGCACGCTCCAACAGACGGGAATGCAGATAGAACACATCGCCGGGATATGCTTCACGCCCCGGGGGACGCTTCAGCAACAGGGAAAGTGCCCGGTATGCCACAGCATGCTTGGACAGATCATCATATACACACAGCACATCCTTGCCCTGGGCCAGGAAATATTCGCCCATGGCACAGCCTGCATAGGGGGCAATATACTGCAAGGGTGCCAGCTCGGAGGCGGTTGCGGATACCACAATGGTATAGCGCATGGCACCTGCCTTTTCCAGGGTTTCCACCACGTTTGCCACAGTGGAGCGCTTCTGTCCGATGGCAACGTAGATGCAGATCACGTCCTTGTCATGCTGGTTGATGATGGTGTCCAGGGCAATGGCGGTCTTGCCGGTCTGCCGGTCGCCGATAATCAGCTCACGCTGTCCTCTGCCGATGGGGATCATGGAATCAATGGCCTTGATGCCTGTCTGCAAGGGCTTGTGTACGGACTTTCTTGTAATAATGCCGGAGGCCACCTTCTCCACCGGGGCGGTTTCATGAGTCAGAATGGCGCCCTTGCCGTCAATGGGCTGTCCCAGGGCATTGACCACTCTGCCCAGCAGCTCCTCCCCTACGGGAACGGATACGATCCTGCCGGTACGCTTGACCGCAGCACCTTCCTTGATGTCCCGATCCGAGCCGAGCATAACGGCACCTACAAAATCCTGTTCCAGGTTCAGCGCCATACCCTGCACGCCGCCTTCAAACTCCAGCAGCTCACCGGACATACACTTGTCCAAGCCGTGAATGGTGGCGATGCCGTCGCCTACGGTCACGACCGTACCCACATCGTTCAGCTCCAGCTGGGCATGGTAATGCTTCAGCTGCTCTTTGATAATGCCGGTTATTTCATCCGGGCGTAAATCCATAGATACACCTTCTTTGTTCTGTTATGGCAGCACCCACAGAAATTGTGCTGTGCCGCATTATTGTTTCAGCTGCCGTCTGACAGCCTCCAGCCGGGATCTTACACTGTTGTCCAGCAGGGTGTCTCCGTACTGTACGATGACGCCCCCCAGAATGGCGGGATCGATCCGTTCCGTCAGTTCCACCTGCTTGCCGTATTTTTTCTGCAAAGCGGCGATCAGCTGCTGCCGCTGGGTATCCCGCAGGGGCACACAGGTAGTCACCGTCATCCGGGCAATGCCCTTGTGCTCCCGGTAGAGATCGTTAAACGTATCCGTCACCGCCTGCACATAGGGGATCCGCTGCCGCTGGGTCAGCATGCATACCAGGGATACCACCGTCTGGTTCCCTGCAAACAGCCGTTCCACCAGCGCCCGCTTTTCCTCCAGGGGAATGGTGGGCACCTCCAGCAGCTGGGCAAGCCCCGGCTCCTTCCGGAACACCGCCGCACAGGCGTTCAGATCCTTGTATACCGGCTCCAGCGTGTCCTCCTCCAGGCAAAGGTCAAACACTGCGTCCGCATATACCTTTCCTACCTGCCCGGTCATTGGCTGTCACCCACCGAGTCAATGAAATCCGAAATCAGACGGTCATGATCGCTCTGATTGAGATCACGCTCCACAACCTTCTGGGCAATCTCTACCGCCAGGTCGGAGATCTCGCCCCGCAGCTGGTTCCGTGCCCGTTTCTTGTCCTGCTCGATCTGCGCTGCCGCATGCTCCAGCATGTCCCCGGAGTCCTTCCGTGCCTGGGCAAGGATCTCCTCGGAACGGGACTGGGCGGTTCTTGTGGCATTGCGGATCAGCTGTTCGGATTCCGTCTTTGCGTTCTGCATCAGTCCGGTGTATTCCTCCTCCAGTTCGCTTGCGTGTCTGGAGGCATCCTCTGCATCCTGGTAGGTCTTGGCGACCTCCTGCTGTCTTGCCTCCAGAACGGCATGCACCCGTCCGAACAGGAAATGCTTGATGACCAGAAACAGGATCAGGGTATTCAACAGTGTAAAAAGCAGACTGCCAACATCAATGGAAAGAAAATCTAACATGCTATGACATTGTTCCCCGGATCCAGAGACGGGGAAGCTCCTCTACTTTCTGTAAATTTCGGAGCCATGTTCCCACAGGACTCCTGCATGGATCAAAGCTTGCCCAGCAGCGGATTTGCGAACAGCAGGATCAGGGCAACCACGAAGCCGTAAATACCGGTGGATTCTGCCACCGCACAGCCCACGAACATGGTTCTGGTGACCGGACCGGAGGCTTCCGGCTGACGGCCGATTGCCTCACAAGCCTTACCAACTGCGTAACCCTCACCGATACCAGGGCCGATACCTGCGATCATTGCAAGACCGGCACCAATCGCAGAGCCTGCCAACAAAATTGCCTTTTCCATAAACAACCTCCAAAATATCAATCAGAATTTGCGGGATGTACCCGCCCGAAGCCCTATTCCTCCGAACCAAAGGCGCTGTCAAGATACGCCATGGTCAGCATAATGAAAATAAATGCCTGCATGAACCCGGTAAACAAGTCGAAGTAAACCGAAAGCAGTGCGGGGATGCCCACTGTCAGAACCGGAACTGCAAGTCCCAGGGCAGTGGACGCTGCCGTCAGCGCAAAGTACAGCAGACTGGTGATAATCATACCGCCTGCCACATTGCCGAAGTGACGGAAGCCCATGGACACCGGCGTTGCCGCCTCACTGAGCAGATTCAGCGGCAGCATCAGCGGGATCGGCTCAAAGAAGCCCTTAAGGAATCCGCCTATGCCGCTGGTCTTGATCTTCGCCCGTTCCACCAGCACAAAGGTCATCAGACCCCAGCAGAAGGTGGTGTTGAAATCGCCGGTCACCGGCCGCAGACCGATCAGACTGATCAGACTGCCGAAGCAGGAAAATACAAAGATCGTAGCAATATAGGGGGCAAAGCTGCGGAATTTCTTTCCCATACTGCTGTCCACCAGATTTTCCACCGTCTCCACCAGCATTTCTGCAATGGCCTGCCGTTTGGTCACCGCCCTGACCTGCATATTATGGGTCAGAAACAGAATGACAGCCAGCAGGATCAGAATCACGATCCAGCCCACAACAATGGTTTCGGTCAGATTTATCGTCAGATCGATCCCGGGAATGGTAAAGGACGTAATGACCTTCGGCCCGTTTACCTCAACCTCCTTGACGCCTGTCAGAAAATCTGACAATTTCATAGCTTGCATCATCTCCTATCAATCTCCTAAGATGCCGGACTGCATGTCCAAAGCCGGCACCGCACAGAACCTGTGCGGCACTGGATTACAGCTGCTCGCCGTTTTTGTGCAGACATGCATGCCCCACATAGATCAGCCGGGGATAAACCAGAGGGATCATTGCCGCAAAGGCGTTGATCCAGCTGATCTGCATCGCCAGCAGGAACACTGCACCGATCAGCACCAGCCGCAGCAGATATCCGCTGACCATCTGTACCTGGGGACGGCCGCCGGGCTGCTCCACCGACCGGGCAACCGACCGGGACAGCAGAAGCAGATAGACGAACAGCAACGCTGTGCCAAGCAGAAGCCCCACAGCAAAGGAAAGCGTAAACCCCTGCACCAAGCCGGAGATCAGATAGACCGCAATATTCAGGAACACGGTTCGTATGCCGATCACCCGGAATTCATGCAGCAGCGCATCCTTCTGCATCCTGTTTCCCCTCCTTTCTGAACTACATCTGTATTATAACATGGAAAACCGAAAAACAAAATAGGCTTTTCTAAGAATTTGCACAAAAAGTCGAAAAAACTTCTGTATAAACAAGCTGCACCCTTGTGCATTTTGCCGCATTGACTTTTTCTGACCCATGCATTATAATGTAAGTATGCTACATCCATGTTAAAACATACAAGGAGGACGAGATTATGAAATTTGAAACGCAATGCATGCATGAAGGCTACACACCTGCCAACGGAGCACCCCGTGTCATGCCCATTGTGCAGAGCACGACCTATGCGTTTGATTCTACGGATCATATCGGTGATCTGTTCAACCTGCCCAACGAACACATGTACTCCCGCTTCTCCAATCCTACAGTAGAATGTGTGGAAAAGAAGATTGCCGCTTTGGAGGGCGGCGTGGCAGCAATGTGCACCTCCAGCGGACAGGCTGCAAGCCTGCTGTCGGTCATCAACGTATGCAGTGCCGGAGACAGCTTCATTTCCACCAACTCCATCTACGGAGGCACGGTCAATCTATTTGCTGTGACCCTGAAGAAGCTGGGTATCGAGTGCATTTTCGTCAGTCCGGAAGCCTCTGACGAGGAGCTGCAGGCTGCCGTCAAGCCCAACACCAAGCTGGTATTCGGTGAGACCCTGGCCAATCCGGCTCTGACCGTACTGGATATTGAACGTTTTGCCGCATTTGCCCACCGGAATAACCTGCCTTTGATTGTGGACAACACCTTCCCCACGCCTTACCTGTGCCGCCCCATTGAACACGGTGCGGACATTGTGATCCACTCCACCACCAAGTACATGGACGGCCATGCGCTCCAGGTGGGCGGCGTCATTGTGGACGGTGGACATTTTAACTGGGCAAACGGCAAATTCCCGGATTTCGTAGAGCCGGATGAAAGCTATCACGGCATCAGCTACACGGAATCCTTCGGGAACCAGGCCTACATTATCAAGGCAAGAATGCAGCTGATGCGGGATCTGGGCTGCTATCCGGCAGCAAACTCCGCATTCCTGCTGAATCTGGGGCTGGAAACCCTGGCTATCCGCATGGATCGGTACTGCGACAATGCCCAGAAGGTTGCAGAATATCTGGAAGGCTGCAAGCATGTAGCATCCGTCAGCTACCCGGGTCTCAATAGCAGTCCCTATTATAACCGGGCAAAGCACTATATGCCCAAGGGTTGCAGCGGTGTTATCACCTTTAATATCAAGGGCGGCAAAAGCGCCGCAGTCAAGTTCATGGACGCTTTGCAGCTGGCATCCAAGGTGGTGCATGTGGCAGACATCCGCACCTGCGTGCTGCATCCTGCCAGTGCTACCCACCGGCAGCTCACTGACGCACAGCTGGAGGCAGCCGGCATCGATGGCGGCATGATCCGCTTCTCCGTTGGTCTGGAGAATGTGGAGGACATCATTGCCGACATTGCACAGGCTATGGACAAGCTGGACGCATAACGAACTTTTTCTTATACAAATGCAAAGCGCCTGGGAGCATCTGCTTCCGGGCGCTTTGTGACTATAAGGGCTTTTGCAAATATACCAGATCCCGCAGCTGCACGCCGGCTTCAAAGATGGGGTGGTCATAATACTGCGTGAAAAAGTCCGGGATTACATGGCTCCGGCGAAAACCGCAGGCTTCATAAAAGGGCACGGTCAGAGGACTTTCCCCGGTTCCTGCCTGCAAAAGCCGGTACTGCCCCCGGTAACGGGACTGTAGAAACTCCAGCATCGCCCTGCCATAGCCCCTGCCCTGGACAGCAGTAGAAACCGCTATGTTTTTCAGCTCCAGAATGCCGTTTCCTTCATCTGTCACCACGCACACGCCTACCGGCTCCGGATCCTCCAGCACATACATGGCGCCCCGTTCCAGATACCGGTCAATCATATTCTCCTGCTCATCCCCCAGAAGCAGCAGTTCCAGGTACCGCTTCTTCTGTTCCGTCACGATTCTGATCTGCATGCTGCCTCCTATTCGATCGCCTTCATGGAGCCTGCCATATCGATCCGCCGCAGCTTGAAATACAGTAGCCCGTTGACCAGTACAGTAAATACAATGGTCAGCAACGCCGCCAGGCCAAAGGCATACGCCGGAATATCCGGGTAGAACATCACTGCATCCACCTGGGCGGTATCCACCACAAAGTGACACAGGAAGATCCCCAGCACCAGTCCTGCCAGCATACCCAGCAGAGCGGAAATCGTATTCTCCCGGTAGATGTAGGCTGCCACCTCCCGGTCATAAAAGCCCAGCACCTTAATGGTCGCCAGTTCCCGCATCCGCTCGGTGATGTTGATGTTTGCAAGATTATACAGCACCACAAACGCCAGCGCACCGGAGGAGATGATGATCAGCAGCACCACATAGTTCAGCGTACCGATCAGTTCATGGAACTTGTCCCCGGCATGGGAATTATAGGACAAAGAGCGCACTGCTCCGTTGGCAAGCAGGATTTCGGACAAAGCATCCTCCGAAGTACCCGCCGCCAGCTTCGCCGCAAAGCAGTTGGGGGTGTATTCCCCGTACAGGGCGGTGTACTGTGCCGGGGACAGATACACATAATGGAACACATACTGCTCCGTAATGGCAGTCACCGTCACCGGCGCAGATGCCCCCTCCAAGGTGATGGTGTCCCCCACCCCTACGTCCAGCATCCGGGCAAGCTTTTCCGTTACCACCGCCCCCTGTTCCTCCAGGGTATATGCCGCATCGGTTTTCCGGTCGATGAGCCGAATAAATTCCGGCAGCCGTTCCGGATCCTGTGGCACGAACAGATACGCCTCTATGCTGCCGCCGGCGCCGGTGATGGTGGCGCTTTTCTGCAAAGCATACAGAGTATCCGTCAGTTCCGGGGTATCCGTCACCTTCTGATGCAGATCCTCCAGCTTCTTGGTATCAGCGTCCGGATCATATACCCCCAACAGGTCATACTGATACACCCGGGAGTACTGCAAATCCACAATGACAGAAATGGCGTTGCGCAGCCCGAAGCCGGTGAGCATCAGAGCGGTGCAGCCTGCCACACCCACCACGGTCATCAGCACCCGGTTTTTGTAGCGGAACACGTTCCGGATGGTGACCTTGGCATGGAATCCAAGTCGTTTCCACAGCCAGCCGATCCGCTCCAACAGCACACGCTTGCCGTTTTTGGGTGGCTTCGGCCGCATCAGCTGTGCCGGCACGGAGGTCAGCTCCACATAGCATGCCGCCAGGGAGGTGGCGCCGGTACAGAGCAATGCAGCACCCAGGGAGCCAAGGGCATAGCCCCAGTGGAAGGGACAATGCACCGGGGGCAGATTATACATCAGCAGGTATGCCGCATAGATCACCCGGGGAAAGACCTGGGTGCACAGTCCCACGCCGGCAAACACTCCCAGCAGGCTTGCCGCCATGGAATACAGCAGGAATTGCCCCGCCACCGCAGCACCGCTGTAGCCCAGCGCCTTCAGCGTACCGATCTCCGTGCGCTGCTCCTCCACCATACGGGTCATGGTGGTCAGGCACACCAGGCATGCTACCAGGATAAAGAAGATGGGAAATACACGGGCAATGGAATCCACCCGGTCCGCATCCTCCCAGAAGCTGTCATAGCCCACATTGTAGGAACGATCCAGCACATACCACTGAATCTGCTCACCGATGGTGTCCAGCTTCGCCTCCGAGTTCTTCAGTTCCGCCTCTCCCTGTTCCAGTTCCGCCTTGGAATCCGCCAGCTTCTGCTCTCCCTGGGCCTGCTGATCGGCGATTTCCTCCTCCCCCTGTTCCAGCTTTGCCTGGGCATCGGCAATGGCCTGCTGCCCCTCCTGGAGCTGCTGCTTGCCCTGTTCCAGTTCTTTTTTCTTGGCATCCAGGGTACTCTGCGAAGCATTCAGCTTCTTTTGTGCTGCCGTCAGCTGTGCGCCCTGCCGATCCAGATCCCCCTGCTGATTGTACAGGGACACCTGGTAATTCTGGGCATACAGCTTCAAAGCGGATGCATGCATACCCTTTTCCGCAGCATCCACAGGCTCGGTGATATACTGCCGCAGCATTTTGGTAAATTCCATGCCGCTGCCATCCAGTACGGAGGCATTGTCGATCAGCTGCTCCGTCTGGGCATCCAGGGGCGGCACCATGCAGGTGTACCGGTAGTTGTCAATGGCAGTCAGCAGATTCTCGGAAAACTGCACCGCATCCGACAGGGTCTGCTGCGCCTGCTGAAATGCTGTCTGCTGGGTCTTGAGGGAGCTTGCCTGGGCATCCAGCTGCTTCTGGGAGGCTGCCAGGGTCTTCTCTCCCTGCTCCAGTTCCTTCTGCTTGTCTGCAAGCTGACTGATCTGCGCATCCAGATCCGTTCTGCCATCCTCCAGCTCCTGCCGGGCAGCAGCCAGCTGATCCGCCAGCTCCTGCTTGCCGGATTCATAGGCTTCCCAACCCTCATCCAGATCCTTTCTTGCCTGATCCAGTTCCTTTTGCGCATCCGCCCGCAGCTGCTCCTCCCGGAGACAGTAAATGTCCGGTGCGTCCGCCTCCAGCTGTTCTGCGTATGCCTGCACTGTATCCGTATAGACCTGGTCATAGGCATACAGCTTCCTGGTATCCTCCAGAGTCAGGAACACGTCCGTGTATACCTCCAGGGTGAACGCCCCCGGCGGCACCAGGATATAGCTTTCCACCTTGCCGTTGCCTACGGTGGTGGTACCCCGCTCAAAGTCCACATACATGGACCAGTCCGCAACCCCCACTATGGTAAAGGTGTCGGTTTTCAGGGTATCCGTCACCGGCTCCTCCGCCTTTGCCGGATCCAGGGTCAGAGTATCCCCCACCTTGAATTCCCCCGGAGTACGCACCTCGATGAGGCATTCGTCCGGCTGCTCCGGCCATCTGCCCTCCCGCAGAGTGGGGGTATTCAGATCCTGGGGAGAGCCGGTGCCAACCTGGGTAAAATCCACAGACCAGATCCGGGCAATGGCGCTGGCGGTATCCTCCGCATGCAAATACTGATCCGTGGAATAGCCCCCATAACAGCCGGCAATCCCCTGGCGCTGTGCCAGCTTCTGAACCTCCGCCCGGGAGAAGCCCACCGTGGATTTCAGATGCAAATCCGCCAGGTGGGTGTCCTTGTAGTAGGCATCCGCCGTCAGCTTCATATCCGGACTGGTGACCTTGACCCCGGCGAAAAATCCGCTGCCCAGGGCGATGATGGCGAAGATAGCAAGGAATCTGCCCTTGGTCTTCCAGATGCTCCGCAAGGTATTTTTGAATATGCTCCGATTCATACCGTCACCACTCAATCTGCTCTACCGGCTCCGGATGCGCATTCATCCGAACCCCGTGTACCTTGCTGTTCTTGATTTCAATGACCCGATCCGCCATAGGGGCAATGGCAGAATTGTGGGTGATGACCACCACGGTCATACCATCCCGTCGACAGGTATCCTGCAACAGCTTTAAGATGTGCTTACCGGTCTGGTAATCCAGGGCGCCGGTTGGCTCATCGCACAGCAGGAGCTTGGGCTTTTTCGCCAGTGCACGGGCAATGGACACACGCTGCTGCTCCCCGCCGGACAGCTGTGCCGGAAAATTGTCCATCCGATCTTCCAGCCCTACCTTTTCAAGCATCTGGGCTGCGTCCGCCGCATCCCGGCAAATCTGGGTGGCAAGCTCCACATTTTCCTTGGCGGTGAGATTCTGCACCAGATTGTAAAACTGGAACACGAAGCCGATGTCGTACCGGCGATACCGGGTGATCTCCTTTTTCTTCAGTCTGGCAATGTCCTGCCCGTCCACGATGATTTCCCCGGAGTCGCAGGTGTCCATGCCTCCCAGCATATTCAGCACGGTGGTTTTCCCGGCACCGGAAGGCCCCACGATCACCACGAATTCTCCCTTCTCCAGCTCAAAGGAGATGCCGTCGGATGCCTTGATCAGCACCTCCCCCATCCGGTATTCCTTCCGTACATCCCGCAGCGTTACAAATGCCGCCATACATGTTCCTCCTATGTACAGGCACCCCTCCATGGGCATGCCAAAAAATCAGGCAACGCAGTAGCACCTACCGCATTGCCTTCATTGTAGCATGTTCCGGGCAAAATAACAAGGTTTTCACCATATTTTCACCCAATTCGACAAATCAGATCGCCGGCATCACTCTGCCGCCGCACACAGGAATAAACGCTCCGGTGGTGAAGCTGGCAAGATCGGACACCAGGAACGCTGCCATCTGTGCAATCTCTGCATCCGTGCCCCGGCGGCCCATGGGCACCTGCCGGTCGTAATCCGGCTGCACCTGCGTATTCGCATCCCGGTCACGTTCCGTAATGGTCCAGCCCGGCGCAATCTGGTTCACGGTGATCCCGTCCTCTGCCACCTCCTTGGCAAGACACCGGCACAGCCCGTCCAATCCCCGCTTTGCCGCTGTGTATGCCCCGCAGCCAGCCTCTGCCAGTGCAGCGCACTCCGTGTTGATTACCAGGATTCGCCCGTAATGGGCAGCTTGCATGGCAGGCACAAACGCCTGTGCCATATACACCGTCTGCATGACGCAGGAGCGGTACTGACTGTCAAAATCCCCGGGATCCTGCTGCAAGATGGGCTTCCATGCATACTGAATCACCGCATTGTGCACCAGAATCTGAGGCATGCCCAGCACCGCCTCCACCTTGTCCCGCATGGCGAACACGCTGTCCCGGTCGGTCACATCCGCCTGCACCGCCAGTGCCCGGCATCCCATCCGGGTCAGCTCCGCCACCAGCTTGTCCGCCTGCAGCCGGTTGGCGTGATAATGCACCACAATGTCCGCTCCGCAGTCCGCAAGGGTATGCGCCATGACACGCCCAAGCTGTCCGGTGGCTCCGGTAATCAAAGCAATTTTTCCTGTCAAATCCAGTTCCAGCATATCCATTCCTCCTTGGGGCAAAGGGTCATAACCTGCCCTTTGCCGGTCTTATGGCAAATTGTAATTACATGCTCCGGCAGCAGCAGCTGGGTGAACCCGGCGTCCATCCGGCTCCGGATGCTCTCCTCCGTCAGGGTGAAGGTGACCTCCTGGAGGGGCACCCCGATGCCGGTGCCGGTTGCCTTTACATAGCTCTCCTTCGCCGTCCACAGCCGGATAAAGGCATAGTCCGGATCCGGCTGGGACAGCACCCAATCCTGTTCCTCCCTGGCGCATGTACGCTCCAGCACCCGTTCCCGCAGGGGACGCACCTGCTCTGCATCCACCCCCACCGGCGCAGCATCCACTGCCGCCGCCGCCAGGAACCTGCAATGGGTCACATTTACATGCACTTGGGGATACATGGGCAAAAAGGGCTTTCCCCTATCCTGACGCTCCAGCAATGCATGCCGGATTCCGGATTCCCGCCACAGTCCCCATGCCAGGGCGTCATAGGCGGCACGATGCTGCCCGAAGTGATTATTTTCCTCCGCACGAAGCCACCGCAGATATAGCATACCCATTCCCCCTACAAAAAACGGACGGCAGGATACCGTCCGTTAAATTTATTACTCCTTGCGCTTATAAAACATATTCACAGGTTCACTGGTGCTTAAGATAAAGCAGATCGCAAAGCACAAAATCAAGGCAGCGCCGTATCCTACAGCGGTCAGCGCCATGCCCTCCTCTTTTTTCTGCATCAGCATGGGCAGACCCGGGAACAGCAACAGTGCCGTCATCAATCCGAACAGGAAAGAGCCCAGCTTTTTCACAAAGCCCACCCGCAGGATCAGCAGAACGGATACGACTCCCAGCCCGAAGCTGGTGTAATTCATCACCTTGGTGACACCGCTGTAAAAGCCGTTGTCCATACTGTCCTGGAATTCCCGGACGGAGAAGAAATACAGGGCAGCCGCTGCCAGCAGTCCCAGGATCATCAGAACGATCACGACCGTAAAGCCCTTCTTGGCAAGCTCCGCTTCCCGTTCCATCCGCAGCTCGTTCATCAACCGGCGGCTTTCCGCCTTGTCCACATTTGTGGTCATGTTCAGAGACTGCTCAATGGCACGCTTCTGGGCGTTTGCCTTTGCTGCCTCCAGATCCGCTTCATTGAACCGGGACACCTTCCGCTCCGGCTCCGGGGCAGGCTCCTCCAGCAGGGATGCGGCAGCAGCAGCGGAAACCTGTGGCTCGTGCTTCTCCTTGACCGGCGGCGTATAGGTGCTTTCCTCCAGCACCGGTGCCTTGACCTGGGGCTGGGGGGCAGGCTCCGCCGGCTGGCTTGCTGCATGGGCAGCCACCTGCCGATCCATATATGCCTTCTGAATGGCAGCAATCTGCTCCGGAGTATAGGGAGGCTGACCGGACTGGGCACGCTGCTGTGCCAGAACATCCAGCTGCTGCTGGGTCAGGGGTACAGGGGTAAATGCAGCCGGCTGTGCAGGCTTGGATGCGGCATGCGCATCCGGATCCTCCAGCACCGGTGCCTGTACCCCTTCCAGGCTATGCTTTTTCCGGGTATCCACATAATCATCATCCGCCAGCGTGGGTGCTGCCACGTCTGCAAGATGGGACTTCTTTTCCTTGGGCGCAACGTATGCCGTATCCTCCAGCACCGGCGCAGCTACGCCCGCCAGCCGATCCTCCTTCTGCTTGGGCACATAGGTGGACTCCTCAAGCTGGGACAATCCGTTGTTCTGTTCTTCGCTCATTCCCATCACCTCCGTATGATTGACCGCTGCTTACCGTTCCAGAATCTGGCTTCTGTCCGGGCCAATGCCGATCATAGCGATCCGGCAGTCGCACAGCTCCTCCAACCGGGCAATGTAACGCTTGCAGCTTTCCGGCAGCTCCTCAAAGCTCTTGCAGCCGGAAATATCCTCGTCAAAGCCCTCTGCTTCCTCGTAGATGGGCGTACAGCCAGCCAGCTCCTCCAGTGTGGGAGGCAGGTTCCGGGTGATGGTGCCGTCCGCCATTTTGTATGCGGTACAGATCTTCAGAGTGCCCAGACCGCTGAGGGTATCCAGCTTGTTGATGGCAAGCCCGTCCAGACCGTTCACACGCACAGAGTGCCGCACGATCACTGCGTCAAACCAGCCGGTTCTCCGGGGTCTGCCGGTGGTGGTGCCGAATTCGCCGCCTACGTTCCGGATCTTCTCCCCGATTTCATCGTTCAGCTCGGTGGGGAAGGGTCCCTTGCCCACACGGGTGGTATATGCCTTTGCCACGCCGATGATGTTGGAGATCATCCGGGGGCCAACACCAGTACCTACACATACCCCTGCGGACAGAGGATGGGAGGAGGTAACGTAGGGGTATGTACCAAAGTCAATGTCCAGCAGGGTCGCCTGCGCACCCTCAAAGAGGATGGTCTTCCCTGCCTTGTCCGCCTCATAGGTCAGCACGGATACATCCGCCAGGTAGGGCAGCAGCCGCTTGCCGTATTCGGTGTATTCCTGGATCACAGCGTCCAGGTCGATGGCCTCGCCCCCGTATACGGCAGTGATGATCTTGTTCTTCAGTGCCCCGGTGCTCCGTGCCTTCTGGGCAAACACCTCCGGATGGGTCAGATCGTACATCCGAATGCCGCAGCGCTCATATTTGTCCATATAGGTGGGCCCGATGCCCCGCTTGGTGGTGCCGATGTCGGAATTGCCCCGGAATTTCTCGCTGAGTCCGTCCAGCACAATGTGCCAGGGCATCACCACATGGGCACGGGGGTCGATCTTCAGATTGTCCGTCGAAACCCCTCTTGCATGCAGATTGTCCAGCTCGGAGATAAAATCCTTGGGATCCAGCACAACCCCGGCGCCGATCAGGCAGGCAGTGCCCGGATACAGAATGCCGGAGGGCACCAGGTGCAGCTTATAGGTCTGTCCGTTGTTTACCACCGTATGACCGGCGTTGTTGCCTCCCTGGGAACGTACTACCACTTCCGCACGGGATGCAAGAATGTCAATAATCTTGCCCTTTCCTTCATCGCCCCACTGGGTGCCGATTACAATATTAGCAGGCATACTCAATTCCTCATTTCTTTGTCCTTAATGGATGCATGAAGCATACATCAGTTAGTATAGCATCTTTTCGTCGAAAAAGCAAGTGAATCCGGGGGAATTTCCACAGCAGGATGCCCCTTTTCCGGCTTTTCAGCGAATTGCATAGAAAACCTGTGCGCTTTCTCGTAGTTGCATGCTAAAGTGATGAATCATCCTTCCCTTGAAGGGTGATGATCCGCAGCTCAGGGGGATTAAACAGTCTGGGCTTGGCGATGCCCCCGGTGACGATCAGATCCGTATGCCCCTGCCGGTAATGTCCCCTGGAATATGCCGGGAAGAGTTTCCGTTCCGGGGAGAGCAAGCCCCCCACCACCGGCAGACGGATCATACCCCCATGCACATGACCGGACACCACCAGCTCCGCTCCCCAGGCAGCATAGGTGTCCAGAGCCAGGGGGCTGTGCGCCAGCAGCAGCGTCATGCCCCGATGCACGCCCACCGCCTGCTCCATGTCCTCCGGTGTATACTTGGAAAGCCCCGAAAAGCCCCGGTTCTGGTTCCGGAACATGCTGTATTTCAAGGTGACGCCGCAGAGCGCCAGTCCCTCTAACTGCACAGTCCGGTTGCACAGCAGCACCGTACCGGTAGCTTCCATCGTCCGGTACAGCTTCTGCCGCATGGGTTCCGTCATATCCAGCTCATGATTGCCTGGCGCATAGTACACCGGAGCAATGGCGCACAGCCCGGTCAGCAGCTGCTGCACCAAGGAAAAGTCCGTGCAGGTTCGGCTCACCAGATCCCCGGGAACGAGGATCAGATCCGGCTTTGCTGCCCGGACTGCCCGGAGCAGCCGCTGACAGCGCCTCTGCCGCCGCCGGTTGATGATGTGGGTATCCGACACCAGTGCCAGCTTCAAGGGGTGCCCGGTGTATGCAGGCTGATCAATGGTATCCTGCCGCACCGCCAGCATGCAGCAGTTTTCACGGACAAGCTCTGCGGTCAGTAGCCCTGCCGCCGCCCCGGCAATGATTCCGATCATGCTGTTCCTCCCTTCCGATTCTGTATTGCCTTATCTTTTATTATACCGGATTTCCCCGTCGAATGCAACGGATTTGACGGATCCGGAAAAATGTAGTATATTAACAGAAGGATGATCCGGGCTGCACCGCGCAATCTTTGGACGGCGTTGCCTTTGCCCGGTTTCTTAAGAAATCTTTAAGAATTCCCTTTTCTTTTTTCTAAGGAATGCGAGTTATGATAAAGACAGGCAAACGAAAGGAGTGGCGCAGCACCTGTCTGCGCAATATGATGATGGATTACACACAATGCACCGTCCTGGTGGCGGACGACGACCGGGATATTGTCCGTGCCATTGCCACCCTGCTGGAACAGGAGGGACTGACCGTACTGCGGGCATACAACGGGCTGGAGGCTCTGGAGGCTGTAGCAGAGCATCCGGTTTCCCTGATCCTCATTGACGTGATGATGCCAAAGCTGGACGGTCTGTCGGCGATGATGAAGATCCGGGAACAGAAAAATATACCCATCCTCATTCTGTCGGCAAAATCCGAGGAAAGCGACAAAATCCTGGGGCTGTCCATGGGGGCGGACGACTACATCGCCAAGCCCTACCACCCCCAGGAGCTGGCGGCACGGGTAAAATCCAGCCTGCGGCGGTATCTGCACCTGGGTGCGGCGGACAGTGCCCGGATGCAAAAGCTGATCCGGGTGGGCGGACTGGAGTATGACCCGGACACCCGGCAGCTGACGGTGGACGGAGAGCCGGTGCGGCTCACCTCCAAGGAGCTGAAGATCATGGAGCTGTTCCTGCGGAATCCGGGGCGGATCTTTTCCGCAGAGGAGATCTACAGCCGGGTATGGAACGAGGACGCCTATGCAGTGGAAAACACCGTCATGGTACATATCCGTCATATCCGGGAGAAGATCGAGATCAATCCCCGTGAACCGAATTATCTGAAGGTGGTGTGGGGCATCGGCTATCAGCTACAGGACCCTGCTGCCCGAAAAGGAGGCAAGAAGCCATGAAAGCAGGAAAACATACACGCCGAACGATGTTCTGGGCAATGGCGGCTGCCCTGTGCATGGGGTGCTTGACAACCCTGGTGCTGCTGATGGATGTCCATCCGGCAATTCGACCATACACCCCCTTGATCCTGGGTACAGCCGTCAGCGGCTTGCTGGCAGTATTATGCACCTTGATCGTACTGGTCAAAGCGCTGCGCAAACCGGAGCAGATCCCAGAGGCGCACAGCGTTCTGGATCCATTCTCCCTGGAGAGCATTCTTCTGCTGATCCTATGCACTATACCCGTATGGTGGGCGATCTGCAAGCACCACGAAAGCATGCCGAAAGCCGCATTTCTCCGGCAGGAGCCTCTTGCCCAGTGCAATGTGGGACTGTATGCAGCACTGCTCTGTTTCCTGTCCCTGGAGTCCCTGGCAAGCCTGCTGCGCCGGATCCGGAGCGGACAGCTGGCTGCCACCTCCCTGCTTGCAGCCTTTTTTCAGACACCGGTTCGCCAGGAAAAGCGTGCAGCCCTGCATGAACGCTTGCATGCGCCGATCGAACTGCCGGATGCTAGCGGAGACAAGCTGCATGCAGCCGCTTCCTCTATACGCCAACGGCTCAATGCACCGGTCACATTGCCGGATACCCCCGCCGGCAATCAGCTGCGCCGGATCATCAACCGATGTGCGCAAAGCATCCGGAACCGGAAAGCCCAATGCAGAACCCGTTGGCACAGCCTCCCCTTCTCCCAGCAGACAGCCCTGCACAGCATGGCTGCCATGGTGGTGATTCTTAGCTTGGCGCTGTGTTTTTCCCCCTTTGATCGCCCCAACCAAATCAGCGCCATGCTGCTGTTATCCCTCCTGGTGATCGCCGTTTACATCGGCATCCAGATGCGCCGCAGCCAACAAATCGACCGGCTAAGTCAGCGGATCCACACCATCAGCCAGGGGGATTTCTCCCCTGCCGCCCCGGCGGAGGGTTCCTGCGTAGCGGCACAATTCCGGGAACTGGATCAGATCCAGGACAGCACCCGGGACGCCATTGCCCGGCAGGTACAGGCGGAACGCACCAAGGTCAACCTGGTCACCAATGTGTCCCACGACCTGAAAACGCCGCTGACCTCCCTCATCAGCTACATTGACCTGCTGTCCAAGGAGGAGCTGCCGCCCCAGGCCATGGACTATGTGCATGTGCTGGAACGAAAATCCCAGGGGCTACGCCGGATGGTACAGGATGTATTTGATCTTGCCAAGGCGGCCAGCGGGGAGGATGTGTGCTGCACCCGGCTGGATGCGGTCATGTGTCTGCGGCAGGTACTGGCAGATATGGAGGATACCATTCAGCGATCCGGCAGAGACATCCGGCTGCAAACCGACCTGGATCGCTGCATCATCCGGGCGGAGGGCAGCAAGCTGTACCGGATCTATCAGAACCTGTTGGCAAACGCCCTGCGCTATTCCATGGAAAACACCCGGGTCTACATTCGGGTCACCGGTACACAGACGGAATTCTCCTGCTGCATCCAGAACACCTCCTCCTACGAAATGCATTTTACCCCGGAGGAGATCACGGAACGGTTCACCCGTGGAGACACCATGCGCAGTACGGAGGGCTCCGGTCTGGGGCTTGCCATTTCCAAGAGCTTTGCGGAGGCCTGCGGCGGTGGTTTCCGGGTCGCCATCGATGGAGATCAATTCAAAGCCATTCTCACTTTCCCATGCTGCGGATCTGACGCTGCTCCGGAGGCATAGCCAGGTGCTATGCCTCTTTTTCTATGGGGAAGGGCAAAGGATTCCGGGCAGGGAGAATGAATTTTGTCGGATTACCCAATGACAAGTCACAGAAAATATGATACAATAGACTTATATATCTTTATGAAGAAAGTATGGGATTGTTATGACTAATCACTATGACGTCATCATTGCCGGAGGCGGCGCTGCCGGTCTGTACGCTGCTCTCAACCTTCCTGCATCCCTGCGGGTGCTTCTGATCTGTAAACGGGAGCTGACCCTGTGCAACTCCGCCCTGGCTCAGGGGGGCATCGCCGGGGTCTACGACTCCCCGGAGGATGATGTACAGCTGCACAAGCAGGATACCCTCGTTGCAGGCGGATTCAAGAACAACACAGAGACCCTGTCCATCCTGGTGAACGAAGCCGCCCAGGATATCGGCAGGATCATCGACCTGGGGGTGGAGTTTGACCGGAATCCGGACGGTTCCCTCCACCGCACCCTGGAAGGGGGGCACAGCAAGCACCGGATCTTCCACCATAAGGATGCGACAGGCTTTGAGATCGTATCCAAGCTTTTGCAGACTGTACGGACGCTGCCCAATGTAGAGATCCTGGAAAACACACTTTTGTGCGGCGTAGCAAAAACCGGAACGGGCTTTTCTGTGGATACCCTCCACGAAGGCACCTACACTGCCTTCCACAGTCACTTCCTGCTGCTTGCCACCGGCGGCATCGGCAGAGTGTACGAATTCACTACCAATTCCGCCATTGCCACTGGGGACGGCATCACCTTTGCCTATGAGCTGGGAGCTCCTATCAAGAATTTGAGCCTGGTACAGTTCCACCCCACCGCCTTCAACAACCGGCACACCCGGGAATGCTTCCTGATTTCCGAAGCGGTACGGGGCGAGGGGGCATATCTGCTGAATGCTGCGGGGGAGCGGTTCATGCAGCGGTACGATGACCGACTGGAGCTGGCGCCCCGGGATGTGGTATCCCACGCCATCATTCTGGAAAGCCGCCGACAGGATTCCCAGGAGTTCTATCTGGATATCAGTCACAAGGATCCGGAATTTTTGAAGCACCGGTTCCCCATGATCTACGAAAACCTGCTCAAGCAGGGCTATGATCTGACCACTGACCGGATTCCGATCTTCCCCTGTCAGCATTATCTGATGGGAGGCATCGACGTGAATGCAGATTCCCGTACCGCCCTGGATCGGCTGTACGCTGCGGGAGAATGCTCCCACACCGGGGTACACGGCAACAACCGGCTGGCAAGCAATTCCCTGCTGGAGGCACTGGTATTCTCCCGACATGCGGCAATGGACATTGCCAAGCACCTGTCCGAAGTGCCGGATACCTTTGAGGAGCACAGCTTCCCCCATGACCCGGATGCGCCCCCCATTCCCCAGGGTCTGCGCACGGAGATCCGGCATATTATGCAGCACAGCTACTTTGTCATTCCGGACAGGGAGGCTGCCGCAGCAGGCTTTGAACGGGTTGCCCGGATCCGGCAGATGCTGCTGGAGGGCAACTACCGGATCAACGCCGATTACATTGAAGCAAAATCCCTTGCCACTGTGGCATATCTGATACTCAAGGAAGTTATCTGACGAAAGGAGCGATCCCTATGAATCTGCCCCAGAATTATATTGACGATCTGATCCGCAGAGCCCTTGCGGAGGACATTACCTATGTTGACATCACCACGGACACCCTGATGCCGGATTCCCACACCAGCGAGGCGTACTATATCGCCAAGGACGAGGGCGTGCTGTGCGGCATGGACGTGGCGCTGCGGGTCTTTGACCTGGCAGGGGGCAATGTGGAGACCAGGGCACTGTTCCACGATGGAGACAAGGTGTGTAAAGGCGACATCCTCGCAACCATGACCGGCAGCACCAAGACCCTGCTGAAGGGAGAGCGCACGGCGCTGAATCTATTGCAGCATATGTCCGGCATCGCCACAGCCACCAACCGGTGCGTCCATCTGGTGGAAGGCACCCGTGCCCGGATCACCGACACCCGGAAGACCCTGCCCGGCATGCGTGCGCTGCAGAAGTATGCAGTGGTGGTAGGCGGCGGCAGAAACCACCGGTTCAATCTGTCCGACGGTGCCATGCTCAAGGACAACCACCTGGACGCCTACGGCGGCATCACTCCTGCGGTGGCTGCTCTACGGGACAAGATCGGGCATATGGTCAAAATCGAGGTGGAGGTGCGGAACCTGGAGGAGCTGCAGGAGGCTCTGGATGCAGGCTGTGAGATTATCATGCTGGACAATATGTCCTGCGAGGACATGGCAGCGGCGGTGCAGATCAACGCAGGGCGTGCCCTGCTGGAAGCATCCGGCAACGTGACCGCCGAAACCATCCGCCCCATTGCAGAAACCGGCGTGGATATTATTTCCCTGGGGGCTCTGACCCACAGCGTGAAATGCTTTGACATCTCCATGCGGATCAAACAAGCTAAGTGAGGTGCGTTATGAAGCCGTTCAGACAAATCGCACTGCTGACAGCGGGTATGCTGCTGCTGAGCGCTGCCGGCTGCGGCAAAAAGGAGGATTCTCAGATGCAGGACAGTTCATCCCAGAGCACTTGGAGCATGGCGGATCCCTCCCTGAATCTGCCCACCCTGAATCTGGGGCACACCACGGAGGATATGATCCGGCGTGCAGTGGTCAATCCGGGTAATACCGCCCGGTTGGCGGATGCCATGAAGCGGGCGCAGGCAGGTGAGAAGATCACCATCGGTACCATCGGCGGCTCCATTACCCAGGGTACTGCCGCCTCCACCACTGACGAGCGGTATGCAAACCGGGCGCTCCAGTGGTGGGCAAAGGCATTCCCCAAGGCGCAGCTAGACTTTGTCAATGCAGGCATTGGCGCTACGGATTCCTACATCGGGGTACACCGGGTGGATGCAGACCTGCTGAGCAAGAAGCCGGATGTGGTGATCGTGGAATTTTCCGTAAACGATACGGATGCGGCACTGAATCTGCAAACCTACGACAGCCTGGTGCGGAAGATTTTGCAGGCAGAGAACCATCCGGCAGTGATCCTGCTGTTCACCACCCAGGAGGACGGCACCAGCCTTCAGGACACCCATATGCAGATTGGCTCGGCATATAACCTGCCCATGATCAGCTATAAAAATGCGGTGCTGCCGGAGATTGAAGCCGGCAAGTTCACCTGGAAGGACATTTCCCCGGACAATATCCACCCCAACTCCGTGGGACACGGCATCATCGGCGAGCTGCTGTGGAGCTATTTCAACTCGGTTTACGCAAAGCTGGATCAGATCGATACCTCTGACCTGACCTTCACAGCTACCCCGGTCACAAAGGATCTGTACGCCAAGGGACAACTGCTGGACAGCAAGACACTAACCCCCAAGACCATGCAGGGCTTTGAGCAGGCGGAGGTTTCCAATCAATTCCCCAACGACTGGACCACGAAGGAAGGCGGCGAGCTGACCTTTGAAGTTACCGGCAGCAACATCGGCGTGCTGTACTATAAGACCGTGGACGGCAAAAGCGGTCAGTACTGCGTCTATGTGGATGACCGGCTGATCCAGGTGCTGGACGGCGATTTTACCGGCGGTTGGGGCAATTACGCACAGGCGCAGCAGGTTTACACCTCTGACACGCCATCCACCCATACGGTAACCATCAAGCAGCTTGAGGGCACAGATCTGACGCAGTTTACCGTTTTGGGCTTGCTGGTAAGCTGACGTGAGCAACCTGGAATTCAGCCTGAACGCAACGATGCCGGTGTTCTTCGTCATCTTTGTGGGCTGGTTCCTCAAGAAAATCGGTATCATCCGGAAGGACTTCCAGGACGCCAACAATCGGCTGGTGTTCCGGGTGCTGCTTCCGGTCATGCTGTTTTGCGACGTGGCGGAAACAGATCTGTCCGCCACCTTCAGCATGAAATTCTTTCTGTTCTGCGTATCCGCCACCCTGGCATGCTTTGCGGCGGTATGGATTCTGGCAGCGCTGTTCTACAAGGACAGAGCAAGCATCGGCAGCTTTGTACAAGGCGCCATCCGGGGCAGTGCCGGAATCCTTGGAGTGGCATTTGCGGAAAACATGTACGGCCGTGCAGGCATGGTTCCTCTGATGATGATCGCAATTGTGCCCATCTACAACATCGGCTCTGTGATTCTGCTGACCATGTACAGTTCGGAGCGTCCACCCCAGGGACAGATCAAAAAGGTATGCCTGGAGGTTCTGACCAACCCTCTGATCCTTGGGATCCTGGCAGGCATTCCCTTTGCGCTGCTGCACGTGCAGTTCCCGGCACTGGTGCAGAAATCTCTGAACAATCTTTCAATGATCACTTCTCCCCTGGCGCTGCTGATGGTTGGAGCCGACTTTGATCTGCAAAAGGCATCCGCCCAACGGATCCCTGTACTCCTTGCAACCGCCATCAAGCTATTGATTCAGCCGGCGATTTTCCTGCCCATTGCAGTACTCCTGGGATTCCGGGACGAGTCCCTGATTGCGATCCTCATTATGCTGGGCGCCCCGGCAACGGTTTCCGGCTATATTATGGCACGGGGCATGCACAACAATGTCTCCATGGCAGGCAGCATCGTGGTACTGACCACCATGCTTTCCGCCGTCACCGTCACAGGCATTATCTTTGTACTGCGCACCTTCGGGTATGTCTGATGCAATCCCATATAGCAAAAGTCCGTGAGCGAATTCGCTCACGGACTTTTTTAGCATCAACATCATGAAGCTGCTCCGGCAGAATAGACCTTGGCAAAAGGCCCTGCATAAAATGAAACAAGGCGAACCGTTTCCGGTTCGCCTTGTTTACTGCGTGCTGCATCAGCAGCAGCGCTTCATTTTGAGATCAGAGCTTCTCAATGGTTCTGAATGTGGATTCATCGGAAGGATCAATCAGGTCATAGCCGACAATCTGCTCCCATGTTGCCGAGCCGTTTGCAAGAACTTCAGCACGGAACATCAGGATATTAACCGCATCCGCTACATTGAGGTCATCGCCCTCCTTGATGCAATCAACGTTGCCCAAGAAGTAGCCAAGCTTGTGGAGATCCGGATCCTCGTTAAATACATAAGTCGGATTGTTCGGATTTGCCATCATGTCTGCACGATACATCAGGATCTCAACTGCATCCGCAACGGTTACATCGCCACTCAGGTTTGTATCACCCTTTACGCCAATGAGTACCTGATGTGTGCCAACGATTACATCCGGATTACCTTCGTAAGCAAACTCAAGCATGTACTTGTAAATCTGCGTCTCGTAGGTATCCTCAGGAGTAGCAACCTGCTTGTCGTTGCAGAAGATGGTCATGCACTGCTCAGTGATATCCACTGCTGCAGGCTGTTCCTCAGCTTCAACAACGGTGCCGTCCTCATGGATGATGAAGATTGTTTCCTGGAGAATTACCTTCAGACCTTCCAGATCGAAGGGTCTGTTGTCGTGAGACCAGTAGCATACTCTCGTAGGCTCTGTGAAGGAGAAGGACTGGGATACACTGGTTTCAGTGGTGGTCTCAGAGCCGCTCGCCTCACTGCTTGTTACAGTAGTTTCTGTGGTAGAAACTGTGGTTACTTCACTGCTTGTTACAGTGGTCTCTGCCGCAGTAGTGGTGGTTGTGGTTGTGGTTGTTACCAGAGCCTCAGTGGTAGAGGTTGTGGTAGCATCCGGATCCGGAATGTAGATTGCGCCGTTGAAGTATCCAACAGTCAGTGCGTTGCCGTTTTCGTCAACAGTGCTGCAGTTTTCCACTACGAACTCTACCGGGAATCTGTCGCCGGGCTGTGCATCATCCGGAACCTTATAAGTCAGGGTGGTCAGCACCGCACCGCTCTTTGCGGTTTCAGCTGTATCCAGACTCCAATTCAGCGTGTAGCTTGCTGCATCCCATACCGGCATGCCGGTGTATGCATTGCCCGCTGCATTGGACTGGTACTTCAGTCTGCTGTCAGCAGTGAACTGAACGGTCAGACCCAGTGTGCCTGTGTCATTTACTACGTAAACCGGTACCGGAACCTTCTCGCCGGGCTGAGCCTCTACTTCAGCGATCTGGTAGTTTACACGTCCGGTTGTCATTGTAGTAGAAATGGTCTCGGAGGTAGTGGTAACAGGAGCAGTTGTAGTAACTGCTTCAGGGGTTGTTGTGGTTGTTGTGGTTGTTACCGGTGCCTCAGTGGTAGAGGTTGTGGTAGCGTCCGGATCCGGAATGTAGATTGCGCCGTTGAAGTATCCAACTGTCAGTGCGTTGCCGTTTTCGTCAACAGTGCTGCAGTTTTCCACTACGAACTCTACCGGGAATCTGTCGCCGGGCTGTGCATCATCCGGAACCTTATAGGTCAGAGTGGTCAGAACAGCACCGCTCTTTGCGGTTTCAGCTGCATCCAAATTCCAGTTCAGGGTAAAGGATGCTGCGTTCCAAACCGGCATACCGGTGTATGCATCTCCGGCCTTGTTGGACTGGTACTTCAGTCTGCTGTCAGCAGTGAACTGAACGGTCAGACCCAGTGTACCAGTATCATTGATTACATAAACCGGTACCGGAACCTTCTCACCAGGCTGTGCCTCTACTTCAGCAATCTGATAGTTCACACGACCGGTTGTAACGGTAGTGGATTCAGCCGTGGTAGTAGTGGTTGCCGGAGCAGTGGTTGTAGTTGTTGCCGCAGTAGTTGTGGTAGTCTCAGCCGCTGTAGTAGTAGTGGTTACTTCCTCAGTGGTTGTAGTAGTCTCAGCCGCTGTGGTAGTAGTGGTTACTTCCTCAGTGGTTGTAGTAGTCTCAGCCGCTGTGGTAGTAGTGGTTACTTCCTCAGTGGTTGTAGTAGTCTCAGCTGCTGTGGTAGTGGTAGCTGCCGCAGTAGTTGTAGTGGTCTCAGCTGCTGTGGTAGTAGTAGCTGCCGCAGTAGTTGTGGTAGTCTCAGCCGCTGTGGTTGTAGTGGTTACATCCGGGATAATGATTGCACCGTCTACAGTAACAACATCGATGTTGGAACCGAAGGTGTCTACTGCCTCTGCACTCTCGAAGGTGATCGGGAATACATCGCCGGGCTTTGCATCATCCGGTACCTTGA
>ENA-ORMN01000425-ORMN01000425.1-human-gut-metagenome-genome-assembly--contig:-NODE-425-length-52423-cov-29.811717_pt1 | contig 52423 bp, 41 predicted proteins | sample MGYA00242102_ERZ508993 | MGnify/ENA primary metagenome ERZ508993 (study PRJEB26280, sample SAMEA2338770) | human gut metagenome | biome: human gut; feature: human-associated habitat; material: faeces...
GCAGCCACGCCGCTCTGCTGGCTGCCACCCTGTCCGCTTCGGTGGATCAGTGCCTGCGGCAGGCGCAGGCAACGGATATGACCGATGCGCTGTTGTATGACGCCCTGGCAAGCGCAGCTATTGAACAGGTCTGTGATGCTGCTGCCGGGGAGCTGCACCATGCACTGCCGGAGCTGTACCAGACCTGGCGGTTCAGTCCCGGCTACGGGGACTTTCCCCTGGAGGTGCAGCCCCTGCTGCTGGCAGCTCTGGATGCCCCTAAGCGGATCGGTCTGTGCGCCACGGACAGCCTGCTGCTGACCCCCACCAAGTCCGTGACCGCCCTGATCGGGCTTTCGGAAACCGAGCCCCCGAAACGGCTGCGGGGCTGTGCCACCTGTTCCATGCGGGATCGCTGCGCATACCGGGGAAGCTGCGCCTACGGGGCAGTGCCGGAACCTATGAAGGAGGATGCAACATGACCTTTGCAGAGCTTTTACAGAACAATTATATATTTCTTGACGGAGGCATGGGTACCATGCTCCAGGCAAACGGCATGCAGGCAGGAGAGCGGCCGGAGCTGCTGAATCTGAAGGATCCGGCGCTGGTGGAGCAGGTGCAGCGTGCCTATGTAGAGGCTGGCTCCAATATCATCTGCTCCAACACCTTCGGGGCAAACCGGGCAAAGCTGACAGGCAGCGGTGCCACGGTGCAGCAGGTGATCCCGGCTGCCATTCAGTGCGCAAGACGGGCTGCGGCGGGGAAAGCCCTGGTGGCGCTGGATCTGGGCCCCACCGGGCAGATGCTGGAGCCGACCGGCTCTCTGACCTTTGAGCAGGCGTATGATCTTTACGCCGAACAGGTGGATGCGGGGCAGGAGGCGGATCTGATCCTCATTGAGACCATGACGGATCTGTACGAGATCCGGGCGGCGGTGCTGGCGGCAAAGGAGCATGGCAACGGCAAGCCGGTGATCGCTCTGATGACCTTTGAGCATACGGGGCGCACCTTCACCGGATGCAGCGTGTCCGCCATGGCACTGACCCTGGAGGGGCTTGGAGTGGACGCAATGGGTATCAACTGCTCCATCGGCCCGGATGAGCTGTACCCGGTGGTGGAGGAGCTGTGCCGGTGGACGACCCTGCCCCTGCTCATCAAGCCCAATGCCGGACTGCCGGATCCGGTGACCAACCAGTACAATGTATCCCCGGCGGAGTTCGCCAGGAGCATGACCCGGATCGCAAAGCTGGGGGTCAAGCTGCTTGGGGGCTGCTGCGGCACCACCCCGGATTATATCCGGGCAGTCCGGGAAGCGGTGGCGGATCTGCCATTTACGCCCCGGCAGGTACAGGTGCCGGCGGCAGTATGCTCCTACAGCCGGACGGTGGTCATCGATCGTCCCAGAGTCATCGGGGAGCGGATCAATCCCACCGGCAAGAAGCTGTTCAAGGAAGCGCTGCTTCGGGGGGATATCGACTATATCCTGGGGCAGGCCATTACCCAGGTACACGGGGGCGCAGATATTCTGGACGTGAATGTGGGACTGCCCTCCATTGACGAACGGGATATGATGGTGCGGACGGTGAAGGCGCTCCAGGGAGTGGTGGATGTGCCCTTGCAGTTGGATTCCACCATGCCCCAGGTGCTGGAGGCGGCACTGCGGATCTACAATGGCAAGCCCATTGTGAACTCTGTCAACGGGGAGGAAAAATCCCTGTCCACGGTACTGCCCCTGGTGAAAAAATACGGTGCAGCAGTGGTGGGGCTGACCCTGGATGAACAGGGGATTCCCAAGACGGCAGAGGGCAGATTTCAGATTGCAAAGCGGATCCTGGATCGTGCCCTTGCGTTGGGCATCCGCCGGGAGGATGTGTATATCGACTGTCTGACTCTGACCGTATCGGCGGAGCAGGACGGTGCGGTGCAGACCCTGTCCGCCCTGCATCGGGTCAAGCAGGAGCTGGGGCTGAAAACCGTGCTGGGTGTGTCCAACATCAGCTTCGGCTTGCCCAACCGGGAGCTTGTGAATCACAGCTTCCTGCTGATGGCACTGCAAAACGGACTGGATCTGCCCATTATGAACCCCAATGTGGCATCCATGATGGACGCTGTCCGCAGCTATTGCCTGCTTGCCAACATTGACAAGAATGCCGTTGACTTTATTGCCGCCTACGGCAGCGCAGAGCCAAAGGCAAAGCCGGCGGCGGCACCGGCGGATATGACCCTGTCCTTCGCCATCGAAAACGGGCTGAAGCAGGAGGGTGCCCGGATCACCCGGCAGCTACTGGAGCAGATGGATTCCATGGAGATCGTGAACGGACAACTGATCCCGGCGCTGGACAAGGCGGGGGCTGCCTTTGAGCAGGGCAAGCTGTTCCTGCCCCAGTTGATCCAGGCAGCAGGGGTGGCACAGGCTGCTTTCGGGGAGATCCGCAGCTATCTGACTGCCCACAATGCAGTGCCGGTGAGCCGGGGCAAGGTGATTCTGGCAACGGTGAAGGGGGACATCCACGACATTGGCAAGAATATCGTCAAGGTGCTGATGGAGAATTACGGCTACCAGGTCATCGACCTGGGGCGGGACGTGCCGCCGGAAACCATTGTGGCGGCTGCCCTGGAGCATCAGGTCAAGCTGGTGGGTCTGTCCGCATTGATGACCACCACATTGGGCGCTATGGAGGAAACCATCCGACAGCTGCATGCCAACAACGTGCCCTGCAAGGTGGTTGTGGGAGGCGCTGTGCTGACCGCAGACTATGCAGCCCAGATCGGGGCGGATTACTACGCCAAGGATGCCAAGGAATCGGTGGATATTGCAAAACAGGTGGTGGGATAAGCCACTGTGCAAGGCCTTCGGAGGGAACGCTTCCGAAGGCTTTTGCTGTTTGGGAGATCGACAGGAAACGCCCCTTGGAGCCTTTGCATTTTTTCAAAAGGTGTGGTATAATAAATTGATTATGCGTATGAGGAGGAACCTATGGGACAGGAAACATTGCTTTGGTATACAAAGCCTGCGGAAAATTTTGACCAGGCTCTGCCGGTGGGAAACGGACGCATGGGCGCCATGGTGTTCGGCGGCGTGGAGACGGAGCACCTCAAGCTCAATGAGGATTCCATATGGTCCGGGGGATTGCGGAACCGGAACAATCCGGATGCGTACCAGGGAATGCAGCAGATCCGGATGCTTTTGCAGCAGGAAAAGATCAGCGAAGCGGAGGAACTGGCATTTCAGACCATGCAGGGCTGTCCGGAGAACAGCCGGCATTATATGCCCCTGGGGGATCTGGACGTGGTGTTCCACAAGGAAAGCCACAGCACGGCGTACCGGCGTACCCTGGATCTGTCCAGCGGCATCGCCCTGACAGAGTATACCCTGGACGGGGTGCAGTATCAGCGCAGTGTATTTGTATCGGAGCCGGACAACGTGCTGGTGCTGCATGTGTCCGCCGATCAGCCGGGGCAGGTGTCCTTTGCCGCATCCTTTGGCGGCAGGGACGATTACTACGACGAGAACCGGCCGGATGGAGAGGCTTCCATCTGCGTCACCGGCGGACAGGGCGGTCAGCAGGGCATTCAGTTTGCGGTGGTGATGACTGCCGCTGTCCAGGGGGGCAGAGCCTTTACCCGGGGCAACCAGCTTTGCGTGGAGGGGGCGGATGAAGCCACCCTGCTGCTGGCGGTACAGACCAGCTTCTACAAGGGAGAAGGATACCTGGAGGCTGCACAGTTGGATGCGGAGTATGCGGCGGATTGCAGCTTTCATGAGCTGATGGTGCGGCATGTGGACGACTACCGGGCGTTGTTTGACCGGGTGAAGCTGGAACTGGAGGATAACAGTGGCGAGGGTGCCCAGTTGCCCACGGATGCCCGGCTGAGCCGTTTGCGGGGCAACGATTTTGACGGGAAGGATGCGGCAGGACTGATCCTGGACAACAAGCTGACGGAGCTGTATTTCAACTATGGCAGATACCTGATGATCTCCGGCAGCCGCCCCGGCAGTCAGCCCCTGAATTTACAGGGCATCTGGAACCAGGATATGTGGCCTGCCTGGGGCTCCCGGTTTACGGTGAATATTAACACAGAGATGAACTACTGGTGCGCTGAAAGCTGTAATCTGTCCGAGTGCCACCTGCCCCTGTTTGATCTGATCCGCCGGATGCGTCCCAACGGGGAGCAGACCGCCCGGGATATGTATCATTGCGGCGGCTTTGTGTGCCATCACAATACGGATCTGTGGGGGGATTGCGCTCCCCAGGATCGGTGGATGCCTGCCACCATCTGGCCCATGGGGGCTGCCTGGCTGTGCCTGCATATTTTTGAGCATTATCAGTACACCCTGGACCGGGATTTCCTGGCGCAGCAATTTGATACCCTGTGCGGAGCGGCGCAGTTCTTTACAGAATATATGTTTGAAAACAGCGCCGGACAGCTGGTCACCGGCCCCTCCGTTTCCCCGGAGAATACATACCTGACGGCAAGCGGCGCCAAGGGCAGCCTGTGCATCGGCCCCAGCATGGACAGCCAGATCATCACCCTGCTGTTTACGGATGTGCTGGAGGCGGCAAGGATTCTGGAACGGGAATCCCCCCTGCTGGAGAAGATTCGGCAGATGCTGCCCCGGCTCCCCATGCCGGAGATCGGTAAGTACGGACAGATCAAGGAATGGGCGGTGGATTACGATGAGGTGGAGATCGGCCACCGGCATATTTCCCAGCTGTTCGCTCTGCACCCGGCGGATCTGATTACCCCGGAGGATACCCCCAAGCTGGCGGATGCTGCCCGTGCCACCCTGGTGCGGCGGCTGGTGCATGGGGGCGGTCATACGGGCTGGAGCCGTGCCTGGATCATGAACATGTGGGCAAGGCTTCATGACGGAGAAATGGTGTTCGAGAATATGCAGAAGCTGCTTGCCTATTCCACCAATCCCAATCTGCTGGATTCCCATCCGCCCTTCCAGATTGACGGGAATTTTGGCGGTACGGCGGCAGTATGCGAGGCGTTGCTGCAAAGTCATGGAGGCGTTATGCAGTTCCTGCCCGCTTTGCCGCCCCAGTGGGCAAAGGGCAGCGTCATGGGTCTGCGTGCCAAGGGCGCATATACGGTGGATCTGTTCTGGCAGGATGCCAGGCTGACCCGGGCGGTGGTAACGCCGGATCAGGATGGGCTGTGCCGGATCCGCACCGGTGTGTCCATGGATGTGGTATGCGACGGCGTGACCATTGCCTGTGCCCGGACAGAGGATATGCTGGAGTTCCCGGTATCCGGCGGCAAACATTATGGGCTGACGCCCCGGGAGAATGAGGAGTAAGGAGTAAGAGCATGCTCACAGATGCACAGAAAAAGCGATGGACCTGGATCGGCACCGGCGTTGCGGCGATCCTGGTGCTGTCCCTGGTATGGGTCAGCTGCAACGACAACCGGGGAATCCCCAACGGCAATACGGCGGTGCCTACCACGGAGACGCCCGGCACTACGGAAACGGTGTACGAGCTGGACATTCCCGCCATCGAGCAGAAGAATGCAGAGCTGTCCGCCGAGGCGGAGGAGGGCAGACTGTACGGCAATCTGGAGGTGTCCGATGAACGGGAGGGCTACAGCGGAGACGGCTATGTGACGGGCTTTGACGGGGATGCGGACAACAAGGTGGTCGTGGAGATCGAAGTGCCTGCCACCCAGCATTATGACATTACCCTGTGCGCTGCGGCGGACGAGGAAGTGCGGAACACGCTGTTGGTCAACGGCGAGGATATTGGCGAATTTACCATTGCCGGCAAGGGAGAGTTCCTGCATGTGACCTTTCACGGGGTGTTCATCGAGGCAGGCAAGGCCCGGCTTTCCATTGAGGAGATTGACGGCGGACTGGATCTGGACAGCTTTACGCTGACCAATAACACAGACCTGTACGAGATCTCCTACGAGGATGCGGCGTCCCAGCCGGTGAACGCGGACGCTTCTCCGGAGGCGAAGGCGCTTTTGCGGAATCTGGCATCTTGCTACGGCAAGACCATGCTTACCGGGCAGTATGCCTCCAGCGCCCAGAACCAGGAGCTGGAGCTGATCCACAACATCACGGGGCAGTACCCGGTGATCCGGTTCGGGGATCTGGGCAGCTATACGGACAAGGATACGGAAAACGCAGAGGAGATCGAGGCTGCCATTGCCTGGTCCCGTGCCGGCGGCGTGGTGGGCTTTATGTGGTACTGGACTGCTCCCATGGAGCAGGGCAGCGTGTATGCGGACAAGACGGACTTCCGGCTCAGCAAGGCAGTGACCGGAGAGGACATCGCCCAGCTGGATCCGGAGGAGCTGCAGGAGCTGCTGGATCGGCGGAAGATCAGTGAGGAGTGCTATGCTCTGGTAGAGAGCATCGACCAGGTGGCAGGGCAGCTGGCTCGTCTGAAGGATGCGGATGTGCCGGTGCTGTGGCGGCCCCTGCATGAAGCTGGCGGCGGCTGGTATTGGTGGGGCAGCGACGGTGCGGACGCCTATCAGTGGCTGTGGCGGCTGCTGTATGACCGGCTGACGGCGTATCATGGGCTGAACAACCTGCTGTGGGTCTGGAACGGTCAGAGCCAGGATTACTATGTGGGGCAGGCGTACTACGATATCGCCTCCATTGACGTATACCTGCGGGCGGATGCGGAATACGGCAGCCGCTATGGACAGTTCCAGTGGCTGTATGCCTTGACAAAGGGGGAAAAGCTGCTGGCGCTCAGCGAATGCAGCCGGATCCCGGACGTGGACGCCATCTTCCGGGACAATGCGGTATGGTCCTTCTTTGGACTGTGGTACGGGGACTATCTTGTGGGACAGGATGGCACGCTCAATGGTAAGTATATTTCAACTGATGACTTAATCAAATATTATAACTCAGATGGAACACTTTCTTTGAGCGAATATATAAAAATGTCGCAAAAAAGTCTTGCAAACTAGCTTTTCCCGTGCTATAATGAGTACACCATCAAAAATGGAACGCTTAAATAAAGAAAATAATTGCTTTCGTTAAGCGAAAAGAAAGGCGGTAGTTCTATGAACGTAAAAATTCTGAACGAAAAATCCATCCCCAATCTGCCCTGGCAGGACCGGCCGGCAGACTGCCAGGACGTAATCTGGCGTTACAAGGCAAACCCCATCATCAAGCGGAACATTCTCCCCACCTCCAACAGTGTGTTCAACAGCGCAGTGGTTCCCTTTGAGGGAGGCTTCGCCGGGGTGTTCCGTGTGGACGATAAGGAGCGGAACATGCAGCTGCATGCTGGCTTCTCCAAGGACGGCATGAACTGGGACATTCAGCCGGAGCGGATTCAGTTTGAAACCGACATTCCCGAAATGGCAGAGTTCCAGTACGGCTATGACCCCCGGGTATGCTTCATCGAGGATCGTTACTACATCACCTGGTGCAACGCATACGGCTGGCATCCTACCATTGGTGTGGGCTACACCTTTGACTTCAAGACCTTCCACCAGCTGGAGAATGCATACCTGCCCTTCAACCGGAACGGCGTGCTGTTCCCCCGGCGGATCGGCGGCAACTACATGATGTTCTCCCGCCCCTCCGACAGCGGTCACACCCCCTTCGGGGATATCTACATTTCCCAGTCTCCGGATATGACCTACTGGGGCAAGCACCGTCATGTGATGGGTCCCTCCAAGGGCTGGGAGTCCACTAAGATCGGCGCCGGCCCTACCCCCATCGAGACGGATCGTGGCTGGCTGATCTTCTACCACGGGGTACTCACCTCCTGCAACGGCTTTGTGTACAGCTTCTCTGCGGCATTGCTGGACAAGGATGAGCCCTGGAAGGTGCTCAAGCGGGGCAGAAGCTACCTCATCAGCCCCCAGGAGCTGTACGAGTGCGTAGGCGATGTGCCCAACGTAACCTTCCCCTGTGCAAATCTGGTGGATGCAGACACCGGCAGAATCGCCATCTACTATGGCTGTGCAGATACCTGCACCGGTCTGTGCTTCACCACAGTGGACACGGTTATGGATTGGCTGGATCACAATTCCCAGGTCTGATCCTGCAAAACAAATCCCGGCGGTTTCGGCTGCCGGGATATGTATCGAAAAAGTAGCCTGTACAGATCGTACAGGCTGCTTTTGTTTTGTGCATCAAAGACCGTTTGGATTTTTCTCGGTGAAGTGCCAGCTGTCGGCGCACATCTGCTCCACGGTGGCATGCGCCTCCCAGTGCAGCAGCTCCTTTGCCCGGCTTGCATCTGCCACAGAGGTGGCAATGTCGCCGGGGCGGCGGGGACAGATCTCCCGGGGGATGGGCTTGCCGCATGCTTTTTCGTAGGCATCAGCCACCTGTAACACGCTGGCGCCGTGCCCGGTGCCCAGGTTGATGGGCATGAAGCCCGGATGGCTGTCGGCGTAATCCAGGGCGGCAAGATGCCCCTTTGCCAGGTCTACCACATGGATATAATCCCGGACGCCGGTGCCGTCCGGCGTGGCATAATCGTTGCCGAATACCCGCAGGCAGGGCAGCTTGCCTACTGCCACCTGGGCAATGTAGGGTACCAGATTGTTGGGGATGCCGTTGGGATCCTCCCCGATGAGCCCGCTGGGATGCGCCCCGATGGGGTTGAAGTACCGGAGTGCCACCACGCTCCATTCCGGATCCGCAACCACCAGATCCCGCAGGAACTGCTCGATCATCACCTTGGTGTAGCCGTAAGGATTGGTGGCGGAGGTGGGCATGTCCTCAGTGTAGGGCACCGGGTTATGTACCCCGTATACGGTGGCAGAGGAGGAGAATACCAGCTTCTTGCAGCCATACTTCCGCATAGCCTGGAGCAGCAGCAGGGTGCCGGTCAGGTTGTTGTGGTAATACTCCAGGGGCTTGGCAACGGATTCTCCCACTGCCTTCAGTCCGGCAAAGTGGATCACAGCGTCGATGCTGTGATTGGCAAAGATTTGCTCCATGCCCGGCAGATCCAGCATATCCGTCCGGTAGAAGGTGACGGATTTGCCGGTGATCTGCCGGATCCGGTTTACGCTTTCTTCCTTGGAATTGGACAGGTTGTCCATGATGATGACTTCATAGCCGCTTTCCAGCAGCTCTACACAGCAGTGGCTGCCGATGAATCCGGCGCCGCCGGTTACTAAAATAGTTTTCATGGTTTCATGGCTGCACAAGGTACAGCACTCCTTTCTGTTATATTATGTCAGTTGCATGCCTCCTGTGGAACGAATTTGCAGCAGGTGACATGCGCCGGCACCCAGTACGGCTTCCATACCGCTGCGGAAGGCGCTGAGCCGGTCCAGCGGCACAAATGCCTGGACTGTGCCGGCAAAGCCGCCGCCGTGGATCCGGCATGCGCCTTCACCGTGCAGCAACTGTCGACACAGCGCCAGCGCCATGCTGATCGGCTGCTGCCGGGGATTGCGGCAGTCAAAGATGTTTTGCAGCAGGGTTTCGGAGGATCTGCCGGATTCCGTCACGAGGGCTAAGAACCGGGGGATGTTTCCCTGTTCCAGGGCGGTTGTCTGCTCCATGACCCGTGCGTTCTCCCCGTAAAAATGCATGGCACGCAGCACAGCCCGGTCTCCGCAGGCTTTCCGCAGTGCCGGGATGGCAGCTTCAAATTCCGCCTGGGGAACCTGCCGCAGCACCTGTTTGCCAAACTGCCGGGCAATGCTGCGCATTTCCGCCGGAACTGCCGCATAGCAAGCGGTCAGGTCTGCATGATCTCCGCCGCTGTCGATGATGCACAGGGCATAGCCTGCTTTTTGCAGATCCAGGGACACCTGCCGGATGCCGGGGTTGTCCGGATCCGCAAAGTCAATGGATGCCACATTGCCAAGGGAGCATGCCATCTGATCCATCAGACCGCAGGGCTTGCCGAAAAAGACATTTTCCGCATACTGCCCGATCTGGGCGATGGAAACCGGTGTTTCCGCTCCGTCAGCAAAAAAGGCGTTGATGATATTTCCCAGCAGAACTTCAAACGCCGCAGAGCTGGACAGGCCGGAGCCCTTCAGCACGCTGGAGGTGGTGTAGGCGTCAAACCCCGACACTGGATAGCCAAGCTGGATGAACCGGGCTGCAACCCCTCTGATCAGGGCAGCGGCGGTGTTGGTTTCCTCCGGCATGGGAATCCGCTGGGACAGGTCGATGAGATCCTCCGGATAGCCCTCGGACTTGACCCGAATCAGATTGGTGCCGTTGGGGGCGGCGGCGGCGATCACATCCAGGCTTACCCCGGCAGCTAGCACGCAGCCGTTCTGATGGTCCGTGTGGTTGCCGCTGAGCTCCGTTCTGCCGGAAACAGAAAACAGGCTTGCGCAGGGCTGATGATAGGTTTCCTGATACCGGGCAAGCAGATTGCACAGCCGTTCCTGGTAGGGCTGCAGAGCGGCTCCCTCCGCTCCGTACAGCCGGCACAGCTGGCTGTCATACTGCCCCTCCCGGAGCTGTCTTGCAATGGTCTGGTTTGATTCCATGGGCATCTCCATTCTGCTGCGGTCAAAGCCGCTGGCTTTCTTTCTGTTTATGGCAACACTCATATGATTGCGATAGGATGCCACTTTATCATTATACTCCAGACCGGATGCTTTTGCAAGACCGGAGCCGGAAAAAGACCCGTTGGGACAAATTTTGCAGCACCGCTTTACATTTCCCCACCAAAGTGGTATACTTTTAAGGAGATGAAGCAGAAAGGTGCGTTGACCGTGCAAAAAATATTGGGATATATGCGGAAAGCCATACAGGAATTTGATCTGATCCAGGACGGCGACCGGATCGCTGTGGGGGTATCCGGCGGCAAGGACAGTCTGGTGCTGCTGCAAGGGCTGGCAATGCTGCGCCGGTTCATCGGCATTGACTATGAGCTGGTTGCCATTACCCTGGATCCCCAGTTCGGGGGAGAGCCGGGGGATTTTTCTGAGATTGCCGCCATGTGCAAGGATTTGGGAGTGCCCTATGTGGTGCTGCCCACGGACATCGGGAAGATCGTGTTTGAGATCCGACAGGAGGCAAGTCCATGCAGTCTGTGCGCCCGGATGCGCCGGGGAGCATTGCACGATGCGGCGGTTGCCAACGGCTGCAACAAGATTGCCCTGGGGCATCACTTCAACGACGCTGTGGAAACCTTTGTGATGAATCTGTTCATTGAGGGGCGGATCGGCTGTTTCTCCCCCAAAAGCTACCTGTCCCGGAAGAAGATCACTCTGATCCGCCCCCTGGTATTTGCCCCGGAGCGGGAGGTGCGCCGGGCGGCGGTCAAGACCCAGCTGGCAGTGCAGAAATCCAAGTGCCCGGCGGACGGCTACACCATGCGGCAGAAGACAAAGGAATTTCTGGCGCAGATGGAGCATGAAAGCAAGGGCTTTACCGACCGGCTCTTCGGCGCCATGCGCCGCAGCAACATTGACGGCTGGGGCGGGGTGAACTGGGTACCAAGGGAGCGGGAGGACTGAAGCACGGTTTGTCAATCCGGAGGATCCGACAGGATTTTCCGGATTTTTTAGACAACATCGCCTTGACTTTCTCCGCCGGATGGGTTAAACTATAAATGTATGCATATTTGCGGCAGGATGCGGTACAATACCCCTGTTCCAACGGAAACAGATTCAGAACGGGGGCGATTTTATGACCGATTCCGAGGAAAAAAGGGACGAAAAGGATCAGACCGAAACCCAGCGTGCCGCAGACCAGGCGGAGCTTGCCGAACAGAACGGACAGGTGGTGGCACACAACGCCAAGCATCTGATCCACTGTCTGACCGTCATCGGCGAGGTGGAGGGTCACTATGTTCTGCCGGAGCGTACCAAGACCACCAAGTACGAGCATATCATTCCGGCGCTGGTTGCCATTGAGCAGGATCGCTCCATTGAGGGACTGCTCATCATTCTCAACACCGTGGGAGGAGATGTGGAGGCGGGGCTTGCCATTGCAGAACTGCTGGCAGGCATGAAAACCCCCACCGTATCCCTGGTGGTAGGGGGCGGTCACTCCATCGGCGTGCCCCTTGCAGTCAGTGCCAAGCGTTCTTTTATTGTACCCTCCGCCACCATGACCATTCACCCGGTGCGGATGAACGGCATGATCGTGGGAGTGCCGCAGACCCTATCTTATTTCAAAAAAATGCAGGACCGGATCGTGAATTTTGTGACCGCCAACAGCGGCATATCCGAGCAGCAGTTCCGTGCGCTGATGATGGAGACGGAGGAGCTGGTGATGGATGTGGGCACCGTCGTGGACGGGGAGCGGGCAGTGGAGCTTGGACTGATCGACAGTCTGGGCGGCTTGTCCGACGCTGTCGCCTGTCTGTACGGACTGATCGAGGCGGGGGAGGAACGATACCCGGACGATCCTGCATAAAGGCAAAGGAGACAAACACATGAGTATTTTAGACGCAATCATTCAAGGCATCATTCAGGGACTGACGGAATTTCTGCCGGTTTCCAGTTCCGGGCATCTGGCGCTGTACCAGCAGATCTTCGGCAGTACGGAGGAAAACGGTCTGTTTTTCTCCGCCATCCTGCACCTGGGCACGCTGGTGGCGGTATTCATCGCCTTCCGGGATACCATCTGGGCACTCATCAAGGAGCTTGGATGCATGCTCAAGGATATTTTCACCGGAAAATTCAAGTGGAGCACCATGAACGGGGAGCGGCGCATGATTATCATGCTGCTGATCTCTCTGCTGGTATTGGTGCCCCTGTATCCTTTAAAGGATCTGGTGGAGGAGGTTTCCAACAAGCATCTGATCGTCATCGGCTTCTGCTTTTTGTACACGGCAGTGATCCTCTTTTTGTCGGATCGCTGTGGCAAGGGAACAAGGGAGCCGAAGGACATTACCGTCAAGAATGCGCTGACGGTGGGTATTTTCCAGGGCATCGCTCTGATGCCGGGCATCTCCCGTTCCGGCTCCACCATTGCCAGCGGTCTGTTCAGCGGCTTTACAAGAGAAACTGCAGTGAAGTATTCCTTCATTCTGGGCATTCCCACGATCCTGGGGGGCTGCCTGCTGGAGGTAAAGGATGCGGCAGCGGAGGGCATCGAGTTTGACTTCCTGCCCATGCTCATCGGCTTTGTGGTATCCGCTGTGGTGGGCATCTGCGCCATCCGCATGGTAAACTGGCTGGTCAAGAGCGAGAAGTTCAAAATCTTTGCCGTATACACCCTGCTGCTTGGCTTGTTTGTGATCGGCTATTCCATTTATAAGATGTAAAGGATACATACAGAGAAAAAGGAGATGACAGGCGTGGCGGCGCAGAAGAAGCCTACCCCGAAAAAGAAGCCCAACCCCAATGCACGGGGCACCAAGAAGCCGGCGGAGCGCCCGGCAGAAAAACCGGCGGAACGGCAGCAGGAGCCGCCCAAGCCGCCCCAGGATACCGCCAACCAGTTCTGGTCCATTATGCTGTTTGCGCTGGGGGTTCTGTCCCTGCTGCTGATCGTGATACCGGGCACCAGTGCCTGGCATGTGCTACATACCACCATGTTCGGATTGTTCGGGGTGGCGTCCGCCTTTATCCCCCTGATCCTGGTGTATACGGCGATCCTCATTGGCATGGAGCGCTCCCACCAGACCGTATCCGGCAAGGCATTCTGGGGGGTTGCTTTGATGATTCTCAGCAGCGCCATTGTCCAGATTTTCTTTTACGGAGAGGTCAAAGGGGACGGACTGGTGGACTGTGTGCGTACCCTGTTCCGGCAGGGGAAGGACTTGCAGGGGGGTGGTGTGTTCAGTGCGCTGATCGCCTGGCCGCTGATCCGGCTGTTTGATGTGACCGGTGCCAAGATCATCATTCTGCTGATGCTGTTCGTGTTTGTGATGCTTCTGACCAATACGGGGCTGATCGACCTGTTCCGGCTGCTGAGCCGTCCCTTCCGGAGCATGCATCGTGCAGTGCGGCAGGCGAGGTATGACGATCAGTACCTGGATGCTTATGATGAAATGCTCCGGAGCCGCACCGCCCGGGAGGAGCGGGAAGCCATTGCTATGGCGAACGCAGAGCAGCCCAGGCGTACCCGGGCATCCCGGGCGAAGGATTTCCGGTTTGATGTGCCCATTGTGGACAATGCCCTGGTGCCGGAGGATCTGCCCCAGCCGGATTCCCCCCAGTGGGAGCGGGAGCGCCGTTCCGGAGATCCGGTGCCGGAGCAGCCGGAGCCGGAAATCCAGAAAAGTCAGGAGTCTGCGGAGCTGGATGACCTGGTAGCGGCGGCAACCGCCGTGAAGGAGCCGAAGCGCACCAAGAAGGAGGAGCAGGCAGCGCAGACCGAAGCCATGACGGCGGAGATCGAGGCGGAAGTGGTCAACGGAGAGGCCCAGACCCCGGTGTATGAATACCGGCTGCCTCCCATTGATTACCTGGAGCCCAGCGTCAGCAAGGCGGCGGATCCCAATGCGGCGCTGGAGCTGCGGCAGAATGCGGATATTCTGGTGGACACGCTCAACAGCTTCGGCGTGCAGGTGCGGATCACCGGCATCAACCGGGGGCCTACGGTCACCCGGTATGAGGTACAGCCCTCCGCCGGGGTGAAGATCGCCAAGATCACAAGCCTGGCGGATGACATTGCTCTGAATCTGGCGGCAGGGGGTGTGCGGATCGAAGCCCCCATTCCCGGAAAGCCGGCAGTGGGCATCGAGGTGGCAAACGCCCACAAGGATATGGTTGGCATCCGGGAGATCCTGGAGAGCCGGCAGTTTACCGAATCCAAAAGCAAGCTGTCCTTTGCAGTGGGCAAGGACATTGACGGCAACATCATTCTGGGAGATATTGCGAAAATGCCCCATATGATCATCGCCGGGGCAACCGGCTCCGGTAAGTCCGTCTGCACCAACGGCATTATTATGAGCATCCTGTACCACGCAAAGCCTACGGAGGTGAAGCTGGTGCTGATCGACCCGAAGATCGTGGAATTCAAGATCTACGACGGGATCCCACATCTGCTGATCCCGGTGGTGACGGATCCCCGGAAGGCGGCAGGCGCTTTGAACTGGGCGACCCAGGAGATGGATCGCCGGTATGCCCTGTGCGCCAGCTATAATGTGCGGGATCTGAAGGACTTCAACGCATTGGCGGCAAAGCGGGAGGATCTGGATCCGCTGCCCCAGATCGTGATCGTCATTGACGAGTTTGCGGATCTGATGATGACCTCCTCCAAGGAAGTGGAGGATGCGGTGTGCCGGATCGCCCAGAAAGCAAGAGCTGCCGGGATGCACCTGATCATCGCCACCCAGCGGCCTACGGCGGATGTCATTACAGGACTCATCAAATCCAACGTGCCCAGCCGGATCGCCCTGTCCGTCAAGAGTCAGATGGACTCCCGGAATATCCTGGATGTTGGCGGCGCAGAAAAGCTGTTGGGACACGGGGATATGCTGTACTTTCCCAACGGTCTGCCCAAGCCCGTCCGGGTGCAGGGCTGCTACTGCTCCACCGAGGAAATCGAGCGGGTGGTTGGCTACATCAAGGAAGAAGCCAAGGCGGAATACAGCCACGATATTATGGAGGCTGTGGAGCAAAGCATGCCTGCCGTGAAGGGGGAGCGCTTTGAGGACGACAGCAGCGACCGGGCAGAGGGGGACGATGAACTGATCGACCGTGCCATTGACGTGGTGGTGGAGCTGGGACAGGCATCCACTTCCTCCTTGCAGCGGAAGCTGAAGCTGGGCTATGCCCGGGCGGCACGGATCATGGATGAGCTGGAGGAAATGGGTGTCATCGGCCCCCATGAGGGGGCAAAGCCCCGGAAGGTGCTCATCAGTCCCCAGCAGGCGGCAGAGCGGCGGATGCGCCGACAGGAATCAAACTAGGAGGAGCAGTATGCCGGATACAGGAATGATGCCCATGACCCGGGAGGAGCTGAACGCCCGGGGGATCGATGTGCCGGATTTTGTGTATGTGATCGGGGACGCCTATGTGGATCATCCCAGCTTCGGGGCAGCCATCATCTCCCGGGTGCTGGAGGCGAAGGGCTTTTCCGTTGCCATCGTGTCCCAGCCGGACTGGCGCAGTGACCGGGATTTCACCCGGTTCGGCAGACCCAGGCTTGGATTCCTGGTGACCTCCGGCAACATCGACTCCATGGTGGCGCACTACACTGCCGCCAAACGGAAGCGCTCGGAGGATGCCTATTCCCCAGGCGGCAAAGCCGGCAAGCGACCGGATCGGGCGGTACTGGTGTACTGTCAGAAGATCCGGCAGCTGTACGGGGATATCCCCCTGATTATCGGGGGACTGGAGGCATCCCTGCGCCGGTTCGCTCACTATGACTACTGGGACGACCGGGTGCGCCCCTCCATTCTGGAGGAAAGCGGTGCGGATCTTTTGCTGTTCGGCATGGGGGAACACTCCATTCTGGAGGTTGCCCAGGGCCTGCGGGACGGGATCCCGGTGGGGGAACTGACGGAGATCCGGGGTAGCTGCTATATGACCGCTCCGGAGCATACTCCCTTTGGAGCGGCGGAATGCCCCAGCTATGCCCAGGTGTGTGAGAGCAAGAAGGCATATGCCAAGGCGTGCCGGATTCAGTACGATCAGCAGGATGAGGTGTATGGCAAGCGGGTGATCCAGCGGCACGGCAGCCGGATGCTGGTGCAGAATCCGCCGGCGCTTTCTCTGACCACGGAGGAGCTGGACTGGGTGTACAGCCTGCCCTATACCCGTACCTACCACCCCAGCTATGAACCCCAGGGCGGGGTGCCGGGGATTGCAGAGGTGCAGTTTTCCATCACCCACAACCGGGGCTGCTTCGGTTTCTGCAACTTCTGCTCCATTGCCTTGCATCAGGGCAGGCGGATCACTGTCCGCAGCGAGGAATCCGTGATCCGGGAGGCGGAGCGGATCGTGCAGATGCCCAATTTCAAGGGCTATATCCATGACGTGGGAGGCCCCACCGCCAACTTCCGGCATCCTTCCTGTGAAAAGCAGTTGACCGCCGGTCTGTGTAAAGGGAAAAAGTGTCTGGCGCCCACTCCCTGCAAGGGACTGCATGCGGATCACCGGGAGTACCTGCATATGCTGCGGCGGCTCCGGAAGATCAAGGGGGTCAAGCGGGTGTTCATCCGCTCCGGCATCCGCTATGATTACCTGATGGCGGATCCGGACGACACCTTTCTGCGGGAGCTGATCCGGTATCATGTGAGCGGACAGCTGAAGGTGGCGCCGGAGCATTGTGCGGCGGCGGTGCTGGATAAAATGGGGAAACCCCATATCGAGGCGTATCTTGCCTTCCAGAAGAAATTCTACGAGATCACCAAGGGCATGGGCAAGGAGCAGTATCTGGTGCCCTACCTCATGTCCTCCCATCCGGGGAGCACCCTACAGGCGGCGGTGGAGCTGGCGGTCTTTTTAAAGCAGCAGCATATCCACCCGGAGCAGGTGCAGGATTTCTATCCTACCCCGGGTACCTTATCCACCTGTATGTTCTACACGGAGCTGGATCCCTATACCATGGAACCGGTGTATGTGCCCAAGACCCCGGAGGAGAAGGCTATGCAGCGGGCGCTGCTCCAGTATTTTCAGCCCAAGAACAAGGCGCTGGTGCTGGCGGCATTGAAAAAAGCAGGCAGGCGGGATCTCATCGGTACCGGGCCGGATTGCCTGGTGGCACCGGAGGAGCCTGCACGCAGAATCCCTGCCGCTGACAGGAATCGGAGCAGAAAGGACGGGCAGAAATGGCGAAAAGGGAAGGGCACAGACCGAAGAGGCAAGCGCTGAGTCCGGCGTTGTCCGTCGGGCTGACGGTTCTGCTGATCCTGGGTCTGCTGCTGTGCAATCTGATCCGGCAGCGCAGCGGAACCAGGACTGCCCCGGCGGAAGGCACCTTGTCCGTGCATTTTATCGATGTGGGACAGGGGGACTGTACCTTGATCCGGTGCGGCGAAACGGAGATTCTCATTGACGCCGGAGAGCAGGAAGCCGGGGACACGGTGGTACAGTATTTGCAGGGGCAGAGGATCCGATCCCTGGACTATGTGATCGCCACCCATCCCCACTCGGATCACATCGGGGGACTGCCCCGGGTGCTGAGGGAGATTCCGGCGGAGCATGTGCTGGTGTCGGACATTCCGGAGGCGGATCTGCCCACCACTGCCAGCTATGAGCGGTTTCTGGACGCAGTGGAACAGGCGTCCCTGACCCTGGAGATCGTATCTCCCGGGGATCGGTTTACGCTGGATCAGGGGGCGGTGCTGGAAATCCTGGGGCCTCTGGGTACGGATTACAAAAGTCTGAACAATTATTCCGTGGTGGCACGGCTCACCTATGGGGACAACAGCTTTCTGTTTACCGGGGATATGGAGGAAAAGGCGGAAAAGGAACTGCTGGCGGCGCAGAGCCTTGCGCCGGTGGATGTTCTGAAGGTGGGGCATCACGGCAGCAGCACCTCCACCAAAAAGAAGTTCCTGGAGGCAGTAACCCCAGCCATGGCGGTGATCGAATGCGGGGACAATTCCTACAATCACCCCAATGCCAACACGGTGAAGCGGCTGGAAAACTATACGGATAAAATTTACCGGACGGATCTGCTTGGCACCATTGTCATGGTATCCGACGGCAGGGATATTCAGGTGCACTGGGAAAGAGAGGCGGCTTAGCATGTGGATACTGGATCGGATAGAGGGCGGCATTGCCGTCATTGAAACGGAGGAGGGCAGACTGGAGCTGCCCCGGCAGCAGCTGCCTCCGGATGTAAAGGAAGGAGACGTGCTGGTGCAGACCGGGTCGGGCATTTGTGTGGACGCAGCGGAAACCAGCCGCCGCCGGGAGAAGATCGCCGAGAGATATCGGCGGCTGAGGAGCAAGCCATGAGTACATTGGATTGTCTGATTGCCGGAGGGGGCGCAGCAGGCTGCTATGCGGCGATCACTGCTGCCCGCCGGGGTCGGCGTGTGGGAATTGTGGAGCATAACCCCAAGGGGGAGCTGGGAAAAAAGCTGCGGATCACCGGGAAGGGACGCTGCAACGTGACCAACAACTGTGACCGGGACACCCTGCTCGCCAATATCCCCCGGAACGGCAGGTTTTTATACAGTGCCTTTTCCGCATGCAGTCCGGCGGATGTGATGGGATTTTTTGAAGCCCTGGGGGTGCGGCTGAAAACCGAGCGGGGCAACCGGGTATTTCCGGTCAGCGACAGCGCCGGAGAGATCGTCTCCGCTTTGCGGCAGGAATGCCGCCGACTGGGGGTACAGGTGATTCCGGGGCAGGTGACGGATCTGCTCCTGGAGGACGGCTGCTGCCGGGGACTGCTGGTGGATGGAACGGCATATGAAGCGGAATCCGTACTGCTTGCCACCGGGGGCATGTCCTATCCTGCCACCGGCTCCACCGGGGACGGGTATGACATTGCCCGCCGGGCAGGGCATACCATTGTGCCGCCGGAGCCTTCCCTGGTTCCCCTGGTGATCCGGGAGAAGCAGTGTCGGGATATGATGGGACTGTCCCTGCGGAATGTGACTCTCTCCCTGTATGATGGGGGAAAATGCCTGTTCCAGGAGCTTGGGGAGATGCTGTTCACCCATTTTGGGGTATCCGGTCCTCTGGTGCTCAGTGCCAGCTGCCACATTCCCCAAATCGAGCCGGATCGGTACACATTGAGCATTGACTTAAAGCCGGGGCTGACCCCGGAGCAGATGGATCTGCGGCTTCAGCGGGATTTTCAGCTGTTCCAGAACAGAACCCTGTTCAACGCCCTGTCAAAGCTGCTGCCGAAGGGCATGATCCCGGCTGCGATTCAGCTGTCCGGTATGGACGGGAACATCCGGGTGAATCAGATCACCAAGGCACAGCGGCTGGCGTTCGGCGCATTTCTCAAGGCATTTCCTCTGACGGTGCAGGGCTTCCGTTCCATCAGCGAAGCCATCATCACACGGGGGGGCGTATCCGTCAAGGAGGTCAGCCCCAAAACCATGGAATCCAAGCTGCTGCCGGGATTGTTTTTTGCCGGAGAGCTGCTGGACGTGGATGCCTACACAGGAGGATTTAATTTACAGATTGCCTTTGCCACCGGTTATGCAGCCGGATGCAGCATATAAGGCAGGGAAGGAACGGATATGAGTATCAATATTGCAATCGATGGCCCGGCAGGCGCCGGAAAAAGCACCATCGCCCGGGCGGTGGCAGCAGCACTTGGCTTTATTTATGTGGACACCGGGGCATTGTACCGGACGGTGGCGCTGCATGCAAAGCGGAAAGGGGCGGAGACCCCGGAGCAGATTACCGCAGCCCTGCAAACAGCGGAGATCTCCCTGTGCTTTTCCGAAGGCACCCAGCATGTGATCCTGTGCGGAGAGGATGTGTCCGGACTGATCCGTACACCGGAGATTTCCATGGCTGCATCGGTGGTTTCCGCCATTCCGGCAGTCCGGCAGTATCTGTTTGATTTACAGCTGGAGCTTGCCAAACAGAACAACGTGATTATGGACGGCCGGGACATTGGTACGGTGGTGCTGCCCCATGCGGATCTGAAGATCTTTCTGACCGCCTCCCCGGAGGAGCGTGCCCGCCGCCGGTATCTGGAGCTGTCCGCAAAGCCGGATTGCCCCCCTATGGATGAGATTTTGCAGGATATCATCAAGCGGGATGAGGCTGACCGGAACCGGGCAGTATCCCCCCTGCGGCAGGCGGAGGATGCGGTGCTGGTGGACACCACCCAGATGGATCAGCAGCAGGTGATCGACCATCTGCTAGGTCTGTGCCGGGAAAGGCTGGGACTGTAATGCTGTACTGTTTCGGATACTGGGTGGTCAGATTCCTCTATTTCCTCTTTTATCATATCCAGGTGGAGGGCAGGGAGCACATTCCCACATCCGGGGGCTTTGTGCTGGCGTCCAACCACAGAAGCTATGCGGATCCGCCCCTGCTCGCTACCCGTTTGCGGGGACAGCGCTGTGTGTTCATGGCAAAGGAGGAGCTGTTCCGGAACAAATTTTTCGGCTGGCTGATCCGGAAGCTGGGGGCGTTCCCGGTGACCCGGGGTGCCGGTGACAACGGCGTGATCGAAACGGCGGAGCAATATGTGCGCAGCGGCAGAGTGCTGATGATCTTTCCGGAGGGCACCCGATCCAAGGACGGCAGAGTGGGCAGGGGCAAAACCGGCGTGGCGCTGATCGCTGCCCAGACCGGTGCGCCGGTGGTGCCGGTGGGCATCACCTTCACCGGAAAGCTGCATTTCCGCAGTCAGATCATCGTTCGGTTCGGCAAGCCCATTCAGGCGGCGGAGCTGGCACTGGGGGAGGATCCCAAGCCCAGAGAGCTGGCGGCTCTGAAGAACCGGATCATGACGGAGATCAAGGGACTGGTGGATGAGCCGCCCTTGCCCCCGGCAGAGCCGGTGCAGGAATAAGGAGGACGTATGGTACAGATCACAGTTGCCAAAACCGCTGGCTTCTGCTTCGGGGTGGACCGGGCGGTGAAGCTGGTGTATGCGGAGTTGGAAAAGGGCGGACGGGTGGCAACCCTGGGGCCCATCATTCACAATGCGGACGTGGTAAACGACATGATCGCCAAGGGCGCCCGGATCGTCAGCTCCGTGGAGGAGCTGGAGCCGGGAGAGCGGGTGGTGATCCGCTCCCACGGGGTGGGCAGGAAGATCTACGAGCAGATCGCCGAAAAGGGAAATCCCCTGATCGATGCTACCTGTCCCTTTGTTGCCCGGATCCATAAAATCGTGGCGGAGCAGTCCGCAAAGGGATACTTTATTCTGATTGCCGGGGACGCATCCCACCCGGAGGTGCAGGGGATCGTTGGTCATTGTGACGAAAACTGTGCAGTTTTTAAGGACGAAACCGAGCTGAAGTGTTACATTGATAAAAATTCACCGAAATTCAAAAAAAAGCTTGCAATTGTCGCGCAAACAACGTATAATATATTATTATGGGGTGACTGTCTGAAACAATTACCAAAGGACGATCCCGATATACTGGTTTTCGATACGATCTGCAATGCCACCGCAAGCCGGCAGTCGGATGCGGCACGGCTTTCCGCCGATACTGACGTCATGGTAGTGGTAGGCGGACGGAACAGTTCCAACACGGTCAAGCTTTACGATGTCTGCCGCCGGAACTGCAAGGCGTACCATATTGAAAACGCAGGCGAGCTGTTTGCGCTCGATTTTTCCGGTGCCGAACGGATCGGCATCACGGCCGGAGCATCCACCCCGGCTTATATCATTAAGGAGGTACAAACAACCATGACTGACATTGCGAAAAATAATCTGGATGAGGACATTGATTTCGAAGCGGCTCTGGAGCAGTCCTTCAAAAAAATACATACAGGAGAGAGAGTTAAGGGCTACGTTGTTTCTGTAAACAACAACGAGGCGATCGTAGACGTGGGCACCAAGCACACCGGCTATGTTCCCCTGGATGAACTGACTGACGATCCCAGTAAGAAGCCGGCTGACCTGGTACAGCCCGGTGATGAGCTGGATCTGATCGTGACCAAGATCAATGACCCCGAGGGCTATGTTCTGCTGTCCAAGCGCCGTGTTGACGAGCTGGTAGGCTTTGAGAACATTGCAAAGGCAAAGGAAGAGGGCACCATCCTCAAGGGCATCGTACAGAACGCTGTGAAGGGCGGTCTGATTGTTTCCTGCGATGGCGTCCGGGTATTCGTTCCCGCATCCCAGTCCGGTCTGGGCAGAGATGCTGACCTGTCCGTTCTGAAGAACAAGCCGGTTGAGCTGAAGATCATTGAGGTCAATGAGCAGCGCCGCCGTGCAGTGGGCTCCATCAAGGCTGTTGCAAAGGCACAGAAGGATGCTGCAAGAGCAAAGTTCTGGGAGACCGCAGAGGTTGGCCAGGTATTCACTGGCGAAGTGAAGTCTCTGACAAGCTACGGTGCATTTGTTGACCTGGGCGGCATTGACGGCATGGTTCACATTTCTGAGCTGAGCTGGAAGCGCATCAAGCACCCCAGCGAGGTTGTCAAGGTAGGCGACATGCTGGAGGTTTACATCAAGGCTCTGGATCCGGAAGCAAACCGCATTTCCCTGGGCTACAAGAAGAAGGAAGACAATCCCTGGGAGCAGTTCCTGGCAAAGTATCACGTTGGCGACGTGGTAGATGCGACGGTTGTTTCCATCACCCAGTTCGGTGCATTTGCACAGATCATGGACGGGGTGGACGGTCTGATCCACATTTCCCAGATCGCAAACCAGCGTGTTGACAACGTAAAGGACATCCTTTCCGTTGGTCAGCAGGTTCAGGTCAAGATCGTAGAGATCGATCCGGAAAAGAAGCGTATCAGCATTTCCATGCGGGCACTGCTGGAGGACGCTGACGCAGCCAAGGCTGATGAAGCTGACGAGGTTGCATACTCTTCTGAGGACGCTGAATAATCCAAACAAGTAAATTGCAGAGCCGCCGGGCGAATGTCCGGCGGTTTTTTGTATAAATCGCTTGTTTTTTCTCTACATACCTGTTATAATATAGGCAATGCCGCACAGAGAGAGCGGTAATCAAAAACGAGGGGGCATACATGTATGGTAGATACACTCAGACGATACGGACAGGAACACATCCTTTCTTATTATGAGACACTGGACGGCACACAGAAGGAGAAGCTGAAGGAGCAGCTTTCCCGTATGGATTTGTCTGTTCTGGCAGGGCTGAAGCATCAGGCAAAAGAAGAACGAGGCACATTCATGCCGCTGGGCGCATTGACCATTGATGAGATCCGCAGTAAGGAAAAGTTCTATATGGTGCAGGGGCTGAACGCACTGCAGAACGGCAAGATCGGCGCCGTGCTGCTGGCAGGGGGCCAGGGCACCCGGCTGGGGCTGGATGGGCCAAAGGGTACGCTGAATGTAGGGGTGACCCGGAAGCTGTATCTGTTTGAATGTCTGGTACAGAATCTGTTGCAGGTGGTCAAGCGCTGCGGCTCCTGGGTGCCGCTGTATGTGATGACCAGTGAGAAGAACAATACGGATACTATTGCTTTCTTTGAAGCGCACAAGTATTTTGGCTATGATCCGGGACAGGTTCGCTTTTTTGTGCAGGAAATGGCACCCTGCACGGATTTTGACGGTAGGATGATGCTGGAAGCGCCCGGGGCAGTGTGCAGCTCCCCCAACGGTAACGGCGGCTGGTTTAGTTCCATGGTTCGGGCAGGGCTGCTCAAGGATCTGAAGGAACGGGGCGTGGAATGGCTGAATGTGTTTGCAGTGGATAACGTTCTGCAGCAGATTGCAGACCCATGCTTTATCGGTGCGACCATTGCATCCGGCTGTGAGGCGGGCGCCAAGGTGGTTGCCAAGGCGGATCCGGACGAACGGGTGGGCGTGCTGTGCCTGGAGGACGGCAAGCCTTCTATTGTAGAGTACTATGAAATGACGGAGGAAATGCGCACGCTCCGGGAACCCGGCGGCAGGCTGTCCTATAATTATGGTGTGATCCTCAACTATCTGTTCCGGGTGGATAAGCTGCAAAAGATCATGGATCAGCAGATGCCGGTGCACCTGGTCAAGAAAAAGATCCCTTATATGAATGAACAGGGGCAGTTGGTGGAGCCGGAAACACCCAATGGCTACAAGTTCGAGACGCTGGTGTTGGATATGGTGCATATGCAGAACAGCTGTCTGTCCTATGAGGTAAAGCGGAACAAGGAGTTTGCGCCTATTAAAAATGCCACTGGCGTAGATTCTCTGGAGAGCGCCCGTGAGCTGCTGAAGTTGAACGGAGTTACGCTCTGAGGGAATGTGTGAAAAGTATACAAATTTTAGCACTGTAGACCCCGTCTTTTTCGCCATGCAGAGAAAATGGTGAAATGCGGCGTTTTATCAGGCAAAAAATTATGATGTATTCTTAAAAAAAAACCGGAATTCATATTGACTTGACGGCATTTTTATGATAGAATCGTCTTATAAAGCGTTCCTGTATGCTGCGAGAATAGGTGGAGTATGTCAAACGGCAGCGGGAATGCGGGCACACTGTGCTGTGCAGGACATGCATGGAACAGTGGAAAACATTGAATAATGGGAGAGAGGTAAACAAATGAAAAAGACATTCTTCAAGAGAAGTATGGCGTCCGTGCTCAGCACCTGCCTGGTTCTCACACAGGGTGTGTTTGCAGCTCCGGCAGTGACAACTCTGACAGCAAACGCTGCAGATACCAATGTCACCATCAAGAGCTTCACAGACATTGATCCTAATGTTGAGGATAATCCTGAGCAGAAGTCTGAATGGGGTCTGAACTTTAACACCCTGTTCAAGCAGAATGCACCGGAAATTGGCGGCACCGCAGAGGTGGATGCATCCGTTGCAAAGAACCTGCTGAACGGCTACACCGGTTTCTTCAGAAATGGTGCATACGACGAGCTGGCAATTGCCATTGCAGGCAACATTCAGACCGGCGTACTCACAAGAACTGCAACAGATACCTACGAAGTAAACTTCGAGCTGGCTGAAAGCGGTGCACTGATTGCTGATGAGGCAAACGCACGGCTGGCAAAGCAGGTTGAAAAGACTCTGGGCGCAGGCGCAGCTTCCAACATGACTGCTCTGGATTTCAGCGGATTCAGTGTAAAGGGTTCTGTTACCGTGAACCTGGATCTGTCCGATCTAAACGATGACAACAAGATCAGTGCTACATATCTGTTCACTGATGAAAACGGTACAAGCTACACCCTGTTCGGCGATGGCACTGGTAAGGATCTGTACGATTACATCGACAGCAAGTATGATGAAGCTGCTGCAATCGTAAAGAACGCAATTACCGACCAGACTCCGGCTGAACTGAAGGAAGTTCTGGAGACCAAGCTGGCAAACGGCGAGAAGACCATTGACGGCTACAAGCAGGAAGTAGCCAACAAGTACAACTGGATCAAGGGCATGAGCACCACCAGAAACGGTTCTGATGTAAACGATGCTCTGGACGGTCTGTACGCTCTGTACGGCGACAGCAAGTATTATCCGCAGGCACTCAAGAGCCTGGATGTTCTGGCTGCAAGCAGCACATGGGCAGCTCGTTATGCAAACGCAGCAAGCAATGCAAACACCTTCCTGGCAAAGTACGGCGCTGTATATAGCATCGGCTACGGTGATCTGATGAGCTACTTTGGTACTCTGACCAACGTAAACGTTGTAATCGGCGGCGGCAACGCTACCATGAAGGCTGATATGCCTGAGGATCAGATGGACGAGCTGATCGCTTACTACGATGCACAGGGTCTGGAAGTTGTAAGCTCTGTAAAGCATGTAGAGCTGAATATGGATCTGGTATCCGGTGCAGCAGCAGGCGGTGCGCTGAACATCACAAGAGAGATTGTTACCAAGGCGAAGACCGTGGAAACAACCACTGAGACCACTACCACCTCTGTAACAGAGACCAGCACGGAAACAACCGAAACCTCTACTGAGCCGATTGTATCCTCCACAACTGAGGAAAGCAGCCAGACTACAGCAGCTCCCACTTCCGGCACAACTGAAGAAGGCAGCCAGACTACAGCTGCTCCTACCTCTGGCACAACTGAAGAAGGTAGCCAGACCACAGCGGCTCCTGCTTCCAGCACATCTGTTGAAGGCAGCCAGACTACAGCGGCTCCTGCTTCCAGTACATCCGTTGAAGGCAGCCAGACCACAGCAGCTCCTGCCTTCAGCACATCTGTTGAAGGCAGCCAGACCACAGCGGCTCCTACCTCCAGCACATCTGTTGAAGGCAGCCAGACCACAGCGGCTCCTACCTCCAGCACAACAGAGGAAGGCAGCCAGACCACGGTGGCTGAGAACACTGTAAAGTATGAGATCCCCACTGTAGCAGCTAAGCCCGGCGAGACTGTTGAGATCCCGGTTAAGGTTTATGCAGGATCTCCTGTCAACGGCATCAGCCTGAACCTGGCTGCTGATGAGACACTGACCTATGATTCCTTCGCAGCAGGCGTTGCATACACCGGCGAGCCGGTTTGGAACGCAGCTTCCATGGCTTACAGCTGGAATTCCGAGACCGACCAGACAGCAGCAGATGCAGTTCTGTTTACTGTAAAGTTCACAGTTCCGACTGACGCAGCAGTTGGCGTATACCCCATCACATTCAACGCAGCAAACTGCGAGACAGTAAATGCAAACGGTGATATTCTGACAGCTGAGTATGTAGACGGGGCAGTTGTTGTTGAAGGCACAACCGCTACAATCGACGGTTACACCTTTGATAAGGAGGCTACTCTGATCGGCGATATGTTCTGGTCCGAGGATCCCACTCCCTTCGACACAAGCGACTTGAATGTTCAGATTACTGTTTCTATGAAGTCTGTTGCAGTTGTAGACGGCAAGGTTGAGGAAGTTTCCGACACAGAGACTCTCCCGATCGGCAATCTGTTTGCTCTGACCGCAAACAGCGCTTCTGAGCTGGAATACACCGAGGCTGGCGAGTACACCATCGGCATTCTGGTTGATGAAACTGCAATTGCAGAAGCTGTTGAGAATCTGGTTGAGACTGAAGTAACCTGGACCGATCTGGATAAGTCTGCTGTTGCAGGCGAGTTCACTGTTCTGGTTGGTCTGAGAGGCGATGTAAACCTGGATGGTAAGGTAGACGTTGCAGACGCTGTACAGATCCTGCAGTATTCCGCAGCAGCAATCCTGGAAGAAGCAGGCGGTCAGCCTGAGATTCCTTCTGCTGAGATCATTGAGCCGGATTCCCTGGCTAAGTTCTGCGCAGACGTTGACTGCTATAAGGATGCAGAGCATGCAAAGATCAACACTGCTGATGCAGTATGCATCCTGAATTATTCCGTTGCATTCCTGGCGAATGGATCCGCATCTTGGTATGAAGTTCCTGGTGCAAACCAGTATGTTGCATACGCACAGACTGACGATGAATAAGCTGAAAGATTCAATCTGTTGTTTTTACATGCGGGCGTTGCCCGCATGTATAACATAAAACATTTGAAAGGAAAAGAAGAAAATGAAGAAGACATTTATGAGAACGGTTGGCGTTCTGTCTACAGCTGCTATGTTGGCAGTAGGCGCTATGAGCATCACTGCAAGCGCTGACGGCGCTGCAAAGCTTTCCATGGATCAGAAGTTTGCTGAACCCGGCGAGACTGTTGAAATCGCCTTGAACCTGGAGAACTTCGACGCTTCTTGGACTGGCCTGGAATTCCTGGTTAACTACGATCCGAAGCTGGAAGTTGCTCTGGATGGTGCTGGCGATATCGATTACAGCTATGGCGATGCAATTGGCGCTATGGGCAAGAAGATCTCCGTTGGTGGTGCAATTTCCAAGGATCTGACTGCTGATGGTCTGAAGGGCTTTGCTTTTGCTTGGGGTACTGCAACTGCAATCTCCGGCAACGGTCAGCTGGGTGTTTTCAAGTTCACTGTTCCGGCTGATGCACAGCCTGGCGATGAGTTCCCGGTTAACCTGACTGTTAACGTAGGTTCCTTCATCGATGCTAACAAGGAGAACATTCCTTTTGAGACAGTAAACGGCTGGATCAAGATCAAGGAAGAGGAGACCACCACTTCTGAGGAGACCACCACCACAACAACTACTACCACAACTGAGGGCGCTGCTGAGACTTCCGCTCCGGCAGTAACCACATCTGCAGTTACCACAACCAAGACTCCGGATGTTAAGCCTCCGAAGATGGGTGTAGACGGTGCTGCTCTGGGCGTTGTTGGCATGCTGTCCGCTGCTGCTGCAGCTGCTGTAGTTCTGAAGAAGAAGAAGGACTAATTCCGATTTCTCAGAAAGCATGCAAAAAGTGTAAGCACTAACACAAAGAAAACGGTGTAGCGAAAGCTGCACCGTTTTTTGCATAGTTGTCCGGAACCTCACATAAAATGAAGGCGGGAGCAGAAGCCACTCCCGCCTTATGTATGAAAAAAATAAGAGCCAAAGGCTCTTATAAAAATAATGTAAAGTGAAACATATGTGTAGAACAAAAGAAAGGAGACAACAAAACGAGTGTAAATAACAAATTGCTTTTACACTGTAATTATTATACCCGAAAAAGAGCGAATCGTCAATCATTTTGGGCGAAAAATCGGGAAAGAGAAGAAAAATAGTGATTTTGCACAAAATTCCTGAAATGGATTCAGCATAATGATAAGCAGATTCTGCCGCAGCGGAATTTAAATTCGTGGGAATTCCCGAAAAACCGTGGGATATCCGCAATGTTTTAGAAAAAAGGTATTTACAAAAAAGGCGTTTTGTGATATCATGTATTGTAATGGGTATAGTGCGCGCCACGCACAATTGCCTAGGGCAATGCCCCTTGGATCCTTCCCGGAGCACTGCTACTAAATACTAGGAGGACAAACCAATGGCAAGAAAAAAGAAAACCATGGACGGTAACAATGCTGCCGCTTATGTATCCTATGCGTTTACAGAAGTAGCCGGCATTTACCCGATCACCCCTTCAAGCCCCATGGCTGACTACGTTGACCAGTGGTCCGCACAGGGTGTGAAGAATATCTTCGGGACCACCGTCAAGGTTGAGGAAATGCAGTCTGAGGCTGGTGCAGCCGGTACAGTGCACGGTTCCCTGAACGCTGGTGCGCTCACAACCACCTATACCGCATCCCAGGGTCTGCTGCTGATGATCCCCAACATGTACAAGATTGCCGGCGAACTGCTGCCGACTGTTTTCCATGTATCCGCACGCTGCGTTGCTTCTCACGCACTGAATATTTTCGGCGATCACTCCGACGTGTACGCATGCCGTCAGACCGGCTTTGCAATGCTGGCTGAGACCAACCCCCAGGAGGTTATGGATCTGGCTGCTGTTGCACATCTGGCTGCAATCGAGAGCCGTGTTCCTTTCATCAACTTCTTTGATGGTTTCCGTACTTCCCACGAGATCCAGAAGATCCAGGTTTGGGATTACGCTGACCTGAAGGAAATGTGCAACATGGACGCTGTGAAGGCATTCCGTGAAAGAGCTCTGAATCCGGAGCATCCCACTATGCGTGGTTCTCACGAAAATGACGATACCTTCTTCCAGCACCGTGAAGCATGCAACAAGTACTATGATGCTGTTCCCGCAATCGTTGAAACCTACATGAACAAGGTCAACGAGAAGCTGGGTACTGACTACAAGCTGTTTAATTACTACGGCGCAGCTGACGCTGACCGCGTAATCATTGCAATGGGTTCCATCTGCGATGTGGCTGAGGAAGTCATCGACTACCTGAACGCAAAGGGCGAGAAGGTTGGTCTGGTAAAGGTTCGTCTGTATCGCCCCTTCTCTGCTGAGAAGCTGGTAGAGGCAATCCCGGCTACTGCAAAGAACATTGCTGTTCTGGACAGAACCAAGGAGCCCGGTTCCATCGGCGAGCCCCTGTACCTGGATGTAATTGCTGCACTGAACGAGCAGGGCAGAACCGCCAACGTGATCGCTGGCCGTTACGGTCTGGGTTCTAAGGATACACCTCCGGCAAGCATTTTCGCAGTATACGAAGAGCTGGCAAAGGCTGATGCAAAGAGAAAGTTCACTCTGGGTATCCACGACGATCTGACCTATCTGTCCCTGGAGGAGAAGCCCTCCCCGAATACTGCGGCAGAAGGCACCATCGAGTGCAAGTTCTGGGGCCTGGGCGGCGACGGTACCGTTGGCGCAAACAAGGACTCCATCAAGATCATCGGCGACCATACCGACAAGTATGTACAGGCTTACTTCCAGTATGACTCCAAGAAGACCGGCGGTATCACCGTATCCCACCTGCGGTTCGGCGATCAGCCCATCAAGAGCCCCTACTACATCAACAAGGCTGACTTCGTTGCATGCCACAACCCCTCCTACATCATGAAGGGCTACAAGATGGTCAACGATGTAAAGCCCGGCGGTAAGTTCCTGATCAACTGCCAGTGGACGCCTGAGGAACTGGAGAAGCACCTGAATGCTGAGACCAAGCAGTATATTGCAAAGAACAACATTCAGCTGTACACCGTAAACGCAATTGACATTGCCGCAAAGATCGGTCTGGGCAAGCGTACAAGCACCGTACTCCAGTCCGCATTCTTCGCTCTGGCAAATGTTCTGCCTTCTGAGGATGCCATCAACTACATGAAGGAAAAGGCAACCATGAAGTTCTCCAAGAAGGGTCAGGACATTGTGGACATGAACCACAAGGCTATTGACGCCGGTAAGGACGCTCTGGTGAAGATCGACGTTCCGGCTGCTTGGGCAACCGCTGTTGACACTGCTGCTCCGGAAGCATCCAAGGGCCCGGCTAAGCTGGTCAAGATGGTTGACGAGATCATGAAGCCTGCTGGCAAGATGGATGGTTACTCCATTCCTTGTTCCGCATTTGCCGATCATGTGGACGGTACCTTCGAGCAGGGCGCTTCCGCATACGAGAAGCGTGGCGTAGCTGTGATGGTTCCGACCTGGAACGCTGAGACCTGTGCAAAGTGCAACAAGTGTGCATTTGTATGTCCCCACGCTACCATCCGTCCCTTCGCTATGAACGCTGAGGAGGCTGCTGCTGCACCGGCAAATACCAAGAAGGCTCCCAAGCCCATCGTAAAGACCGATTACACCTATACACTGGCGATTTCCCCCATGGATTGTATGGGATGCGGCGTATGTATCGGCGTATGCCCCACCAAGTCCCTGACCATGGTTCCCAGAGAGGGCGAGGAGGATCAGCAGGCAGTATTCGATTACTGTGTTGCAAAGGTTTCCGAGAAGCCCGAGGTTGCAACCGATGCTACCGTCATCAGCAGCCAGTACAAGCAGCCGCTGCTTGAATTCTCCGGCTCCTGCGCAGGTTGTGCTGAGACCTCTTATGCACGTCTGATCACCCAGCTGTTCGGCGACAGAATGTATATTTCCAACGCAACCGGTTGTTCCTCCATCTGGGGCGGCCCTGCTGCAACCTCTCCGTACACCGTAAACAAGGACGGCTTTGGCCCGGCTTGGGCAAACTCCCTGTTTGAGGATAACGCAGAGCACGGTCTGGGTATGTACCTGGGTCAGAGAGCGATCCGTGAGCGTCTGATCAACGATGTAAAGACCATTGCAGGCTCTGAAAAGGTTTCCGATGCTGTGAAGGCTGCTTGCGAGCAGTACCTGAACACCCTGGAGGACGGCAAGGAGAATGCAGCAGCAACAAAGGCTCTGGTTGCAGAGCTGGAGAAGATTGACTGCGATTGCGAGGCTCGTGCTGACATCCTGGCAAACAAGTCCTACCTGTCCAAGAAGTCCATTTGGATCTTCGGCGGCGACGGCTGGGCATACGATATCGGTTTCGGCGGCGTTGACCACGTTCTGGCAACCGGCGAAGACGTAAACATTATGGTATTTGATACCGAGGTTTACTCCAACACCGGCGGTCAGGCTTCCAAGTCTTCCAACATCGGTCAGGTTGCACAGTTCGCTGCAGCTGGTAAGGCAATCGCAAAGAAGCGTCTGGCTGACATTGCAATGTCCTACGGCTACATTTACGTTGCACAGATCGCAATGGGTGCGGACATGAACCAGACCCTGAAGGCAATCAAGGAAGCTGAATCCTACCACGGTCCGTCCCTCATCATCGGCTACGCTCCCTGTGAGATGCACAGCATCAAGGGCGGTATGACCAACTGCCAGGCTGAGATGAAGAAGGCTGTTGACTGTGGTTACTGGAACAACTTCCGGTATGATCCCAGACTGGCAGCAGAGGGCAAGAATCCCTTCATGCTGGACAGCAAGGCTCCTACCACCTCTTATCGTGACTTCATCATGAATGAAGCACGTTACAGCTCCCTGACTCGTTCCAACCCGGAGAGAGCAGATCAGCTGTTCGCCAAGGCAGAAGACACTGCAAAGGATAGATACGATTATCTGTCCCACCTGGCTGAATTCTACGGCGAAGTAAAGTAAGCAACCCATAAAAAGAGCGGCATGGCGAAAACCATGCCGCTTTTTTGCGTAAGGCAACACCACACAAATTTTTGCGGTGTTGTCGAAATAGAAAAGAACATGCCACAGCACCGGGTTGACGCTGTGGCATGTTTTGTATAGTGGAATCAGCAGATCCGCTCTGTGATGAGTCCGCAGATTTCCTTTAGGTGCTGGGCAAAGAAGAAGTGTCCGCCGGAGAAGCCGAAATAGTCGCACTTGCCGCCGGTGAATCTGTCCCAGCCCCGGAGATCCACGTTCCGGAGAATGTGATCCTCCTTGCCGTACAGCACGGTGATATCACAGCCGAAGGGAGCTTCTTCCGGGGTCAGAGCGAACCGATCCGCCATGCGCACGTCCGTGCAGAGAATCCGGTTCAGCATCCGGCGCAGCTCCGGATCCGTATCCGGAATGGCGGTGCTGAGTCCACCCTGGGCGAAAAACTGCACCAACTCTTCATCGGACAGATGGTCGGCATTCAGCATCCTTGTGCCGTCACAGGGGGCGCATCTGCCGGACATGAAGGCATGCCGGGGGGTGGGCAATCCGGCGGTTCGAGTCTGGCGAATCAGCTCCGCAGCCAGCAGGGTGCCCATGCTGTGACCGAACAGGGCATAAGGCTCCTGTTCCAGCAGGAGGCGATGGGTCTGGATCAGATCCGCCACGCAAGCGGAAACCTCCGTCAGCAGTGGCTCCCCGGATCGGATGAACCGGCCGGAAAGCTCCATGGGCACCACCTTCAGATCCCGGGGCAGGTACCGCTTGAAGGTACAGTAGCTTTTGGCAGAGCCGCCGGCGTGGGGAAGAAAAAACAGTACCATGCTCAGCCTCCGATGGGGGTGCCCTTATCGTTCAGCAGGTGAAAAATCTCCCCAACGGTGCTGATGGATGCCACCAGGGACAGGGGAATGTTCAGCTGATAGGTTTCCGTAATGTGGGAGCCCAGACCGAACAGCCCCAGGGAGTCCAGATACAGGTCGTCATACACGTCGGTGCTTTCGGTGATCTCAGCGGCATCCACTCCAACGTAGTCGGAAATGTGCTGCTTGAATTCGTCCCAGTTCAGATTGTTCATGTTATTTGTACTCCTTTTTTCTCAGATACTTAAACTGAATTTTGCCGATGTCCTTGGGAATCTCCTCCACCAGAACCACCTTGTCAGGGATCTTGTAGGCGGACAGCTTGCCGTCAAAGTAGTGGGCAAGGGCGCCCCGGGTGATCCGGGCATCCCCCTTCGGCTGGATGTATGCCACGATCTGCTGCCCGATTACCGGGTGGGGTTCATCGGTAACAGCGGCAGCGGCAATGTCCGGATGGGTCAGCAGGCATGCTTCCACTTCCTCCGCATGCACCAGGTTGCCGCCCCGCTTGATGATCCGCTTGCTTCTGCCGGCAAAGCGCACTGCGCCGCCGGGCAGCTTTGTCACCAGATCTCCGGTGCAGAACCAGCGTCTGCCCTGTTCGTCCCGGAGGATCTTTTCAGCGGACAGCTCCGGATTGCCGAAATATTCGGTGATGACCGCATCCGTAAACACGCACAGCTCGCCGGTTTCCCCTTCGTTGACCTCGTTCCGGTTCTCGTCCAGCACCTTCACGTCCGTAAAGGGCAGCTTCTTGAAGTCACTGGGATCCGTATCCCCGTCCAACTGGGAATCCCACACCACCATGGTGGCGGTCTCGGAGGAGCCGATCACATTGATGACCCGGATGCCCAGTCGGTGTACGAAGATGTCTGCCAATTCCTTGGGCAGCACCTCTCCGGCAAAGTAGCATACCCGGACGCTGGACAGATCGTACTTGTCAAAATCCGGGGTGGACAGCAGCACCTTTGCCAGGGTGGAGGTGAGCTGGATCACGCTGATGTGGTATTTCTGGACGGTTTCCAGGAATGTGACCGGGTTGAACTGGGGCTGGTACAGCACGGTGCCCCCCTTGAGGGTCATTTGCAGCCCCATGCCAAAGCCCCCCTGGTGGTACAGGGTCATGCCCAGCATCATTACGTCCCCGGCGGTAAAGTGCAGGTGGGAGCCCATATCCTCCTGGGAGATCAGGAAGCCCTCATAGGGCACAGCCAGTACCTTGGGGGTGCCGGTGCTGCCGGAGGTGCATGCCAGGGACATGGTGTGTTCCGGTTCCGGGGTAAAGGGGGCGCATTCCATGCCGCAGTAGTCCCGCAGGAAGGTGTCCTCGGTGATGAATACCGGATCCGCCGGCAGCGCCTCCTGGGGAGCAAAGCAAATACACTTGTCCTGGGAAAGCTGTCCGGGTACCAGGGCGCTGACTGCGTCAATGATCCGGTTGTTCCGGTATCTCTCCGCCAGGAAGCAGATCTTCACAGTGGTGGCAGGGATCAGACGGGACAGCTCCAGACTGCCGCTCTGGGGATCCATGGGCACAGGCTGCGCCCCGATGCGGATGGCAGACCAGTATACCAGGTACCATTCGATGCTGTTGGGCATAATGATGCCCACCTTGTCGTTGGGCTTTATCCCCAGCTTCTGCATGCCAGAGCCAAGCCGGGCGGTCATCTCCATAAACTCCCGGTAGGTCAGGGTGTTTTCATCGATCCGCAGCAGCACTTTATCCGGGGTTTCTGCTGCGTACTTGCCGTAGTAATCAAAAAATGTCTTGCGCATGTTACTTCCTTTCCGTTAGACGATCCGCCAGAAAATCTGCTGCCAGATGCTTGACCCAGTGGAACTGCTCTCCCACGGGCATGGCATGCATGATGGTTTCCTCGGATACATAAGCAGGCTTTTCGGAAATGTAGATCTTCTCCTTATAGCCGGTGGCCTTGTCAAACAGCCGCAGGGAGGCTTCCGTGTCCATCCAGTTGTCGTCGTCGCTGTACGCCATCAGGAAATCACAGCCGACCGTGCCCTCCTCGATCTGCTTCATACCCTCCAGATAGTTGTCTGCATACTGGAAGGAGGACCACCTGCCCCGTTTCATCCATACCGGAATGGAGCCTTGATCCGCAAAGTGCATCAACAGCGGGAACAGGCTGACGCAGCATTTTGTTTCCGGATACTTGGCGGAGGCACGGAAGGCATAGCCGCCCCCCATACACAGACCAAAGTTGCCGATCCGGTCAGCATCCAGGTCTGCCCGATTTGCCAGGAAGGCGTAGATGCCATCAAAGGCAGCCTCCAGCATGGGGCCGCCGCACTTGATCCCGTTGTGGATCACGGCTGCTCCGGCGCCGGGCATGTCCGGCGTCAGCACCGCCACGCCCCGTTCCAGCAACGGCTCTGCCAGCATTTCCAGCTCTTCCTTGCAACTGCCGATGCCGGAATAGGTGATGACGCAGGGGTAGGGACCCTGGCTGCCATCGTCCGGGAAGTGCAGGTATGCAGGCAGTACCCCTTCCTTGGTGGGGATCTCCACATATTCCACCTTGTGGTCACAGTAGCCGGTGTACTGGCTGTAGGCATGTGCCAGACCATCGTAGATCTCGGTTTTTTTGTCAATGTCCTCGGTGTTGATCATGTAGCAGGCATAGTGGCACTGTGCCGCCAGCTTGTAGTATGCCCGGGCGGAGATCCGGTGACCGCTGTCCGCAGCCTGCCGGGCAAGGTCGGTGTATTTGTGGATCTTTTCCGCCCATTCCCCCAGCCATACGCTCTGGATCTGTTTGCCGCTCATCACCTTGATGCCGTCGATCTTCTTGAGGATGTATTCAATATCAAAGGGGTTTGCTCCGAATATCATGGAGCGTGTCACCACCGGGTTCAGCAAATCTCTGATGGCCCATTTCATTGTGCGTCAGTCCTTTCCGGTATATTTCCAGGCACTTTCCCGTGCCATTTCTGTAAACTGCATGTAGATCCGGTGAGGATCCACGCCTGTATGCTGCCGGAACAGGGCAAGCATCCGATCCGCAAAGCGATCCAGAAACGCTTGCTTTTCCTTGGAAAATTCAGGGGGCAGCACATAGCGGAATTCCGCAAAAAATACCGTGTCATCGGTGCCGTTCATGCGCATGTCGCAGGGATCCAGCATAGCCATCACCGCAGCCAGGGGCTTGTTGAGCAGCTCTGCCGCTGTTGTGGCGGTATCCAGCAGCAAAGCCTCCCGTGCTGCCGCATCCATGGGGTAGTTGGTTTTCAGTTGGCAAATTGGCATAGAAGTTCCTTTCGTGGGTTATTCGTATTTGCAGAACACCAGGGAAGCGTTGTGACCGCCGAAGCCGAAGGAGTTGGACAGGGCGGTGCGGATGCGCTGTGCTCGTGCAGTGTTGGGGATGTAGTCCAGATCCAGTGCAGGATCCGGAATGTCGTAGTGCAGGGTGGGGGGCAGCATGCCGGTTTCGAGGGCTTTGACGCAGGCAATGGCTTCCAGGGCGCCCCCTGCCGCCAGGGTGTGGCCGATGGCTGCCTTGATGGAGGACACGGGCACCTGCTTTGCCCGCTCTCCCAACAGAGACTTGACCGCCATGGTTTCATACAGGTCGTTCAGGTTGGTGGAGGTGCCGTGGGCGTTGATATAGTCCAGATGCTCCGGCTGTAAGCCGGCGTTTTCCAGGGCGGCAGCCATGGTCTGTGCCATGCCGGCGCCGTCGGTTTTCGGAGCCGTCATGTTGTAAGCCTCGCTGTCCATATGCGCCCCTGCCAGGGTACAGTAGATCCGGGCACCCCGTGCCTTTGCAGTCTGCTCCGATTCCAGGATCAGAGTACCGGCACCTTCCCCCATAATAAAGCCGTCCCGATCCCGGGTGAAGGGGCGGCAGGCGGTTTTAGGATCCGGGTTCACGGACATGGCGAGGAGCTGGTTGAAGCCCTTGATGACGGAGTGGGTAACCGTGTTGGAAACGCCCCCTACGATCACCGTGTCGTACATGCCCGCTTCAATCATCTGCTTGGCAAGCGCCATGGCGTACGCAGAGGAGGCGCAGGCGGTGCTTACATTGAATGCGGCACCGGTGAGCCCATACTTGATGGATACCATGGCAGGCAGCTCACTGGGCATTTTCCGCAGGGTGATGTTCAAAGGCTTGTCCAGCTCTGCATCCTCCAGAGAATTGTCAATGACCCCGTAGATCACAGCCACCCTGGAGCGGTCACAGGCAGTAAAGTCTATGCCGCTGTCTGCAACCGCTTCTCCGGTACTGGCGAGTCCGGTACGGGTGGCGCGGGTGGTGGCGCTTAGCTGGCGTTTTTTCCAGTAGCGGGATGCTTCTGCTTCAAAGGAATCCGGCACCTGGGCAGCGACCTTGGTGTCATGCTCCTCTGTGGAGATCCGGGTAATGGGGCTGATGCCGCCCTTGCCGGCGATCAGATTCTTCCAGTATTCCGGGACGGTATTGCCGATTGCGGTGACTGCGCCCAGCCCGGTAATCACAACTCGATTCATAATTACACCTCAGAAAAAATAGTATCCCAGACCTGCGCTCCGGCAGGCTGGTAGGATGCAAAGCCTGTGGTTTGGTAAAAACGATCCAGAACGGAGGAAAGCGTCTCCGCTCCGTATGCCTGATACAGTTCTTTTGGGGTCTGTGCCAGTCCCAATGTTTCCTGCATAGCACGAGCGAACAGCGCCCGATCCCCGTTGTATGCCCCCAGAGCGTGTGCCATTTCGTTCAGCAGCAAAGCGGTCATATCTGCCGTCGCCCGGGAAGCATCCCCGGATGTGTCCGGCATGTGGGCTGCTGCATAGTCCAGGAAGGACAGGGGCGCAGGGGAGCATCCCGCATCCAGCAGCTGCTTCATAGCGGTATGACCGTATGCCAGCAGCCCGGCGTTCCGGGGAATCCGGAACCGACCGGGGTCTGCTCCCATAAGCCCTACCCCCACGCTGTCCAGGATCTCGAACACAGGTGCGGTGGGCATCAGACCGGACAGCGCTTTGTCTAACTGCGCCGGGCTGACCCCGTATTGCTCCAGTAGCACAAAGCCATGGGCAACGGCACAGGACAGGATCTGGTTGAGATACATGTGGTAGGCGCCCTCCAGGGGCAGTGGTTCCTTGCCGATGCGCTGTACCAATGCGGCAACGGCTTCAGCGGTTTTTGCACTGGTTTCCGGCAGCAGGTTCAGCTCCACAAAGCCGGTGAGCCGCACCGGGTAGAAAAAGTGCATGCCGGTACACCGGGACAGATCCTGCACCGGGGCGAAAATGTCCGCCACCGGCAGGGAGGAGGTATTGGTCAGCAGCAGGCAGTCCGCCGGGACGATCTGCGCCAGTCTGGCGAACAGCGCCTGCTTGGCGGCAAGCGCCTCCGGGATGGCTTCCAGTACCAGATCGCAGCCGGCAAAGTCTCCGGGATCTGCCGTAAAGGTGACAGCCTGTTTCCGGTCTGCAAGCTGCTGCTCCGTCAGCAGCCCTCGCCGATGCTTCCGATCCAGCTGCTTCTGTAGGTTGGCGGCATGTTTTTCCGTGTTGTATGGCTCCAGGATCACAAACCGATCCTCTCGGAGCTTGTCAAAGAGCAGGTTGAAAATATCCTGCCCCATTTTGCCGAATCCGGCAATGCCCAGCTTCATAGTTCTGCTCCTTCCTGTAGATACTGCCGAAGCAGGGGGAGACTGTCCTCATCAGAAAAATGCGCCGTGTGGCTGCTGATCCAGTCAATGAGTGCTACCGCCTGGGCATAGCCCTGTTTTTTGCCGCAGAGGAAATCCGCCCAGCCCAGAGCGTAAGCGGTTTCTGCCGGGATCAGTTCTCCGGACATGACCAACCTGTAGGCGTTGGACATGCCGCACAGCTTAATGGTGCGTGCAAGCCCTCCCAGGGCAGGCAGGATGCCGAAGGTGGACTCCGGCTGTCCCACCCGGGCGTTTTTCTCACAGATCCGGTAATGACTGTTGACAGCGATCTCGCTGCCGGAGCCGATGCAAAATCCGGTCACCACGCTGACCACCGGGAAGGGCAGACTGCGCAGGAAGGTGAAATGCCGCTTTTGCTTACAGTGGGCAGGGGGCAGGCGCTTCCCGTCAAAGGACTCGGCAGCGGAACGCTCTGCCAGGGCATCCACATCGGCGCCTACGCTGAAATGCCTGCCGCCGCCCCGGATGATGAGCCCCCGGATGCCGGGCTGGGTGCTGCGAAGCTGAACCTGATCCATGATCGCTTCGTACTCCCGGAAAAATGCTCCGGTCATCAGATTGTTGCCGGGGGCGGACATGGTCAGAGTCAGGATACCGGCTTCTTCGGTCAGGGCAAAGGCTGTTTCTTCAGGCATGGCTCTTTCCTCCGTTCTTCTGTTCCATCAGCCGGTAAAAGGCAAAGGACTCCTGTTCCAGCACAGTCTGCACCGGGTCATGCCGGGCACAGAGGAAGCAGGCGGTGATTTCCGCCGCCTGCTGTGGGGTCTTTCCTGCGAACAGCTTGTCCGTCAGAGCGGATACGCCCCCGGAAAAGCTATCCGCATTCTCTATCAGCATACAGAAATTCTCCGGTTTTCTGCCGCACAGAAGCGATGTCCGCTCCGCCGGGCATGCACCGGTAAAGGGCACTGCACTGATGCGCAGATCAAAGGCAGCCAGCAGAGCCGGATCCCAGGTGTTTGGATCCGGCAGGGCAGCGGCGGTCAAAAAGGGAACCTGCGAAAGCCAGTTCCGCAGAAGGGCTTCCCGGGAAGATTCCGCAAGAAAAAAGCCGTCGGTCAGGAACACCAGCAGCATGCAGGGGGTTCCCAGCCGGTCACGGCTTTCGTATATTTCAAACAGGGATCCCGCATCCGTGACGGTGGTCACGAACGGGGTGGTTTCAATCTTCATGGCTGTCACGCTCCATCAGTTCTCGGGCTGCCTGGGGAATATCGCAGATGATCCGCTCCCCATTCACATAGGCAAGCTTGCCCCGGATGCGGCAGGCGGTCAGCCCGGTGTTTGCCTGTATGACGATATGGGTGTATCTGACCAGTCCGGCGGAGCAATACATTTCGGTTTCGATCCGCACCGGATCTAAAAGATGCAGTTCGTGGAGATACCGCAGGCTGCTTTCCAGGATCACCGGAAACAGCCCTTCCTTTTGGAGCAGCTCCACCAGGCCGTATCGATTCAGGCAGTGCCACATGGCGGCTTCGGCATAGTTCAAGTACACCGCATTGTTCACATGTCCGAAGGAGTCCAGCTCGTACCCCCGGACGGTCAGTTCGTAAGTGCTTTTCATTTTGCTTGGTTCGCCTCCGCCAGGACTTGTTCAAAGCCGCCCTTGGAGGGATCCTCTACGCCTGCCTCTGCACGCTCCATGGTTTCCAGGATGGTGCGGATCTGGAGGGAGGTGTTGGTGCCGATCAGTTCCCGGAGAAACGTCTTGGCAGGCTCTAAGGGGTTCTTTCCTTCGCACAGGGTAGTGACCAGTCCTGCTTGCAGGGCATCCTGGGCGGTGAGCATTTCTCCCCGCAGGCACATGGACAGCGCCTTTTCCCTGCCCAGCAGCCGGTACAGCCGCTCCATGCCCCCCATGCCGGGGACGACTCCGTGCATGATCTCCGTCAGCCCCAGAAAGGCGTTGGGGGCGCAGATCCGGAACTGACAGCTCAGAGCGATCTCCAGCCCGCCTCCGAAGCAGCCGCCGTGAATGGCGGCGGCAGTCAGAATGGGCAGGCGTTCGATGGTGCGGAGCAGTGTTCGTGCAGCCTCCAGCTTCCGGGAGATGTCATTGTTGGCAGCATCCCCGAACAGGGACACATCAGCCCCGTGAGAAAAGTGCCTGCCCTTGCCGGTGATGACAAGCCCCTTGATCCCGGGGTTGTCCCTCAGAAAATCCAGCAGCACGGACTGTTGAATAAATTCCGGCTCTGTCAGCAGGTTCTTTGGCCCGTTGTCCAGAGTCAGAACCGCAAGCGCTCCATCTGCCTCCAGGGTGGATAAATTGGAACGGATCATGGCTTACTGATTTACAATGTCGTTGCCGTACTGGTAAACCTTGCAGAACATGTTTACCACGTCGGACATGGTGTCCATGGGCGCCTTCAGCATGTACTTGCCGATGCTCTGAAGCTTGACATCCAGGTCATACTTTTCTGCGGTCATTTCGATCAGCTCCACGAACATCAGGGAGTTGCTGCCCAGATCCTCCTGGGGGTTGGTGTCCATGGTGATCTCATTTCTGTCCACTTCGCACTCCTCTGCGTAGTAATCAAAGATCATGTCGGTGATTTCCTGTCTGATTTCTTCGGTGATTTCTCTCATGGTCTGTTCCTCCAAAAATTTTTGTATCATGAAAAATTATACGTCTTGCAGCGTATAAATTTTACACTTGCGGCTGCGGAGCCGGGAGAATTTTTTCACGGCACCGTTGGCGCTGACATCGTAGAATGCGGTCACGCCCAGTTCCTCCAGCTTCCGGAGGGCAAGATCCCACCGGATGGGAGTCATCACATTCCGCTGGTTTTCCAGCATAATGTCCTGTCCGCTGGTCAGAATCCGGTTGTCGAATGCGGAAAGGATGGGGTAGTCCGGATCCCGGTAGGGGATGGATCCGCAGAAGTCCACGTATTCCCGGGCATAGTTCGCCAGAATAGGGTGATGGTAGGCGATGCCGGTGCCGAAGGGGATCGCCTTGATGGCACCCTCCGCCAGCATCAGTTCCAGTGCCCGGCGGACAGCCTCTGCCTTTCCGCTGATCATGGTGCAGAATACCGAATTGCCGCTGCCGATCACAAGCTCCTCCCGGGAAAACCGGGGGAACAGTAGCTGCTGTGCGTCCTCATACCCGAAGCCGATGACCACACCCATGTCCAGATCCATGCCGGCGTTGGCAAGGTTCTGCATGGTGGCACGGTTCATGAGGATGATATGGTGGGCAAAGGTATCCGGCACGGAGCCGAAGCAGGCACTGATGCTGACGATGCCGGAGCTGTACCCGGCGCCGATGTCCGGGACGATGCCCTGTTGGATGTAGTGATCAAACACCACCCGGTCGCACAGCAGGGAAATGAGCCATTCGGCAACCCGCCGGTCAAACGGGGTGTTCCGCTCCAGGTCGGTGTGCAGACCCAGCCGGGAAAATGCCTCATCCCTGGCGGTCAGATAGCGTTCCATCAGGGCCGCAGGCAGATTCACCAGCAGCTTTTCCGGCTTGGATCCGATGCCATTGAATAAAAATGCAGTTTTATAGTGATTCACAGAATGCCCCTTACAAATATACTATTCTTATGTTAGCAGTTATAGTGAACAGTGTCAATATTCCGGGGCGAATGCCGGGACAAATTCGTTTAGATGAACAAAACAGGAGGGAATCTTTGGGCTGCTTTTATGAAAAAGTGTAAATTATACTTCCTGTATATTACTTTGGCAGAAAAAGAACGTCTCCGGCGCAAAAGCGGAGACGTTCGGAAGGATCAGTCTACCTTGTCCACCTTCATCAGATTGGTGGTACCGGAAATGCCCAGAGGCAGGCCGGCAGTGATGACGACCATATCTCCTGTGTGGATATAGCCAGCCTTTTTGGCGGATTCCACAGCGTGCAGCAGCAGCTCATCGGAGTTGGTTTCCTCCTGGATCATCAGGGGGAGCACGCCCCAGGACAGGTTCATCTGCCGGCAGATCCGCTCACTGGGGGTGCAGCTGATGATGGGGCAGGTGGGACGGTATTTGCTGATGAGCCGGGCGGTCTGTCCCTGCTTGGTGACGGTGACGATGGCCTTGGCGTTCAGGTCATGGGCAGTGGTCACGGTAGCGTGGGAAATGGCGGTGGCAATGTTGCAGAATACATCGGATTCCCGGCGGGAGAACCGCTTTTTATAGTCAATGTCATTTTCCGTTGTCCGGGCGATCAGCGCCATGGTCTTGACGGATTCCACCGGGAAGGAGCCGGCAGCGGTTTCGCCGCTGAGCATAATGGCGCTGGTGCCGTCATAGATGGCATTGGCAACGTCGGTGATCTCTGCCCGGGTGGGGCGGGGATTGTTGATCATGGATTCCAGCATCTGGGTGGCGGTAATGACCTGTTTGCCGGCATTGTAGCCCTTGTGGATCAGATCCTTCTGGATGGAGGGAATCTGTTCAAAGGGGATCTCCACGCCCATGTCGCCCCGGGCAACCATGATGCCGTCCGCAGCCTCCAGGATCTCGTCGATGTTTTCCACGCCCTCCAGATTCTCGATCTTGGCAATGATGCGTACATCGAACCAGCCCAGGCTCTGGGTGAATTTCCGCAGATAGTTGATGTCCGCCGCAGTGCGCACAAAGCTTGCCGCAATGAAGTCAAAGCCCTGCTTTGCGCCGAATTCCAGGTCGTTCATGTCCGCATCGCTGAGGAAGGGCATGCTGAGCTTGACGCCGGGCACGTTGATGCCCTTATTGTTTGACAGGACGCCACCGTGAATGATCCGGCAGATGATGTCGGTTTCGGTGACCTTTTCCGCCAGCAGTTCTACTACGCCATCGTTGATGAGGATCCGGTTGCCGGCGCTGATGTCATGGGGCAGACGCTTGAAGGATACGCAGCCCTCCTTGGCGTTGCAGAGAATATCCCGGGTGGTGAGGGTATAGGTATCTCCGTCTTGGATCTTGACCGGTTCATCGTTCTCGAATTTTCCCAGTCGCACCTCCGGCCCCTTGGTGTCCAGCATGGTGGCGATGGGCAGACCCAACTCGTTCCGCAGGCGGCAGACCATGTCGAAGCGGCGCTTCTGCGTTTCGTAATCCCCGTGGGAAAAGTTGAAGCGGGCAACGTTCATGCCGCTCTTCATCAGATCCCGCAGCACGTCGATAGAATCCGTTGCGGGTCCTACCGTGCAGACAATTTTGGTTTTTCGCATATATGATTGCTCCTTTCAGGCACAGGTTGTACACTCTGATGTATAGTATACAGGATTGCATCGGTTAGGTCAAGTTACATTTTGGCAAAAAAAGCGGGAAACATCGGCTTTCTTGTGGAACCGGCGGAAAAGGACTCCCCGGAAGCCGGTTTTTTCGGCAGAAACACAATTGACGAGGGGGAGGAGAATGTGGTATAGTAATCTGATGAAAATTTGAAATACGGAAAAGGAAGAGAATATGGAACAGACAGAGCTTTTGGGGAGCAAGGCGGAAAAGCGGCAGTTTCGGCGGATGGTGATGGCGCTGGTGGTGCCTATGGCACTGCAGAATCTCATCAATGTGGCGGTGAATGCGGCGGACGTGATTATGCTGGGCAAGGTCAGCGAGACCGCCCTGTCCGGCGCATCCCTGGCAGGGCAGGTGCAGTTTATCATGACCCTGATCTTCTTTGGCATCACCTCCGGCGCTGCAGTGCTGACGGCGCAGTACTGGGGAAAGGGAAATACGGGCGCCATTGAGCGGATCATGGGCATTGCCATGCGGATCTCCCTGTGCGTGTCCGTGGTATTTACCCTGGCAGGGGTGTGCGTGCCGGAGTTTTGTATGCGGATTTTCACCAGTGAGCCGGATGTGGCGGCGGAGGGCGCAAAGTACCTGCGGGTGCTGTCCTTTACCTTCCCGGTGATGGCGGTAACGATCATCTATCTGAATATCATGCGCAGCGTGGAGCGGGTGGTGATCTCCACAGTGGTATATTCTGTATCCCTGGTGCTGAATATTCTGCTGAACGCAGTGCTGATCTTCGGTCTGCTGGGATGTCCGGCACTGGGCATTGTGGGTGCGGCGGCGGCAACCCTCTGCGCCCGGATTGCAGAGCTGGTGATCGTACTGATCTATGCCCGGCGGAAGGACCATCAGGTACACCTGCGGTTCCGGAACCTGTTCGTGAAGGATCCGGTGCTGTTCAAGGATTTTCTGCATTACGCCCTGCCGGTGATCCTCAATGAACTGATGTGGGGCGCAGGCTTTTCTATGAACTCCGTCATCATCGGGCATCTGGGAAGTCCGGCGGTTGCCGCCAATTCCGTTGCCCAGGTGACCCGGAATCTGGCGACCGTGGTTGCGTTTGGAGTCGCAAACGCCACGGCGATCCTGGTTGGCAGAACCATCGGGGAGGGGGACGTGAAGCGGGCAGAGGTCTATGCCAAGCGCTTTGTGCGGCTCACCCTGTGCGCCGGGGCTGCGGCTGCGGCAGTGGTGCTGCTGGTACTGCCCATCATGCACAAGGTCATGACCCTGTCGGAGCAGGCTCACAGCTATCTGACGGTGATGATGCTGGTGATGAGCTACTTTGTCTTTTTGCAGGCGTACAATACCACCATGGTGGTGGGGATCTTCCGGGCGGGGGGCGATACCCGGCTGGGACTGATTATTGACGTGAGCACCATGTGGGGTGGCTCCATCCTGTTCGGTGCCCTCTGTGCCTTTGTGCTGAAGCTTCCGGTGGAGGCAGTGTATGTGGTGCTCATGAGCGACGAGGTCATCAAGGTGCCTATTACCACCCTCCGGTATCGGCAGAAGAAGTGGCTCAAGAATGTGACCAGAGAACTGTAAGCCGGTTGCATGAATTTTTTTACATTGGCAAATAGCATTGTCAAAACGCTTGCTTTTTTTCGCTTTATCCGGTATAATGGAGGTACAGCACCGGGAATGTCCGGTGTCAACGGAAAACGGTATGCGCCGTGTATATGAAAGGAGTCATTGATATGAAGAACGTAAAACGACTGCTGTCCTGCCTGGTATCAGCAGCAATGTGCATGTCCCTGCTGCCGGCAGCCATGATGCCGTCGGTTTCTGCGGAGCAGGATCCGAAGTATATTCTGATGCTGGGAGACAGCATTGCATCCGGTTATGGACTGGCAGAGGGCGAATACAGGTATGCGGATTACCTGGAGGAATACCTGGGGATGGAATCCATCGACTATGCAAAGCCGGGTCAGACCACCGGGGAGCTGCTGGAGCTGGTGAACAATGAGGAGGTACAGATCGACATTCCGTTGGCTTCCGTGATCTGTGTGTCCATCGGTGGCAACGATCTGATCGACACGGTGGAGGGCTACCTGAACACCCTGCTGGAAACCTACAACACCACCAACGGTACCTCTCTGACCCTGAAGGAATATGTCCAGACTGTGGTTGCAGTGGATGACGACCTGCAAACCACCATGATCCTTAAGCTGACTTCTCTGCTGAACAAGGCTGCCAATACATACAAGACCAACATTCAGCAGATCGAGGCAAGCCTGCTGGAGCAGAACCCGGATGCGAAAATCGTGGTACAGACTGTGTACAATCCCATCAATATGGAGAATCCGGTTGTGAACGGGGTGGATTACTCCAGCAAGCTCAAGCAGATCCGGAAGTTTGCTTCCGAGCAGTTGCTGACTCTGAATGATGCATTGCAGCAGACAGAGGGTCTGACCTATGTGGACGTGAACGCTGCATTCAAGGATACGGAGTGGGTTTACACCAATATGGATCCCTCCAACGGCTTCTGGCAGATGGATGTACATCCCAATGCTCTGGGGCATGCAGTGATCGCAGCGGAGATTCTCAACAGCCTGGGGGCTGAGGGCGGAAGCTGTGACCAGTTTAACCTGGTGCTGCTGAACAATGCAGCAAAACTGAGCGATGCGGAATATGACCGGGTCCATGCGCAGTTGGATAACTTTATTACAACCGGCAAGGATGGCATTGTATACTCCATTGCCGGCGTCAAGGGCAAGCCCGGCGAGACCGTGGATGTGCCTATCACCATTTCCGGCGATACGGGTACTGCCGGCATGGTGCTGGAGCTGCAGGCGGATGCAGGTCTGACCATCAAGCGCCGTGTGACAGGCAACGCATACGAAGGGGCGCCTACCTGGAATCCCAAGACCCTGACCTATGTCTGGAATACCGCAGACGGCAGAAACCAGGTTGCTGCGGATGGTGCCGTTCTGGCAACTCTCCAGTTCACCATTGCTGAGGACGCTGTCAACGGTATGTACGAGATCAGCTTTGATGAGGCGAAGTGTGATATTGTAGACGAAAATGGCACTGCGCTGGACGTGACCTTTGAAAACGGCGGCGTGGAGGTATACGGCTCCACTGTACCGGAATACAAGCTGGGCGACGTGAACATGGACGGCGCTCTGACTGTTGCAGACGCAGTAACCGTACTGCAGGCATGCGCACAGGTTACAGCAGGCGGTGAAAGCCCGCTGACCGATCAGCAGAAGAAGCTGGCTGACATGAACCAGGACGGCAATGTTTCCGTTGGCGATGCAGTGGACATTCTGGTGACCATTGCACAGTCCATGGTGGGCTAAGAGCCGGATAAGCAGAATCATTGGGAAAAGCTGTGGGAAACCGCAGCTTTTCTTTTTGTCCGGCTTGCACTGACCGGGGAAGTGTGGTATACTGTTCCGTAGGACTGCGCAAAGCAGTATGGCAAAGAGTTTGCGAAATTCAGAAAGGACGTATCATGATTACTGTTTCCAACGTGAGCCTTCAGTTCGGGGGCAATACCCTATTCAAGAATGTGGATCTGAAATTCACCAACGGCAACTGCTACGGCATCATCGGCGCCAACGGTGCAGGCAAGTCCACCTTCCTGCGGATCCTGTGCGGGGATCTGGAGCCTACCACCGGAGAGGTCATCATTCCCAAGACGGAGCGGATTTCCGTGCTCAAGCAGGATCACTTTGCCTATGACGCTTATACGGTGCTGGATACGGTGATCATGGGCAACGCCCGGCTGTATGAGATCATGCAGCAGAAGGATGCACTGTACGCAAAGGAGGATTTTTCCGAGGCGGACGGGGAACTGGCAGCGGAGCTGGAGGGGGAATTTGCGGAGCTGGACGGCTGGGAGGCAGAATCCAACGCATCCAAGCTGATCCAGGGTCTGGGACTGGAGGAATCCCTGCTGTATCAGCAGATGTCCGCCCTTACCGGTAACGAGAAGGTGAAGGTACTGCTGGCACAGGCACTGTTCGGCAATCCGGACATTATCCTGCTGGACGAGCCTACAAACCACCTGGACATTGAGGCGATCCGGTGGCTGGAGGAATTCCTGGCGGAATACTTCGGAACGGTGCTGGTGGTATCCCATGACCGGCACTTCCTGAACAATGTATGTACCCACATTGTGGATATCGACTACACCAAGATCAAGATGTATGTGGGCAACTATGAGTTCTGGTACGAATCCAGCCAGATGATGCAGCGGATGATCAAGCAGCAGAACAAGAAGGCGGAGGAAAAGATCGCAGAGCTGAAGTCCTTTATCGAGCGGTTCTCCGCCAACAAGTCCAAGTCCAACCAGGCCACCTCCCGGCGGAAGCTGCTGGAGAAGCTGACGGTGGAGGAGCTGCCTGCCTCCAGCCGGAAGTATCCCTTCATCGGTTTTACCCCGGATCGGGAACTGGGCAAGGAGATCCTGCAGGTCAGCGATCTGTGCAAGACTGTGGACGGGGTGCCTCTGCTGCATCATGTCAGCTTTACCCTGGGGCGCACGGATAAGGTTGCCTTTGTGTCGGAGGATGAGCATGCCATTACCATGCTGTTCAAGATCCTGATGGAGGAGGAACAGCCGGACAGCGGCAGCTTCAAGTGGGGAGTATCCACCTCTGTATCCTACTTCCCGGTGGACAATTCTCCCTTGTTCAACGGCTGTAAGCTGTCCATCCTGGACTGGATGCGGCAGTTTTCTGCCAACGATGAGACGGAGACCTATCTGCGGGGATTCCTGGGGCGGATGCTGTTTTCCGGGGACGATATTTTCAAGCCGGTGGAGGTGCTGTCCGGCGGCGAGAAGGTGCGGTGCATGTTCTCCCGGATGATGCTGTACGGCTCCAACGTACTGGTGCTGGATCAGCCCACCAACCATCTGGATCTGGAAAGCATTACGGCAGTGAACAACGGACTGGAAAGCTTCAAGGGGGTTGTGCTGTTCTCCTCCCACGACCATGAAATGCTGCAAACGGTGGCGAACCGGGTTATTGAGCTGACGCCGGAGGGATGCATCGACCGGCAGGGCACTTATGAGGAGTATCTGGAATTCCGGAAGAACAAAGAGGCGTGACCAATGGAATCATATAAATATGATCTGCATGTGCACACCCGGGAGGGCAGTGCATGCGGCAGAGCATCCGGCGCAGAAATGGCGGAGGCGGCTGCACAGCAGGGCTATGCGGGGCTGGTGATTACGGATCACTTCTTCAACGGGAATACCACCGCTGCGCCGGAGCTGTCCTGGCAGGAGAAGGTGCAGGTGCTGAAGGAAGGCTATCTCCACGCCAAGCAGCGGGGGGAGCAGTTGGGGCTGGAGGTATTCTTCGGCTGGGAATTCGGCTACAGCGGCTCGGATTTTCTCACCTACGGACTGGATACGGACTGGCTGCTGGCGCACCCGGATGTGCATAAGCTGCCCCTGTACGACTATTTGCAGCTGGTGCGGCAGGCGGGCGGCATGACCATTCATGCTCATCCCTTCCGGGAGGCATGGTATGTACATGTCATGCGGCTGGTGCCGGAGCTGGAGGATGCAGTGGAGGTGTACAATACCTCTCACCAGAACCCGGCGTTCAATGCCCGTGCCGCCTGGTATGCGGAAGCCTATGGGCTGACCGGCGTGTCCGGTTCGGATGCCCACAGCCAGGAGGCACTGAAGGGGGGCATTTTGCTGCCCCATCCGGTACACAGCATCCGGGAGCTGATGACAGCCATCCGGAACCGGGAAATGGTGGGGCTGTGTACGGGAACAGAAATAGAATGGAAATCAGAAAGGAGAGACCGTGACAGCGGTCGGAGGTAGTTATGGAGCCGGATGGCAGTCGAATATGGATTTATGTGTTGCTGATCCTGGTGTTTGCTCTGCTGAAAGGAGTATACACCGCCTGCGAGTATGCGGTAACGGAGGTCAACGACAGTAAGGTCAAGACCCTGGCGGAAACAGACTCCAGGTATGCAAGGCTGTTGAAGCTGATCGAGGCACCCCAGAAGATGATGCTGGCGTTTTCCATGCAGCGTGCTTTGTCCTGCGTGATGATCTCTATTTTGGCGGTGATGCTGCTGGATGCGGTGCTGGATACCCGGCTGGAGCTGCAGCTGCTGCACGGGGGCGCTGCGGGGTGGATCCGTGCCGGTATGCTGGCGGGGCTGCTGCTGGTGACTACGGTGCTGATCTCCTCCCTGACGGAGCAGCTGCCGAAGCGGTTGGTGCATCGGCACATTGACGGCTTTGCGGTAGGCTGTGTGGGGGCGGTGCGCCTGTTGACCTGGGTGCTGGCACCGGTGGCGCTGCTTGCCCATGGCTTGACCTTTGTGGCATGCAAGCTGTGTGGCCTGCCCACGGATGATGTACGGGACAGCGTCACCGAGGAAGAGATCCGGATGATGGTGGAAGCAGGGAACGAGACGGGTGCCATCGAGGAAAGCGAGCGGGAGATGATCAACAACATCTTCGACTTCGGGGACACAGTGGTGTCCGAGGTGATGACCCACCGGACGGATATCATCGGGGCGGAGCTGCATGCAAAGATCGGGGACATCGTGTATCTTGCCATCAACGAGGGGGTATCCCGGATCCCGGTGTATGAGCAGACTATTGATAATATTGTGGGAATCGTATATGTAAAGGATCTGCTGTGCCTGGTGGGCTGTGAGCATTGTGAGGACTTCACCCTGGAGCAGTTCCGGCGGGACGCTCTGTACATGCCGGAGACCTGTAAGTGCCGGGAGGCGTTTGAGCAGATGACCCGGGCAAAGCAACAGATGGCGGTCATTTCGGATGAATACGGGGGGACTGCGGGCATTGTGACCATGGAGGATCTGCTGGAGGAAATCGTGGGGAGTATTCAGGATGAGTACGACGATGAGGCATCGGAGCTGGAGCAGCTGCCGGATGGAGGCTATTCCGTGGATGGTGCGGCGGATCCGGAGGATATTTTGCCCAAGTTGGGGGTTGCTGTCCCGGAGGATAACCAGTATGATACCATGAGTGCACTGATGGTGGATCTGCTGGGACGGATTCCGGAGAAACAGGAGCGACCTGCGGTGGAGTATCAGGGGCTGAAACTGACGGTTTTACAGACAGAGGACAACTGGATCTCCCGGATTCGGGTGGAGCAGCTGAAGCTGGCAGGGGAGCCGACAAAATAACATTTTATAATGCACAAACAGACCGGAGTTTTCAACAGGTTTGTTTGTGCATTATTTTTCTGCAAAAATGCTTGACTTTTTTCAGCATCCATGGTATGATATTAAAGCTGTCACAGACGAGACAAAATCACCTCAAAAAGAATTTGAAAAAAATCAAAAAAGGGGTTGACAAAATCGAAAAGATGTGATAGAATAAAAAAGTACCCCGCAGGAGCGGAAAACCCGGTATCTTGAAAATTGAACAATACGAAACACGAAAAACCCTTGAAGATTCAAGGAACCGAGAGGTTTCATGAGTTTTGGAAAGTCAGAAAAGACTTAAAAACGTACGAAAGTAATTGCGAGCGATTCGCAGATACAGGATTGATTTGAAGCGCTGAGAAGTGCTTTAGATAGAACTTTATGAAGAGTTTGATCCTGGCTCAGGACGAACGCTGGCGGCACGCCTAACACATGCAAGTCGAACGGAGATAAAGACTTCGGTTTTTATCTTAGTGGCGGACGGGTGAGTAACACGTGAGCAACCTGCCTCTGAGAGAGGGATAGCTTCTGGAAACGGATGGTAATACCTCATAACATAGCGGTACCGCATGATACTGCTATCAAAGATTTATCGCTCAGAGATGGGCTCGCGTCTGATTAGCTAGATGGTGAGGTAACGGCTCACCATGGCGACGATCAGTAGCCGGACTGAGAGGTTGAACGGCCACATTGGGACTGAGACACGGCCCAGACT